>Ga0065711_1049656_pt1 | contig 11193 bp, 8 predicted proteins | sample Hoacrofraction12_FD_59098 | JGI IMG/M metagenome (GOLD analysis project Ga0065711, IMG submission 59098) | Hoatzin crop microbial communities from Cojedes, Venezuela - Epithelial fraction 12 v2 (version 2) | ecosystem: Host-associated > Birds > Digestive system > Esophagus > Crop | place... | reverse complement strand
CCTGGGCAGCCTGTTCCAGGGCTCCGTCACCCTCAGAGGGAAGAAGTTCTTCCTCGTGTTCAGACGGAACTTCCTGTGCTTCAGTTTGTGCCCATTGCCCCTTGTCCTGTCGCTGGGCACCACTGAAAAGAGTCTGGCCCTGTCCTCCTGACACCCACCCTGCAAATATTTATAAGCATTTATTAGGTCACCTCACAGCCTTCTCTTCTTCAGGCTGAACAAGCCCAGCTCCCTCAGCCTCTCCTCATAGGAGAGATGCTCCAGTCCCGTCACCATCCTCGTAGCCCTCCGCTGGACTCTCTCCAGTAGCCCCTCATCTTTCTTGAACTGGTCGTGGAGGCTGCTGGAGTAGCGGGAGCAGCTTGATTTCCTTCCAGCTGGGAGCGGGAGATTGAGCTAGGGTTTTGGGAAACAAGAGTGGATGTGCCAAACCCCCGCTTACAGGCAGGATCTGAAAAAAGGGAATGCAAACGCTGAACATCTTCCCCCTCCACCCACCCTGCTCCCTTGTGCTCTCCATTCCTGGTCCCACCAGGGCTAATGCCAGGAAAGGGGGCCAGACAGTGCCCAGACGATCAAGTCATCGAAGATAATCTGACCTTCACCCTGACAGAAACGGGGACAGTGACATGATGGGAAGCTGCCAAAAGTTCAACCCATTAACAGCGTGTAACACATTAACCAGCTCCCCAGAGCAGCAGCTGCCCGCACACAGCAGAACAGATGTGGCCAGGGTCTCGCTTTGCCTGTGCTGGTTCTTCTTCCAGGTCAAGTTATTGGCGCATCTAGATCAAATTACTGCTGCTTGATGGAGTCCTTCCTGGTTTCACTCTGTGAAATCCACGATGGGCAATGTCGTATCATAGAGGGGAATTTCATTTTGACCTTTCTCTCTACATAGTTACCTTGGTCTGTAGCAGGAGAATCAATAGCTCTGGTAATTATTACCCTTGCAAGTGGCAGTAGAGTATCTGTCTTACTTTCAGTCCTAACCCAAACTGCAAGAAATGGAGATATGTATTAGAGGATGTAAAGCATAATTTTCAGATTGAAAAGTGTGCAGGATAAAACAATTATCTGTCTGTCCTTCACCTCTCTTAGTATCATTGTCAGAAGTTTGGTGAGTTCAGGAACTGTGGAGTTACGAAATCCAAGTGCAATGAGGTAACAAAGCTACATTACAGACCTCATTCTGCCCTGCGGTGACCTACATGGGAAAGGAGAGGACAGTAGTGCACCTCCAACTTCCTGGGGGACTGCACAAAAGAAAAGTAGCCCAGGCTTGTGCCCTGCCTTCTCCGTCTGATGCCTAAAGGTTGCTCTGCCTGTCCAAAACACATGTAACCTAGGAAGATCTGCGTCACCCACAGAGAAGATGTACCTGGGGTGGTCAAAGCTATTTTGAAGACGACATGTTACATCGATTCGAACAGGTCAGGAGCTGGACTGGTTGAACACAAACCTTACAGGGAAGAGGTACAGAACTGCACACAGCGAAGGAAGCCAGGGCTACCCTTTTGGCAAATAGCCCAACAGCTCACACCACTCACAAGCCAGCTCCCGATCATTAGGATCTTGATAAAAAATTTGCTGTGTAGCCAAAAACTGAAGAGAAATGTTTTCAGCCAACTGAAGGGGGCAAGATTTTAAAAGTTTGAGAATCACAGTGCCAATGAGCATGCACAGATACCGAATTGACTTTTAAAATCTGCCCTCAAGCTGCTTGGTCTCCATCCCATTCCCAATAGACTCTTGGGCCCCAGCAGCCTAATTTCAAGGGTCTCTGCACAGCCCATGTGACTTGGCTTGTAGGCGGTGGCACAGACAAGGCTGTGGCAATGAGTTTTCCTGTTCTCTCCTGCCACTTCCACCTGCTGTGAGTACAACTGAGAAGGCCAGCAGGCTTTCTAGAGTTTTTTGACTAGATTTTAGGTGTTTACCTCTAAGCTCCTCAAGAAAACTCCTGCAAGGCGTTGGCCTGTCCATGAAGAGAGTGTGTTTTAGGGATATCTTTCCTGGATTTCTCTCAGTGAACCTCCAGTTCTGTCATTTGGCATAGCTCAAAGAGACAGGTGCCCCAACTGTGCAAAAACAGCATCAGGTATCCTCTGTCTGAAACAAGAATCCCACTGCATTCATTGATAGTATCACAGAAGTGCTGGTTGGAAGGGAGCTCCGGAAGTTATCTAGTCCATCCTTTCACTTAAAGCAGGACTGCTGGCAATGCTAGATCAGGTCAGCTGTGACTTTGTCAAGTCAAATCTTGGAAACTTCCAAGGATGGACAACCTATCATTTCTCCAGTGATCTGTTCCAGTGCTGCACTAATCTCTGATGAAGACGTCTTTCCTCATGTCCAATCTGAACTCCCGAAGCTGCAGTTGCAGCCATTGCTCCATGTTGTATCTTCTGCCCCTACCAAGAAAGGTTATGTTCCAATATCCTTGTAACTGCCTTTCTAGCACTTGTAGGCACCTATTTAAGCACTCCAAACTCCTCTTGGTCAGATTAAACAAGCCCAGCTCCGCCTGTCACTCCCTGTGTGTCGTATGCTCCATATCCTGACCAGTTCGGTAGTCCTCCATTGGACCTCTCCAGTTTCTCCACATTCCTCTTGAACTGGGGTCAGCAGACCAGACACAGTCCAAATGCAGTCTCAGAAATGCCATGGATAATGAGGATTGTACCTTACCTCAATCTGCTAGCCGTGCTCCTCCAGTATTCATTCATCGCTGCTTACAGAGTTCATTCAGGAAGAACTTACTTCCAAGAAAATTAGTATATATCAATCAACTATATCAACATGCTCTAGACAGAAGATTAAAAGCTCTGCCAAAGACATCTGTTCTACTGCTTTTCATGGAAATGAATATACTTGCTTCAGATCCCTTTAGTATTGTGAAGACGTGAACCCAGAGGAGCCACGTGCATCATTAAAAGTAAAATCTGCAGCTAAAAACCCTTTCCCTTCAAAGAACAGTCAACTTCAGAGGCAGCCTAATGTATTTATTTATCTTACATTTCCTGTGCATCTCTTTAGGATGAGATTGAGAGGCCACGTTTGAAGAGCTCATCAGTAAAATAGTCTAGCATGCACTGCACTGTAAAATCCTGGGGGAGGCAAAGCTGTTGTGCTACTCACAAGGTAAACTGGGCAAGCTCAGAGACATGCTCATCTCACCTACATGCATCATGATAACACAAGAAGCTGCTTCTTCACTAGGGTTCTCCAGTAAAGTAACTGCTAGGTTTCCTTCTGTAGATGCTACCACAATTTTTACAAAGCAGGCAAAATCTCCAGCATTATTTCATAGGGTCTGGCAACCTTCTGGGAGTCAGAGACGAAATCTTCTTTTGATACTGAATGGACACTGGCACAGACAAAATGACTCACCCAGAGTAACCCAGACAACCTGAAATGAAAGCTCAAAGTTTTTAGCTTCTAGTACACTGCTTAAAATACTGTGGTTTTCTTGCAGTTTCCCCAGGTCTGACTGTTCCAGGCACGGTGCGGGGCTTAGCTGCCTGCTGGGGTTAAACCACGACACACGGTTATTGAAAAGCAGACCTACCCTTGCTGGCAGTATTCCCACTTTAAGCCCCTCAGCTCAGTGAAGTCTATGCGAGGCTCAGCAGACATCCACTTAGCTGAGTATGCTAAGGTCCGTATTTTTGTCTTCATCTGCCCCGATTCCTTCATGTGCTACATCTTCTATGAATGTCAAGCCTCACATAGCAGGCATATGCAACTGAAGGTGTTCTGTAAATGGCAGTGTGAGGAATTTGCTGTTTCATTGCAACTGGATTGGTCAAAACCACATTGAGCTGCTTCTTTCAACCAGATGATGCAAGGACAATTTCAATTATTTGAAAAGAAAACTGCTGGGGGGAAACAGCAATTTTCTTTTTGGCAACAATATCTTGTTTCTCTTTTCTCTGTGTTTTCACAGTCATTCGTAGTGCTTATTTACATGTGGCACAGCAGTATCAATCCCAATAACACTCACTTCCAACTTCTTTGTAATCCTCCTCGTGAACACCTGATCTACCATTTTCAGATGAAAACTCCTGTGTTTGGATCAGTTAGTCTCTCACTAGCCCTTCCCTGCCATCCACCATGCTTCCTAGTTTTTTACTTTCATATACATACACACATTATATACACGTTAATAAGATCTCCTCTCAGCCTTCTCTACTCTAGGATAAACTGTCCCAGCTGTCTCAGCCTTTCCTCGTATGCGAGATGCTCCAGTCCTTTCATCATCTCTGTGGCCCTTCATTGGACTCCCCAGTAAGTCCAGGTCTCTTTTGTACGGGGGAGCCCAGAACTGGACCCAGCACTCCAGGTGTGGCCTCACCTGTGCCGAGCAGAGGGGACCCGTGGGCAATACCTTGCCTAATGCAGCCCAGGATACCATTCGCCTCCTTTGCAGTGAGGGCACATTGCTGCCTCCTGTTCAACCTGGTGTTCATCAGGATTCCCACGTCCTTTTCTCCAAAGCTTTCCACCTGGGTGACCCCCAGCCTGTACTGATGCATGGGGTTGTTCCTCCCCAGGTGCAGCACTTTGACCTTCTCCTTGTTGAACTTCACGAGGTTCCTGTCAGCCTATTTCTCCAGTCTGTCTCTCCCAGAACAAACACACACCTCAGAACAGCTAACACTAACCTGCTGATAATAGTAAATTGGAATAGGATATAAACATACTAGCATAAATACGATAAAATGAAAATTAATAAAATCTCTCTGCCTTTTTTGGAACAAAATCACTGGGTGGAAAAAAGTTTTCCAGGTGTGTGGAAATCCAACCTACTGTCTCACCCTGAATGTTGACTGTGGCTTTATGCTGTTCACACTCCTAGCCTGCCTCTGCTCTGTTTGCACTGAAAGCTCCTTGTAGTAAGGATTTGTCCACTGCTTCCTCTCTCTGCAGTATGAAATTGCAGAGGTGGAGAGGGGAACACGTTCTTGTTTGATTCAATAATAACACACAATTAACTGTATTCCTTTGACTCCAGAAGTCCAGCCTCTTGTCTAGTTTGGTTGAAGTTGGCCTAGAAAACACGGTGCGCAGTTGGTTCCTTCCAACAGAGAAAAGTAATGACATGGGTACACACCTTTAGTCCAGTGCAGTACTGGAGATTTATTTTCCCTTCTGGATTTACAGGAGTTGTAGTTTCATGTCACTGTTTTCTCTCCCACTCATAGCACTGGGATGCAAAAGGAGAGGCTGCCACTGGGCGACGTCTGCTTATATGTTTCCGACAGTGAACAGAAGGCTTAATTTTCTTAGTCCCGCTGGCACCAGACAATGCAGATGCAGGGAATGGAAATGAAATCTGATGCTTGGGAATGGAGGAAAATGGCCAGCTCACCCTCAGAGATCTGAAGACCCAGCGTCTCTTGTCGCAAAACTTTTGTTTGCCCTTCCAGGACAAATAAGGAAAGACTAGGGCAAGGAATATGTCCCAGGTCTCATCTGGTCACAAACAGCAGTAAACCAACAGACATGGACTAAGAATGTATCTACTGCTGAGGATAACTCACTTTTATGGGCAACAAACCTGTCCCTGCAAAACACCTTTGTGAGGGTGTGGAAAGGGCAAGTCCTTGGTCTTGTACAGAGCTTTGGTTTGCAGGACAACAGTCCACTTGTACCACTGATGAGATGGTTATGAGATGAAAAAGCACATGGGATTTATCTAAGAGATTTCTCACAGATCCAGGGAGCAGCAAATTCACAGCTGGAGGCCTGAAAGAGGTCTTTCATTAGCACAACACAGTGTTGCACAGGGCTGTTAAAGAGGACTCTGCAAGAGACACAGAACAAAAGTGAGACTGAGAGAAAATGCTGAGATTGTCTCCTTAAGGCAAGAAAGAAAAAACATCTGATTTTGAAGGGTGAAGCCCAGAGGAAGTGAAAGAACCCACCCTCCAAAGGGCAGCTGTTAGAAACCAAAACGTACACCAAAAAAACTATCTACCTGGAGATTCCACATCTAGGTAATTTTGCCACTGTGGAAGCCAAATCAGAACCAAACATAGACACAATGCCCTGCAGTGTCAGTGATATCCACCAGCATGAGAACGGCAGTGGTCAGTGTTTCATGGAAAGATGATCACCTCCAAGGAGTTTGTAAGAACAGAAAGCTGGATTTCAGACGGGAACAAAGCCAAATGCTTAGAGTACTGACCTACTGACTGCAAGATCTTGGGCGAGTCTCCTTGCTGAAGAAGTCTTAGAGACTAACTCATAGCGTTAACTGCCATAAAATGGAAAGGGCCATGCAAAGTCACTGGACCAATTCATAATGTTCTCCCTCATGAGAACGTTGAGTTTTGTGTGAGTAAGTGCTGAGCCAAAATTAAGGTTCTGACTTGGGCTGGCACCAGCAAAGCAGCAAAGGGCTGGGTTATCGCACCCAGTGACATCAGCACTTGGCAGAATGGGTGCAAAGTGGCTAAACCCAGTAAAGCCAAGGTGGACCACATGCCTTATTGACTGAGCAACTGAGTGAGCAGTGCAGGCAAGTAATTCTTGGTCTGAGCAGCTGGAGGGAAGCAGAGAGTGAGATGTTAACATTAGCCCTGCTTTTCACAGGTACATGCCCTTACAAGGCGTAGGGCAGTAGAAAGTAGACCCTTTTCAGTTCAGTGCCGCACAGGTAACAGTAAGAAGAAAATCTGCCCAGGAAGAGAGCTCCTGAGATCTGGCGCAGGAACTCTGGGTGTTGTGGAACACCAGGCAATCTGAATTAGCACTGTTGTATTTAAAACAGAATTAAACTCACTTGGTGGCATTGAGTATAGACCCATCTTCCCAAATCCATCCAGAGCCTGTGATGTTCCTCAGTCCAATCCAGAAACATTCTGTCTGAATACTCTTGAACAGGTCCTAAAAGTGGTGACAAATTACAAAGTGACTAATGACAGCCAGACTGAAAATGGAGGTAAGGATGAGGAAAGAGAACAGAGAGCAAGATACATGCCCTGGCCCGACTGTTCCTCAAGTGGCTGACAGTACTGCCCCTCCACACCTTATAATCAGGAAGATCAGCCCTGCAGATCATGCCTGGAACAACCGCTATGTGTACACTCACAAGGAAGTAAGTCTGCTTTCAAGGGTCCTGGGCACATTCTTCAAAGGACATTTCTCAAGGCAATGTATGTGTACCAACTGCACCCCAGCCTCCTGGAGTTTCCTATACAGAGCTTTACGTAGGAACATGTGCTATTAGTATTAATGCTCTACTGCAAGATAGCTAGCAAGCTAATACAAAGTATTAACAATTAAAGGTAAAACCAGGTCAGGGCAGGAAGTGCAGGCACTGACAGATCTGTGTAAATAGCCCAGGACCAGAGATCTTCACATTTTATACAAACTTTCCTCCTACGTGTTTTCAATGTTCGTTTCCTTTTGCCTAACCTTTAACTCCTGTTTACTTTTAAAAGCTGAAGCCTGCAACAGAAGCTCGGCCCTGAAGTAAATTCCATCCCCGCCCACAAAGACAAAAAAGACAAAGACAAAAGAGAGAGTTTGTCTTGTCCACATTTGCTACCCAACAACAGCAACCTTTCAGTGGTATGACTGTGCCCATCCTTATCTCCTGCTGCCATTAACAAAGCTTCAGAGCAGACATCTTCACACAGAGGCATTAACAAAGCTGGCTTGGCAACACGGTGGGAATGGAGCAGCTTGAGGAATGCCCGAGTGTGGTTAGGAGGTGACTGTGCTTCCCGGGCAGAGGGAGGCTGAACAGTCACAGCCTTTGCAGCACAGGGTGTGCATAAGCAGATAGCTAGGAGAGTCTTGCTTACACGGGGAATTCTGAGCAGGGATAACGGGTAGCACTCCAGTAGCAGAGACAGTGGTAATAAAGCAGCCAGACCAGGGAGGCTTTCCTCTTGCAGAGAAACAGGTAATCTGGAGAAGATGAGTATTTCCCAAGGAATCAGGATTTGCCTAAGAAAGTGTGAGAGCCTGGTACACGCTCCCAGTCGAGCAGAGACCTGGCTTTGTAAGCCCCCACACAACATCATACAATGCAACTTCTGTCCAGGGACTGGAAGCTGTCCACGTTCATTGGACCTGAGCTAATAAGCCCTGGCTTGCAGAAAACCAGATCAAGTACTTCTGCTCTACTTAGGCAGACGTGCCTCACCTCCCTAGTGATCAGCTCTACCCGTTTCTCTAGCGGTCACGCACGCCCCTGGCCCCAGTGAACACCTGCTGGAAAATGTGCGGTGGAACATACGGTTTCTGATTTCACCAGCACAGCTGAGGTTTTTTTGGCAGACAGAGGACGTAAGCATTGAAAACAGACTGAGAAAGAAATGCCCGTGCATGAACTTAGGGAGTGGCAAGGATCACTGAGCAGGAGGAGATGGAGTTGCAGGGAGAGGCATGGCTTTTGCAAAGGAAGTGTTTCTGAGGAATGAGGACGTATTGTTTTGTAGGCAATGAGTACAGATACTGCACAGTGCCACAGTCTTTCCCTGTAACCATTCATATCAGCCTTGTTGGAGCTAGGAGGGGAGGTAGAGAGGGGCAGTGGAGAAGGCTGTCTCCTAACATCCTCCTTAGGATGACTCTGAGTAGCTGAGAGTGACCCATGCCTCTCCTTTCTCCCCGTTGCTTCTTTGCCTGCTGGGAGCTTCTAAGGTGCATACTGAAACTGGAAGTGCATTATAACTATAGTCGCAGTCATAAATCCCTCCTCTCCTTTAAAGTCAAAATATTGCTAGAGTGACAGCACTCCTTGGATGTCAGTCACTGAGATATCGGCAAGGAAATGGAAGATTCTCAAAGAACAAGAAAACCATTACCATTTCGCTGGTATCGCTGATCACCAGGAGATGAGCTCCCTGCGCCCGGCAGGATTGCTGGCTGGAATACCAGTCCTTCCTCTCCTTGGAGAAGGAGTAGCAGCTCCCTCTGTAGGCTACCCACTGCTCGGGGCAGCGTTGGTGGGAGTCACCTGTAAAGGAATCAAAACACCAACTTTTCTCTACGATTAACCAACAGAAGGACACTTGTCGGCAAGGACCTGCTGAAAAGCAACTCTTCCTGATAGTTGCAACGCAGAAAACACAAGTCAGGATAAGCATTTAAAAATAAGAACGCATGAACACTGAACTTCAGATCGTCTGTGCAATTTCCAAATCTTCGTACAAGTCACGTGCACTCTGATGCTGGTGCAACCTTCCACCCCCAGCCCCGCCCCGGGTTTCCTCTGAACTACTCAGATACCTGAGAAACAAAATCAGCTATCTGGAAACAGACGACACTCTGGGTGTGCAAAAAGTAAGGGAAAAAATGACATCATTCTGTGGGTAGAGTGTGATCATGTCACAGATTTCAAGCAGCAAACAGTAGGCTCTCCCACATGGTCTAGCAACTCACACACGCATACAAAAGTGTTATAGACCTTGCATATTTGTCTTACAGTTTACCACTGTAATTATAGCAGACAAGTCTACAAAAACCTTTCAATGTATTTCACTGCTCTTTGCCACAGGATCTGAAATGGGTTGCCTGGGGTCTGCACAAGGAATATATTCTTCAAAATATTCTGGACAGGCAGTGGGCACTTAAGGCTGGTAGAAACATAAAACAACTTCTGATTTAACCCCATATAAGGGAGTTCAGTATCTGAATGCCAGTGCTTAGAAAAGTCTCCGGTCCTTTGCTGTTGGTTGCTTACCCTCAGTACCCATTTGTGCACTTACTCATCTTCCAAATCAAAGCAGTTGCAAGGATGACACTCAGCATCGCAAAGCCTATAGCCAAGCCTGGCACAACTGCTGGCCACCGACAGGGAGCTTGAAAGAGAAAAGAAACCACAGTGAACAGGAGCTACATGAAAACTGATGCTGGTTTTAGGCAGTTTGCTCGTGTCCTGGGTATTTCCATAAGGAATTCCACTATTCAGAGCATCCCTGTCTGTCTGCACTCCACCCATCACTGCCACCACTGTCCCTGCTCAGCTTCCCCATGGCCTCCCCACACTGTTGCCCATCAGCCCATGTCCCTGTTTCAGCTCGGCTGGGGCCATCGGTCCCTGCCTGAGCTTCCCGGGAGGTGTGCCTGTCTCCAGGTCAGCCACAGCCCTGCTCCTGCGGGGCCACCGAGCTGGCCGGTCCAGCTGAAGCTTGGCATGGAAACACAGGGCTGCACTGCTACAGCCACCATGCTCCAGCTTGAATGCAAAAATAAACCCCAGGCCCTTCCCCAGCTTTCTCAGCAACAGGTTTAACCTCAGCATCCTGTTCACAGGCTCAGACACAGTCGCGTTACACCTTCCCAGGACGCTCCCAAGTCCATCTCGTGCTCTCCTCTGCCTGGAGAGGTGGGGTGGCAGGATGGGAGGGCCAGCCTCGAAGACCTTGGGATGTCCCTCCACACTTCGACCGCCACCATCGCTGTTTACTTGCTGCCAGTGGCAGAGGGTGGCTCTTCAGGGCAGCCTCCACCGTGGCCCCGCATGGCTTCCTTTCAAAGGGCAGGGCAGCACTGGCACGTAGAGATCTGCTCATGCACAGCACAACATGTTAACCTCCAGGCTACACCCTGCTCTCCCGTTGTTGTCTGCCAGAGCTGAGAGGCATTCACTTCACACAAGCTGAAAAAAATCTCCTCTCTCCCAGGTTGAGAAAAGGATGACACTTAGTGCCACGGATGAGCTCCAGAGGGGTTTGGTTTGCTTGTCTTATTAATCCCAGTATGACAGCTGCATAGCCAATAGGACTTTCTAAGAAGCACTGAATTCGCAGCTAATGGTTACCGATGTTATGGAACCCAGGATTTCCTTAAGGCTTCTGCCTTAAGCTTATGTGCCACATCCTCCTCCTGTGGTGCTCCAAATTCAGTGGAAGGCTCCCTGGTGAAACTCATGAAATCTGAGGTGATTCTCTCTCGGTCATGTCACAAGACCCAAAGAAACATATCTGTACTTCTTACAAAGGCTAGGAGTCTGAGGAGTAAGACGGAGGGAGGGGAAGGCTAGCTTTAGCCAAAGACACTACGACAGCAAGTACATCAAAAACTTGGTGGAAGAAGGGCTGCGAGCAGGATGTCATAGCAATAGCATACAATATACACAGGGAAGACAGAGGGGACTGTTCTCTACTCAAGTAAAATTGCAGTCAAATTAGGTTAAATAACTCACGTCATCAAGAAGCAACAGTAACAGCA
>Ga0065711_1049655_pt1 | contig 11193 bp, 2 predicted proteins | sample Hoacrofraction12_FD_59098 | JGI IMG/M metagenome (GOLD analysis project Ga0065711, IMG submission 59098) | Hoatzin crop microbial communities from Cojedes, Venezuela - Epithelial fraction 12 v2 (version 2) | ecosystem: Host-associated > Birds > Digestive system > Esophagus > Crop | place... | reverse complement strand
GAACTTGTCCAGGCGGGTCTGGAATATCTCCAGAGAAGGAGACTCCACAACCTCCCTGGGCAGCCTGTGCCAGGGCTCCATCACCCTCAGAGTGAAGAAGTTCTTCCTCATGTTCAGACAGAACTTCCTGTGCTTCAGTTTGTGCCCATTGCCCCGTGTCCTGTTGCTGGGCACCACTGAAAAGAGTTTGGCCCCATCCTCCTGACACCCATCCTTGAGATATTTATAAACATTTATTAGGTCCCCTCGCAGCCTTTTCTTCTTCAGGCTGAACAAGCCCAGCTCCCTCAGCCTCTCCTCGTAGAAGAGATGCTCCAGCCCCCTCATCATCTTTGTAGCCCTCCGCTGGACTCTCTCCAGTAGCTCCTCATCAGGAACATCTTATTATATACTATGCTGTTTAGTGTATTTTTCAATGTACGTGGCTGGTTAACGCATTTCAGTACTGTTGGATTCAGAGTTATGCTGGAATTATTTTTTGAGGCATATATGAATAAAAAAAAAGGAAGAGAGAGAATAGGATAGAAGACTGCAAGTGTGGAATGAAACTGGTCACAATTTAGTACCTGTTATGAACTGACAGATTTATGTAAAATGTAAAGATAATAGGAAAGAAAATCAACTTGACAATTTTGTGCAATACAAAATTTGCATGCGGACCTCACTTAACACTGCTTCTTCAATCACACGGGCATGTAACCAACAGGGTGGACAAGAAGCGATTAAAAATACAAGTAAATAAAAATCTGCATCCCTTGACATTTTGAAAATAACCACTGATGTCATGTCTATGTAATTATTATGCTTCAAAATGGACCACGCTGCAAATGGAAATGAGAAATGGCATTTACTTACTCATAGTTTTAATAACATATGCAGATATTGTATAATGTGTGTCAAATGCCATTTGGCTCAGCAGAATCTAATTAATCTTAGTTCTTTCCACCATATCTTCTGTTATGCATATTCAATCATATCTGTATGCTCGGGAAAAAATGCTGTAGCTGTCATAGTTAACTTGAGCAATCTTTAATTTCGACTGCTTTAATAGTCCTAGTTATCATACGGCCTCATTCAGGGTGACTGTGAAGAGGTATCTCTCTTTAACTAACCTTATACCAAAACTTCAGTTACCAATACGAAAGAAGGGTAGGACAAAAATACCACTGACTTCAGAGAATAGATGAAGTGCTAGAATATCATACAGCCAGGCTCTAATGGAAGAAATTCTATTTTCTCTTCCATGACTGTTCTACAAATAGAGACCCCAGCTGCCTAAAACAAACTAAGTTACAGACATGCATGACATGATTTAATTTACCAGCAGAGGGGCATTGTTAGTTTCTTGTTGCAATCCTGGGGTCAGAGTCAAGACAACAGGGATGTGGTTCCATTTCTGTTGTGTAACCTTCTGCAAGTCACTTCACTAGTTCTTTGGTTTCTACATAAATAAAGAGGCTATATCTTTCAAAACCATCTTGTGACATAGGAATCTCTGTCTTACTGAAAAGTCAGTCCTACTGAGGCTCATATTTCGTCTCACCACATTTCAAAGTGTAACCCAATGTCACTTATCGTTCTTTCTAAAGTTCTATGCTAGCTGTGGACCATAAGTACTATGGAAGAGTTAAGTATGTATCAAACTCTATAATAAGATGTTAGAAATATGATAGTTTTAAATAATCAGTAAAAAGGAACTTCTGAATTTAAGTTGTCACTGCATCTTTATTAACTCATCCTATTGTATTAAACTATTGAAAAAGATCTAAGAGCAGAGCACAATCCTATGCACTGTAATGTACTGAGAAATGAGCGGTCACAATGAGGTGAAAAAACAGTTGGGACTAGTCTTTGAATCTCCTCGCTTTTGTCAGTTTAAGTCAAAACGTGCGACTGATTTTATTTCAAATGTATCTTTCCAATTCATTTCCACCAGGGGATTTTTTTTTTGAACTGTGATGTAAAATGAAAAACCTATTACCATCATTCTGTATTCAAAACCTGCATACACAATGCTGTAACTATCCTGCTGATATGTAAGGAGCTTACCAGCTGTTTCATATTTTCTTGTCACTACTTCCCTTCATTTTAAGCACTTTAAATCAAGTCTAAATACATATATGTGTATATATAATGAAACCAGCACAGCAGGTCAAAAATAATAATTTGTTTTGCTATCTCCATAACTGTTAAAAATTTTGTTTCAATAATCTAATAGGAATCCTATTTACACCTGTAAATTCTACAGTGTGACATGGGAATTAAAGATGTGACTAATTAAAGTGTATTCAGATTGAGAATATGTGATAGAAGTGTTAACTTGCACTTTTGATGAAGGAGTTACGTAAAGCTGGTCTTCTACTTTGAGACACAGGAGGTCTTTGGGAATTTCTCATTTGTCTTACGGCGACGTGTGAGAACCTTGAAAAACAGCACCTAAAATAGAGACCCAGCAAGAAAGACGATAATCTGGAGAGACAGTATACATTGTTTTCCACCATTTCTACTTGACACCAAAAAAGTTCAGGTGTTTGAATCCACTTTCATGAATTTTGGAAAAATAGCTCATGCTACAGTTAATTTACTTAGGATTTTCTCCAGTTAATTTTCATATTATAATTAAGGCAAACTGAAGCACTTATTGGCAAGGCTCAACAATGTCATATCATATTATTTTTCTTGCAACCCTCTTTTAAAAAAAATAGCAGTGTTTCACTTGCATTAAATTGCATTTAGGAAAAACGATAAGTTACAGAAACTATTTTCAACACAATAACTTCTGCTAGTGATAAATGCCAGGCATGGTGCAAATCCCTGAAATACAGATCTGAGTTCTTACTAGGTCTGAGGGCCGGGAAGGAATTTTTGTACAGCTTTAAGAAAATTCCACAATTGTTAATGGTATAATTCATCTTTTAATGATTATAAAGGCTAAGCTGTCTTTGTAATTTATTGATATAATGTCTTATTTTCACCCAATACCAAGAATTAAAATTCACCCTGAAAATACAAATCTTCATGCCTCCTCTGCTTTAGCTACAGTATTTAATAAGCTAATACAGTCCCTGATATGAGGTCACAGATAGGCTTCCAGTAGCAGTCGACAAATACTGAACTCTAACCAGCTTTATTTTGCCCAAGTGTCATAATTTTAGAACGTGTCACAAATAGCTGCCGTATTTAGAGCTAATTTTATTTGCCTTTACCTCTCACAGCTACCCTGCCTCTCTGCTTAGATATGAGGACAGGAGAAAAAAGATATTTTAATACTAAAAAGAAAGGTAAAGTAATTGCAATGAAATGCATTCTTCTGGCAAAAACTGTAATTGTTTTAAAGACGGACCCCCACAGAAAAATCCTATTTTTATCCTGAAATAGCTTCCTCTCTGTCAGTCTCACAGCTTGAATGTAAGGAGCCACAAAGCACTTGAGAAGAACTTTGCCCACCTTTAGGAAAAAGAGATTTGGAAAACAGAAAAATCATCTATTTTTTTAAAGGACTCATGAAAAATAACTGCTGACAAATCACGACAGCAGCATACAAAAACCACACTGCTTAGCAGTTGCTGCTAATCTGTGATGAGGGATGATAAAAAGAGAAAGAAGTTTTAAAAAGGAGATTGCTGTGACTCAGATGACTAATCTTCTGGTTTATTAGCTGCTGTGTTTCTCTGCAGTTCTGGGCAATGCAAACCTACAAACTGTGGATTTTGGGCGTGATCTTACACCCAACGAACTCAGGATAAGACCCAGAGGACCAGAGAACAGGCTTATAGGAGTTTACACAGTTTTGCACTGTCTCTCCAGTCCCACAAGGCTGCAAGTGCTGCTTTGTTCAAGTTTAGTATGGTCAGGTAGCCACAGGTATTTGGAAGCTAAATGAAATGTGGTAGCAAGCGGAATCTGCTGTATTCTCCACCACAGTTCAGATATCTAGTACCTTCACAGAACATACTGATAATAGCATATTCTCCACGGCTTTTTATTCAGTGTAAGGAAGCACCTGAATTACGAGATCTATGTAAATGTCAGTTCTCCAGCAGAAGGACACTCAGAATGGCAACAAAAATCTGCTGCTCAGAACAGAAGATAGGCTCCTCACAGCACAGGTCATTACAGAACTATTCTACACAATGCTGTTAATGCCCTTGGTTAGAGAAAATCAAAGTCTACAAGCCAAGGGAAGACAGTAGACACACAAACTTCATCTCCATCCTCCAGAGCAGAATTTGCTGATACTCACCTGCCTATCCAATACATCTAGATCAGGAACGGAGCACAAATACAGTCACGAGTAATGATATAGAGGATTCATACACAACAAACAGTTCTCTCAAGCCAAACCCTGATGAGAAATGAGAGGCACAAGTGAAACATTTTATGAATGTCTAAACTCCTAAATGTTAACCTAAACTCAGTAAAAACCACCAAAGGCATCCATTCACTCCTAGGCGTTACAGAGGAGAGACATATCCAGCTCCTGAGAAAAGTGTCACAGAAACATTAGAATCCATAAGTAGTCAGTAACTTCAAGTCACATGAATTTCTAATGCCAGTCATCAAAACATTAACTCTCTTAACATTATTTCTAGGATGCAAATTAAAAAAGAAAAAATATATTGAAATTGCCTTAAGAAGTGAAAACAATCTGCTTCAGTCATGGCCTGCCAGACGCTATCTGACCAAGTTTAAAGGCTGGGAAGTCTGTTTCAGTCCTCATTTATGCTCCCTTTCTCATACCAATTGATGTCAAGTGTGAACCGTGAGAAAGTTTAGAAAGCCAGCAAACAAGCTGTAAACAAGGGACTGAGGTAGAGGTACATGTTTTATTGCTGGCATCTTGCATCAGGTTCAGAGTCTGGTGTTTTAAACTGCATTGCACTGTTACACTGTGCATTGATTTATAGTGTTTATGGCAACCAATATTAGATGACTGTATGGTGTAAAAGAATGTCAGCCCTGCATTGCAGTCGCTGTGTCTCACTCCATCTATGTGATTTACAGGAAAACACATTCTGTCATCAAGCATTTATTTTTTCTTTTTAGGAAATCTGACTTCACTTCTGTGTTAAATGATGACTGCTCACAAACTGGAAAGGGTGAGCAATTGTGAGTGCAACAGAAGCCGAAACACTTGGGGCCATTTAATTTTATTTTTAGTATAAAACAATTCCACTTTTAGATGAATGTGCACAACTGGTGGGGGGAGGAGAAGGAAACAAGGAACATGAGAGGTGGAATAGCTGAAATATAATAAGATCCAATATTCTGTGATTTACAGTTGATCAAAACATTAAGATGAATAATCTGGAACGAAGAGGCTATGTTAATTTGCAGCAGACAATGTTATTAATGTAGCTATATGCATTGCTGAACAGGAGACATTCCTGATGATAGACTGCAGGTAAATCACAGAGACAGCACTGTTTTCACTATGAATTGGCTGCATTTTTATTTAATTTGTCTTTCCAGCCCATTGGTCTTACGCTCATTCTAATGACGCTTCTCCAAGATCTTCTTCTGGAGTATTTTGAAAGGTGTCGTCCGAATTTTAGAGTTTCCAGTGACTAGAAAGTCAAGTACATCATTGTTTATTAACAGAGTAAGGTCTCTCTAGCAACGTGGGAACAAAGGCTAAATGGAGAAGTCTTTTCATATTTTTCTAGCAAGAGCAAAAGAGCTCCACTTCAAAAAGGGAATCCAAAAAACCGACTTGTGACCACTCCTCAGTCAACAGGCAAATTGCCTGTGTGCAGGGACAGCTGAATTCTTCACTGATTACCTTACTTTAACTCTTCCAAAGCCATCCAGGAAAAGGAGAAAGTATCATGTAATTTGAATCCATAAGGCAACTTGAAAACGTTTACAATCTGACCTAGGCAGAAAACACAGACCAGATTTCTTACACCTTTCTGTTTCTTTATGCAAACATACATGCAATGGGACCATCCGACCTTTCAAAAATCCTACTAGAGAACACATAGCCCATTTTCACATGGGCAGCCCTGAAGCTTCCACACAGAGCTGAGTTTCTTTGAAAACAGAATAAAAAAAAATAGGAGGGGATAACTTGTCTCTACAATGTCTAAGATAAATTGCTGCATTTGCACAATAAACAGCAGCTGGGAGCTGCTTCCCAAATAAATATTCAAAGTGGTTTAATTGACAAATACATTTGTTAAAGGAGGGAGAGAAGTGTCACTCCTGCTACAAGGTGAAACCAATTAAAGTTTCTACTGTTACTATCAGAAAAGAAAAAACATCCAGCAACTAGAGTAAGTAGCAATTATAGGTATTTCATGACAAAGGAAACGCTTGACAGAAAAGCAAAAATAGTCTAAAGTATTTATGAAAAAGAAAAGTACTTCAGCTTCCTCAGCAGCAGGAGTTTGAATTATGACTGCAACTTACAGATCTTGTTAGTGAAATTCTTCTTTTATAACTGTGTTTTTTACAGTAGACAGTAGTAAGAAAAAGGGAAATAGGCATTTATGGACATTAACAAAGGGAGGCTATGATTAGAACACACTTGGTCACTGCAAACAATGGATTATATGGGAAGCATTTTTTGTGTCTTCTTTAGAAGTATCTCTCTGGATAATGGATTAGATGGACCACTATCTGATTCGCTGTTCCTATACAGTTTCATTTGCTTTGAAGCCTCTAAAGATACTAAAATAAGAATGTATTAGAGTGACTTATTTTTATTTGTTTGTGTTTTCAGTTTGTAACATTTTAATTTGAAGAAGAAAGTGTGGGGTTTTTACCTTTTACGTTACTTTAAGTCAACCTTGATTAGATACTTATTTGTAAAAGGAAAGTTCTCTTAATCGATTTCAGCAATGTGCAGCCAGTTTTAGGTAACCGTACCTGATGACATAGCTGTTGAGCCTACAGGTGGTACAGATCATCAGGATGATAGGACAGAGGGAATGAAGAATTAGTCTAAGACAAGGTGGGGTAGTGACAAAGAGTGTCCCATTTCATTACTTGCACCCATATTCATTTCACAGAATGGTAGGGGTTGGAAGAGACCTCTGGGGATCATCTAGTTCAACCCGCTTGCCAAAGCAGCGTCACCTGCAGGTGGTTGCACAGGACCTCATCCAGGTGGGTTTTGAATATACCTAGAGAAGGAGACTCCACAACTTCTCTGGGCAGCCTGTTCTAGGGCTCCATCACCCTCACAGTAAAGAAATTCTTCCTTGTGTTGAGACGGAACTTCTTATGCTTCAATTTGTGCCCATTTCCATCACAGAGCATCCCATCCTACTGTGTGGTTTGCTATGTCACTGTTAAAAAGCAAAAAATTAAGTAGACAGAAAAATAAGAACAGGATGCAACATGTAAAAGTGTAAATTCTTCAAGAGACTTTGCAGGTGCTCCTTTTGCCTTTTTTCATCTTGTGTTGGTGGGAAGTGTGACAATGACAGCCTCGAATTTCAGTCTCCTCTATTCTTTCACAAGGAGGATCAGGGCAGTTTCCCCAGCCTGTTCATCAACACCGACGCTCAGGATTCTTGACTAGGCGTAAGAGCCTCTGTTTGATACTTCTAGCGCTGACAAGAACAACACAATTTTGGTTATGTTTGACCGTTTGTATAGGAGTTTGTTCTTTCCAGCTGACCACCAGAGAAGATGACAACTGACAGTAACTATAAAGATGAACAGGATTCAAGACAGTGATTTGGAGTTGAAAGTATCTGTTCGCCAGTACCAGACAGTGCTAATAACTGTTTCACAAGTTACGTCTTTCAATGCACTGGCTTTTTTTTTTTTTTTTTAAAAACAAATACCTTATTCTGTTTCAGCTCCTGCTTCTATTTCAGTGAGACTCAAAGACATTTTTGATCAATATCCACTCATTTTTACCATTGCATCCCTGCAGCTTTCAGGCTACATTAATGTAAATGAAAACTGAATCTGTTCCTAAATGACTTCAAGTGCTGTAAGGAGACGAAGAAGTACTGCAATAAGGCAGAGTCCTAGCAATGTGAGACCTCTTCTCACTCATACTGGTCCTGGTCCTTCAGTGGCATAAATCAGGATAAGCCTGTTGATGTCTGAAAACTATGCCCATAAACTATATAGTCTTGACTTAGCTGCGCACTGCTCCCCAGGCTAAGGTAGTTATGAATCCGTATATATCTATGCACAAATACTTCACCAGTCTAGCTCTAATTTGACATAGCCTTTGGGGCTTTTTCTTGTTTCCACAATTTGATTTCTGTAGATTAGAACAGAAGTCTTCAGATATTTCATATGTTCTACGGCAGCCATCCATAATACCACCTTCATTTTTTATGAAGGAAGTACAGTGTTAGGTTGGAATAACTGTTTCTTTGTTTCACATTTCATTGGGTTTGAAAAAAATCACACTAATTCATATCAATATAACTGAATTATTTATATCTTAGGAATACAGGGGACAAGAACTACCACAAAGAGGTGAAATGATAAAAGCAAACAGCTACTGTAGCCTGAAAACTCAAAAATCCATTCAGCATCTTTGCAGATCTGTTGTTATTGAAGACGAGAAATAAGTCATACACAGTATTTGTAAAGGATGAATGACTGCATCACTGATTTTCCTCAGACTGTTGTTGCATTTCCTGAGGAGGTATGGGCCCATTCTGCAAGAAGGGAGCAGGAAAAGTATAAACACTCCTGTACATTTCTAAATGAAGAAGCTGCAAAAGCCAATGTATTCAGTAAAGGTAGTTCATTACTAGTCAGAAGGGCACCACTGACCCTGAATCGAATAATGACTTCTTGCTCCGGATGCCTCTAATGCCTCTAATTGCCTAACATGCTGTGGGCAAAAGCAGCTTACGGTAATATTTTACTGAAGGCACGAAAGAAATATGTTCTTCAGGTCTCTTTTAGAAAAGTACTACCCTTATTTTTTCCCAAAATCTTAAAGAAGGGAAAGATTTTTTCATTAGACTCCCAATTTGAACCTGAAAGTATAACAAAAACTATTTAGAAATCTGTTTCTTGCTGTAGCACACACTAGTTACTCCTTCTGTTTATAGTGTCAAATGTGACTTGACTGCCTAGAAATCGATAAAGAAAGTAGCCACCATCTAAATTTGTGTTTAGTGTCATACCTTTCCCCATTCTACAGGCTGTTTCTTTAAATAGAATTTCCTTCTGAGACTTTCTAGATTTGAGAAAGAGGGCATCTGTCTCTCGTAGCTAACACTGAAAGGTCCCTTCCTGAAAACCTGAGGAAAAAACATGAACAGAAAAACATCACCTGCACTGTCAGTGCAACATGGGTTGATAATGAGAAGGAAAATCAGCTAAATCACTCATTTGTTAGTAACTCCTTCCTCTTCCCTCAATCATTTGCCACAAATCCTGGCAACAACAGGTGGCAGAATGAAGTATTTTTTCAGTTACTGTTGCTAAAATCAAAGGAAAAAGTGGGACCAACTTGTATGAGCAATAGAAACCACTAGAAACAGAAAATGCAGCTTATTCATTTTTTAAAATACTTACAAACTGCCTTTTAAAAATCTTCTGAACAAATCAACAGTACTTTGAGGGCAGCAAACCCTCACCTTTGAAAGACATCTGTCTCCCTCTTAGAGCTTGACGTCAACAATGAGGTATTTATTCACTCAGGAGAAGAAAGAGTTTCTTAAATACAAGTTCCTCACTAGGAAAATATTTATCTTCCCCTGTCTTCTGAGAAAATGCTTTTCATTTCATTTTTATCCATGCTTCAAGCATTAGGTATGGGTAAAGATTTGATTCCTAGAAGGCTGTTTATGGAACCTATCAGGATAAATTCGCAAGCAATGCTTTCCTGGATAGGTTCTGAACAATTGCTATTTATATTATGGTAGAATTAAGAGGCTCTCTGTTGGAAATCCATCATACTAGGTATATTAAATACACAATAAGATCTCCAGTGGATTTTGTGGTTTATATTGAAAAATAAGTACAGAATCATAAGCAGCCATTTTACAACAGGACAATAGCAGTAAAGAAAAAACAGGTATTTGGCAGGAGACTGCACAAATCTCCAGACCATCAGATAAAAGAACATCTTGATCATTTTCTTTCAGTTCTGCAATGGTTACCTTAGCATGTTTGGTTTTTTAGCAGCTTCCCTGGTACTGAAGGTAGAGCATGTGATTTGACAGAAACCTGGAGGGGACAACTTGAAAATCTTCAGTAAGCTCTTCATTAGACTCAGCACTTTCCTGAGTAACAGGCAAGGAGACAGACAAACACTTAAAACATGAAAGCTTTTAAAGGGCAGGAAAAGCTTAATGACCTTTTTATACATCTGGCATGTTTATTCTGTGGTGTGGGTGCGTTGGTGAGATTATTATTTTTTTTAGCAAACAGAAGATCAACAATAAATTGTGTAGTTTGAGGCGAAGTTTCCAAGTCATCCCCATCTCCTGGTAACTGAAGAAATTATTTACAACAAACCTCTAAGCAGGCTGGAATTATGAATAAACACTGCTTTCCTGGTTTGGTTTGTTATGAAACACAAAAGGGAAATGTAATGGAATTTGTCTGATGCTGGCAAGACAAAAGCAAGCTTGTACCATACTGCCCTGCAACACCATGAGTACATGATGCTACCATAAGGCATTTTCTGCCAAACTTTGATAATCTGTGACTCCCATTTATAAAGGCTAGGCACCATTAACTTTGTCCTCTGGGTTGGTTTAGTAATTTTTCAATTGATTTCATACTTGCATAACGGACATCTGCAAGGTAACTGATACAAGCTAGTCCTATAATTCAAAAGGAAAGAAAACACAGATCTAATTCACATTGTGCTAACAGCTGAACTGGTATTAGCCAACCCCTTCAGTGACCTTGCGTGAAGACCTATAATATTCAGAAGACCTGTAGTTCACACCCTGCCACCACCCTTACATTCACATTTTGCTGCTGTTTAGAGCGTAGACATTTTCAGTGATTCAACTAGAAGCCATATTTTCGCAGTGCAGCTAGAAGGGACCTTGAAGTAGAAAGGAGAAATCTCCAGTTCAGCCTCCAGTAATGATCCAGATGGAAGTTTATACAGGTAAATTAGTTGTCCATATTCTGCTTCTTAACTGTTTTGGTTTCGGCTGCCGCCGGCAACAAAAGCGCCACGCGGCCGCCCCTCCCCCCGCCGGCGTGCGGAGGAGAATGAAAAGAGGCAGAAACCGGTGGGTCGGG
>Ga0065711_1049653_pt1 | contig 11193 bp, 8 predicted proteins | sample Hoacrofraction12_FD_59098 | JGI IMG/M metagenome (GOLD analysis project Ga0065711, IMG submission 59098) | Hoatzin crop microbial communities from Cojedes, Venezuela - Epithelial fraction 12 v2 (version 2) | ecosystem: Host-associated > Birds > Digestive system > Esophagus > Crop | place... | reverse complement strand
ATTCAAGACCCGCCTGGACAAGGTCCTGTGCAGCCTGCTGTAGGTGACCCTGCTTCAGCAGGAGGGTTGGACTAGATGACCCACAGTGGTCCCTTCCAACCCCTACTATTCTGTTATTCTGTGATTCTGTGATTCTCAGTGACCACAAGTGGTAAAGCCCTTAATTTTAAAATTCATCCATAAACCGGGACAGGTTCACCAAGATCAAAACAAAATGCCACAGGAGAGGGAGAGGGGCGTAGATGTCTGGAAAATTAGTCCTTACAGAAGTAAAGAGTTTAAATTCCCCACGGACCGTCTCGCTTTGTGTTTTGAACGCTGTTCACTTAAATTGGTTGCATGGTGTAGTCATATCTGCTATAATTGCAGCAGATTGCAGTTGCCGAAACGTCTCCTGTATGCATACCCTTTTATTATGGCATATATAAGCACAACATTTCCAGTAATTTAGGGGCAGCTACAATCTCCTGTTCCTTAGAAGCTGCCTTCCCTGTAGTAGTTTATGCAGCATCACTGGAGTAATACAAACCGGAGTGAAGTACAGTAGTTACTGTGTTAGAAGTTGATGTTGCTAGCTATAAGATCCTACTTGGCATTTAAAAAACCCCAGCCTGTTAAAACCTGAAAAAGAAATATACAGAACTATACTCAAAATTGAATTAACTCCCCCCCCCACTGTGTTTTTATCTCATTGAACTCTAATCTCAATTTGACAGTTTCTGTCTAGCCCACTAAAGACATGTGATATATGATTTTTCTCAGCATCCTTTGAAGCAATAACTTGTTTTTTTACGAAAAAGCAGGTTCTTTTCCATAGTGTTCTTTCAGAACAACTTGAAAGGTAGTATAATTTATGGGTGAAGAGGCCCAGAGTGAAGAGCCTGAAGCCACCAAATTCTGGTGATCTCAGTGTCACTATTTTTTCCAATATTCAATGTTTTTCAAGATGTACCCTCTACTGGAATTGTCTTTCATTAAAAACAGGTAAATTACCAGCTTTCATGGTTTTGGAAGGACACTTGAGAGTCTGAAGTGACTGCAGAAACCTTGAGGCAATTGATAAAGAAAAAATTATTTTGACTCTCATGAAATCTTAAAGCAATCCGATGATATCTTAAGATAGGCTTCATGAGTTTTGATCTCACACAGCTGGCAGTACTGTATTCTTTCCTTAAGTATGATATGGCTTCTCTTTCTCATTATTTAAATGCAATGTCTTATGCTTCAGTAAAGACTCAGCCCTTAGAGTTACGCAATAGTAAGAAAAATTATTGGCTCCTCCTTCCCCCTCCCCACCATTGCAGACAAAACCTTGAAAATATAAAGCTTAAAAATCATGTTGTGAAGACCAAAACAAAAACCCAAATTAAACACCAAATAGTTTAGTACGGTTTTTTTTAAGAATCTCTCAATACTTATAGTCTTGTGGAGAGGCAGCTTTTGGTTTTTGAACCCACGAGGTGAGCACTACTGCTAGTTAGCACTCAAAGGAGTCATTAGGTTGTTGTTTTTCTTTTACAGTGCCTTGAAAATGGAAAGCACTGTTTGGCAACAGTGCTACATATTGTTCATACTTTTATAATCCTTTATTATTTGTATTACTGTAGAGCCAGTGAGCCAGCAGTAATCACAAGCCTGTTCCTTTAGTTACGACACACAAGCACAAGTGAACCTCTTCCCTAAAGACCCCATGGTCTAAATGGATTGCCCTGGTCAATTCGTTCAATTAAGGGACATTTTGTTTCACTTACCTTTGCTAGAGCAAGGACATCAATTGAATTTTTGACAATGATGACCCAGGAGGCTCAGCAGGGGCCTGACTTTTGGCAGGTGAAGGGAGCCAGCACTCATCCTCCACTGGAAGAGGCTCTTGGCGGTGGCAGAGCTCTTGCTCCAGGTGGGGCTGCCTATAGCAGGGAGAGCACTGGGCTCTGCTGACTGCTAGGGCCCAACACAGCAACATTTACAGGTGCTTTACATACTCTCTGGCTATGCTTTTTGCCATCCTCCAGGGGTGAAGTACACACATGTACAGCATAACCCAGAATATAGCCAAGATGTGGTGGCATCCACCAGCTATTGTGGAAGTGCCCTAGCCTTCTATAGCCTTCAGTGGAGCTTCTCCACTGATTTGGATAGGGCACCCATGACAGTACAAACATAGCACACAACCTTTCTGTCCCAAGCAGAGCTGCCATGCCTTCTCTCCTCCACTGTCCCTTAAAAAGAAATACAACTCAGGAAGTGCAGATAACAGAAAACGGAAAAAAAAAAAAACCCAGATGAAATACTAACCAGAATAAGAACCAACAATGTAATAATGTTATTGATTTCCAGTCTGATCCTAATCAGATTTCGCAAGACCTTACAGCTGCCAGCCATTCACAGACTTTTCAAAGTAGCTCCAAGCCATGCCTAGCTGAAGAGCTAAAAACTACAGAGCCGGTAACACAGGAGCTGCTGGTGGGGACAGTCATCTGCTCAGCTAGGAAGATATTTATTTATAGAAAAGCCTTTGAACTAGACGACTACATTTTAACGTAGTAATAACAAGTTATAGAAATTCAAAGAGTGGTAGGGTGTAACACAGCCATGCATTATATACCCCATTGTGAATGGGCTCTGAGGGAAAGCCTGTAATTTAGGGAGGTTTGAATGGCAAAACCTGGGTCATTGTAACAGATACTTTTTTTTTCGTTATTTTTATGTAGAGTGTGAAAAAGAAAAACTGACCTGAAGAAGTCAGGCAGTATGTGTTTTCATTCAACCTTAGTTAGCTATGAAACCTCCTGGAGCTCAATCTCCCTTGGCCAAATATTTGTTTTAAGATTAATTGTTCACACAGGAACTAAACAGCAACTTGCTGAATGCTAAGCTTTTAAAGGAGATTTCTGTTCCTCCTCAGGAAGTTTTTCTCATGTGTTGCTGGCTCTTTTGTATGTTCTGTCACCTTCGGGAAACAGGATTCAAGCAGAACTAAGGAAATGGCTTTTCTGTTTGTTTGTTCGTTTTTAAAGTTTATCTATGTATGAGTTGTTTTCAGGATTAACATTACAGGAGAGCCTTAGGACTCTGTTCAGAGGTCCCTGTTGTGTTAGATCACCTCACTGCAAGCACTTGGCAGGCAGCATACCCCAGAGCACAGCCAAGGGAGTAAAAGCTGGCCGATCTAATCCCCACAGTGCAGCACCACCTCGAGTAGGTGCCCTGGTCAGGTTGAGAGCTACAGACAAGAACAGAAAAAAACACGAGGAGAGAAGCAGAAGCTCAGGCAGAGAAATCCTGGCTGCCTGGAAGTCAGCAGTGCAGCCCAGCTTCTACAGAGCAAGATTTTTGGCCAGAGTAGGAGTGTGACATGGGCGTGTCACCCAACTCAGGTGGAGAGCAAGGAGCAAAGCCTGCCCTTGCTCCTCATCCAGCCCCCAGTTTTGTCAGACCAATCCTTCAAAAGTGAACCAAACCTAAAATCTAAGCTCCTGGGGCCATGCAGTCAGTTCAGAGCAGGGTATTGTGCTTTGCCTTAGTAACCCGCATCTGAGACCCACATTTTGGCCGGGCATAGACATTCCCCATCTCATTCTAGTCCCCATACCTGCATCTTACATTTCTCTCAAGCAGTTGATTTTTCACTCCCTTTCTTCTCTACGCAGAAGGTATGTATCACAGGCAGTTTCCCTCTTGTAGTCCAAGGCAGTAAATACATAAGCCTCCATGTTTATAGCCATCAAGAGGTGAAGATTACTGTCCAAGGGTTCTGTTGTGGGTGGGCTTCAGTGTACGGCTCTAGCAGCACTAGAGAAAATGTTGCTTCACAAACGTTAAAGAGGAACAACCAGCCAAAGCCAAACCCAAATATTAGAAATCAAGACATGCAAAAGTAAGATTTCAGTAATGCCATAGAGTGCTTCCAGGTTATCATTGCCACATAGGAAATTAAATATGAGCACATGTAGTACAACACTGCTTCCCTGTCATTAAAAATAAATTCTTTTCAAATGAATTTAGAATCTCCCTGTCTCCATCTGCCTATTATTTAATGAAACTCTACCCAGAATAGGTCTAAATTTTATCTGTATGATCAGTCTCAACACTCTTATACTAATTTCCTGTTGATACAGAATAATCATAACTATGAACTGGAACTCTGGTTCGAGAAGAGCAAGATTTTTGTCTATTTTCCATGTACTATGTTTATAGACTGAACAAATTAGAAAAATAGAAGGAAATGTTGACTTAACCACCACTTGTATTTACTCTTTTTTTTTTCACACAAGAATTCTTCATAGCCCTTGTTCTCTGGCTTCCAACAGACAATTAGTTCCCAAAACTAACATTCAAAATCAGCATAAGAAAATGAGGCTTTATCACCTGAACCCCCAAATAGCGCAAAAATCTCACGCCTTTAAAATGGTGCAGAATAGGCTGTTAGTATCTTTTGCAGTTTTATCAAATCAAGCAGTAAGTAATTTGCGGAATAGTTTAAAATTGCAAACTTCCTTTTTTCTTTTTGTTTTCTTTTTCTTCTGAGGGGGATGCAAAATGGTAGAACTGCATTGAATATCAGAAGCACCAAATGCTGAGGAACCTGGTAAGGTTACCTAGCCATGACACCAATTGAAAGGGGAAACATCACCAGTATCAGGTGTTTTAAATAAAGACAAATATAAGGCATATGCTATGGTGAGCCTGATTCTCATTGACTATGAAACACTTCTTCATTACTCTGCAAAGCAACCTACCTGAAAGGGAATATTAGCATTAAATGAGAATTAGGCTCTCTATTATTGAAACTGAAGCCAAAACCAACTAAACAAACAGAATTCAGACAGAATTCAAATTTCATAGTACATTGTTTCACATAATAACCAGAAACTGATAATTAGCCGCTCTTCCTAGAATCCTGATTAAACCCCCGTGGTGTAGCATATTGGTACTAGCAATCTCTTTAATGGCAAAAAGACTGTATAGATCTAGTAATTGAGTTGAAGGAACGAACCACTGATTCGATTTCACATTCACAAACGCCAATTAAATGAAAAACATGACAAAGCACTGCTATAACTTACATTGCAGCATTAGGGTGGAAAACGAAAAGCAAACTCTGAGTGACAATCAGTGTCTCTGTGGGCTCTAGTGGCAGAATATAAATTGTAATGTCAGATATCTGTTCAGGACTGAAGGCCGCTGTATCCAGATCTGCTACATTGTATGATTTGATTTGTGTTAAAGCACACTTAAATCTTTTTTAGGATCTAAATTAGTAATATTACCATCATTCAGTAATGTCTGAAGATTTTCTAACAGCTAAGTTAGTGTGCTTTCACACTCAAACCACAGTCCAGTTTGTGCTCAGTGTGAGTTAAAGACCTTTGCAAATGCAGGCTCTGTCTGTTTTGCCTACAGATCTCTGCTCATGTCCCCCCTATCTCAGTACAATTTAACACTACGCTAAATACGTTATTCATACAGTTCTTGTACAAACAATTGAATTTGTACTAGCCGTCATTCAGCAAAACTTTTTTCCACCCAATCTCACGTTAATATTGATATTATACAAATACATTATGTGATCAGAAATAAATTTTGACCAACCAGTGCCCTCCAGATGATAATGTCAGTTATTAAAAAGAAAACTTCCAAATAAATTTCTTTTCCCCCACAGCCTTCTGAGATAAAAAAGGGAGAATAGTTGTGCATGCAAAGTGATTTGAATTTGGCATAGCTAAAGACTGAGATTCTCTGTGCAAAATATGGGTTTTATTTAAAAAAGTCATTAGTGCAGCTGTTGAAAGTGTTTAAATAAATCTAATTGATGCTAAGCTATGTTTTCAGAAAGTAATATTTTGTGGGTACCATTTTCGTCAGAGATCTGTAACAAAGAGATAAATATTATATAAAATATTTATTTTACACTCCAGAGGTTCAAAATTGTGTCAAAATCAGACACAGTTCCTGGCCAAGATCATGACTGGAATTGACTCAAATACCAAAATTGTGCAGCTAAAACCATGCAGCTATTTCCTGGATTTGTGGGTGGATGTGCCAGCCTTTGCCTTTGATATGTTCCAAACAGTCAAGGGTTTTTCCATACTTTCCTGCCATTCCTAGCCTCCCTTTTTGTGGAAAAGGCATGCAAGGAGCATAACATAAAGTGACAATAGAAACAGCAGCTCCAGCCTTGGTATCAGGGGGAGATTGGCTCAGGCACGGGAGGACACTTTGAACAGCACGATAAGCAAGGTTAATCATGCCTAATCAGCTGCACTCACCCACCCCGCTGCAGCACAGAAATCCTGGAAAACCGGGTGCTCCCGACGACGACGCAGGACAAGGAACCTTGTGCCTGTGACTGAATCAGGAATCGAAACCTGTACCATTTCTCTTCATTATCTACAGAGGGAGACCTGCATGACTAGGTTACATTTAGACAGTTAATATTTAACTTCTGAAGTTAGGTGTGACAAAGCCAATCTGAAGTCACTACAGCACACAAAAAAAAGCAAACTGCCTCTTCCAGTCTTGGGCTGCATAAAGATAGGGGTGTAGCACCAATAACAACACTCACTTGGAGTATCTAACCGCACCATTGAATTCAACATGTGACCTCTGCATCATTGCCCTGCTTTTGCTTCAAGGTACACAGTTTTACATAAGTTTTGGCCCTGCTCAGGAGAGAAAATGGTAGACGTCTACAGATCTCAGACTGTACTACCACAGTACTCTCTGTAGCACTCTTCTAACTATCCCATCCCAACCATACTTCCACCTCTGCATATGCTCAGTGAGTATAGGTAAACCACCCAAATTTTTTTCCTTAGGCCAAAAGGCCAAAGGGAACTAATACCAGAAGCCCAGCCTTCTGATAATTTGTCAGAGGCAATACAATTTCCTCCAGCAACTCCAGTATCTGATGCAATGACTTGTGCTTGAAATGGAGCATATATCTTCAAAGGTTTAACGTGATATAGGCTTTAATTTATTTGCAGATTATAACATCTGTTAATGGCCCTTTCTTAAAATACCTTGTCTTATATCATGTTTTATTTTGTAAACATTCAGATATCAGATCTTGTCCTGTGACTCTGAAGTTAAAGAACGTTTTACTACTGGGCACGTTTTCCTGATGTGATTATATGCATATATATATACACATACACATCATCAAGGTCAAACTGAGTCTCATCTTTGCACTCAACTCTACAGATTAAAATGGGATCAGAACACCATTGTTGCCAATGCTTTTCACTGAAAATATAAGTTTTTCTCTGCACTTTTCAAACACTTCCAAATTATGTGTATTTTAGGAATACCTGTGAGCATCTGTGTCAAGGTGGAGGAGTATCCCTCCACAAAAAAATCTATAGATGGCTGGGAGGAGAGCAGAGAGAATAAACCTGCTGATCTGAGATATCCACATGTTGTCTTGCCCAGACCCTCAGACATTTTAGATCCTTCTACAGTTCCTTGCAGCTAGTCTTATTGACGATCAGCTATACAACATACCTGAGCACTCTGAATTCCTAGTGTGCGAAGTCCAGCATTCGTTGCTTCAAAGTACTTCTTTACTAGCACTCCCATCCTCACGAACACACAAGAGGCATAAAAGGACATGTAGTGCAGGGCACAATCTTCTTGAAATGATGGCCTTTAACCCTGAAGTAAAATTAAAAGGCTTGAACGCTTGAGGTTTTTTGGGGGGGGGAGGGGCTGTTTTTATTGTTGTTTTTTTAAAGCTCTCTTATAAACCGTATTCAAGTACTACTGGAAAACCTTAAACTGATCCGACCTGTTAGCTAAGAAAGTTCCAGACACTTCATTGAAGGGAGACTATAACGACATTGTTAATTCTCCAGTGAGACCTGTTATTCTGTAACATGTTGATTAGTCATCTGGCAGCCACTCAGTTTGGTCTAATCATCCACAGAATTCAACTGGCACAAGAGCCAAAACACATCTCCTGCGCCTGGCAGTCTTTCAAGACTGCAAGTTGTTTCCAAAAATAACAAGAAAAGAAAAGAAAATTAGACTTATTTAGTACCAACACCAAGATGGAGGTGGGGATAAGTGTGGCTGAAGATTCATTGCACATGATTTCTGCAAATCTTTTCACTTCCATTAACTTTCACCAATGCTTAGCTTTCGTAGGTCCTGGTGGGAAGGTGGGTACAATGAAGAGGTAACTGCCTGAGTGTTTACCATGAGGACAGCTCTCAGCTGAGGCAATTCTGCCATGAAAATGCAACTTAAGCCCTCAGAGTGGGAGCCAGGGGAGAACAGTGCAGTAGCTATATACGGAGAAGCAGGCATGGCAACAGGGCATTCCACTGCACTGCATATGCTTCACTGCTTTCCTGACAACTAAAACGAGGATGTCATGCATGGGCATTGGTGAAGCAAGGTTTATTAAGAAGGAGATTTTTTTTTTTACTGTGTTATCTTTCTTTACTTGACTGCGTTAAAAGCTGACTCAATTTTCAGTTTAAAGACTAATTCAAAAATACAGATTTTTCTCCTTTTATGCTTCTTGAAGTTCATGCATAAATTTTCTGTAAGCCCATTTGACGCTATATATGATATGATTTGATATGATATGATATGGCATGACATGACATGACATGACATGAAGATATGAAATGATATGATATGATATGATGATATGATATTCAGGGCTCTGGGGCGACAGGTTAAGGGATCAGAAGCACAAGTACTCTTCTCTATCCCTCCAGTTGCAGGGGAAGATGAGGGAAGAAAGAGGGTGAGTGAACAGATTAATACTTGGCTCCAAGCCTGGTGTCATAGGCAAAATTTGGGGTTCTTTGATCTTGGGTCAGTTTACGTGGCACCAGGCCTGCTGGCAACAGAAGGGGTACACCTGTTGCAAAAGGGGAAGAGGATCCTAGCTCAGGAGTTAACAAGGCTCATTTATAGGGCTTTAAACTAGATTGGAAGGGGGAAAAGGTTAAAACCATGATAGCTAGTGAAAAGCCTGGGGGTGCCAACTCAGCTGTTAGTGGATGATGTGCTAGCAAGGACCTTCACTCTGCTGAGTCAATGAGGGTACAGAACAGGGAGCTGTGCGACAGCAATGGTGCAGCTTCATTGGGGGCTCAGCTCAAACGCCTTTATGCAAATGCAGGTAGCATGGGGAATAAACAAGAGGAGCTAGAGATGCGCGCACATCTGCGGGGCTATGATATCATCAGCATCACAGAGATGTGGTGGGACAGATCCTACGACTGGAGTATTGGCATGGGAGTATACAGGCTCTTTAAGAAAGACAGGGGAGACAAGGAGGAGGTGTTGCCCTCTATGTTAAAGATCAGCTGGAGTGCATGAAGCTCCGCCTGGGAATGGATGAGGAGCCCACGGAGAGCTTATGGGTCAAGATTAAAGGCAAGGCAGAGATGGGTGACATTACAGTGGGAGTCTGCTACAGGCCACCAGACCAGCACGAGCGAGTGGATGAGGCCCTTTATAGGCAGTATGTGGGCCCTCTCTGGAAGGAAGCTGGAGACCTGTCCACCCAGGATGTGGAGAAATCTGAGGTGCTTAATGACTTTTTTGCCTCAGTCTTCAACAGCAAGTACTCTAGCCACACCACCCAAGTTGCAGCAGGCAAAGGCAGGGACTGGCAGAATGAAGAACCACCCACTGTAGGAGAAGACCAGGTTCGAGACTGCCTAAGGAACCTGAATGTGTGCAAGTCCATGGGGCCTGATGAGATGCATCCGCGGGTCCCGAGGGAACTGGCGGACGAAGTTGCCAAACCACTCTCCATTACATTTGAGAGGTCGTGGCAGTCTGGGGAGGTCCCCACTGACTGGGGAAGGGGCAACATAACCCCCATTTTTAAAATGGGAAAAAAGGAAGACCCGAGGAACTATAGGCCAGACAGCCTCACCTCTGTTCCTGGCAAGATGATGGAGTAGATCCTCCTTGAAAACATGCTAAGCACATGGATAACAAGGAGGTGATCGGGGACAGCCGACATGGCTTCACCAAGGACAAATGGTGCCTGACCAACTTGGTATCCTACTATGATGGTGTTACAGCATTGGTGGACAAAGGACAGGGAACTGACATTGTCTACCTGGACTTGTGCAAGGCATTTGACACTTTCCCGCATGATGTCCTTGTCTCTAAATTGGAAGGACATGGATTTGACAGCTGGACCACTCATTGCATAAGGAACTGGCTCGATGGATGCACTCGAAGAGTTGCGGTCAATGGCTCGATGTCCAGGTGGAGACCAGTGACAAGTGGTGAGCCTCAGGGGTTGGTACTGGGGCTGGTGCTCTTTAATATCTTTGTTGGCGACACGGACAGTGGGACTGAGTGCACCCTCAGCAAGTTTGCCAATGACACCAAGCTGAGTGGTGTGGTTGACATGCTGGAGGGAAGGGATGCCATTCAGAGGGACCTTGACAGGCTAGAGAGGTGGGCCTGCGTGTACCACATGAATTTCAACAACGCCAAATGCGAGGTCCTGCAAGTGGCTCGGGGCAATCTGAAACACAAGTACAGGCTGGACGGAGAGTGACTCGAGAGCAGCCCTGAGGAGAAGGACTTGGGGGTACTGGTGGATGAGAAGATAAAACATGAGCCGGCAATGTGCGCTTGCAGCCCAGAAAGCCAACCGTATCCTGGGCTGCATCAAGAGAAGCGTAGCCAGCAGGTCGAGGGAGGGGATTCTGCCCCTTTACTCCTCTCTGGTGATACCCCACCTGGAGTACTGCATCCAGCTCTGGAGCCCCCAACATAAGAAGGACATGGCTGTGTTGGAGTGGGTCCAGAGGAGGGCCACGAACGTGATCAGAGAGCTGGAGTACCTATCCTGTGAGGACAGGCTGAGGGAGTTGGGGCTGTTCAGCCTGGAGAAGAGACGGCTGCAGGGTGACCTTATAGCAGCCTTCCAGTATCTGAAGGGTCCTACAGGAAGGATGGAGAGGGACTTTTCACAAGGGTGTGTAGTGACAGGACAAGGAGGAATGGCTTTAAACTAAAAGGGGGCAGAATTAGATTAGATATTAGGAAGAAATTCTTCACCAGGAGGATGGTGAAACACTGGCACAGGCTGCCCAGAGAAGTTGTGGCTGCCCCCTCGCTGGAAGTGTTCAAGGCCAGGTTGGATGGAGCTCTGAGCAACCTGGTCTAGTGGAAGATGTCCCTGCTCATGGCAGGGGGGGTGGAACC
>Ga0065711_1009981_pt1 | contig 11193 bp, 7 predicted proteins | sample Hoacrofraction12_FD_59098 | JGI IMG/M metagenome (GOLD analysis project Ga0065711, IMG submission 59098) | Hoatzin crop microbial communities from Cojedes, Venezuela - Epithelial fraction 12 v2 (version 2) | ecosystem: Host-associated > Birds > Digestive system > Esophagus > Crop | place... | reverse complement strand
GAACATAACCATAAACATCACCTATCATAATAATGACATGAGGATGTGCACGTTCTATCTCGGAAAGACACACCTCAAGAATTTTACGTTCTGATGCATCTTCCGAATAATCAGTTGTATCAATTCCCCATCTGAGATCCGTAACCTCAACATTTTCGCCATATTGTCTTGCATAGGCATTAATCTCCGGAACGACGACCTGTTGAATTAGATCTCTCTCCTTCTGAAAATCCCTAAATGTACTGGATGCAAACACTAGTTTCATAACTCCGACCTCATAATCATTCTTACTCCACCTTCACATCTTTTAGAAAGACAGCAACATTAAGGACTACCTCATAAGCAAACTCATTTTCTTCATCCTCAATATCATCTTTCCACTCAGACACAGAAAGGCTATTTCCATTGCTGTCATATACATTGCGGCCAAAATATGACGTATTTGCATAGTTTCCATACGCCTCAGGTGTTCCATCAAGATCAGAATCAAGTTCCATAATCAGCCACAGATTTATAGGACCTTCAGTTTTGTCCAAATAATATGAAAGAGCCGAAAAGGCAGATTCGAAATTTGTGTTATCTGAAACTTCTCCCACAATGAAAATATTAACCGCACAATCATTATCATCAACCTGCTCGTAAATAGTAAATGACTCCCCATCTACATCAAACATCAGTGTTTTTATATAAGTGTTCAAAATTTTATCATTAACGCCTAAATCCTCAAAAATCTCCATGTCCTTTTTTATTGCATCAAAAAGTTTGATGGACATATTTTCATAGAAGCTTTCTGAATTTTCTTCAACGTAACTGCGTAAATCATCCGGAAATATACTATAATCAGGTTCAAGTCGTTCATCTCCACCTAAGTTGCGATCAAAATCTGCGGCAGAGAAACTCACTTTTTGCTCACTGCTTTCTACCGTGATGTTGTAATCATCAAAAACCGTAAGACCATACCACAATCCCAGAACAGCCCATGCCTCTGCCTCCTGATCAGTCCCAGGCATAGTCATATCAGCCGTCAGAGTATTTTTTGCCGAATCATATTCACACAGTAACTCTATATCATTTCCATATGATATTTTCTGGGGCTCCGAATGATTTATCCACAATACTGAAACAGAAAAAATGGCGAGCAAAAATAACATGATTGCCGTGAATAAAACGGTCTTTCTCTTCGTTTTTTTTGTATCATCAGGCTGCACATATGGAATTGATGAAGCTTCCTCATATGGCACATAATGAAACTGACCTATATTTTCCACGGCATAGAATTCATTATAGAATTCCTCCGAATTCTGATACTGGTATTTTTTTAGAGCATGTAATCTGCCGTTGCGAAGTTCCATACCTTCCGGCATATCCACATCCTCGATATATATAAGCAGTCTTCTGTCATCAGATAAGTATTTCCAGGAAAAATCAAGTTCATCCTTGCAATTCGAACTGTTAATATAATTTCTTGACATAAGGGCTATAAAAAAGCCGCACTTCTTAACTTTTTTAGCTATGAAATCCGCCCATTCGGTTCCGGGATCAATTCCATTGTCAAACCAGAATACATAACCATCTTTTTTTAGTTGTTTAAAAAGAGGCATAGCAATTGCCTTGTCTGCATGAGCGTAACTAATGAATATATACGGTTGCTCATCCAGATTATATGGCTCTATGTCCTCGAATTGTATGCCTCTCATATCTTTATTACTCCTCCCGGAAATTTAGATTATTCAGATATAGCTTTACATCACGAAGAATGCACTTTGCATATTCCAAATTCTCATCCGTATAACATTCTGCCTTTTGCTCCCCAGTGAGAGAAACCGCATTTTCATCTCCATCCATTATCAAAGGAGCGATCCATTCAGCCTCCCCCTTATAATATCCAACCCACTTTGGTGCTTCACTATCTTTCTGGTCAAGATAAAACACGATATCTAGCTTATCTCCTATGTTGTCCCATTCAGACATTTCAGAAGAGCAAATGTACAATGACGAAATAAAAGCACTCTCATCAGCAAAATGGCCCATAAAATATATACCGCTAACATAAGACTCATCATCGTACAGTATGTACAACCTAAATTTTGAATTATCTTCCGAGAATGTATAGGCATCTCCAAAGCTAGCATTGAGTATTTTTTTATTCACCCCCAGGTACTCAAAATAGTCATTATATTTGTCTTCCCATTCTTTGAAAGACTCCACAAAAGAAGAAATATCAAAATCTTTTCTGTTTCCCATCCATTCAACATAAGGTGCCGGATACTCATCAAAGTTAGTCAAATCTACCTCTGACTCCGAAAAAGAAACTGTCGATGACGGACATTTAAACGTAACATCGTACTCGTTAAAAACTGATAGCCTCGCAGCAAAAGCATACATGGCTATATATTCTTCAGCTATATCCTTCTCCGGAACTTCAATAGTAACATCCAAGCTATTGCTGTAACTGTTATAAACCCCGTCAATATAGATGTCGTTCCCCAAAGAAACGCGGCCGGAGGCAGTATTATTTTTATTGTTTTTCAGACCTATGTATAGGCATATGGCAACAAGCACTATCCCAACAACCGCAAACAAGGCTACTGCCGTTCTTTTTTTCTTTTTATGCGTAGGTTCTTCGCCTATGATTTTTTGAGAAGCCATCATGTTTTTCAGTTTTTCAGTACTGTATAACTTTTTAAAGAAGTCTCCTACCTTTTTGTATCTGCACATGTATATGGCCTGGAATCTGCCATACCGCATTTCAAAGCTATCCGGAAGATTGACCTCTTCAATATATATGATTAGTCTGGCATTCTCTGCTGTTTTGTTTCTGGCATAGTCCAGTTGATCCAGGCAGTCTTTATCCTTGATGTAATTTGATGAAACAAATGCCAGAAACAAATTACATCTTTTTATCAGTCCCGGTACTTTTCTCTTGTTTTTGCATTCTTCGCCATTAGAGGAAACAACAGTGAATCCATCTTTTTCTAACCTTTTAACTACAGGTCTGATCTTTTTATAATCAGCAGACGAACAGCTGACATAGATATAGTTTTTTTCTTCCACTGTAAGCACTCCTCCTAACGAATATTATTTTTCAGGCGGAGTTATCGTATATCCAAGCTTCAGTATAAGCTTGATGGTCTCCAGAGAAGTATTCCTGTCATATTCCTTTTCTGAGTCCGGAAGGTCATCGTAATCCACCATGCACGGTGTAAGCTTGTTGGCATCATCACGCACTTCCCCATACTTCCATCCTTCTTTCATCCTTCCCACAGCCCATACGTCATGAGTGTTCTTGGCAATTTTTTCTGTGAGTTCTATCATTTCCTCCGGAAGGATGATGTCACTGGTATCTACTGGATTCGGCATATATTCTCTCATTGTTTCCTCCTACATTGTTGTTGCGTACTCTTTGATTTGTGCGCTGACTACCTGCCCTATATTGACTATCTTTTTAAAATTTGAGCAAACAGATACATTATCAAAGTCATCTACGCTTGGAATACCTGTCTCGCTATCTATGATAAGTAAACCTTTTCCATTAATTCCATATTTTTTCACTTTATCAGATAGCTCTTTCTTTATCTTATAAAGTTCATTTTTCGAGATGTCGCCTCTCTTAAATGATCTTGCTTTACACTCGATGATCAATGTTTGAAACCCTTTTGTAACGAGGCAGTCAATCTCATTTTCTGATTTCTCGTTCTCCGGTCGGATAAACCTTATACCGGTCACTACATCATCAAAAGAATTAAGTTCCTTAGACTTGTAATATGTGTACACCTCCAGCATATTCCCTTCTGCCATAAACAAATCCTTTACCTGTCTGCTGCCATATGTAATATCAAAGGATTCCTTTTTTGGCTTAAATGATATCAGTCCCGCATTCTGAAGTTCGTTTAAAATACTTAGCATGTCAGCACCTGACTCATCCTGCCTGAAGTTGAACTTAATATTCTCTATATTCAAACTATCGCACCGCAGCACATATTTGCCATTCTCATCGGAGAGTGTAAACATATACCCGGAAGAAAGGATGTCATGTTTTGAGAATACCTTCCTTAGAATCTCTTCACAGCCGCTATTTTCAAACACAATGATTTTACAAGCATCTATTGAATATCGATAAAGGTAACTCTTGTTGCCAACTATATGATGATTCTTAAAAAGCGTTAAAATCTCAGATGCTGACTTATAGCACGTGTATGGAATAATATAAATCTGCCTCTCTTCGCATTCGTTTGAAGCATCATGGGTCATTTTTGCAAAACGTATCACACTATTATTCTTGTTTTCGGATTCTTTTAGCTTTGCACACAAATTTCTCCATGCAACCCTGTTCGATTTATATATTCCAAAAAGAATTCGATTATCAATTCTCCTTAGCGAGGGTTGAATTCCAACTTTTGCCTCCCGCCCTAAGAATGCCGCGACATCTCGGGCTGAAATCCCCACATTCCTTCTTATGCTATTTATCCACTTTGCATCTTTTTCAACCTCAAAAGAGATGTTGAGCATATCGAAAGAGTACAGAAATACTTTTCTTGTTGTCTCGCAATCACTATATTTAACCACAGCATTATGGTTGTTCTCAACAAAGAGCAGCTTGGCGGTTTCTTCATGATTTATAATGTCCTTAATCGGCTTCTTGTCTTCGCATCTGACAAATTTAACAACCGTCTGCAGTCTTTTCCGCTTAAAATAATCGTTAAAGCAATCGAGTTTCTGCGATATTAAATCAGATGTTTTCTTTTTCTCTTTTGCCGGAACAACGTATGGCAGATACAGAGTTCTTGGATTTACAACCGTTGCCGCCGCAACATATGAAAACAGTTTTGAGGGTTTTGCATCATCCCAATCGGCCGCCAAAACTTTATAGTCGACGGGTACAATCATAGCTATATCATCCGAATATGACAGAATAAACGGTATGTTATTTATCAGATCAGTATCGTTCTTCTTATAATCATGATATTTCAGGCACCTTGCCACAGGCTGAAACGCATTGTTAATAACAGCAACCTTCTCTTTGATTGCTTGTTTTTTCAATTCATCCTCTTTGCATTCCTCGTCAAGCTCTTTAATTAGCCTTGAGCGAAGCATGTTATATTCTGATATCGTCCACTCTTCTTTCCCCGAGTTTTGTTCATGAACCAAAAATTCGTTATATAATTCTCTCAGACATTCTATCCATTCAATAAAAGCCTCCTGAAAACTCACCATTCCATCTGCAAGACTCATGGTATAATCATCAATTCCATCAGCGAATATCGAATCAAGATTGTCTGTATTTGAATACTTTTTATATGCTTGATGAAGTCTTACTGACATGGCGTCCAGTTCATCAAGAGTTTTTATCTTTGATTCATCTGCATTGTCCCACGTATTATGATTTGCCCATTCATCTGTCAGTCCAAAATCCTCATCACTTCTGACAATACATATATGTCTTTTACCCTGCACATCCTTAGTACCGTTATACTGCAAGCTATCCTCCACTCCCATTGAAGTCCAGCCATCACATATCTTTTCCGTAACCCAACGGCGATGCTCCGCAGCAATCAATTTTTTTCTTGTCATGGAGTCTGCAGGAAACTTGTCGACGAATTCATTTGCAGCCTTATATATTCCCTCATCCAGTTCTATACCCAAGTAATGTAATTTGTATTTCATAGACAAGACACAAGAAATACATGAGGCATGATAATAATCCGCATCGTATTCCTTTCTTTTTGCATCCAAATCAGCATTCAGAGAGCCCGACCACACGAGATGAGTATTAAACGACATCCTGTCGATATCTGAAAATTCCGGCATGTCTTTTACTTCCATCTCTGCCCAAACATAATGGATATCACCATCATCCTTTGTCTCCAGGTCACACTGCGCATTAATGGATATATTTTTACCGGACACATATTTAGAAAAAGCCTTTGCAATATTTGCATTTTCTGTATCGTTCCCTGCAGCGATATATACATATCCGGTACTATCAGATTCAGATATGATTTTTTCTACCTCGTCTGAAATCGGTATATTCTCCCTTGTATGGAATTCTATGCTTCCATATTCATCTCCCGTTAATTTTTCACGCTCATTGTCAATCAAATAAAACCGACTAAGTTCCGGTCTCTCTTTAAGATAAAATTCCCGTTCGCTCTTTATCCTCTGTGTTCCCCATATATCAACATGGATTTTCCGGTCCATCGATTGTGCGGTTTCAAGAACTACATCAAGAAAATTCTGTGCATCAAGTCCAAAGCCCACTATAATGACTCCGTATGTCTCACCCGCTTCCCCGACCTGCCAATTATATAGCGGTCGACTATAAAGCAAATACTGAAATACTTCATGTATTCTGTCTTTACGCCTCAATTCTTTGTTTACAATCTCGATGCCAAGACCACGTCCAAGCTCATCCTTTGTACAATAAGGCAGAAGACGTGTTTCAAGATCTTGCAGCCTATCAATTAATTTGTTGCAGGATGAAATAATCTTGCTTGGTGAGGTCGTCACAGTCTCAGATATTATCGTTACCAACCTCCCGATTATACGTGTATCTGACGGAGCAGCTATGTACGAAAACAAGTTTGCTTTCTTCACTATATCCTCAATAGCCAGTTTCGTCTTGCGATTCGAGATATATCTTTCCCGGGCATGCTTAATTGCATCAATCTGAACATCATCCAGACCTATTGATTTACACAATGTGATACCAAGGGCTCTAATGTCAGCACGATTAAGCAAAAAATCCTCTCCTTTGATTTCATCATAGTAAGGAGCAGTAAACCATTTTGCCGGCTGCCACACATATCTAAGCGTGTTTAAATCAAACATCGACACCGCATCAGCAAGAATCCGTCCATCTCGGACATAAAAACCAAAATTATCAGGATTTATGTCTCCATGAATCAAACTGTTTTCATGTAAAATTCGAACGCAGTCTGTCGCAGATTTCAATGTTGTAACTATTTCGTATAACACATCTTCAACTCTTGTTTCAGCGATTTTAATTTGTTGGCAAATTTCACCAAAGGTTTTCATCGGAACATTGTTTGTCCAAATGTATGGACATCTGTCTTCATCGTAAAAGATGTCAAAGTCCGGCACAAACGAGTACAAAGACGACCTGCCTTCACTCTTTGATACTATTTCACGAAGCCTGATATATGATGAAATATACTCTGCTGCTTCCTTCTCAAAATCCTTTCCTTCATCAGACAAATAAAACTTCTTTAGTTTGCCATAATGATTTAATCCATCACTGTCAACGTAATATGCATCAAAGCAAATAGCCGAGCCTCCCTGCTTATACCATGTTCCGGGAACATGATCACCCGAATCGATGATAGTAAAAGTTCGCTCATAATCCGCGCAATCAAGCCTGACGCTTTCTCCAATATCTATAATCACCTTTTTACTCATGCCGCTCTCCTTACATCTACTATGGCAAAACTGCAGTCATCTGCCGAATTAAATGATTTAATACATTCCGTAAATCCCGTAATATTCTTGTTAATCAAGCTCTGTTTAATTTCAGGACGCATTATGTTCTGCCTGTACATAATATTCCATGTTCCATCTGAACATATAAGTACATTTTCAATCTCATTCAGTTTTATAATGCCGGTCTCAACTGCGTTTTCAATTCCTTTTGTCGTAAATACAGGACACCCATCCTTATTTCCCTGCGGCATGCAGATAATAGGACATTTTTTCTCTCCAATAGACATAATGAGTCCATCCCCAATATTGCAATAATTCATTTCGCTTTTGGCCTTATCTATTGCCGCAACAATAAGTGTAGATGAATATTCCTCATAAGGTCGATGCTCCATTGATGCAATAGCCTTAACTTCTCTCTGAATAGATGCCAACATTACAGTCGCCCAATCACATGGAAGGAATCCAAGGCGCGAATACTGATCATGTACAAACCTAATCGCCATAGAAGTAACTAATCTTGCTCCATCAGCACCATATGCACAGCTTGAAACACCATCTGCCAACGCTAAAACAGCTAATGTTCCATCATCTATTCCATATACCACATCCCCCGAACCCTGTCCGTTATTTTTATGATATATTCCTCTTTTAGTGTACAAATACATTCCTTGTTCTCCAAATTGCCTTAAAAATTATTAAACTTGTCAGCGTTCACATTACAATATGCCGAATATATAAGTATCAGGTCGTAAAGGTCTCTGCCCTCAACTTCTCTAAAATTAGCCAACTCAAGATGAACATTCACCTCTTTAGTAAATTCTTCATAAACTTTCTCAAAACTTCTTAACGACGGGTCATCCTCGGCATCGAATCGTACAATATATATATGATAATAAAGTCTGAGAATATCCGTTCTTGTTATAATTCCTTTATCCAAATCATCCTTCGTTTTTCTTTTACCAAGGTTTCTATTCACCTCATACAAAAGAATATCGAACTTTGTTTTTTCATCCAATTTGTCAAAATCCAATTTGCCATTTTCGCGTGCTCTTTGTAATTCCTCTATTTTGTTAATATCCATCTCATCCTCAAGAAACGCGATTTTACTGTTCTCAAAATCCTCTTCTTCTACGCCAACTTCACCTGCAACCCCAAGCATCCATTTATATTCTTCTACTGCTGTTCTCTGCTCCGCCTCAATGCTGAATACAGGTGTTTTATCCGGCGGTGTACCACAATCATAGTTTTTGACAAGGTAATCAATAAACTCATCTTCACCTTCAAGTTCAAGTGATTTGAAGGATTCGGTATAAATTTGAGTCATATTGTCTTTGTTGACGGTCTTCGGCTTTGATCCTTCGGAATGCGCATTGTATAAATCGTGCACTTTATTTGCCATGGAATATACACCCTCAAGACGCTCAAGGGCGCTCAAATCCGACCGCCTAAGATAATACAGGAATATTACCTCCATATAATTCTTATAATTAATCCCCCTCCCCGATGGATTCTGTACCTCTCCGCCTTTCTTTATATTTGCATGGTTATCTGATATATAACGCATCAGATTATTAGCATAATAATCGCGGAACATTACCTTTTCTATATCTCTGGCTTTAGTTTCCTCGGTATCCAATTCTTCAGGGTCTTCCGTAGAATATGTAAGTTCAAATACAATCGCAAATATATAGATTTCCTCTCGCACAACATCCGGATTTCCAAAGCATCCGTTTGCTAAGTCATTTGCTATTTTCAGCAATCCTAATTTGGCCTTATTGTTTGTCTTCTGCTTTTTCTTCTTCTTCTCATTGTCAATTTGTGCACGAACTTCCTTTAGTTTTTCCTGATATTCAGTGTATATTTTGTCCTTTCTAAGTTCTTCTTCAATCTCATTCGTTAATTCTCTTTTTTTTCTTCTTTCTCTTTCCTCAACTATATTTTCAATTTCCACCTTACGTGATTTAATCAGCATTTTCAATTTTTCTCTTTGTTCGGCAAGATCCTCTGTTGCCTTTTTATAGTTTTCTCTTTCATCTTCTATTGCTTTAAAAATATCTTCATCAATTGATTCTATAATTTCATCCGGCGTAGGATTCTTTTTTCCGGTCTTCTTCTTTGCATATGACTTAATATACCCATCGCTATATCCAGCCATTGTAAGAGACCCCGCATCTCTTACAAATTTCTTTAATATTTTCACCCTTAAGGTATCATTCTCCCACTCAGCATCAATTTTCCCTTCCACCATCCTTTCAATGTATTCTTCCGGGAGCGGAAATGGATTCTCTGTAAACTCTTTCAAGAACGATTCATAAACCTTATGTGTCATCTGACTTGGCGTAGGAATATCATTTTCCTCAAGCAACTGCGTATAGTATTCAACTGTACCTTCAACATTCACGGATTCTATTCCGCACTTTTCAAACATCCGTGAAAGCTCAACTTTTACAGAGCCCGCTTCATCCTGCGAACACTTTGAAAGATAGTCGATTCTATTCATGAAATCTCTTTTGTTGTATAGAGATGTATATTTTTGTTTAAGACTACTGGCAACTGATTCCATCCGTTTAGTCAGTGCATGCTCCATATAGCCTATATTTCTTTGCGTATTCGTATTTCTTTGCGTATTCGGCATCTCCGACCTCCATATCCAGATAATNATTGTCNTANCAAATATTAAACCAAAGCCTCTCCCTCTATTTGAGGGGGTATAAAATTTAGTCATCTTTGGAAATTGCACTTTTTCCACTGTTAACCCACTCATCTAATTCTGTTTTTTTAAATTTCCACAGTTTTCCTATTTGATGTGCAGGGATATCGTCTCGGTTTCTTATCCATTTCCTCAATGTAACAGGTTTGATATTCAAATATTCTGCCGCTTGTTCTAAACTGATGTATCCGTCTTTCATGTCACTACCTCTCTCATAAAATCAGACAACAAACCAATTGTAATTATAACACATGCCATCGCTATTTTCATTATATTGCTTTATTTTTATTGATATTTAGTGATATTTTATTCATTAACTACCTTGACTAAGCTAATGGTAGAAGAGCCGACAGTGTAATATAAAGACGAAGAGTAACGGAATAAGGACTTTCCCGGAAACAAAAAAAGTGCAGCCTTAGGATTGCTAACAAGGCTACACTGATTGTCTATTCTAAGGTCGTAAAACACCACCTTAGAATTTATGAAGTTTCTTCAGTTAATTCATATGTGATCTTCATTGTCATATCCGTGGTCTTCACCACCGCAGATGACAGGTTATTGATGGATGCCAGATACGGTGTCAGCAGATAGCAGACAAAATACTCACTGCCGTAACTGCTCGTCCAGCCGAACAGAAAGTGCTTATACTGGAACAGTGGAGTCGCAATCGGGAGTATTCTTTCACTTCCCACCGTGTCAATGATTCCGTCCGATGCCGTTATCTGAAAGTCGTATCCGATAATCAGATCCTCATTCACCATCACCATGTAATTCTCGCTCGTACCGGAACCGGCAAGAGGCTTATACGCTGACGTGAAACCGAGGTCAATCAGGGTGATGTCCGTGTAGTTACTGAGGTTAATCTTGTAGATTCCGGCTTTGTCATAACTTGCCAGATACAGATACCCATCACGGATAACGCCTCTCGATTTTCTTGCCGGATAAGAGTCCGCCGCAAAGGAACCTATCGGCTGCAGGTATGTGTTGGACAGAGTCCATGAACCTTCCTCAAAGCTGTAGTCCTCCTTCTTAATCTTGATCCAGAG
>Ga0065711_1049654_pt1 | contig 11194 bp, 11 predicted proteins | sample Hoacrofraction12_FD_59098 | JGI IMG/M metagenome (GOLD analysis project Ga0065711, IMG submission 59098) | Hoatzin crop microbial communities from Cojedes, Venezuela - Epithelial fraction 12 v2 (version 2) | ecosystem: Host-associated > Birds > Digestive system > Esophagus > Crop | place... | reverse complement strand
AAAAAAAAAAAAAAAAAAAAAAAAAAAAAAAATCACTTCTGGACCTGTCAGCCTAGCTTGCAAGAGCACTTCTCCAAAGAGCTGCGCTAAGCAGCCGCTGGATGGTAATCGCTTACATCTACTTGAACTGAAAGCCCATAGGCAGCTCTCCATGCAGCCAGGCACTTAGCTACCACGCTCCTGAGTGGGGTTTCAGAACCTGCAGACACCAAAATAGGAACAGGACCCAGGAGAGAGACACAGAAGTAATCAGCACAGGAAGCTTCAAACATAAGATCTGTCTTCAAAAACAAAGCAATATTTTGCCACTGTTCTAGGTTCCTGATGGAAATTCTAACAACAGCAACAGGTTTCCATAGCACAGAACAAGAGCTGCTCGGACAGTGCAGCAGATGAAAAGCCCGAGTCTTCTTAGGCATGGGGGAGCATGAAAACCAAAACAAGGAAACGTGCTGCTGCAAAGAATTAAAAATCCGGATTAGCAGACTGACAAGACAGAGTCTCATGTGAATTTAGGGCCTGATTTTCACCCCTAGAACGCAGAAAAAAGCCTGCCTGTGACCCACAAGGCAATTGCAGCCTTCTGCTCCAAACGCTCCCCTGGAACGTGCCAGGAATGCAAACAGAATAATCCATGTGCTGCGGAGACCAGCACCTCTCCTCACCCAATACAAACGACTCCCTGTGCCCATCAGTCAATTACATAGGCCAGGAATCTATAGGAAGGAGATTTTAGAGTATTTTTCAAAAATTAAAACCCATGAGATTCATTCTCACTGCAAGCAAGAACGAGCCAAAGAGCAGAAAGAAACCCAGGACTAAAAGGTAACAGGTATCATCAAGCAAAAACAATTACAGGAAAAAATTATAAGCTCCAGCCCCACAGAAAGTCAAGACGTTATAATGAATGGTACTTTCCATGGAAATACAAATTAGCCAGAGGCACTCAGCAGCCCACATACCTGCACAGAAATAAGGTGAAGACGTTCATAGGAGCTAGCAAAGGCTTTGCAGGGACTTCTAGAAACGCCAAAGACTCCAACTCTCTTTGAAAGCAGCAGCTTTCACCAGACCCATCCAGACCCCCTCTAACCCACACAGCCTGGCACAGGGGGACACTGTCCTAACCTGGAACACAAGATGACTACCCCTCTATTTTGAGTTCACGCTCCTCTAAGATTCCCATGAAGGCAGGTTTTGAACGTATCACCCACGGGCACGCAGCTCATTGTACCGTTCCCTTGGCACCTGTTTTATGACCTTAAGCTGCACTGTGAGCCTGGAGAGGATGCTAGAGGATGTTTTAAATGAAGTACTGAATGCAGGAAGACGGAGGTAACTTTACATTAAATTTTAGCTCACTTACTCTTGATGTTAGTCTGAAAAGAAGCAAAGTCGAAGATTCGCAGCTAATGAGCAATTCTAGGCAAAGCCCACGGAATACGCACGGTTAGGATGAAACTGAGACGACAGCAGGCTTGTACACCCAAACACTGCAGTGGCTCTTAGTTAAAACGCTCTGCATTTCTGAATTAATACAATACACCAGACTAAATGAGTTTGTTAGGAACTGAGAGCTTATTTAAAAAAGGATTTTATTTTTTTTCCCCAGACTGGCATAGTACTTCCTGCATGGTCACTCTTACAGTAAAATGAAAGGGCTTTCATACGAATTAGCGTTAACCACACAGACCGGTTATAGCAGAGACAGGACAGTATTGAAAAATCCATGCTGCAAATGCACAGTTTGCCCCTATAGATTGCATCCACACGAGGACCATGTTGTCAGTATAACTACACTTGCAAAGTCTTCCTGATGGATACCTGGCTTACCCCCCACCCCGGACCAGCTGCAAATGGAGCCCCTGCTACCTGCCCCAGGCTGGCACCCAACATTCTGCGCTTCCACTCCTGAGCTGCCCCTGCCCTTCACCTTCAAGGCAATTGTAGAAAAAGGCAGAAATCCCAGACACTGCAAATCTACTTGGATGGAAGAGGTCACATCAGTGCGAGAGCAGCACTCCTTTCTTCTTCCTTTTTTCTCTCCCCATTAGATCTGGTCATTTTTATTTGCAATTTCAAAGCTTTTCATCAGCTTTAAAATTCAACTACGAAAAAGGAAGATGAGTAGAGTTGTTATCTTAAATAAACCCTACTTCTGATCGGTTTTATAGGAGTGAAGGTAGAAACTAAAGAGCAAAATGACACTTAATGGCATCTGTACCAGTAGTTTTACTTCTGAAATTCCTCCCTGCTATTTCAAGGCATTAAACAAATTCATTTATGACTGTGCGTATGAGTAAAGCCTTTCTGTATGAAAGAATTAGGAAATTAGAAATTCAGGAAGGAAGATATCATCTAAAAGGCAGATAAACATGGAAATTGGGGGAAATTCCAGAAAAGACAACTACTCCTCAGATTTGGCGCTCTCCTGAACCAGCACACGTTTAGATGCACAGCCTCGAAAGGGCTGCTTTATCAGCCATATCGTGGTCTCACCTTTATGCTAAGTGTCATGGGATTGCAATAACAACAAGTAATTACTGGAGATGAGGACTACAAGAATGATGCACAGGACACACAAAAGAGGCTACCAGAATGACACACAAAAGTAGAGAAAGTGGGATTAAAACCAACCAAAAATTAGTCAGACATCTTAACCAGATGGCATTTCCTCTTCCTTGCAATCTGATGTGCTAAAGCCAAGCACATACGCTATGACAACAGATGGAAATCACACAGCTTTGTTTATGTTTGGGCCCTACAGTAAGGGGAACCATGCAAGTTTGAGCAGGGAATAATTACCCAGAGCCAAAGAAATGGGTGCTTTTTTGAAAATACCAGTCCATAATTGGGTAGAAGTTAATAAATAGCTCAATAAAAAAAACTCGAGACAATACAGTAACAGGAAAGCCCAGGAGTGTTCACTAAATCACATTCAGGATGGAAAGAACTTGTTTCAACCTCTTTCACCACCTCCTCAAAGCTGCACCTGATCACAACGCGATTTACAACCTGCCAAACACATCTTCTCTCCAACAAAGCCATTTTACTTTCTTTCCCCTTCCACTTCACCTGAACTAGCTACACTCTTCCAAGTAACATCAGTCCTCGGCCACCCCATGATCTATCACAAAACCTACTGAAGCAGGCAAGAGGATAACTTTATAATGATTACTCTTCAAAACCAGACCTTGGGGCACCACAAACTAGGACTGGAGCTTTGTCTGCTTTAAAGACAAGTAAAAAATTTTGTCTTCACTCCAGCAGCAATTTCATCTTCTTGTGTCCCAGGCATGTCACTTTGTACCTTTTACTTGCCACCACCAGGATTTGCCAGGAGCTTCTGTGAGGGACTCCGGGATGCAGAGGCTCCGCAGCACGCACACAGACCGCCCGCCCGCCCGCACAGCACACACCAGCTCCGCTGCACCCCAACCTGCCATCACAGGTAGCCGCATCCGAGCTCCGAGATCGCTCAAAAGGACAAGACACTTTCTTTTTCACATCTTAAGCCTTCAACTCCCTGTGAAGCCCTTCCATTTTCAAAATTTGTATCAGCCTCCTACTAAAATTAATTCAATAAGAGTCCCCCGCTTGCTTTCCAGCCCATCCCAACAGCACCTGAATGAGCACATTAAATGAAGAGCGCTCATTTGTGCTGCTATAGTATTTTCCCTTTCAAAGTTCTCCAAACTCCTTACAAACATTGACTAATGAATTGGGCAATATTTACCCAGCTGCCTGGAAAATAGCTACACCTTTTTCAACAGCACAAAGTAACAAGAAGTGAATCATTCACAGAGCCAGAAGCAGAAGCTGGGTCTCTCAGTTCCTCTTCACGTGGTATCTCCACAAATAAGAGTCCCAAAACTCTTGCTCACAAGATCACTGATCCAGCTCTGGGACGCTCTGAGATCTACCAACCTGTGACAGTGTGCTCTACCCCTGCTACCAGTTAGTCTCAACTCCGAAACAAAGAACCAGGTTTTACAGGAAGGAAATAAATAAATAAAAGGCAGCAGAAAGAGCTCTGTTCACACCGACAGCAGCAGCCATTGCACAGACGACTGCATTTTACCAAGCATTATTAATTCAGTATTCTGTCATCTCTCAACACCACTGTTCATTCAACATCAAACGCCTCAGCGAGGACTTCCTAATTAAAACATGGAAAGGCTAAAATCAAGCATATTTTTGTCACACTGTTTGTCGCTCTTTTACTCACAATTGAAATAGCTTCACGTTTAATTGTGCACAGAGCCACACGGGCTGTCTCAGCACACAGGAGCAAACAGCGGCCGCTTCAGTGCTGCAAGCAATTCTCGTGCTGCCCCTTCGTCTCTAGCAGGAGGCGTCTGTCTGCCTGCACAAACCGACTGAGACGTCCCGCGAAGCAGGGTCTTGTCTGAAATACAGCACGCAGAGGCATCCCTGGGTGCCCTGCGCTCTGCATGGCCCCTAACGCCAGTGAGCCAAACCGTGCAGGAAAGGCAGGCACCAGGCACTTCCCAGCCCTACATCTCCTAAGCTCAGGCACTCTGGGGACCTCTACTATCCTGCTGCAAAGCGACAACATCCTCTACACCACACTAACCCTTTCAGCAAGAAACCAAATATTTCCCCACACTACGCTGAAAAACTAACCTCCTGGTCTCCCTGAGACCACTCAACCTGGAATTGAAAGCTCAAGTCTAACCTCTGCCTCACACCATAGACCTAACAAAAGCTGAGGCCAAGGAGCGCGGTTTCCGTGTAAGCCAGCAGTTCAGGCTGCTCGCCTCCAGCCGCAAACCTCTGCGCTCCCCTCCGCAGTACGAAATACAGAACATACTGCCAAGACACAGCAGTCCATAGTGGTTTCCATCAGTGGAGCAGTATGTTCTTCCTTCCTCCTGAAAATGAGGGCAAGAAGGAGAATGACAAGAAACAAAAAAAGCACCACCAATAAAGAAAAACAAAAGAAAAAGACTGCCGTCATCACCCCAGGGAAGCAGAGACACAAACCACAGCTCTGCATGTATGCCAGCCTTGCCAATGCTTTGATCTGAAGGCAAAGAAGTTCGCTACAGCGGGATGTGAAGAGCAAAGCCAAAATTCCCTGCTAAATGTTGCTGCCAACCAAGCCATTTCTGGTCAATATTTGTAAAACAAATTGAGCCTGTGCTGTAAATATCCCTGCATCTGTGCGCTGATTGTTTCAGCATGAAGACTTGCAAATAAGCTTCACAACATACTTGCAGTGGGAGAATAGCTTGAGCAACTCTGGTCGGACCCCGCTGTTCAGGCCCTTTGTGACCGGTGACAGACAGCACTACTGCAGCCTCTCTCACAGCACCACTGCAGTGAGGTGGGCAGCAGTTTGCAGCCACCTGTACATTAAAAAAAAAAAAGCAAAGGAAAAAAATCTTTCAAGGAAAAAAAAAAATTGTTTCAAAGTTACCTCAAGATTATCACGAGATTCATTTCAGAATGCTTTAAAGGTTTAACATGCAAATCAACCCCAAAACTTGGTTCAGACTCAAACTATTTGTTTGGGTTCTTTTTTCCTGCATGCATCAAGACCTCCTTTACCACACGCCGCTCTTCCAGCTCACCTTGCCCCATGAGGCAAGTTCACAAACTGTTATGACATCCCTTCACAAGAGGGAGGGATGGAAGAGACATCTCTTGACAAATACCCAGCTACAGCTGGACAGATCATCTATTTTTTCAAGGTTCTTCCCAAACAAATGATCTGCCAGGAAGCGCTGCTCAACCCTTGAAGGGAGAATTACAGTTATTGCCATGTTACAGCACCCTGTCCACTGCCTGTCACTCGGCAAGTGGCAATCTGATTGTGGTATTACTGGCATTGAAGCAAATTTTGGAAACCTACAAATCTATTACCAGGTCTCCCAACTTCTTACAGCATGACCTCCACCAGGCTGTTTCACTCTCCGGAAATCACTCACCTTTCATTACAAATAGGAAGCTTAACTTAAATATTTCCCCACCATGGTCAGAGGAAAGGTACTGCAAGCACCAAGCTTCCTATGCAATATATTAAAGCACTACCTGGAGGAGACTTTAAAATACCTTCCTTGTAAGTAACTTCCAACAGCAAAGCCTGGTTTAGACGACTGCATTTGGAAAGGGAGCGCATATTAGAGTTTGATGAATTGAAGTTTATTTTACAGCAAAACCAAACAGCACATTTCCCTCCCTATCACCATAACTTACAAACTCAGAAGCAGAGACCGACCCATTGAACTAAGTGCCAAAACTTCCCTGGATTTCAAACTGAAGTCCTAAATCCTTCCTTCTCCGACCCAGAACTAAAATAAATCCTGGAGATGGTTATTGCTTAGTTGTGTTACAGCAGCATTTTGCAGGGCCAGATGAATAACCTCATCATTCCAGCAGCTGTACACTCGTCCCACGTGCACGCATGCACACATGGTAAACAGTAAGTCCTCCAACACAGAGGCAGCCTAAACCAAAAGAGAAATGGAAGACACCAAAAGGTAGTGACCACCCCACAGTCACAAGTGGGGCCGATTAGAAACTAAAGCCAAGAAGCTGGCCCAGTATCCTACTTGCTAGCCATCATTACTGACAACAAAAAACGGTTTATCAGTGTTTTCATTAGAAGACTGGATTTCAGAGGTATGTCAGATCTCCACGCAACCTCCTCCTTGCCAGGGTCAATACAATTTATTTGCTGGCTTTTCAGCAGGTGGGAAGTGGTACAGGCTTCACTGACCTCTGAGGAGCAGCCCTGCTTTCTGCCAACTGATGACTTGGAACTCTTTCCCCATCAGCTCGGCAGAGATGAAAGCATCTGTGCATTTGGACAAGCCCAGCAGAATGCAAACAGAAGGCAGAAGCAGAGGACTCCACGGGAGAGACACCTGCCTGGTGGCAGGGGGAGAGCAAGACAGGTTAACCAACAACAAAATGCATGTTAACTTTGATTTATCAATGACTTATTCTGGGTCACTGCTTGATGGATGGAGGTTGGTTTCAGAAGAATAATTTTAAGGGAGTCACATGATTGTCAGGGCTGACTTCTGCACAGCGTACAGTTTGTCCATCCCACGGCAATCCACCCAAACACACAGGTAGGCAGCAAGCTGTTCCTCTGCAGTGCAGGAAGGGGAATTTGCCACCTGCAGGCAAAGCCCTCAGAGCTGCAGAGGCAGAGAGGCACTATGATGCGCAAGCTAAAACCACAGGCCACGTGTTATCGAGCAGAACCACAGTGGAGGCTTTCACATCTGCAAACTAGAAAGTCCACACCTGTTCACTCCTCCCCACACAAGCAACCACTTACAAAAACATGTTTCCCTGCCTTCACATCAACTATTGCCACGAACTACGAGCACAGAGGAAGTTCTTTAAAACAAAGCCCATTTCACTTAGAAACACAAACGGGTGGACGTTTCAAAACCAAGCAAACAGCCCTACTGCTTGTGCAACATCTGCTGATGGAGCAGAACTGCACTGCCCTCCAGCTGAGGCACAACACACAGGATTCCTCCTCCTCCGGCTTGTGGGAAAGCTGGAGGAGTCAGAGCTTCCATGCTACGTGCCCCCCATTGAGAGGTGATGCTAGATGGGGTCTCCAGCTTCAGGCTGAAAACCATACTGTCAAAGAAGACATGACAACCACCACAAGGAAAAAGTGATTCCCTACCGCTGGTCCAAAGGAAGAGAAGATGGTAAGATGTAGGCTCCCTACAGCTAAGAAGACACTGCACAGAATGATGTGGGTTCAGCTGCAAGCAAAAAGTTTCAAAGCCATCAAAAAAAGCTAAGTCAGCAATAAAAGCCAAAAGCGGAGAGGGGAAAATAGTAGAAAAACAGCCTGACACATACCTGCAGTCTATCCAGCTTATAGTACCTCGTCCTTTCACCTCCTGGGCCACGCTGGACAGTAACCTGAGTGAGCTTTCCGCAGCAGCAGCTGGAAAACAGAATATAATAATAAAAACATTAATTAACAGCTGCATTATTACTCTACATAGAAAAACACAATGGTGCATTCCTTTGTTCTGAAGCACTGGAAGAACGTTTTGTCCAATTCGAAGAAAACAGTATGAGAGGGATCAGTAAAAATCTTCTATAAACTAGAAGGAATGCGGGCTGCTGCTGAAGTTGGGTGGCTCCTTCCCTCCACCCCCCCTTAAGCAAGGCACTGAAATTCATACCTCCAGGCACACTCCCTGGACTACGTTTACGGAGCTATTCTGTGTCCTCTCCTGCAAACCAGCTTCCATCCCAACACTGCCTTTTTCCTCTGGCTGGGCATCAACCGGTTTGTACCACTGTGTGCTAATGAGAGCAGTTTCATTTAGAAGCTTCATCAGCTGTACGGGCAAGTCATTCAGCATCTCTGCCTGCCTCAATTCTATCCCTGTCATACACAGAAAACCTACTGTTATTCTCATAATAACCCTGGGAGCCACCCAAACCAACAGGCGTGAGGAGCTCAAAACTATTAGCAGAAAGCACCCAGAAAGGGTCCTTCCAAGAACTAACTGGCTGTATTATAAACACACAACTGACATTTTTACAATGCCATGCCACATGTCTAGATTATGCAAAACACTTCCATTCCAAAACAGTCTTCTAAATGGTATTAAAAATAAATACAGAAGAAAACTGGGTGCGACTGCTCACTCTGCTCCTGCACAGACTTTGGATAACCCAGCTCACACCAAGGCCTGACCTACGCTGTGAGCAAGCACCGTTAGGTCAAAGCCAGAGCACCGGGTAGGCAGGACCAGTGGCCAGGCAGAGCTGAAGGGACATTACGCAGCCACAATCCCCTGGAAATCTGGCAGCCATCATCTTCTGTCTGGCATTTTCCTCAGAATCCACTAACTTATGGAAATGGTACAGATCAAACCTCCAACCTGGAGGTAAAAGGGCATTGAGCTGCTCTTTGTCATATTTGCTTATTACATTTCTTAATGAGCTCATGAAATAAAGTTTAAATCGCAGGGTACATTGTCCTGTAAATTAGAGAGATCCAAACAGACCCTGACAAATGGGTCGAGAGCTCCGGAGAGAAAAATGCAGAGGTTCAAACAAGTATCAATTCCCCAAAAAAATCTAACAGCAATGGTTTCCTGCCTTGATAAACAGAAAATAGAAACCCAGTGCCTCTTCCAGATATTTTTAAACTGCTCCTGCTCCACAACTACTTCATCTAATTGAATATAAGAATGGCTATATTGGGTCAGACCGAATGCCTCTATAGACCAGTACCTTGTCTCCAACATTTGAGAAAGCGAAGGCCTATACAGATCAGAAGAGACAAGCAGAGCCAGCAGGTAGTGATAGTCCCCTCAAATAATCTCTAAGCCTCCACAATTTTCTATCTCAACACTCTCCTGAGCCAGAAATGGCTTGTTGGTATTTGACAGCCTTTGCTTGGGCCCGATGCCATCAGAGACACCAGCCCACATTTGTTAGCTCTCAAGCAACATTCCTACCCCCAATACTGCCATCTCTCTCCAACACAGGGATGTAGACACATGGGGGAATTCTTGGCAAACATCCTTTAAAAAATAAGCATCCAGGATAGGACAGACTTGTCCCAGAAGACTCACTAGTTGAGCAGCCCTGGCAGGACACCCAGCCAGTAGGGTAAACTAAACATCTCCTACAAATGAGGACACCTCCTGAAACCAATGAATTTTCTGCACGAGATAAAAATACTCAGCTAGTTTTGCTCAGCTGAGAAGCAAAGCCTTTGTCCCAGCAATCGGCTGGCCACCATCTCATCACAGCTGGGGGACGCATATCTGGGATTAGTACTGCACCTCCAAATTCCTATCTCTTTTTTTCTCCTGCCCTCTTTCTGGGTGACAATTACACAAAAGATTTCTAATTGTGCAAGGATCACTGTTCTAGGAGGAAACATTAATCCCACAGTCAGCTCTGCATGCAATGCTTTAGACTGCTAAAACTAACCAATTAAATAACAAAAACAGAAAAAAGAAATCTCCACCACACAGCTTTTGAACAATGCCCATAGGGCAACATCTATTTGATGAGTGTCAGAGCTGAAGGGTTCTCGTTGTGCTTCTAAAAATGAAAGCAACCACCACTTAAAATATTAAGCATAAAAAGAGAATCTTCCCTTTAAAAAGCTGAATAATACAGGTGTCTTTTTTATCTAAAGTGTTCCTTTTAAAATCAAAAAGTGTTAGAAACTCTTATGACTTTCACTTTGAACCTGTTGCTACAAAACCATCTGGCCAAGTTTGAGGGCTCAAAGTTCCCCACTATAGAAAAACACAAATATTTTAACAAAAATTAAGTCACATATATGTTTAATTGAGATAAGACCTTGCAACAGGTCAGAAAGGGAGGACCCAGGCCCCAAACAAAGCATTACCTTGTACTGCTTGCCTGCAGGAAGGAAAAAGAACAACAAAAACAAAACAGCACTAAGGAAAATCATCTTAGTGACGCACTTCTTGCTGTCCAATGACTTCCACATCCACAACAGCATTCTGCACTTGCATATGGAGCTTAAAGACTGCTTCTTCATTTTACATGGTGTCACACAAACCAACACACCAAAACAAAGGAGGCAACAAAGGAGAAAAGGTGCAGCAGGAGCAGAACAGAGCAAAAGGAAGAGCAAACAGACAGGTAAGAGCAAGAGCGAACAGCCAGAAAGGAGAGCCTGAATGAGACAGAGACAGCAAGGATTCAAAGGGACAGGTGGCACAATGTGAAATGAGCCACTTCTCCCTCTCACACAAGCAGCTCATAATTTATTTTTATATTTTGTTAATTAAAGTTGAAAGACAACCATGGGACACCCAAAGCTGTCAGAAGCAAAGATGGATTGATTTCAGCACTATAACTATTCTTTAAGCCTTTCAGTGTCACCAGGAAATCGAAACTTGCAAACTACTGTGACAAACACACCAGAAAGCTCTGCCTGATAGCTGTTACGAGCAACCAGTTACAGAGGCAATGCCAGAATAAAGCACATTTTTTGCCAATGTGACAGAGCAATTAGAAGATCAAACTAAGAAGCCCCCAATCTTGAAACATCAGCAGCCTCCGAGTTAGAGCAAGGACACTGATCCTGAAGAAGCCCTTGCAGTCACACAGAAGCACCTTGCAGTCACATAAGGCAACGCTGAGCAGAGAGCAAGGAAGGGCGCAGAGCCCAGTCACCCGAGCA
>Ga0065711_1049652_pt1 | contig 11194 bp, 7 predicted proteins | sample Hoacrofraction12_FD_59098 | JGI IMG/M metagenome (GOLD analysis project Ga0065711, IMG submission 59098) | Hoatzin crop microbial communities from Cojedes, Venezuela - Epithelial fraction 12 v2 (version 2) | ecosystem: Host-associated > Birds > Digestive system > Esophagus > Crop | place... | reverse complement strand
AGGCTGCCCAGGGAGGTTGTGGAGTCTCCTTCTCTGGAGATATTCAAGACCCACCTGGACAAGGTCCTGTGCAGCCTGCTGTAGGTGACCCTGCTTTGGCAGGAGGGTTGGACTAGATGACCCACAGAGGCCCCTTCCAACCCCAAACATTCTGTGATTCTGTGATTCTGTGATACATATTAAAAACAATTAATTTCTCAATTTTAATACAAGTTTTAAAAGTAATGGTAGAAACTACTGGGAAGATAGCTTCTATATTTAACTGAAAATTCCTGGTGCTAAAATTAAAATTTAGTTCAAAACCCAGATTTGTTATTTAGAAGCTGACCCTTCCTGGACCTATTTTAAAGGGACTGTTCTGTCTGCAATTTTTAACTTCCACTATCACTAACAAGAATTAGTGTCCTACAGGACAATCAGATTTAGCCAAAAGACAACCTAATTTACATCCTGCACAGAGCCCACGGGACAGTCTTTTGCGTAGACTGGGAGTCTGAAATGCTTTCAGGAAAGGATAATATATGCCTGGAACCGTAATATGCATGAATAATATTTTCATATTAAAGATTATATCTACTGATTGCTGTAAACTGATTCACAGAATAATAACCCCATAACTGAATGTTCAGGTTCATGTCTAAAAAAAAACTAGTAATGGAAACACGGGTTACTTCATTTCTTAAGAATTTCTTTCTTAGGAAGAGTTTAAAAGTACATGGAATGTAATCATCTTGAAATACATGCTCATTAATATTCATTATTATGTAAATAATTACTTTGTGCCTTGAGTTTGCATTTATGAATGGATTAAGATTTACCCAAGTATTGTGAGATTTAGCTGATTGAAATATTGAAATAGCTGACGCTGTGGAAGTGCAAAAGCAGTACTTCTGGCTAGAAAGAGCAAAGGCAAAAAATTACATGATCCCTTGTTAAGTGTGATCTTGCTCAGGAGAAATACTATTTTATAGTACTACCCACAGCCAAAATCAGTTTTAGAAGCCATGTAAATGCTCTGAAGGCATGATCCCCGTTTCAGACAGCTGCTTATGTTTGAAACCAGACACCCACTGAATCGAGTTTTATACATTCTGCAGGGGAAGGCACAGTCATTTTTCTTTATGGTGTGTGCAGAGTCTCATCCTTAGGGGTGGCCCCAGGTGCATGTTGAGCGGGGCCGGATGGCAGGAGGCAGCAGGAATGACTGTGCTCCTCTCCCGGGAGTGCCCGGAGCCAACCACCACTCTGCCTAAGATGGAGCAGCCCAGAAGCTCCTTTGATGGACCAGACTGGCAGGAGTTTCCAGCAGCTCCCATGCCAGTCAAGGATTGCTGGCGTTCAGCGGTACCCTGTTCACACTGCTGCCTCCAAAGAACCCACTGATATGACTCAGCTGCAGAATTGGCTGGGATAACTTTCATCAGCTGAGCCAAAACACATGAACAAGCAAAACGCAACTTTCAGAATCAGAAGAAATTCAGGTCACTATTAGTATCTCATTGTTAAGGAACTTCCTGTTGACAAATTTTAGCTCCATCTTTGTAATAAATCCCTGCTGTGGAAATTTTTTCATATGATAATCAGTGTGTAGCATACATTGGCTGTTTTTAAAGGGTTCCAGAAAAGTTACAGATTTTCATTTCTAGAATGATTTGAATAATTAGAAGTCTAGATTCTTGGGGGGAAGGGGGTTGTTTTGCAAAACAGATTTTGTATTCAAGGCTAAATCCATGAATTGCAGATTTCAAGAGATTACTTGACTGCCTTGATTGCTTTCTAAGTGATTTTATTATTCTGGAGTGTCACATAGAAAATAGATGGTATGACACAGCATAAATATTCTGTAATAAACCCAGTCAAGACAGTTGTGACCTTAGTAGTTGTAGAAACTATAAAGACTTAGGCAGAAAACTCATATTTGTCCAAAATTGTGTGAGACTGTGAAAGACAAAACGAAAATTAAATTCCAATGAATATGTAAGAAAATGTGTTTTGGATTTACCAATCTTCCTCTCACATTTACCAAAATAATATTTCATTTTTAATGTCATGTCTGGAAAACCTCCAGTTTCCTCAGGCCTCATGAAAATTTCCACCACGAAAAACAGAACAAAATACTAAGCTGACATATGAGTAAATAGCCACAGGTGCTAATTTGTGTCAACAGAGAATTCAAGCTCACTTCAAAGAAAAAATCAGCTCTGCCATAGGATATTGTAAAGCAATCTTAATAGACAAGAGATGCTCAAAATGAACTCATTTGCTATGCTCCTCTGCTGCTTCTTCCCTGCTGCTGCTTTTGCTGTTGGGAAAAGAGGGGTCTATTCAGCATGACACCTGGGGACTTGCTGGCATGCTTAACAGTTACCACGCTGTCACAGCCATACATCTGATTGCCACGGGACTGAGTAAAATAGCCTGATGCTGGGAGAATGTGGCTGAAGAGTTGCCACTGGACAGGGCGTGTTTGCATCTTAAGAAGATTTTTCTCAGGCTTTTGAATCGTGAGGTTCACACTTTCTCTAAAAGCAGCAAAGCAGCTTACTACTTACTGCCTGGAGTCTATAATTCATAGGTGTTATCTAACAGCCACTTAGCACTCAAAGCGCAATTTCATATGGAATTAACAATGTCATTTCAATGTTTAGTTTTATTATATGTTTACATGTAAATTAGAAAAGCAATCTTGCTTATTTACAGTACGAATTTTGGGTTTGGGCACTACCTGATACAGCTGACAACCAAAAATTCAGAGAAAGAAACTAAGTGAAATTAATGAGTGCCAGTAACACAGCATTCCAGCCTCCTTTGGCTGCAAAATGAGTGGGATGGGAAATGACAAATGTGTGAAAATTCCTTTAAAGATTATTTAGAGTGCTCTCTGCATTGGTGCATGATAAACCTGGCAGTAACATTTTTTACAGTAATGTAGTTAATTATAATGATATGGGGCATGTTAAATTGCTGCCCACAATGGAACTATTTCCTGGGTAGATTTCTGGTCAGTGTTACATAGTGGTGAAGGACGATACTATTATTCATCAGCCTGTTCGAGTGAGTCATGACAGTTTTCAAACATATGGTGATGGTGTACTTAGTGGCCCTTCAGCATGTAATAACAAGTGTAACACTGCGTAGGCAGTACATTTCACTTTTGTGGCTAATTTATATATCTCAGTGTTCCCACCTTTCTCCTAGTGTTTACTGAGGCATGTTTCAGTTCCTGTTTACAGTTACATTATTTTCAATATGTAGGGTTTGATAAACTATGTAAAACTGCACTACATATCTCTTTGAAACAATTTCAATGTATTTCAGCTTTCATTAAAACACAATTATTATTTTAAATATTAAGGAATAATTTTATGTTAGAATACACAGATTCAAAATCTAAAGTATCACATATGGCATATTTCAGGAATTCCCCAAAACTTCCCCAGGAGACTGTTGTTAACTGGTGTGACAGAGTGAACTGCTCCGTGTAATAAAAACACCTCAAACAGTCCAGGTATTTTAGGTGACACTGGTGTTTCAGAGACCTGTGGCAGCACAGATTTTTTTCCTTGAAAGAAATCACTCCAAGCTCTCCTTTCTGTGAATGGTACTGCACCCAGCTGGCCACCAAAGTCAAAGGTCGAGGAGTCCTGCTTTAAACTCCTATCTTTAATTATTTGTCCTCTGAAGCAAAATTGTAGCCTCAGTATATCTGTGATGATCTACGTACTGATGAGGTAACTGCCTTCTTACCCAGTTTCTGCATAAATTGCAACTTACCTAAATTGAGCCTAGCCTTTTTGGCACCAGGAAAACCTTCAGAACATGATGTGATGCACCAGTATCTGCCAAAATTGACAAATTAATAGCACCCCCTCACTGATTTTTTTTTTGCATGCTGGTCTCTAAAACACCTACACACAGATGTATGAGGAATTCCTTTCTTCAGAAACAGACACTTACAAGGCTAGTTTCTAAGGCCTCCTTTCACTTCCCCTAATATAGGGGGTATACTACGTGTGGATGGGCTAGGTTACAGATGGAGCCTGTGGAGGTCCTGGGCAGCACTATTACATGGATGCCCGGTCGTTGTGGTTGTCTAAATCACAGAGGGAGCAGGGAATACTATAGGATTGGGAAGGCACGAAGATGATTTAAAACCATTCTCTCAGTCCCCTCTCAACTGGGATATCCAACTCTGTTCTAGACCTTTTGGAAACTGTTGACAGATTGAGTACTTCAAGAATATTTGCCCTCGGGTAACTGACAGGCGAGCCGGTAGAGCTAGAACACAGCATCTATCCTGTAGGAGGGAATTACGCAATTGTCTCAGTAACATTTTGAGTCTAAGACTTGACGCCAGTGTTAAAAACATATCTTGTTTTCTTCTGTATCATTGTGAAGATACAGAAGTGAAGACTATGTCCATGGTGTGTCTTTGAACTTAATACCTTTCAATGCATTTCTCTGTGAGCTGCCAAGAAAATGTTTCATTAAAGCAGATTAAAAAAGAATTACAACAGAAAAGAGAGGAATTACAACATCTGAAGCTGAAGCAAAAACTTCACAGTACATACTTGCTGTGGGAAGAGGGAGGCAGCAAGGAGAGAATTCATATCGAAACCCCTGGGAATAAGATCATATTTCCTTATCCTGCATCTGCTCTATTTCCCAGGAGACAGGATGAGGAACAAAATACCTAGCACAGGCAGTTCTGTTTCCTATTGATTTCTAGAATGACTCTGCCCTTTGCAGCCCCACGTACTGTATCCCATCCATCTAGCCACAGGCATATTCACCAAAGCCATTTTCTGTAGAGATGTAATTGGTCATTGGCACAGAAACGACAGAAACAGTTGTCACACAGCAGAAACATTTCCATTTCCCTTTCCCTTGGGGCAAACTGTATTACCATGAGTTCCCCAGCCCAGTGCAGCTGAGTACTGCCTTGGTGTGAATACCCTCTTAACCAAGGCAAACTCCAGCAATGAAAAGTGGATGTAAAATGGCCTCCCATAGAAAATGAAAAATTCCAATCAACCTTGGATGCCAAGTGAATTTGGTGTTATTCCATACAGAGTATCAGTTCAGGAGGAGAGAAAAGCATTTAAGAGAAGAACGAAAAGGGGGAGAAGGGTTTGGCAATTACTGCCACATGTGCAGAAAAGGAATACATCAAATGAGAGGGAGGTTACTGATAAATCAGACTTCGGAACAACCATTTTCAATAGTGACCATGGCACAAACAATTGCAGCACATTAGGCTCAAGAAAGATGAAGCAAATGGGAGCAGAGAAGGGCACGTTGAATAATCAGGGAGATGCAGAATCTCTCTTAAAGAGATTAAGTGTTCAGTTTGTTTAGCCAAGCAAATTGATGGTCAGGAGGGGAGAAAGGAGCGCAGAATCCCCTAGACAGGTGAGTGGAGGAAGGAAGAGCTAAGACTGTCACCCAGGGAAGAATCTTCTTTCTCTACAACAGTTTAATGAAACATACAAAAGAGAAGTGTTACATTTGACGACTTCCTTAGAAATGCAAACACGTAGAGAAATGGGGCCAATCACTAGCAAGGGAGAAGAGCTAGAAAGAAATGGCACAATTTGGCACAGTATCTATATGTATATATTACCCTTGAGACTGAACACGGAGGAGTGAGGTTCCTGGGCAGGAAGGGCAAGATGCCTGCATGGTTTTCAACAGAGCTCGATAATTACACATTTAGAAGAAGACCAGATGAGGTGGTTATCTGTAATGCCTTTTAGACTTTTGAGACTTAGTTCTCTTCCATCAGTAGGTGCAAATTTCTACTTGGAAAAGGTCACATACAGGCATACGCTGCCATTAGCATTTCTTGTGATTAGCATATGCATGAGCTTTAATAAAAGGCAGCATCTGAAAAACCACTTCTTTCTTTTATAAATGTATGTAGAAATCTGAGCGAGAATAAAGAGAATGCATCTTTTATATCTACATGAGGAAGGACCAGTTCCCCTGGTGCTGAGACAAGTTTATGTCCCAGTCCGTGCCTCTGCCTAATGTTGGTTGGAAACAGGAATGCCTTTCTGACACTTTCAAAGACTCAGTTCTCAAAAAAAGAAAAATCTTATAATGGTTAATGAAATTATGCCAGATTTACACTGATGTGTGACTGAAATTAAAATCACAGCCCTCACAGGTGTTTTTTTTAGGGAAAAAGTGTTTTTCATAATGAAACTGGAGAATTTAATGAGAAAAATGTACCTAAAAGTCTCCTTCACCATGGAAAAAAACCTTACAATGACTACCGAGATTGTCAAGGTAAGAGTCTGGCCTAATCTAATTGCAAGTAATCTGGCAGTAAAGCCTGATGAGTTAGGAAATCTCCCTACAGGAATGCTGACAAATCATGTAGGTAACAAACAGCTGGTGTTCAAAGAAAGGGCAGGGGATAATGTCAGTAGCAATAAAGCAGGCACTTAGAAATCAGTAGAGGTGATCCTTTTGTTTTCTACTTTTAGCTAAGTGTTCCTGGGTTTGAATGCAGACTACCTAAGATTTTGTGTTTGGAAGAGTCTATTGTGTTTGTGGAATAAACCTTTTTCCTATCAGTACTAGGCCTTATCCCAACAGAAAGGTAAAGTAAGGGAGCACAGGCATGGTCGGGAAGTAAAGATATGGGAGGGTGAAGAGAAGTACTGTGTCACACACTGAATGTTCTTACTCTAGTAGCGGCCAAGACTGTGATATTTCTCCAACAGAGTGGGGTATTTTTATTGCCTCTGAAGGGTTTAATACACTTGGGCAATGGTTCAGTGACTGAGGTAGGTGAATACAGAAATAAATGCAACTTCCTGTGACTCATATGCAGTGATTAATAATTCTCATAACCTTGAATGAGCAACTGAAATCCCAAGAGAGAATAAACTCACTGGAAGTCAGAGTATAGAGGAAGGAAAGGAGGAGCGTAAATGGAATTCTACCTTTCTGCTTGTATAAGGACTAAAAGTCATGCGGAGTGAATACAGAGAAGAGAGCCTTTCCAAGCTAGAAAGGTGTGGGTAGTCAACTATCAGCTGACTACAGAACATGGAAGCGAGTAAGGAAGCAAGTTTCTTCATCTTTCCATGAAATGAGAGGTACGGCAGAAGTGAAAAAGGAACAGAAATTGCTGGTTGAGCGGAGTAAGTATCTACTGGTGTGAGCATTCCCTCGTAGAGACGGGAACTTACTGCCTGAATGCAGGGAGTAAAGATACAAGTCTAATTACCATCATAAGGTCTCCTCTACAAATCATAGAATCATAGGTTGGAAAAGACCTCTAAGATCATCAAGTCCAACCGTCAAATGCTTAACCTGTTGGAATTTTTGATGCTTAGAAGTAGGATCTTGGAAAATACTGATATTGTCCATAAATTAATATAGCATAGAGTATTATAGTTTGTCAAAGGGTGCCATTCTTGGCTCCTTGATCACTTACTGCTTTGAAGATAATAGTGGAATCTGGGATATATAAATATAGCTGTGTTGCTGAAATTGCCTAGTATTTTTCTGTTTGTTCACATTAATATTGACATGCAGATTCTCTAATAGCTTCTAGCTTTCAAGTGGTTACTTTAACTGTATTACCTGAGGTTTTAAAGTCCATATTTTTGTAATAGAACTGTTTTAGAGCTAACTGAGTGGGCTTCTTAAACCTGTCAGTCAGTATCTTTTGGGCTTTAACAATAGCACAGCTCTGTAATAGTTGGGAGATAAACAGAACTCTGGTTAGCAAAATGTTAATTTCCAGTGCAAGCATCCTGCTCTGTTTAAAAAAGCAACAGAAATTAACTCATGAAATGACCTGTTGAGAGTTGAATTAACACTGCATGCTTTATTTGCTTGTTATGTCTCTGTAGGTAGAAAATGGCAGGGAAAAGCCCCCTGGCTTTCATTTGCTACAGCTTTCTAGAAATCTTTGTGACTCTGAAAAAGGCAAATTCACTTGCATCTAAATAAAGCTTATCGGCTTGGGAATCAGGATCATGATCAGTGTTTATTTCACTCAGAACTTTCATGCCATGTCCAACAGTGGGCGCCTGATGGAGGGTTCAGGCATCTTCACTACGACAACGAGTCAAGGCAAACAATACAGTCCTTTTACTCCAAAGTGCCTGAACTCCCTGATAACAAGGTAGCTCTGCATGCAGCAGTTGCACATATGCACAAAGCAGTCAGGCTGAAATTGCATCCGGGACTGCGTACTTGACACTTTGAATCTTGAGCACCGATTTTTACATTTCCTCTTTTTCATAAAGGACGTTCTTGTAGGACATACAAACTAAAAGCATATGCAACTGTCAAGTGATTGTGATGAAAAGCCAGACAGGTTGCTGAATCTGGCCTTTCAATATTTATTATTGCCAGGATGCTTTTAAACAACACATTAGCAGCAGTTGAAATTATTCCAACGTAGTGCTTTATTGTAGCCCATATTTATAAAATGAAGTCATAGATTTTACAGACTGTAGGATTTGATTTTAAAAACTTTTGTGTCTTTTGGAGGAAAAGACCCTGTAAGCCAGGAGGATGATTTTTTTAATAACAATGGTAAAACAAAACAACCCACACTTCTTAAATGAAGCGAACTTGGATTTCTTTCTAGAGGCTTGCTCTATTTGTGGATGTCAATTAAACTGAATCTCAGTTTGCTGCGTGTATTCCTCACACTGTTGCACCTCAAAAACCTAAGAGCTTTGGGCTGCATTAGTTGAACTGTTTGCTTTTTTCTCTCCCACTGTGAATTACAAACCTCCATCTCTGTTCTGGGAGAGGAGGGAAATGGGTATACTGAGAATAAAGAATCCAGCATTGTAAATAATGCATTTTGGGGTTTTGTTTTAATAGCCACTCAGATGTCTGCAGAAAACCACGGTAGCCTTGTTGGTGGCAGACAACGAATATTCTAGAGACAGCATGTCTAGATCATTTAATCCTAAAAGCAGGGCATATAGGATAACTAGTTCCCTAAGAGAACATGGAAATGTGGGCAGTAAATAGTTTTACCGCTCAATGAACTTGGGTAATTCTTATGTAGATGGCACAGGAAAAACAAGATCCAGATAGAGAGGAACTCTTGGGATATTTCAGGTCAGGCAGAAGCTCGAGGAAGAGCACGCTCACCAAGTCTCTCCTACGTCTACTCCTCTGCTGTGTGCCATAAACAGAGGGGAGTAATATGGCACTTCAGTTCCATTGAGCTAATCGACCTTCCTGCAGGAGGGAGCTTATCATGTGTGCTGCTTATGTGGGAAATTGCCAGCATGCTTATACTTGATTAGCCAGCGTATTATGAATCAGGGTCATAGCTGGAGTAGTTGCTTTGTTCAGGGATGCTCAGGTAAGCAGCTAATTGCAGGAAACCTTTTAAAGCAAATGTGTGATAGGAAGAAAGCAATGAATATTATTTATTCAAAAGACAGGAGTGGTTCCTTTGAATCAGTTCTCTTGCATAATTACGTAATTAGGGCATGTTCTATTTTTAATTAAATCTCTTGCATATTCATGAAAATTCTCTGAACCTGTGGACCAATTGGCATGACTCTTACTTTTAAAATGTAGTTTGTATAAAGGAATGCCCTTCAATCTTTTTTTTCCCCTTTCATGTTGCTGTACAAACATACTTCACATCATTACACATCGTTAGCCTGTGTTGCCTGTCAAAACTACAATATGATGATAAACCATTAATACATAATTGCCAGAGAAATGTTTCAAATGGAGATGAAGAACACAAGAAGTCGCTGCTCTGAAATACTAGTAGCACTGTTGTTTTTTGCATTGGAGAGCTTGACCTGCGTAAGATACCAATCGGTGCACGGTATTCAGCAAGGATACTTCAATTCCCTCAGCTTTTCAAATCCAACAGTCACTCTCTGTATCTGCAATCTGCAGACAACCCACGTTCCCCTAACTTTGTTTTGTTTCTTGTGGGCATCTGTGCCTCTTCCTGTTCTTCCGCCTCTTTGACAGCATTAGCCTTGGTTCCTCTTCCGTCTTCCTGCTTCTTCTGGGAGCCTTGACTTCTCACCTGACTCCTGTGCTCGCATCTGCCATTTTGTAGACTTGTTTGATGTTGTACGTGAGGGCAGACAGACGTAAGCCCTGCTTTCCTTGTATATTTTAGATATTGGCATTTAGTTGAGGCTGCACATTTTGATTTACCGCTATACCTCCACGTTTCCGTCAGCTTATGATTGATAGCCTCTAGGCACTGCAGGAGTTACGCAGGCAGTTGGACTCGATGGTCGTTGTAGCTCCCCTCCAAGTGCAACAGTCTATTCTGTTCTATCGTATGTGGGGCTCAGATGGCAATGCACCATAGTATTCTGGCCAGACATTAATAATTCTTTCATAAAGTTAGGCTGTCACTGTTCCCTGATGATTCCCAGTGTACGTTTTACTGCTTTGCTATATTTAACTGTTTTTTTCATCTCAGACCTCAGTTCCTTCCATCTTTCATTTCTGAGCTTAACTTCTACCTGGTGGAACATAAAGCAACACGAAGGAAATACTTCTTCTCTGGTGGGAGCAGGAATGAAATCATAAGCTGCAAAGAAATTGTTCTTGTGACAAGTGCCAGCGAGTTCTCATTTTTACATGTAAACCTGTCGAAGAGCCGGGTCTCTCACTTAGTTCAACGCCATCAAAGACAAGGGCATTGGAGTGTATCACCAGCACGTAATTATCCCTAAGGGGGGCCGCAGCCTTCACCGCAGAGTTTGTACTCCGGCCTTGCCTCCCTGCCGTGTAACTCGTACCGCGGGCCGGCCGCACGCCGTCCTGTCCCGGAGGCGTCCCGCTGAGGCGGCGGCACCAGCTTCACGGGCCCTGCTGCCGGAAAGGAACAGAACCCTGAAACTCCTTCCAGGAACCCCTGGCTTGGACCCACCGCCACAGAAAGTGCCTGGAGAGGAACGTGCTCAGGAGCGACCAACGCCTGGCGGGCTCCGCAGCCCACCGGCACACTGCGGGCGGCCGGGCTCCCCGGGACAGCACCGCAGCCTCGCACCTCGGGCCCCGGGGGCCTCGCACCCCGCCCAGGGCGCCATGCTAAGGGGGAGCGGTGGGGAAGAAGGGGGCGCGGGGGCTTGTGGGAGAAGAAGGGTGAGCCGCCATCTTGGGCGGGGCGGCGGGTGGGAGGGAAGGAGGGAGCGGGGCGGGCGCAGGGGCGGTGGCAGCG
>Ga0065711_1011836_pt1 | contig 11194 bp, 12 predicted proteins | sample Hoacrofraction12_FD_59098 | JGI IMG/M metagenome (GOLD analysis project Ga0065711, IMG submission 59098) | Hoatzin crop microbial communities from Cojedes, Venezuela - Epithelial fraction 12 v2 (version 2) | ecosystem: Host-associated > Birds > Digestive system > Esophagus > Crop | place... | reverse complement strand
TGTTCTGTTAAACTGCCCTTATCCCGACCCACCAGTTTCTGCCTCTTTCTTTCCATTCTCCTCCGCACCCCGGTGGGGGGAGGGGCGGCCGCGTGGCTCTTTTGTTGCCGGCAGCAGCCGAAACCAAAACATCTGCCTTATCTGCTTGATGAAACTTGGTGAACTCCGCTCTGACAGACGCGCACACATGCCTTTCTCCCTGGAAATGTGGAAGTTAAGACATGCTTTCTCTATCATGGGTGTGATTTATTTTTCCCCTGGCTATTCCTCTGGAGCTGCGCTAACGCACCGAGCTAAGTGAGCTGTCTTTGCGTTGAGCCGTATTTGCATAGAGCTCTATTTGCATGTTGGCTTGTGCTGGCGTACAATATTAATGAGGTATTAAAGGGGAGCAGGGGAAGGGGGAGGGGCAAGTGAGGATTTCAGTCTTGTCTAAGCATGGCCATGCAAATAAATTTCCTTTTATCCGGAATTAATGACTAATACGTTAACTGGCCTCAGACTGGGATTTTGCTTGCCTGGGAACGGTGTCTGCAGCAAGAGGCTGTGCTTCCCGCTCTGCCATCCACGCCTCTGGAGACTTCAGTGGGTTTGTCCGCTTTCTGCTGGGAGCTGCAAGGCTGCTCATGCAAGGACATCTCTCTGGTTACAGCCATGCACGTCTGGAAATAAAGGCAGATCAGTGGAACGCTGCAGCATGGGAGTGGAGGAGAGGGAGAGAGGGGAAGGGCGGGGGAAACGAAGGAAAAAGGGAGAAAGAGCAAGTTCTTTGCCGAAAGAAAGCTACAGCCTTGAACTTGGACCTGAGCTGCTGTGACCTGGAAGAGCACACCTGCACCAAGCAGCTTGGTGCGAGGGTCTGTCCCTCAGAGGCGGAGAGCTGGGGCTACCTGCTGTGCTGCAGCGTGGTGGCTGTGCTCAGAGCCCAGATCCGTGCTCGCCTGGGCTGGGCATCTCTTCTGCCTCGCAGCCCAGAGCTCAGCAGCAGCACGTGGTAGCCGAGGTGGTGGTGGAAGCTCGTTGTGTTACGCTGCTGTCCGGGGGGCTACCTGTTAGCCGGTGTGGTGAGGAGACAGATGGATCCTTTGCCTGCTGGATTCCCAAGGAGCGGGCAAGAGGGGTGCACCGCTGTGGCCAGGAGAGCCGGGGAGGGACCTTGGGAGAGTTGCCATTGTGTGAGTAGTTAGCTCTTGGTGGTGATAATCTGACGGCAGGACCCTTGGAGTAATGGCCGCTGTGGGGGGAGCTGATTAGCGTGACCTCCCGGGAGGGCTTGCCTTTGCTCTGCAGGGTGAGGAGCACTTCTGGAGCTTGCACACCTGGAACCCTTTTATCGACAACCTAGAAGTACCTGAAGGAGAAGGGGAGCTGTTCTAGAAGGACCTGTTTATAATCTGGGTTTTACAAGGTTGCTGTGCCCAGGCTATTTGGGGGAGGACACGAGGGCCAGAACTCCTGTGTTAAGGAAGAGGTGCCTCAGCCCCAAGCAGGTTTGCATTGCCTGTCCTTGGGAGTGGTGGACTAGAAGCCTTTCAAACCTAGGCTTGACAATAACGTAACCACCTCTTGTGCTCATTCGGAGGTCTCAGCTTTCCTTGGGGTGCCATCCAGCCGCACTGCATCACCTTTTCCCAAAGTCTTGATGTTTCAACTTGCAATGGAAGAAGAAGCGATGTGATGGTGAGGGTTGCGCTGCTCCTGTCTCTGTGCTCGGTTCGCGCTGCAGACGTTTTGGTGGTAACCTGGTAATCCCACGAGTCGCCTGGGGGAACAGCGTGATCTTGCTGTGGGGATGGTGCAACGTTATGGGGGAAGCTCTGTTCTTAACCGGTGCAGGAGCTGCGAGGGGAAAAAACAAGTCTGCAACATCACTTGGCAACACAATTATTATAATAGGGTTTGCTTCTTCCTACACTGCCCAACTGAATTGTTTTCTCCATATGGTGGAGCTACTCTGTTTTTAACCGGTTCTTCCTGCCCCTTCACCAGATGGCTGTTTTCATGCAGGACCTCGCGGCTCTCGTGCATTGTGCCTTGCTGAGCTGAGAGCAGGGAAAGGAACCTGGGTGCAAGCAGGCTCAGGACAGATGCTGCCAGCCCTGGTCACGGGAGAACAAACGTATCTGGAGCTGGACATTAGGCATCATCGTTAGGATGAATATTTAGATGTTATCTAACAGGGTAACTCAGAGCTAGCATCCTGTTTATTTTTAGTGGTCATGACTTTGATGAGAGCACGGGGTTGAAGGAGCTGTAATGGGCTGCATGCCGTAGTCTTCACCTTCTGGGTTGCCAGCTCGCTCCAGGCCTGACCTGTAACAGCTTGTTGTCATCCTTGTCTTCGGTGTTAAGCACAGCTCCGCTAATACGTCGCAATCCTGTCTGTCGTCTTGCTATTTTTGTCTTCTTAGGGCAGGGCACCCACCTGTAAGCTTCTTGTTGCTCTCCAGCTGCCGGGGGATCCTTGTCCTGCACCACAGCATCCGTCTGCTTCGAGTGCATCCTCGTGATGCCAAGGACACAGGGAGTAAAAAAACCCAAACAAAAACCCCAAAAAACCTGCAAAAAATAAAAGGGATGTGGAGAAATTCCAACAGTAGGTGCAAAGTGGTTTTAAAAAAAAAAAAAGTAAATGACTTTTGTAATTTACACCTCAGGAAATCATAGCCCGCCTGGGTTCTGGGTAGCCAAGCGCTCTACATCTGTATTCGAGGGCCTTCCTCATTTGCTTTTATTCTACTTTTCGGAGGAAATGACGTGTGTGTGATCACACTGTCGCTGTGTTCCCCTTAACTTTTGAATCCAGGGGACAAATTCAAGCCAATTTGAAGCAGCGGGAGAGGTCTCAGTGGTACGGAGTTCTACGTGTTTTGTGAAAACGGGCAGCTGGGCAGAGACCCTGTCAATGCGTGCCCCGGGGGAAGGGCTGCAGTGTCAGCTCGCCAGTTGATAGATTCTGTTGGGGGAGTGTCTGTACAGGAGCTCGGTCCTGAGACCCTGTCTGCAGGGAACAGCAGAAGTCTTTCTATGGCCTGTTCTGTTAATTTTCTTTTTTTTTCCTTTGGTGAGACTTGAAAATAAAAATAACACTTTTCATCTTCAAAGGGCTTTAGACTTATCAGCTAATTAATCCTTCCCTCATCGAGTTTGCTGCTTTAAGGAAGAGTGGAAAAGCAGGGATTTTTCTACAAGTGAGATGGATCCTCAGAGGGCCCATGTCAATCCTGGAGGGTCTGCGGCTGTTGCTCCACTCCAGAGCATGTGGCTCTGTACCAGGTTGTTGTTTGTTCTTTGTTTCTGTAGCAAATAAACAATGGAATTCAAAGCAACAACCAAGAGATGTCCCCCAACACCTACCCCAGCTTTTGGGTAAACCATCAGCCTGAAAAAAATGTAAATTGGCTTAACCTGGAGGGGAAGAAAATTCCCATTGTTCGGTTTTAGCTCATCAAAATTCATCACATTTTCTCAGAAATTACCTTGAAAATGCAAGAAGGGCATTTCCTGCTCTTCTCTTGATGTCCCCGAGGATCTTGTGGGCATTGTCAAAAGCAGAAGCTCTAAACATCTCCTGGTCCAGTTCTTCTCCTCCTTGGTCAAGCAGACTGTACTTGGGCACAATGTCAGCCCTGCTGCTGATGTGATGAGTGAACGTGGTCCCGTGGATTCAGGGGAGGGTGAGCGCTGCGCTGGCCCTGGCCCTCTCTGTTGGGTGGGAGCAGATAGCCATAAGCCAGGCCTGACCCTGGAGAAGTCGGCATGCTGGGTGTGGGTGGGAGGAGGGCGCAGAGTACAGCCCTCAGCCCGTGTAGGGCTGGCTTTTACTTTGTTGGCTTTAAATGAGCTCTGGCTGCTCTTCCCCAACTGGATCCAGGTTTTGTACCGATGGTAGCACTTGACTTCTGGTCAGGAGCTGCCCCTGCCTTGATTGTGTGCAGGATGAGTATCAGCACAAAAGCCAGCTCTCCTGGTGGCTTTTCCCTTGATTTCAGCCACCAGCCAGCTCTGGCAGAGGTGCCGGGATCCCCTCTAGTCACAGGGTTGTGGTGTGGAGGACCACAGGGTTCAATGATGAGATACCCCACTGAGTGGAAGGGGGATCTATAAAGAGGAGGTGAGAGCTGAACTGGAGGTGCCTAAAGCTGGAACATCAACGTGGAAGATGGCAGGTCGCCGTTACAGCCATCCCGTGCTGCTTTCCTGAGGGCTTGGCTGAGGGAAGCCTCATCTGAGTGCAGTCTGTGCTCGTGGGTATTGGGGGGTTTGGCTCTCACAGCGGTTGGAGGAGGAGAGGTTTTGTGTGGCACCTCAGGGACATGGGAACCAGTGCCCATTGAGGGCTCTTTTCCAGCATCCTCTCTGCTGTCTGTTGTGGGTCCAACTCAGAAATAAAGCTTTAGGGATGGGCTGATGCTCTGTGATGATTCTTTTTGTTTAGTTTTTTGGCCCCTTTACATTCATTTGGGAACGCATTCAAGTGTTTTGGTGTGGTTGAACCATGGTTACGTTTGAAACAGTGAGTTGGCCTCAGAGGGCAGCAGGTGCTGGGCTGCTGCTTCTTCCCAGTGTGAAGGAACCTCCTTGGGTCTTCTGGATCCTACCTGTGCCTAGTTTTCTATCAGGATCCCGAGGTGAGCATCTCAGAGCTCAGCAGCCTCAAAGGCACTGCAAAAGCTCTTGCCTTTTTAGGTTTCTTTCTCAAGAGAAATTCTGTGTTTTAATTTCCTCTGGAGACTCCTTATACTGGCTTTTCCAGGGTGATTCTCTCTTCATTAGCGTTCAACGGGTGTGAACTTTTCTGGGGTGGGAAACAGGACATGCATACGACTCTGTATTGTTGTGTGACTTCTGTCGTGCAAGCTTTTCACTCTTGTCAGCAATTTTTTTCTATTCCACTTTGCATCAGTGTGGAGTTCTATTGCAGACATGGTTACAATTAGAAAATAATGATTTTACTATAGTTAGAGCATGAATTGAGTATAATTTCTGATGGGATAGCAAAAAGCACGAACAGAAAATAGTTCTCAGATCTAAGGCTTAAGGTATGGCTCACTTTTGTTGCTGCAGCAGCAGTTTTCCTTATTTTATACATATTTACTATTATTCTACAACTGAAAAGCCTGGATCCAGTAGTACTGCAGAAGGAAAAAATGGTAGCGCAGGTTCTCAAAGGAAACTATTTTAGGTTTCCCTAAAGCAAAATAAATAATATGGAAAAGACCCTCAGGCTTTCCTGCGTCAGAAACGTGATGCTGTACTTTGGGTAGAAACATATAGCGACTTCCCTGCGAATTCACTGTCTTCAAATCACTGCCTTGTGCTTCCCCTGCCCACCTCTGCATAACTCTAATTGGGCTGCGTGCGTAAACGTGCAAGAAATCAGTCCAGAGTGGCTCTCAAAGGCTCGGTTGGGTTTGCTGGACTGGTAGATAGGAGGAAAAAAAAAAAGCCATTCTTTTAAACTGAGAAATTCAGATCAGGCATCAAGGAGACACAGTAAACAAGGAGCCTGGCGATGCCATTTTTAGACAGGCACCGTTCGGAGTAGGATTGCGCTTTAGGAGGTGCTAAGTATGTTCAGCAATAGTGGCATTTTGTTTCAGTTGGATGAAGATCCAAAAGCAAATCTGAGCCCTTCATGAATGGAAACGGTCTTCCCTCAAGTGCCCCTACCTTGGTTCTCCATCTCCTATGGCAGATGTGAAGACCCGCATCCCTCCAACCTCCATCCCACCTCGACCTCTGCTGGGAGGTGGCAGCTTCTCACATCGGGTGAAGGAAGGGCAGGAGGCTCTCAAGCTGCCTTTCCCCGGCCATGCCGCCCTGCAGGAACCACAGAAGTTGTGCCGCTCAATCCTTCAGCCGCCGTGGCATGTTGCAGGGTGGTGGTGATGAGCGTAAACAAAATACATTATTAATAAAGCAGCAGTGGTTTGTGTTTGGCACTTGGCGATGGGTGGGACGTGAGGAGAAGCAGCGGGTAATTATAGATGTGAAAAATGAGGCAGGAACATGCGGTAACCTTTCTAGGTTAGCTGTCCCTGTGATCGATGGCCTACATTGTTTTCTCGCTAACCTTTTGGTGAACCTCCCCTTAGAATAACAGGGGAAATACAGTTATTCCCTTCTCAGTCTTGTTTGTTGGTAAAGCACTCATGTGCCACCTTATTATTGCGCCCTAATTATTTCTGTGTGTTGGTAGCAAATTGTATGATGGGTAACGAGGTGCACCTCTGCAGGGACCTGTGCCTCCTCCGCCTGCCCATCGTGGTGCCTACTCTGTTGTGGTCCCAGTTAAACCAGAAAGACCATTGTCCACAACTGAAATGGGTGTCATCAGGGGAGCTGCGGGGACAGAGTTGGAGAAGGGTACAGTAAAGGAGGTGCTAAAACCAAAGGTGTGCGCTAAGGTTTTTGGTGGAGGGATGGGGAAGCTCCAAGATTTTGGGGCAACAAATTCCTGGGCTTACAGCTGGTGGCACAAGCCTGAATGAAAGTGTCTTTGAGGGGAGGTGTTGGTCCATTTGCATCCCCAGCTGCATGAATGTACTGTGGTTTTACCTATCAAAGCCAAACTTGCTCTCTTTTGAGTAATTTCTAACACAGCCCTCGAGTGATGAGGTTTCTGAGAGCTACAGTCAAGTTTCTGAAGCCCAAGCTCCTCTGTCAGGAGGAAGATGGTTCGGTGCAGGCGTTTCGGGAGAAGGCATATGATATACACCAGATAAAATTGCAACACGTAAAAGAAATGTGAGGAATGCCAGGAAATGTTCTTGAACTCTGCAGTGGGCTTAGAGGGCTAAATGGTTACAGGCAGTTGTGATAACTGGAGATATGAATGTATACGTAGGAGAGCCCCTGCTTTCAAGAAAGGGTGGATCTTTGCCTGCGTGTCCTGGGAAGTACTTTTGATTCTAGTATTCATTTCTCTGAAGCAATTATAAAACTTCCCCTCAGCCATAAGCGTTCCTGATATATGGGGATTTCTTTGCTCTTTACAAGGACGGTACAGGCTACTTGCAAAACAGTCAAATTAAGAAACAACAGTCATGCTGCAGTGCATTCCAAGGACAATTTAGAAGTTAAAATTAATCAGATGGGAATCAGTCCAAATTCACCTTGTGTATGGCAAAGAGTTTCTTTTGTGTATGATTTTTTTTTCTGCAAGTTTTTGTCTCCAAAGTTTCTGTCGTGGGCACCTAAGATTTTAACATGCGGGAAATGTTTATATTTTTTCAGAACATCGGGATAGCTTTAAGAATTTGTCTTGGCAAGAAAAAAATGAAACTGTAAAAGGAGACATTTGAAGAGTCCCAGAAACAAATATATGACTATGTGTTGACATGTTATGAAAGTGTTGGGAGCGACTCCTTACTTAAAATTGTGTTGAAATTTGCACTTACTATGGATTTAAATTCATCAGCTTCACACTTTAATGGTTGATTTTAGTCTCCTGATTCGGTACAGAGATGCATTGGAGAACAATTGAATTTTCCAAGTGATGGCTTTAAATAAAGAACGAACTTAACTTTGCAGAAGACTTTATTTTAAAAGTCTTCTGAAGCGTTGCCTTTCTCCCCCAAGCATCATGGTTACTTCAGGGCTATTTGTACACCACACATGCGTTCTTGCGAGTATTCTGGTTTTCTGTCCAGCTCCAGTAAGGTGCGTGGTATTAAAGGTTAAAGTCAGAGTTGTTCCTCTGCTGACAGCTGCAGGGACTCTCTTCCACATCTGGACCATCAGGGAACTGCAGTCTTTGGCCCTAAAATGTAGCAGCTCCTGTCCCTGTGTGAGACAAGGTGTGAGTGGGAGCAGAGGGCATTTGGGGAAAGCACGGTTCCAGAGATGGTGTTTTGGGCTTGCCCTGTCCATCCCTTCGCTCTGTGGACCAGCGGGCATGCAGCCCAGGAAGGGTGAAACCTGGAGGAGAGCTGGGGAGGGAGGGGAGCTCAGGAGGAAATAGACTGGTGTTGGGAGCAAGCCGGCGAGCTGAGCGGAGTCTGGGAGTGGAGCAGGGGCTGGCGGGGAGGACAGGGACGAGGGGAGCTGGCGTGGAGGTGTGGTATGGGGGGAGGGGGAGTATCTCATGTTGGAAGAGACCCATAAGGATCATCGAGTCCAGCTCCCTGCTCCTCGCAGCAGGCCCCACTGATGTGGTGAGTGCTGGAAGGCTGCTTGTGTGCTGGCGTGGTGAGGGCAGCCATGTGTTATCCGCAGCCTGAGATTTTAGTGCTGATCCTTTCCTCCTTCCTGCAGATCTGTTTAAGCCTTACTTTATTGTGCTCTTTACGTAACCGCCAGCAGGATACCGGTAGCTTGGGCTGCTGCGGCTTCGCAGCGGGGCTGCTCGTGTCCGTGGGCTCGCTGCTGTCCCCACCGGCTGCAGCATCCAGACTGTCAGTGGTCACCCCGGTGGGTCAGGGGCCGTGTCTTCTGCAGGCTTGGTTGCGGATCCTGGCTTAGCAGATGCTGAGTAGCAAGTCCCAGAGTTTATATTTCCAGGGTGATGAGGGATCCCAAATTAGGTTGCGAGTCTTTTAGGGCGGGGACTGTTTTCTTACGCTTTTTTATAGTACCTAGTATAGTAGGGCCCCACTTAAACCTTCTAGATTTTAGCCCTAGTATAAATACAATAAAAATAAGTTAATTTCCCAGTGGACTCGTGTTTTCACAGTTCTATGGAAGAGGAATGTTCTTCCATGGTGCTGTGCCCTGCTGCTCGTACTGGGGGCTCTTGTCACCCGCTCCACGGATCACTCTGCAGGGTGTCTTGATGCGAAGAGGGCTCGAGTTAAAGGTGGGAATTTGCAGCAGGAATGGCTGGCCGGGGCAGCGCCGGGGTGCCCGGCCTGCTCCCAGCCACGCGTACCTGCACGTCTGGGTGGGCAGGCGTTCCCAAGCTCTCCCTGCAGCTCGTGTGCAGACCGGGCAGGTCCCGGCGGCGTAGGCTGGATGCTGCGCCTCGCCGAGCGGGGCGTGAAACTGGGCCTTGGGTTTCGTGAGCCGTTCCCGACGTGGCGGCTGTCTCGCTGGGTGATGTCTACAGGTCATTTCGCCTCAAAACCTGCCTCGCCTCAGCAATACCCATCTCTTCCGAAAGAGCTTTTGAACTCGTGTGTTGTTACTGTGATTCCCAAATGTTATGAATAGAAGATGATGTGATCTAATGGAGACAGCACACTTTGCAAGGACCCCGCTTCTTTTCTTGGCTTTGCTAGGCTCTCTCCGTATGATCTTGGGCGAACTGCTCCACCAATCTGTTCCCCTGTCACCACGCATCGCCTTAGATCATCAGTTCTCTGGACCAGACGCAGTCCCTTAGCACGTCATGTTTTAGTGTCTAGCATTATGAGGCTCCGGTCTCCTCCAGGACTTCTGCTGCATGCTACAGAAATACAAATAGTTGCTGCTAATATTAATATTAAATCTGTGTGGCTCTTCAGAGATAAGTAAAGGGCAATGCTCCTGTCTCTGAGGAGCAGGCAGAAGAAGTTCTTTGGTTTTGTCTTTGTCTTTTTCTAATTATGAAAAGAAGTGGCCGGTGGACATTATTAAAATTAAAAAAAAAAAACAAAGGAAGGCAGCAGTAATTTGGTATTTTTAGCCTTAGACCTGCTACTTGCTCTGTGAAGCCAGTCCTGGGATCGTGGCCTGAGTCTGATTCATGTCCATGTTTGCCAGGGGTAGAAATCATGTGGAGCCTTATTGGTAGTTGGCTCGGTAGTCGAGCTAACCCCATAAAACTACGGTGCAGCTTGGTGCAACTTTCAGTATTTGCTGTGAACAAAAGTCTTGGGAAACGTTACCGATCGGACACGAGGAGCCTCGCTTGGCCGATACGTGGCAGGGCTCTGGGCTGGCACGATAAGGGATTGGGATGAAGCTGAGCCTGGCAGAGTGGGAGGCTATCGGAGAAAAGTCAACTCTTCACTATCTCTGAGCGCTCTGGGATTTTTTAAGTTATTATTCCATTTCCAAAGAAACACAACAGCAACAACTAAAGGTCTTAAATATTCAACAGTGAAAACAATAGATTTGAAAAGGAAAACAGAAAGTTAGAGCCAGCTCTGGCATTGGTGGACGTTTGGCTCCGAGGGAAGCGAGAACAGCTTGGATTTGCATAAATTGCATACTGCGGGTCGGGAAGCGGAGTCAGAATTACACTTTCATTGCGGTGGCATGAATGGGAGCACATAAATGGCGTTCTTCCCCTCTTGGTCAGATGCCTCCTTCGGGGCATCTCTGCACCCAATACGTTGCGGCTCATCCATTCACTGCCTGGCATGGGTAGCGCTTTTGTTTTCAAATTATGATTTTTCTATTCTCTGGTTTCTTCTGTAACCTGAGAAAGCCCCAGCCCTCCCCCCCGTGCATTTACCCTTTGTTTTGGAGAAAGACCAGAGGTCACGCTGTGTTGAATGTAGCCGCTGTTGCATCACCTGCCCCGTGCATGTTTCCGCGCTGGTGGGTCAGCGTGGAGCGATGACCCCCGAGGGCAGTGGTCGTGATGCTCAGCATCATGCACCTCCTCTCAAGTTTCTGGAGTCCTGCGTTTCTGAGTCCGAAGAGATGAGCATGGTTGTGATCAGTCCAGTAGGGCTTCTTCCAGGGATGTATGAAGATGCTCGTCGGGCTGGGGCAAGCTTCGTATGTTTCTTGGCTAACCCAGGACCTGGCTTCCTTTTCCATTATTGGGCTTAATAGCTTTTCTTGCCTCCTGAGACTTCCAGCTGAAGTGCAGTGAGGACTTACTAGCAGATTCGGATTCGGCAGAGCACTTAAGCAAACATTGAAGTTCGTCTGCATCCCGTGCCCTCAGCGGGACTCAGGCACTCGCTTCTGCCTCTGGTGATGCATACGGCAAAGCGTTCTGCCGAGCTGGGGCTGCAGCCACCCGCACATGCATGTAGTGCTGCCCGAAACCCGTGTCCGCTCGGGCATCGGCAGCCATGTGGCAGCCTTGCTGGGTCGGTGTCAGGTCACAGAATCACAGAACGTGAGGGGTTGTAAGGGACCTCTGTGGGTCATCTGGTCCAAACCCCCCTGCCAAAGCAGGGTCACCCAGAGCAGGCTGCACAGGGCCTTGTCCAGGCGGGTCTTGAATATCTCCAGAGAAGGAGACTCCACAACCTCCCTGGGCAGCCTGTTCCAGGGCTCCGTCACCCTCAGAGTGAAGAAGTTCTTCCTCATG
>Ga0065711_1049651_pt1 | contig 11195 bp, 2 predicted proteins | sample Hoacrofraction12_FD_59098 | JGI IMG/M metagenome (GOLD analysis project Ga0065711, IMG submission 59098) | Hoatzin crop microbial communities from Cojedes, Venezuela - Epithelial fraction 12 v2 (version 2) | ecosystem: Host-associated > Birds > Digestive system > Esophagus > Crop | place... | reverse complement strand
GAATGGAGCTCTGAGCAACCTGGTCTGGTGGAAGATGTCCCTGCTCATGGCAGGGGGATTGGAACCAGATGATCTTTAAGGTCCCTTCCAACCCAAACCATTCTATGATTCTGTGATCTGTAAGGAGGGAAACTCCACAATCTCCAACACATATATTTGGATATCTCATAGAAGATGGATCCTTACCTAGTGACTACCACATGAGATCTTTTAAATATGTATAATGTTTAAAGTATATCACAAAACAAACAATACATCTTTTTATTAAGTATTAATGATTTCAAATATTTCTCCAATGTTCTCTTTTTAGTACTCTGGAGTCCTTCAAATTAATATATTTCAAGCACAATGTTCATTATTGTAAGCACATTTTTCAGATTTGAATTTAGTTCTGATTTATCCTGTCTGCTGTTTGTTTTCTCCATCGCCCAGGATATTGCCTGTACAAGTAAATGTCTTCAGGATACTTCGTCATTGCTGAGAATCTGTGATGAGATACTAAAAATGTCCTTTCCAGACTGCTAGACACATTAGATATTGCATATATTGTGATTTATTCTTTCAAAACTAGTGAGCAAGCTAGTCATCCTTTTGTATGTAATGTAGATAATAGGGTACTTTTTATTAACCCGTATTTCCTGTGGAGAAGTTCTGTTTAATATGTCCTTTTAATTTGGAAAAGATCCTGCTTTTCAAAGCTGCTTTGACTGTCCTTTCTAGTTGGCAGCACAGGTTCTCAAGAGGCCTCCGTTTTAAGCAAAACAGCTTTCGATTTCCTTTTGACATCAAGATGTTCCACATTCCTAGAGGAGACCAGTAGTTATTGTGTATTACCTCAGCTGGTTAGCTGACATCAGTGTTGTCACCTTGCTGGATCTCCTGGCTTTAAATTCATCAGGGTTAAGAAATGTCTTACCTCCTGCAAGTATTTACCTCAGAGTAGATATCGCAGTGTAGTCTCACATTTTTAGAAAGCAGTTCTGTTGTGAAGCACAGGCAGGGTTCTTAAATTTTCTCATTTATTATCTTTTATTGTTTCTTATATGCTTCTTCAACCTGAAGTTTTTTGCGCTCATATTTTTTTCAGTAAACATTTAGTTCTCTTCTGCCTCTCTTTACATAACTCTTTCTTCCATTTGTTAATTATTACTTACTAGCTCCCAAAAGCTGCATCCTGGACTGGGGATCTGATGTTTGAGATGAGGAAAATAAAGTCTTGTTTCCTAGAAAAGAAGTTTTATTTTCCTTTTTTATCTAACTTAAGTCCATCTGGATAGTACAGATTGAAGATTTAACTCTTTAAATGTTAATGACTAAATATTAATGATTTTAATGCTGGGTTTCTGCTCTGTAGAAATGAGCTATAAATAATGGACCAAACAAGAAGGAAGAAGAGAAAAATAAAAAATCCTTCCAGCATTTTTGCAGACATATCACTGTATCATCTTTTGTCTAAATGAAGAAGTATTATTAATACTGTATTAGCAAGAAGAAATCCAAGAGAGATCAAGAATCCACTGAGTTGAGTTCTGTGCTAAGGAGAAAAGAAGGGAAGGAAAAGAAAAAGAGGAAAAAGAAAGAGAACATACCCCATTGTCACGGAATCCATCTGTCCGGTGCATCCTTCAGCAAAACTTCCAGACTCTGGGGCTAGAAGTCTGCAAGTTTGGCTGCAGTCATCAAGTCCTTAAGCAAAGGACTTGGAGTATGCCAGCACCAATCCCTACTGCTGGTCCTAGCTCCTTCTGCTCATTTTCTGGACAGCTTACAGCAACAGAGAAGCCTGGAAACAAATCATTTGCAGACTATTTCCTTGAAGGACTCCCCATCACAAAGAGGCAGTTTTCATAGTTTTATCAAGTGGTTTAAAGCTAAATATAAAAGCAGCTGACTATCTTAGAGATTCCAACTTACTCAAAGGGACCTTAAAGTCACTCCTAAGTCACTTTATGCATATATTTAAACTTGAATCCCTCATAACCGACTGATAATGTTGTTTACAGTTTCTACTAATTAATTACAGGAAAACACTACCTTTCAGCACCATCATGTCAGAAGATCATATGACTCTAGATAAAAAAAATTCAGCACTTAAAACAAAGTCTTAAGATAGAGGATTGTGAGTAAGAATTGAGTCCACAAAAGCAACCTTCCTCTTGAACCTACAAGAACAATCCTTCCTCTTCTTACCGCTCTGCTTAAGCATTTAGGATTCCAGGCAGGTCAGATTCAGGCAAAGATGTAACTTCTGTACTTGGACTTACCTTCTTACATGCTACACTCTTATCCCTATACTTTGTAGAAGTAAAATGTGCATGCATAGAACTTAGAAAATAATCTCACACTGCAAAATTGCCTTAACTTTTTAAAATGTGATCTGGTGGTGATATATTTCTACAAAAAGCAGTGTTTTCATATAGTATTTCTTCTAACTTAGCAGCCAGGATATCTTGCAAGAAGAATGTTTGGAGGATTTCTGGTTGCTTTTAGGCTCATCTGCTAGCTGCTAGCTTTCTGGTATACTGAGGACAAGCAACCCGAACAATTGTCAGGTGAAGAAAGAAGCAATCAGAAAGTTTTGTCTGTAGAGGCATACTAATGAAAAATGAACAGCTGCTAATTAATTATGTATTTTGTAGTTCGTTTCAGTTAGAGTGGATAGTGTCCTTCTCATCTGGGGCTTCTGCTTTCAGGATCTCAGAAGGCATTGTAGTCATTCTTCACCCAGTCCAGAATTCAAAACTATTAGCAAGTTTAGCAAAACCTTAATGACATAAGTTGTCTAACTGAAAATAGTATGTGGTTTGCGCAATCTCTTCCTAAAGCATTTTTATTTCTGTCTGCTGAAACATGTGGTGTTCAGAGGGAACTGGGCTGGACTAGAACATGTGTTTGAAACCACCTGTTCTTGCTGCAACCCTCATACTGTCATCTCTGAGAAGATAAAAACATAGTGCACTGTCCAGACTTTCTTGCACTACTTACCAGTTTCCGGAATGTGTTTATTTGTTTATTTCACATTGTTCCTCTGTGTACAAGTCTTAAATGTACAATTGTGTTTTATGACATCTTATTTAGGGGCTTCATTTTGTATTCCTGAAAAGAACTTAAATTTATCATCTGTTTAAGAGGACCAGAGAAAGGACGACCAAGAACAACATTTTATTGTCTCCTTTCCTACGAAGTTGCTCCCTGGTCACGGCCTTCTCATTTGTGTTGCTCATAACTATCTGAAGCTGGTCATCCGGACATAAGTCAGTTTTAAATGATTTTTTCCCTCCTACTAGAATGGCAATAAAGGGATATGGAGCAGGCTAAAAAGTACTAGGTATTGACTCTTTTAAATACGAATATCCGTAGAAGACTGTGTATTTATTTGATAGTACTATTGCTGCTATTGCAGTAATAAAGGCTGTGTAAGATGTTTCTAGGTGGTCATTTTGTTTGTTCATCCATTCACCTTGCTTCAGAATGACACAGTTTTTCCTCTTCAACCCATTTTGCAAGAGATATTAAAATGGCTTCAAGCATATTACAGCAGAATCACTGGTGCTTTAATTTTTATGTCCTTGATTTATCCTTTAGAATTCCCTGTGACCACTGAGATGTGGCAAACAAATTTGTATTTTTCTTGTTAGCTCTAATAATGAGTTTGTGTTATTCAGTAAAACTAATGGTAAATTTTTGCTCTTTATCATCTTCTTCTATGAAGTCCACCTACTGTGCTGTATGTGATGCTGTGTTATGAGTTTAACCATGTGAGAAAAGAAACAAAAGATATATAGGAGTATAGGTTCCTGCATGTCTGGTTTCAGGTCAAAAGTGACCTTTTTCCCTTCTAGATCCAAAAGCATGGACCCTCATTGCTCTGGAATGAGGATACTTTCAAAATTCAGCTCTTGATAGTATGGTTTGGACCTATCGGTTGTTTATCTCAGGTTTTAGACTTCTTCCTTTGCAGACACAGAATTGAAATAAATCCTAGGCTTCAAAGAGACAGTAAAAGGTGTAATGCTGTTACACTATTTCTCAGTTAAAGAAGCTGACCAATTTCTTGCCAGTGCTTGCATTTGTTTGGATTACTTGTGATGAAATTTATTTTTAATTTTATTGGCCAACGCAACTCATTGCTTGCCACTACTTGCATTTGTTTGGACTTCTTGTGATGAAATTTATTTTTAATTTTAAAGTCATTTTCTTCTACAGGAAGGGCAAAAAGGGGCACTGTGTGCGACTCTGTGATGTCTTACACCCCCATGCATCATTTATATAGATGCAAAAAAAAAACCACGTGGAAGACTCCTGTTCTCAGCTTTTGTGGTTTCACTCCCTCTGTAAAGATACAGAATCACCTTCAAAATAAAAGTCAGCTGGCAACTTGGACCCATACTGAGTTAACTAGAAAATATAGATCTTTCCTTGCAAAAGCTTGGAAGTTTGTGTTTGGCTTCCCAAGGACAAGTTTTATCAAAACAAAAGCCATATTGGTATAGCTTCAGGTGAATATTCTATTAACAATAAACATATTCTGCCTTCCTAAGCTCCCTGCATAATAAATGGAGATGCACTTACCCTGTTCAACATGATTTGTGTTTGCAAGCAGTTCAAATATTCATCTTGCTTTGGTTTGCTAGTATATGTGATAGAATAGTCAGTATCAAAACTGACAGCGAGCTTTTTACCTCTTTCTCCCATTGTCTGTCAGACACCCCTTTAACTGCTACTGCAGAGCCAATGGAAATGTCTGTTTCACAGTAGTAAAACTTTTGCTCTTGTTTGAACCTTGAATTAAAGCAACCCTAAAAAGTAGTGTTGAGATCTAACTAAAATTTTTGCTCCAGTGCAGAGGAAATAGCTTTCTGCTGTACATTATTTATCTCACCTAAGGTGGAAGTCATGCTGCAGAGAAGCAGCAGAGTGCACCTGGACTGGGTAATATCCCTAGAAGACCAGAGATGGGCTAAAAGAATTTCTTACTCTTGTTTTGGCCCCTAGCTCACAGATGGATTTAACTGTTGCCCTGCATAGCAACTGCGTAAAGAGGCACAGCAGTCCTTTGACATGCCTTTTCGGGTCTGTTTTATCCCTCCTATTTTTCATCATTACTGTTGTACTATCCTTTACGGATTGCAAGCAGGGGGCATAAGGAAAAATTGGGAAGTCTTTCTCCAAGAGGAAAGAGATAGTTATGTAAAAGGTCTCAGAGGAATGAAGTGAAACTTTGTGACATAAAGAAGTCTGCTGAACAGGTCTCAGGAACCCAAAGATTCAGTCTAATTTCTCTATACCCATGCAAAGATTTTTAAATGAAAATATCAGTTCATTTAATCTCATTTTTTTTCTTGGAAGGTGCCATGCCCATATAATGTTAATGAGAATTCATGTTTTATTTCAATGAATGCTGGAGTGGGTTTTTTAGATATAAAAAGGTTTGCTGTTTGAATTACCAGTGACTCACATTCCTTTGGAGCTGGAATTTATCTTTTCTCTCTTCTACTTTTGTGTGGACCAACTGTCCTTAAGCTGCACTTAAACAAATTGAGGCAAACTGGCCTTTGGTCTGTCCTGTAGACATCTCTGTCCTTTAGGGAAGGAAGTGGCAGACGAGGATGAATACAACTCTTTGTCTGATGTATGGTTTCTTGTTTTGCTCAGGCGTGTAGCCCCATATCTGCAAACTAGAGAGTAAATCAAGTAATTCTTTGAATATGTCAGAAGCTCCATGAAAGGACGTTCTCAGTACTCAGTACGGTTCTGAGTACTTTCATTGTTCTTGCTTCCATTTGCAATCTAATGCCTAGTACTTAAATCTGTCTTAATTAAGGATGTTTCCATTGAGGTGGAGAATGCATTTCATCTGTATATCCGTTAATCACATCCTCATTAACTTAACTATAATAAGGATCTTTGCCTCAAACACATTAGTGGAATTTTTATCCTACTGTCTGCAATCATTAAAAGGGGATTGTTTCTCCTACCCATAGTGGCTAAACCACTAAGTGTGGAAGCAATAACTACTAAAAAGGGTATATGGGATAAGCTGTTATCGTTGTAGAAGATTTTAAAGTTGTTTACATGCTGTCAGAGACCAAGAGCCAGGAAGCAGTTTGATAAATGAACATGACCAATGGAAAAAGCAAATAAACAAAATAAATGAAAAAATAAAAATAAAATTAATAGATTATTAAACCAGTTAGAGCTGCTGTGGTATCCTGCATGACACAGGCCACAGGACTTCTCCTGAAAGAATTCCATTCTCCAGGCAATTAGCTATGGCTGAAATTGGGTATTTTATATTTCTGTGTTCAGTGTTATTTTAAAAATTGTTTAAAATGGAATGGAGAATCCACCGTAGCACAGATCAAGTTTTTCAGATGTTCACTATTAAATTATCTTCCCTATTAAAAATATAGATTTTTTGTATGTTATCCAAATGAAATTAGCTGCAACTTTAATTCATTAAACCTTATCATAGTAAATGCCTTGAAAGGGATTTCAAGAGCTTGTCTGGTCCATCCTTCTGCTTCCTGGCAGAATCATTTACAAGTTTCCTTTGCCTCAGGGCAGGATCGACGCTACCTAAACCATTCTTAACTAGAGTTTGTCTAAACTATTCTTGAAAGACTCAAGTGATGTTGATTTCAGAATATCCCCAATAGATCTATTCCAGTACTTAACTACACTTGTCTTTAGAAAGCTTTTTCCTGAGGTCTAGCTTATATCTCTATTTCCTAAGTATAAGCCTCTGATTACTTGTTCTGTATATTGTGAAGGAGGCAAACAGATTAGTTCTTTTCTCTTCCAGCAGACTCATGTAGTTGAAGACTGCACCTGCTCTTTCCTTGCAGTGATCAGCTCTTAGGTGCTAGAGTTAAATTTCCTGCACTATAAACTTTTTGTCAACTTCTTAATTCTGCAATCATGATTCTGGTCCTCTTTGGAACCTCTCCATATTTCCAATGTTAGTGGTAGTCAGCAGACTTGATCCTATTATCTGCAAATGAATATGGCTCTCATTCTTACTATTTTTAACATATTCAGTGTTAACATTAGCCTTTAGAATTATAGTACTGTGCTTAAATTGACTTAATTAGCCAAAGAGACAGTGTCCCCTGTCCTGTAAATATGATTTGTGTTCAGTGGACATTGGTAAAATCTAGTTTTCAAAGAACTAAATTCAGTTTTACCTCCTTCAAAAGAGGAATGTGCTCTACTATTTTTTCTTAGGACAGTAAAGGAAAGAAACAAGATTCAGGTTCTCAGGGAACTACTTTGTTGATGATCTTGCAGGTCTGACACTTATTTTGCTTCCTTAGAAGCACAAGAAAATCTTACACCAAGTTGCCATCAACTTTTTAGAAGAGAGTGCTATGTTCTGCACTAAAAGCAAAGTGCAGGTAGACTTATAGTGGCTTAGAAGTGCCATGAATCTCTAGTAAGCTTATTAAACATGCCCACCATCCAGCCCTTAATATTTTTATCATTTCACTATAGTAATTCCAAAGATGTGCTACATTTGTCTTTATGGTCATATATGAGCTGGCAGAGGACTGGCATATCTTTGGAAATAACTATTTCTAAGGTGAGGTAAACCTTATTGGAAACTTTAAATAGTGCTACAAGAGGTGGGGGGGGAGAGAAAGCTTTGGAAGTTCCTTCTTTAGAAGAGTTGCGGTTTGTGAAGGTGCCTTCAGATGTTCTTGCAAGGTTGTGGTAATGATCAAGGCTTAGATTGCAGGTAGGGTCACAGAAGGAGCAGTAAAAGAGGGTGTCTGAAGCCATTTGAGTAAGGTAGCAGTATTCTTAAGGAGGTATTCCAGTGAATCAAGGTGTGAAGCTTAGGAGGGAAAATGAAGTGCCTGTTACATGAAGCATCTGCATCAAGAAAAAGGATAGATGTGATATTTGGAAGTTGTTGTGGAGAAGAGTGCTCACATCATCCACAGAAGTTGATATCTATGTAACATCTCCATAAAGAGGTATAAAAATGTTTCTTCTACCTTCCCCGTTCTACTTCATAGAGATATGCTTATGTCAGGCCATCAAATATCTTTCCCTTCCTATATAACCTATGACAAACTTAAAACCACTGGCACAGTTGCTAAAGTCTCAGAATCTTAAATGCTGCTTGAGGGAAGATCAAGAAAAATCAAGTGCAGCTCAGGTTCCTCTAGTAGCAGGAAATTTGTTAGATTAAAATGCACAGGTGAAACAGATCTATTGATGTGAACACCCCGTTCAGGGGCAGTGCCTCAAATGTCACTTTTTCGGTTTGCTCACTGTTTACGTTAAAGGATTGTCTTCCCTGCTGATAAAGATGACTGCTTCATGATAAATGTTGTTGGGCTGAGACCTACAACATATGAAACACCATCTCATGAGGGCTGCATAAGGATAATGCATAAATGCCATGAGAAGTGTCCCACCCTATGTAAGGAACAGTCCAGCAGGTTCCACAGTCTTTCTAATATCCGTAAAATCATTTTGGAGACTCTTTCTGTGCATTAACAGATTAAAATGAAGCTGATTTTAAAGCATAATGCTAAGAGTAGAGTGGATAGGTGAGAAAGCGATGCATGGGAGACTTAGGTTCTCCTATCACCACTGCGTGTCAGGAATCTTTGAGAGATGTCTGTGTCATTTTACCTCATTTTGCTGTAAGCTGAAAGACTCGTGATGACCTTTAAAAAATCCTGAACAATTTATTAGAGCTGGGAGTTAATTTATTAGAGCTAGGAAGCATTGTTATCACTACTTGTTTATGTAGATCTGAGACTGTTTAGCTAGAACAAATAATAGCCAAGAACCTCACTTATCCTCTTCTTACAGAAAGTGCCTCAAGTCTACTAGGTAGACTTCAACAGAAAAATCAGTTCAGGTTATTGCCTAGGAACTTAATAGCGTGTTTTTGGGGTCGATCATGGACTCCTTTGGCTCTGCAAGGAATACCCAGTATTAATATTGAAGGGAGAAACACAACAATGTGGAACAAGGAGAGTAAAGAAAATACTGAATGGTTGAATACAGAACATTGCTGATAGGATTAAACCAGTCATTTGTTTATGGGATTTAGTTCTATTTGGATGGTAAATTCTGATAGATGGCCTGTGAAGGTGATGAGGTTACTTTTGTAACTCTTTTTTCACCCAGGGTGTAGTCCACCAGTTTGGAATATGATTGAGAACTTCAGAGTGTAAACCACTTGGAAGACACAGAAGGGTGAAAGCATATGGAAAGGTGTAAATTGTTGCACGGGTGAAACCCAGGGTGGGGACTCAGGAGACCTGATGCGTTTCTGATTCCGGCACAGTTATCCTTCACGATTCTTACAATGACATTTCATTTGTCTGTGCTTCAAGTATCCATTCACAAATGGAAATAATCATTCTCCCATCAGTCAAATCCTTCTCCCTTTCCTTTTCATATCACAAAAACATTAGAGCAGGACTATGTGTCAAGAAGTGTTTGTACCTCACCTATCACAAAGAGTCCTTCAAACACTTCTGTAATGCAAGTACAAATTAATAAGTACATCCACCACAGTTTTCTGGAAGTGATCTTAATTACAGCATCTTTCAGAAATCTCAGTATTTTTCACTGGTGTAAGTACAATCAAGCCTTAAGAACAGGAAAAGAGAAAGAAAATAGAGACACTTTAGAAAAAGGCAATGAAAACCGTAAGTGGTGTTGGATGAAGGCAGCTTTACTTAGGAAATTTGAGTGAAAAGAAGCTTTGTGACAAGAAAAGGACTTTAGCAGGATACTCTGGTTTCTTTTTCCTTATTTGGTAGCACTTTTTCTTGAGAGTTTAATTACCAGGTTGATTAGAAGGAAGGAATTTGTGTTCATAAATGGCACTTATAAAAATCTTCTTTTCCTTCTTGGTGTCTTAATGAAATATGATCTCTGATGTAAATTTAAGTCTGAATAATTGAATAAAAGAGCAAGTATACTACCTGGAAATGAAATTATTCTAGTCTACAGAACACATAAAATATCTACTTAAATGTATTTCTTATGCTCAACAGAACCAAAGATTTTATAAATTATAACTTTGTACATACACAGAATTCTTTAATTGTGAAAAAGGCATATTAATACTCTGTATAGCAGTGCTATAATTGACACTGAGAAGTCAACAATAATATGCAGTTGCTCTTTAGTAAGATGCAGACTTCTGTAAGGGACTCTCTGGGAGAGCTTCATTCTTTAAAACCAGCTTTCAATGCGCAAACAGAAAAAATCCTCTCTATGTCAGATGGCATGCACTTACTGTGTTAATAGTTACATACAATTTTTTTCTGCTTTAAACAAAGACAGACAGATTAGGAAACAGAGGAAAAGGCTGTTGATGTTATCTACCTGGACTGTAGTAAGGCCTTTGATAGAGTTTCCCGCAGCATCCTTCTGGAGAAACTAGCTGCTCATGGTTTGGATGGGTGTGCTCTTTGCTGGGTAAAAAACTGGCTGAATGGCCGAGCAAGACAGTGGTGGTGAGCGGAGTTAAATCCAGTTGGCAACCGGTCACGATTGGTGTTCCCCAGGGCTGTTTTGGGTCTGGTCTTGTTTAACATCTTTATCAATGATCTGGATGAGGGGATGGAGTGCTCCCTCAGTAAGTTTGCAGATGACACCAAGTTGGGTGGCAGTGTCGATCTGCTTGAGGGTAGGAAGGCTCTGCAGAGAGATTTGGACAGACTGGATCGATGGGCTGAGGCCAACTGTGTGAGGTACAACAAGGCCAAATGCCAGATCCTGCCCTTGGGTCACAACAACCCCATGCAACGCTACAGGCTTGGGGAGGCTGGAAAGCTGCCTGGTGGAAAAGGACCTTGGGGTGCTGGTCGACAGCTGACTGAACATGAGCCAGCAGTGTGGCCAGGTGTCCAAGAAGGCCAATGGCATCCTGGCTTGGATCAGGAATGGTGTGACCAGCAGGAGTAGGGAGGTGATCATGCCCCTGTACTCCACGCTGGTGAGGCCACACCTCAAATCCTGTGTTCAGCTTTGAGCCCCTCACTACTAGAAATATATTGAGTTGCTGGAGCGTGTCTGGAGAAGGGCAATGAGGCTGGTGAAGGGTCTAGAGAACAAGTCTTAATGAGGCTGAGGGAGCTGGGGTTGTTTAGTCTGGAGAAGAGGAGGCTGAGGGGAGATCTTACTGCTCTCTACAACTACCTGAAAGATGGTTGTAG
>Ga0065711_1049647_pt1 | contig 11195 bp, 6 predicted proteins | sample Hoacrofraction12_FD_59098 | JGI IMG/M metagenome (GOLD analysis project Ga0065711, IMG submission 59098) | Hoatzin crop microbial communities from Cojedes, Venezuela - Epithelial fraction 12 v2 (version 2) | ecosystem: Host-associated > Birds > Digestive system > Esophagus > Crop | place... | reverse complement strand
TTTTTTTTTTTTTTTTTTTTTTTCTAAAATCTGTTGAGAATTTCAGTTTGTTGCTCTTGAGAGAAGCCTGTGAAAAATGTCTTCATGAAGTGAAATCTTTATGAAAAATCTACTTTTGGGATGGTAATTCAATTAGTGGGAAACTTCAAATCTTTCTTCCCATCGCCACTGGACTGTCACGCCTCTAAGAAGCAACTTCAGATAAGGGCAGATAGAATCCCAGTCTCAAGGAGTGGCTTAACTGGGGTGAACAGGCTGCTGCAACCCAGTGACAAAGCTGTGCTTGGTCCGAATTGCTAGGCACGGCCCGCGGCAATCTTGGTGGTGGGAGCTGCTTCCCACCCTCCTGTGTCCGCTGCTTTGAGGAGGGCAGATCAAAAAGGATTGCTATGCTTTTTTTAGTTTTTGTCGACAGATTTATTTGCTGAAGTTGATAAATTAACTAAGCTAATACACATCTGTTCAATGTGGGTATATCTAATAATAGAGTGAAATCAAAATGGAATAGAATGGAATATGTTCATTAAAGTGAAAGTACTTCCTCCAGTGTTGAAAAATACACCTAACGAAGGCATACGCAGGCTCCTCTGTGTTGGCTCTGTATGCTCTTGCAGACAAGACACTCTGCTCCAGAGAGCATAGTCTAACACAAACCACGATGGGTGCAAAAGGGTGGTGCAAAGAAACAGAGAAGCACCTCTGGTTTGTCTGGGCAATTACAGTAATAGACTAAATTGGGGTCTATTAATAGACTGGATAGTAATAGACTAAACTGTGTGAATTTTTTTTGTAAACATCATAGTGAAGGAGAGTTTTGAAGAGGGATCTAATGAAGTACAGAAGTTATCTTTTCGGATTTACGGAGAGATCTTTCGCAGCATGAGGTGTGGGAGAGATGAAGACTCTAGGGAGACACAAAGGTGTTTCCTTCAAAAACAGATTTACTGGCCTGGGATACCAGATCTCATAGTCAGAGGTGGGACTTGGGTCACTGCCTGCAGGCTCTAGGAATGAAGCTGGGGTTGAAACAGACTGTGGAAAGCCTGAGAAGTGAAGTTGGCCTGATGTGATTGGGGTTTGGGCAGCTGGGAGAGGTGAGCGTGGAGAGAGGGGGGTGAATTTTGCAGTAGTTCTTATGGGTTTCATGGTCATGCCAGCAGAAATTTGCCGGTGCCTAACGATTCAGCAGCCCCCTTCCTCTCGCTGTTCTTGATGCAGACCAGGCTTTGCCTCTGCCATTTCCACGCAGCAATAAAGATCTCGTTTCTTCCAGCAGAAGAGAGGAGGTCCTTTAGAAGAACCTAGGCTTTAGACTATTTCTAGCTGGTCTGAGCCAAAATGACGGTAGGCATTGGAATCAAGGGATTTGTCTTTTCTGTGCTTTTCAGTGATCTGCCTGCAGCCATCCAGGAACCGGTGAGGCCATGTCTACACAAAAGACACGATGAAATCCAAAAAGTCAGAATTCTAAATTGCCTCATGTTCACATACAAGTCTTAACTACCTGGGGGGGAGAGAACCAAATCCCCAACCCAAAACACCACTGAAATCAGTGCCCAAACTCTCCAGAAGGGTTGGTCCGGTGGCCGGTGCCAGTCGTGGGGCACTACAGGCACCTCTGTAGAGGTCAGACCTCGGAGCGAGAGGTCTCGCTTCAGGCTCCCAAGAATCGCTCTGTGAGAACCCCCGTTCGATGTATTACCTTGCAAACAGAGTTGATACCAGAGCACTAGTTCTTGAGTTGCTAAAGAAAATTACTTAAGACTTCCAGTCTTTTTCTCTAGTAGTCTTGTAACTTTCATTGCAAGCTTTTACCAGATTTTTGAAATTTCTAGGGATGCAAGCTGAATAAGCTTTTTTCTTCAGAGATACATCGTTCTCACATATTACAGAATTAACTCCATTTTCTTTGCTACTTTATAAAACTGAAAAATTTCATTTTGTGTGTTGTTGTTCTGCTTCACATAGTGAGCTGGAGTAGTAAAAGGCAAACAACATTTCCAGTATTTAATGACTTCTGAATCCTCTTATTAGCGACTTGATTATGCATCTTAATGCTTCTTGCAAGAAACCGAGGGTTATTAGTTCTAGTAAATAAAACTTAGAATTCTTACTCAGAAGTCTGCAGGCTTGGGCAGTTATACAAAACTGTATTTATTTTAAAACTATGTTTGTGTGCATAGTGCTTTCACTAGAGAAATAATCTGTCACAACTATTTCATTAACTTTGGTTTCTACTGCTGTCTTTTCCAAAACATTTAATTTTATGTAGAATTTGGATAATGTTCTTCGCTAATAAAAAGGCTGTATTTCAAACATGTTTTACATTTATGGTGTATGTGAATGCAAGTATTTGATTTTTTTCTTTTTTCCCCGTCAAGTACAGAGGCTGTTTAATTTTAAGATATATTTTAAAAATATAGTGTATTAGCATGATGCTGGTCTTATTCCTCCTCCCTCTCTTAATGGAAAAGCCACGATCACATATTTGTATCCATGAAGTGAACTGCGGTTGCCATTTGGTCACGTCTGGTAGTTTGGATCCCTGGCAGAGTGATGGATACGTGCAGCGTTGCATCCTTGAATCTGGTTGCGTGGATTAGTGCAAAAGACAGTATACGTTAATGTTTGTATGGGTAATGTGATGCAGATTAATGTTCACAAGGATAAATGCACTGAAGTTCTTGAGAAGATGAAAATGTAGTCCTAAAACTATCCCAGATGGAAAACATTAAACTAATTGTTTAGAACTGTGCAATCATCTGATTAGGAAAAAATTGCTGGTTTGCTCTCAAACAACTGCTGTTTATAATTTTTTAAAGATACAGGGTTGTGTACTTTGGAGAGTTAGGAAACAGTTTAAATAAATTCTGATAGATTAAGAACTAAAATTATTCTGAAGAACTAATTTTCCACTGTCTTATCAGAGCTATAGGAAATAAGTTTGAATTCTATAACCAAGACAGACATATCAATTATTTCTAGCAGCTCCTCTACAAGAGGCACATCTTACAAGTTTGTGTCTGTTTCTAATTAAGTAATCTGTAAACACTTGCAATCATCAGAACGCATATTTCTAAATCCAGTGTGATTTTGAGCATACAAGATATTTAAACAATGAAGATAGTGCCAATAAGGTGTAGCCAGGCCAATTTTTCCCTCACTTTTTAGTACGTTTGTGTCAAATTGAAATGACTGGCATGGGGTTTTAGCCTCATATGGAAAAATAAGCTCAAGTATTCCAGTGCTTCTGTGATAAAAAGGTAGTGTTATTAACTTAATTTGTGGGTCCTAAACAACTGTCACTGCCTAAATTGACTTGCAGGTTAGAAATGACACTGAACCACCAGCTCTGCAAAACAAGCATTGCAAAGGCAGAAAGGTCTTTGAAGTGTGATTTGAAGTGTGGTCATAATATGAGCTCCATTTTGCGTTGTTCTAGCAAATCTCAAACTTTGCTAAGTATTTGTGACTTACAAGTTTGTATTTATTGATACTCTAAAGATATCTGCTTCTGACATACATGTAGTGGAGTAAACAGTGCCCCTCAAGAAGCACCATCGTTTGACTCTAGTGTCGCTCACGAAGCGTTTGGCTTGGACTGCAAAATTCCCCATAAAATGTTTTGATCCAGAATGACCATCATAAGAGGTTGTGTAACGAACAGGTGTATTTTGAGGTTATGTCATTTTTTGAGGACTTTGCTTGAAAAATAAGGATACCGTGGCATAATTTACTTCTCCTCACAATGAAGAGATGAATCTTAGGTGGTGGTGTGCTCAAGGTGCTCCTTCACCATTTGAATGTTGTGGCATTTGATTCTTTAGCAGAAAAATTCTGCATTTTTTTGTGGCTGGACCAGAGTTGAACTCATTAGTTGGTGAAGATTCAGGAGAATGTGGGGAAGGACAAGGACTGCCAAATCTTGTAGAAACCATTTTCCGTACTTGGAAGGTGTCAGAAACACAAGAACAGAAATGAAGAATTAAATAATGTGGGACAAGTGGAGCGATCATGCAGATTGAGTATCCTCGTGCCGAGGATGACTAGCATATGGGATGAGTTTCAAAATGTGATAAAAGCTAAAAGCTGTGATTGCGATGAGGCGCAGATCAAAGCAGCTGTGTCAGGCGTGGGCCGAGTCCCAGCTCAGGCCCGTGCTCCAGCCACCACGGCAAGCGTTTTCCAGGGTCAGAGCCTTTGTAACGATCCGCGGTGCCTCAGAGCAGGTTTACGCTCTGCTCCGGTGACATCATCCCGGCTTTTCACATGCACATGCATGGATTCCATGTTTTAATTAATTTAGCCAGTAAATTGATTGCTGTAATCTGATTTATTTAGCTGATAAGGTACTGCCAGTTGCTTCAATTTTGCCTGTTTCATGGAAACACTTGCATTTGTAATTCTCAGCTTGACTTTTGTGTTTGGTTTTTTCCTCCTTCTCATACATCAGTCTTAATGAGGGCTTTGCTTTGCCCTTCTTTTTTGAAAGATCCTAATACTGCTTTCTGCCATTTTCACTTCTGTACAGGTCAAATATTTTAATAAATAGTATTTAACTCTTTTACTCTTTCAGATTTTTTTTTCCTGTTACCACCCCATTTTTTGGAGTTGTAACTCCTGAAAGCATAACCCTCTGACTTTTGTCTTTTGTACTGTCTTTTATTCCATGGGTTTTACTCTCGTTGCAAGCTTGGGGCTCAGTATTGCATTTTGCTGTCGGTTTTGAAGGGTCATTAAAACCTGTGATTAAAAGTCTCTGACTTTTCCATCTGAAAATTGAATTGACTTCTAGGAAGTCTTTTTGTGAAAGTCTGAAGTCCCCGTTAGTAGCCCTTCATTATCAGCTGGCTTGGGGTCAGTCCCACAGGAAGATTTTGTTTCAGAAAAAGAAATAAAGCTGCTAAAATTTTTTATTCTTCCAAAAATGTGATGAAAATAAGTATATAGAAACAAATTTATAAAATAGAATCAAAAAACCCCATCCAGAATTGCTAAAATTCCCTTTTTTTTAATTAATATTTCCAGCTTGGCCACAAAAATTGTTTTTAATTCCTGGGAAGCAAGATTATAATCCAGAGGGTGAGGACGGGCTATTAAAGTTACAAGTGTGCTTGCTTAACTTTTTTGTGCAATGCAAAATGACTCCAAAATACATGAAAATGAGGCAATTTTTAGCCCTTGTATAATTCATTTGAAATGAAAAATAAAGTCTGAAATGCTTTTACATGTTGTAAATGCCAGCTTTGCAAGCACTGGAAGTTGCAGAAATTCCAAAACTGGGAAGGACGGCGTTGGTTTGCTCTCGCAGAGCCTCGAAGGCCCGTGCGTCCTCTCAGGCTCTGTTCGTGCAACAAAACATAGACTGTCTCACTAGTATCTCTTTGTAGTTAGAAAATTACTGCTTTTGGTGGAGTTCAGCATTTGGCTTCTTGGGTAAATGTTACTGTTTTGCAAGGTATTTTACTAAACAGTTGAAATGAAAATAGAGTTTATGTAGTGTTTCTGCTTTTTTGATATGCAAAATATGTTCAGGAAATGGATGGAATAAGCTGTTCTAGTTGAGATGCCGGTGCTCTTACCAGTTTTAAAGCTCTACTAGAGTTAGTAATGAGGTAAGCATTCTGCATATATCTAAGAAAAAAATATTTAGTTGTGTTTTTCATAAGAAATGAATGAAATATTTCCTTAATCCCTAATAGGAACTGTGTGTGTGGCAGTTGCTTTCCATCTCTCATCTTTTCTGTTTAAAGTGCATCCTTAATTTAGTGTTCTCAACCTTTAATTCACAGATTTAGTGGCACGGTTAATGTCCCTCCGAGCAGTAACTGAGTCATGTTCAATGATGTTCCTGAGATGAGAAGTGGCTTGCTAAACTCTCTGGAAAGATAGCCTTGCAGTTTTGATTCCCCATTAGCAAGCAAATTAGAGAGTTGCTTTCATTTGCTGTTTCCTAGGGCTGATTGGATTTAGACCATTGTTTCCCATTCTGTCTCTAAAGAGAAATGGGCAGCTCAAAATACTGAACGTTCCTGTGTTGCTCTGAGTGACTCGGTTGCTTTGAGCAACAGGAACACTCGCCTAACAAAGGTTCTGAGAAGCACGGAGGAGATGCATCTGAAGCAGGGTAAGCTTGGTCAGGCGCATTGATGCTGACCCAGAGCAAATAAACCTTCCTGGAACCCTGCGTGATCAGAAAAGGGCACTGGAAATGCCTGCAGAGTCCAGCAAAAATGAGCTGGGGCATGGATGAGCTTGTAAAACTTTGACCTAGCTCATCTGGATCTGCAAAACCACCTTGTGCAGTGACCTTGAGTGCCTGGGTGCTGCGGTCACTGAGGGGTTTAGGGACAGTCTGCAGGGCCGGGCGCGGAACAAGGGTCTCATGGGGTTCGTGCATCTAAGACCGAGCTGGACCTGCTGCAGATCGGCTGCTGCTCCCCGTGTGCTCGCTGCGTTTCAATTGGAGGCGTAATTGAAAGTTGACTAGATAACCAAAAAGGATTTTTAAAACAAGAAAAAAGAAAATAACCCACACAAGCCTCCTGGGTATGCAGTTAATATTCTTCATTGTCAGTTCACCTTCTCGTTTCTTGTGTCTGAAGTCATCAAGAATAGTGTTAGAGATTCAACTTCAAAAGAGTCGGCTAGTTCATTTTGTCTTCTGGAAGAGCATCTAAAAATGAAATAGTTGTCTTTGTCAGCTTGCTATCTCCTAGATTATATTCTTCTTTTTTTACCCTTAGTACCTTGTCTTTGGAGGCACAGAATACTGTTTTCAGATAAGTAGTTGTTCGGTCTCATTTAACTAACATTTTCCCAGCTACTACTGGTTTTTTTTTTTTAATAGTGCATCCCTGAAAAGCAAGTCCTTGGAGAAATATCAGTAGCATTTCAATCTAGCCCTGTGGTAGCCGTTTCTCAGTCATCATATTTCAGGATAATAAATTGAGGAAGGGTAGAATAATTGTATTATATGAAAGCTCCTCATAAATAAACCGGGAAATTTATACTTATGGTTTTATGTGCATCTCTTTCAAGTGTTTCCAAACCAGCAGGCCATACTTGGAATTCAGTGTTCGGCTGTGTAGGCGAAGGACTGTACTTGCAGGTAAGCCAGAAGCCTTGGCAGGTTGCTGTGAGTCACAGCTGGAAACAAGACCTGCTCTGAACCGCTGTATTCGCAGGCAGTGGTTTCCACTGGCCCCTGTTCATGTTTACTACTAGAATAATAAGAGTCAAAACACAATGAATTATTGTTTCCGTGCGGCACAGCAGGGGTAGCGGACGTTGAATGCGTTTTGTCAAGTGAAGAGTCTGCTTGCTTCTCCAGATTGAATTGCAAATCATAAAGCAGTGGTATGATTTCAGGCACTAAGCCCAAAAGCTTTGTTCGGAAGATGTCTTTAGGATTTACCATTGTTGTAACATCCTGTCTTTACCCATTTTAAGGTTCTGTGGAAGTTATACTTGTAAAACTATATTTCGTCTGTCTTTGTGTTTTATGGATTATTGATAGTATTTTGATAAGGTGCATTTTTGTCCTTAGAAACAGTCCCTTTTTGAACAATGATTTCGAAAGTTCCTGGTTTTTTCTTGTTAGAGTAACTGCAAAGAGCTGGCTGATTGAGAATATCCCGAGCATTTTACTGTTCTTCCTTTGGGACTTGTGCTTTCTGGTTTTGATTAAGAATTCTTTTCATTGGATTTTTCTGTTGTTGTTGTTTACGCTTCATTTTAACTGTACTCTTATTTTGGTTTAAGTTAGTATTTCTATACCCCAAGGCATACTGGTCTTCAGTATGTCGTAATGTAAGAGTCTAGGATGAACGGAGCAAAACACCTTGCGACTCACTGTTCTATAGAAGTGTTACTATTAATGGGTGTTGCTTACCTTGTCACTGTGTGTTGTGTGTTTGCCTTTTGAGGATGGCTTCCTGGTGAAGGAGAAGAAATAATGCTTTAAATTGACTAAGAAACGAGCTTAAATTCAAAGGTCAGATACATTAGACTTCTGATGGAAGTGGAAACATTTTCTATTTCCAGTAATTAGTATCTCCTATATTTCGGTACTAAAATCAGAAACGTTAATTTGTTTCTTCCTTTTAAGGTTTCTTTGTTTTAAAATCATTGATCATTAACTGTGACAAGGTCATGTAAACCAGATGTAGTTTTTCTTTAAAAAAAATAAATTGACAAGGCTGTAGCATTTTTCAAAGAAACGAACATTGCTGTAGTGAAACCAGCAAAGGATGGGTGCCGCTTCGGATCATTTTTACACCTAGTTCGAAAGCTCGGTTGTCATGAAATGTTTTAGCTCCTTGTAAATTAAATTTTAAACCTGTTATTTTCCTTTGAAAAATGCGAACATAGTGTTCATCTTGAAAAATGATAATTCAAAATTGAAAATTGAAACCCAAGAACTTGAAACAAAACCAGAACCCAAGCATTCCCTGTGGGCTGTCAGTTTGAAAGTACAGCAGTTGTCAAGGGTTAATCTTTGTACTGTTTTTTTTCCTGTGAATTTAATGCTTGGGGGTAAAATTTTTTCTGAGATACCATTTTTAAGCAAAGTGGAAGCTAATGTATAAAGTGAGTTATTTATGTGGGAGTTTGCTTCAAAGACTGCTTTCAAAGTAAATCACAGGTTTCAGTTAATGGCAGTTTTAAATACTTGAAATTTTGAATTAGGACTGGGTCTTTGCCCATTTCTTTTCTTCCTTCCACTCTTTCGTCTTGCTGTGGAGAAAATAAAATCCAGTTTCTCTGTGTAGCGTGGATGCAGAAGCGCAACGTGGAGAAGGCCAAAGACTTTCTTTGTTCCGGCGGGGTTTAAGTAATATCTAAGGAAACTGAAACTTATAATCAAAAGCTGCGTAATGTCAGAGCTTAGGAGTGTGACGTTTCTTTTTTGAATTAAATATACCACACCTCAGTAAATGCTGCTTACTAATTCTGAATCCATTCTGTACAGAAAATGTAGGAAATATTTTTCTGTGACGCATGTTTTTTTGTGGAAAATTGGCAGTTTTCCTTATTCCTATTTGAAAAAAATACGAAAGTCAATAAATTTGTCACTTATGTTTAATTATTTCTTCAGTTCTTTTCCTATAAATGGAAAAATGTAATTAAAAAAAATTTAGCTTGCTTGCATTTCTAGATTATGCCCCTGACACATTTAAGAATACAGTGTTTGTGAGGAGTCTGTCCGGGGGTGAGGGCTGAGGTCACCTGCCCTGGGCACCCGTCGCGCGTGGCTCTGAAGAGGAGCGGTGCAGAACCCCGCCGCTGCAGGCTGGCTTTCCCAGTCACTACCGATCAAAACCAGCTCGCCCCACGTCAGCCACCACCAAACAGCTGGGTCAGTAAGAGTTTGCACCTTTGGACCATCACGCTTTCTGCAGCGCGGTGTTGCAGCAGGCTGTTGCAGAGCTTGCTCTCCGCTCTCCAAGTCGCCGTTGTGCGGTTTTGCACGTGCTTACCCGGCTGGCCGACCAGATGCAGCTGTTCCTCACTTCAGCTTACATTAGGTGGTAATAAGAAAGATTAATGCACTCAGAGGATAAAAATATTTGGATATGGCTTCCCAAAACAATTTCAGAAAAATGCTAATCAGTTCCCATGCTGTAAGAAAAAAATTCAGAGCGTGGAACTTTGAATTTCTATGTAAATGCACACTGATGCCTGTTTTGCTATTACTGTGAATAAAAAAGGTAAAATAATTCCTCCTCCTTATTTTATGTTGGTATTTCGGTAGGAATGAATGTTAGCAGTTGAGAGTCATGTTTTGGTTTTGGGAGAAAGCTTGCAGTTCTGGGGTGAACTTGATTTGATTTTTGTGAAGAAATAAAAACCGAATTATACAGGAGTGTGTCAGACCTCCTGCTCTGCGCATTCCTCCTGGCCCCTTGAGTGTACAAGTATTTGTGGGGCTGATTGCTGGATGAAGCTGCCTTTGAAGACCACTGCTGTTCCTTCGAGCGTATTGCTCGGTGTCACTCGGCAATGTTGGCCGTGCTTTTGGCGGAGGTGCGTGTGTGTAGCAGGGCCAAGAAATCTGAGCGATATCTGTCTGCCAGCTGCCAAGACAAATTATATAGAGGGTCTTCAGACCGCTCCTACTTTTTGCTTTGTTTTTTACTGATACTTAGCAATGTATCTTATCTGCTTTGGTTTGTTGTTTTTTTTTTTCAGAACGGAAATCCTCCATGCATGAATTGCGTTTAATAGCGGTATGGGGCTGGGAACAAAGAATTTAAACACCTATTTGCAAGCTTTGCAATTTTGTGTAGGATCACGGTGTCAAGGTTGAATTATGTATGAAATCTCTCCTATATTCAAGTTTCAATAAATGAATGGTATATCAGTAATTTGATGGTTTGAGACTAGAAGGGAGAAGAGAAAGAAGAAGCAACAGCTAATTTATTCAGCAAGAATTCAGATGTGTAGTTAGCTTTGAGACTTAAAGGATGATGCTTCTATAAAGACAGATAGCTGACATCCGCAGTTGCTCAGTTTCCTAAAACGACAGGTACTTTCAATTTACAGAATTGATTTTGGTGAACTTCAGGGTTTTTATGTGTCTGCCATCCCAACTCTATTGATACGTGTAACTGAGTTATGGGGTAAAACCTTGTATGTTTTATATGTGAAGTGACAGCGTCTCTTTTATACGCTACAATTAAGCAATAGCTCCGTGAGAAGGCAATCTTCACAGCTACAAAGGTGAAATCCCAAGAATTCAAATGGACATCAGTAGTACTGTAACTCCTTATCGTACTATTGTTCATTTATAACGGTCTTTGTTAGAACGGCTTCCACCAAATCCAGTCATTTCAAGTGATCAAGATGAAGTGGTTCCAGAGGCGACAGGCGAGAGCGCACAGAAATTGTTAAAAAAAAAAGTCTTGCAGGACTCAGTGATGCTCACCTAAAGGAACAAAATGTGGCCTTACAGGAGGATTGTTTCTACAGTACTCTTAAGAAGCAACTTGCCATGTGAGCTGCGCAGCACAGTCTCTGAAACTGTGGCTGCAAGGTCTGGTCTTAGTCGTATGGGTCTGGACTGGGGTGATGGCTAAAGAATCACAGAATGGTAGGGGTTGGAAGGGACCTCTGTGGGTCATCTAGTCCAACCCTCCTGCCGAAGCAGGGTCACCTACAGTAGGCTGTAGAGGACCTTGTCCAGGTGGGAA
>Ga0065711_1010296_pt1 | contig 11195 bp, 19 predicted proteins | sample Hoacrofraction12_FD_59098 | JGI IMG/M metagenome (GOLD analysis project Ga0065711, IMG submission 59098) | Hoatzin crop microbial communities from Cojedes, Venezuela - Epithelial fraction 12 v2 (version 2) | ecosystem: Host-associated > Birds > Digestive system > Esophagus > Crop | place... | reverse complement strand
GGGGGGGGGATATGCCAGATGGCAGCGTGGGACCGCGCTGACCTTCAGATGGGTGCAGCAGGGCTCTGTGCATCTGTGCTGGGCACCCAGCCTCCTTGCTGGCCTCTGGGGAGAGGGGAGCACTGGGGGCAATGCCTGGACCTGCCTGCAGTGTCCTCTTTGGGAGGAGAGGGACAGGGCTGGAGAAGCTTAGGAAATGATCCGTAACATGTAATTTTAGAAAATAACATTGTCCTTTCATAAGAGCAGCTAAAAATGTCCCTCTGGCACTCCAGCAGACCCAACAGAGGAAGCAGCTGGCAAGAGGGAGATGCTGGATAGCAGAGCACTGCGGAGCGGGTCTGTGCAGCCTGGAGAAGAAGAGGGTCTTCAGTCCGTGATTAAATTTGGTGTCAAAATGGAATGCTCTGCTGTGCCTGGCAGGGGGGTCGGCTTGGAGCAAGTGGCAGGGGTCAGATGGTCTCGTGTAGGATGTTTCATCTGGATCCTCACCGGTTCCCCTGGACAAAGCCCAAGCCTTGCTGCATGTGTGCTCCTAGTGCCTTATCTGGGAGGTGCTTCCCGGGACTCCCTGGGGCTATGTTGTGCATCCAAATTATTTCACAGAAAGATACTGCAAATATTTGAGATACTGAAGGCAGTGGAGTTCACAGGAATCGTATTATACTGCAGGGAAAAATGCCAGCAGAACAGAACCAGAGTCTTGAAAAGCTCTAGGAGGGACCTACAACAGGAAAATACTCCATGTTAAAGAAATCACCAACAGGAAAAAGTGGCTGAACAAAGCTTCAGCCCCAGCCACCCCCGGAGCTGCCTGAGCTGCCCACGCTGATCCTGGCAGAGCCCTGCTGTGCCCACTGCCCTGGTGCTCATCATGCACGTGGCATCACTAAGTCTCCCACCCAGGCACCAGTCCAAGCCAGCAGTGCTTTCTGAACCAGCTGGCTAATCCCAGACCAAATGCAGCTCGTTCCCATGGGGAAATGTATAAAAATGGATGATGTCGCTCGCCGGGGACAGGCCCCAGTATGGTCCCAGGGCACTTTGCAAGAAAGCCAGGGTTCTGTGCACGGTGGCACAGCCATCCTGCCCACACCCTCCACCAGGAGCCACACTGGGAGCCGGGAGGTTTGGGCTACCTCAGCTATCCAGAGGGCACAGACTGTCCTTTCGGGTGAAAACAGATACCTGAGAAGTTCTCTGTGCTTGCTGATGCTCTCTTCAGAGCTGTCAGAAGAAGCGAGGAGAAGGGAACCGTGAAGAAGGAGGAGGATGCATTCCCTGGCATGGGCAGAGGTGCCCTGTCGCTACGAAGACCATGCACAAGGCGAAACTCCAACCTGTTAACGCAGCCAGCACACGCATGGCAGCACAGAGGAGAGCACTTACAGGCAGGAGTTCTTGCAGAGATCCCAGGCTGTCTCCGCTTGGAAGCGGGATGAGCCTCGAGAAGGACAGGCATGTCCAGGGACACACATTGCACCAGCCGGGGTTCACTGTGGCTGCAGAATAAATCATCAAATAATGCAAGACGTCAAATGCTAGAAGCTGTCAAACAAAACAAATGAGGACAGTAGTTCCAGAAATTAGAGACACAATCCAGCGCTGGCATCAAGTCGTTTGTATAATTAATGACATGCTAGTTCTCAATTATCATTACTGCAATCCAGAAATAGCACTATTAGAGACTGCGACGCCCAGTCATGTAATGTAAAAGCTGCACTCGCTAGACATGACATACCTACTGTGCTGGCGACAAAGAACGATCCGTAACTCCCTGTTAGGAGCTCGGGTTTCTGTAGAGACCAGGCTAACGATCCTCAGCCTAATGAGGTCATGGAAAACACTGTCAAACGGTTGAGTGGAGGCTTGACATACCTTCAGATACCTGAGCTATCCCATCCGGACCCCCTTCAGTGTTGCTAAATTCCTGGAGCACTGCCTCAGAACTGCAGCCGTCACCCAGAGAGGCTGAGACACAGATGATCTGGTTACAAAACCGCGGCAGCTGAAACCTGGGGAGCCTCACGAGCCCCACGGGGAAAGCCAGCAGAAGGCACGTGCTGGTGGGAGACAGCTCCCCTGGGTTTTGCAGACAATGTATAGGCGAAGGACCAGGCAGGACTGTGTCACCTAGGAGATGTGATCTGTGGTCCTCAAGGGCTGAGGTAGCCCAGGACTTCCTGCTGCACCCCTGGGAGCAGGATGGCTGGGGATGGACCAAACACACACCAGCTCCTGCAGTGTCCTGATTCAAGGGATACATCACCTGCAGGAAATTGTCCTGGTGGCATGGTGGATCTCCATCCAAACCCTCCCAGCCTTTTCCCTCTAATGTTTGCTAATTGCTGTTAGATTAAAGGCTGCTCTAAGCTCCAGTGCAGGGCAGCTACTAATGAAGACGTCTGCTCCTCTGCAGAGAGCCCCAAGGAATGACCTGCCCTCCTTCCATCTCCTGGGACAGTCCGGTCTCCAAAACCTTCCATGAAAGAAGGCAACGAGCCCTCTCTGCCATGGGAGACCTCCCTCTGAAGCACAGCATTCACAGAGCACCGGGCATGCTGCAAGAAAACACAGAGCAGCAAAAATCAGTCACTTCAGCAAGGATGGTGGCAGTGGGGACCTGTCGAGGACGCAGCTGAGCAGCACCGGGGCTGCAAGGGCTCGGCGTGCCGTGGCACGGTCCCGGCTCTGCTGGGAAGCCCGGCAGGAGCCAGGCAGGGTCCAGCCACCCCGCTGGGCTAGAGGCGTTGCGAAATGGCAGCGTGCGGCGAGGTGCCGGAGGCAGCTGCCTTTCCTGGCTGCAGCGTCCACCACCCGTCAGCCAGAGGCATCTGGGCTTCTCAGAGAGGCGATGAGGGGGGGGTCTCGTGGGCCGTGGCGAAGGGTGGAGGGATCCTGTTCTGGGAGCCAGCCTGGGCGAGCCAGGGGCTGAGACACCGGGGCAGTGGCAGCTCCCAGACTGAGCGCAGCGATCGTGAACACCCTGCATGTGTCAGCCCAACATGGGGCCAAGAGCAAGCCCAGTGCCAGAGCACGGGGGCAGCGGTGTCCTCCCATTTCTGTGCCCAGGGGCGATGGGGAGGGGAGGAAGGGTGGAAGCTGGAGCAGGAAAGCACATCCAGAGCCGACGTCCCCCCACCCTGGGGGCTGCTGGGCACCTGAGCTGCATAGGAGCAGAGCAGCACGTTGGGGGACCCCCAACGTGCCCATGGTGGGCACCCCAGGGCTGCGGCTGGCCGCTCACCGCTGTGCAGACGTGCTGAGACCCCGGGGTCTGAAGCGGCTCTCCGCGCTCACCCTGTCCTCGCACGGCTCCACCGGTGCCGAGCTGTGCCAGGCGTGCTGCCGAGACAGCCGTGTTAAGCCCTCATTATGTCTGCTTGTCTAAGTTTAATGGGTTGTGACGGAGCCCTTTGGAGATCTCTAAATAATCTCTGCTAATGGATCCCATCTGTTCCTCCCCGAGCACCAGACCCAACGCTGCCAAGTCCAGTCCAGCTGCCTGGGCACCTGCCCGGTGGGCACTGGGTACCCCTGGCCAGAGAGATCTGCCATGTGCCCCCTCCCCATGCTTCCTCTTCCCCACAGCAGAGCCCAGACGGGGCCACCAGCCCCAGGCCCACGCTGGGAAGGGGGGGACACCTGGGAGCGGAGGAGTGCTGTGCTGCTGCGAGGGGCTGCGGGGAAGGCTGCAGGTTGCTCCATTACTGTGGGACCTCAGTTTCCCTTTTTCACTCTGGCTTCGATGTGGTAGCACCTCTCCAGGGCTCACCAGCAAGAATGGGAACTCCAGTGCCCTTGTCAAGGCTGTGAACACCTAGACGGGTCCTGGCCAAAGTGCAGGGATGGGACCAGCCTGGGGACACGGCTCTGCTGTGAGCGTGCAGGGAGGTCGGTGGGGACCTGGTCAGGGAGACCTCCCAAGGTCCTGTGCAAGTCCTGCAAAGGATGAGCCCTCCCCAGCAGCAGGAGGGAGCAGGAGGTGAGCTTCGGAGCAGAAAGCTGTCAAGAGGGACATAACTGGGCAAACACAACGACTGGCTTTAGAGGGAAAGCCCATGCTCCAGCAAGTTTTCCTGACAGGTGGCAGAGCCTCCAGACAAAAACTGCTTCATGCCAATGCTGCAAAATGCATGTGAGATACAAGAGGGGGCTGGAGAGAGAGGGGACGAGTGGCAGCACACGAGCAGAGGAGCGTGAGAAATGCAACGCAACACGGCACGACCACCGGAGCTGGGCGTGGTGGGACACGACCTGGCACAGCAGTGTCACCCCGCCGTGGGGCATGGCACGTGGTCTGCCTCGGGGCATGGCAAAGTGTTGTCCTGCCCGCAACAGTGTGGGGTGACCCATGGTTCCTGCCTGGCGTGGGGGGACCCGAAGGAGCTGACTCCCGTAGGGAAGAGTTGGAGCAAGAGCTGTGTGCCCATCTCAGCTGTCACAGCAGGGTTAACCACCAGACACTGCACAGAGCCGTGGTGAGTGATGATACCTCAATTTTCCATTATCCAGCAGGCCCTCTGTCATGCCGGAGCTATTTATGAGGATCTTCCCAAACGAGTGCTTGCGTGCTCCAGCTGTAAATCACCAGAGATGATATCTGAGTATCATCACCATGCATGAGATTGCACCTCTGCCAAGTCCCAGCTGCAAGGAAGCCGTTCCCTCTCCCCCATACGCACAAGCATCCATTGGCTGCTTGGATGTCCGGGGATCAGTCATCCCAGTGCCCGCCAAGCACCAGTGGATGGGTCAGTGGAGCTGTTGTCCAGCTCCCCATGGGCAACATCCCTCCTGAAGAGGTCTCAGGAGCTCATGGACCTCTTCTGCAAGAGCTCTCCATGGTCTCAGGCACTTGCTGCACTTCAGCAGGGGCAACACTGTCCACCCACTGGGCCAGGCATGGTGATGCTGGTGGGCACAGCACAACAAATGGGTATGCTGCATGTCCTGCCTGTTCTCAGCCTTGGCGGTAGAAGTGGGTTGGTTTCTCCTGGGTCACATAAGCAGGATTACACAGTGCCATGGGCCATGCTGCCCAGACCCCCAGGGAGAGGCAGGCACAGGACAGAGCCACCCATGGCATCTCCTTCCTGGCATGGTGGTACTCTAGGGAAAACAGACAGAGTCGAAGGCCTTGGGGCAGCTGGAGGTCTGGTGGGATGTGGGTAGGGGGCAAAAAAGGAAGGGGCTGGTGCTCTTCCCAGCACAGGCTCACAGCAGAGGCTGCCCTTGGTCCCATGTGGTTGTGGGAGGGATGTGAGACCCCTCCTGGGAGCCGCAGACATGGGATTGCAAGCAAGGGCCGTTGCTCCAGGAGCATCTCCTGAAGTCCCTGGGAGAACTCTGAGCACAGGGATGGGGTGACAACCAAGGCACCTGGGGATGGCCTAGCCCCACCTCAGCAAACACCACATCATCTCCTTTCACCCTTCCCCAATCCACATGGTCCCTTCTCCAGGCCAGTGTTACCTCCTTCTCCTCCTTTCCACTTGCTTAGCTCCTGAGGACCACCTCAAGGCCGGTCACCCAGAGATGCCCACTGCTGGGCGTGGATCAGTGCCACAGTCAAGGGCCAAGAGCACCCACAGCTTCCCAGCTGCACAGTGTGGCACTCATAGATGTGGGGACCTAAACATAGCCCCATGTCAAGACCATCTGGCTTTCAGTCTCCTTGCTGAGGTCTTCTTTGCCCCAGGGTACTGGCTAACTGTGGCTCTCCTGAGTCATACTTTCTCATCCCTCCTCATGCTGACCTCAGTAGGACTGTCCCTGCTCTGCTGCAGGTAGGCACAGTCTCTGCATCACTCTGCCATCCTTATCTATGGCTTTTCAGAAAATTCACCCGTGCCCAACTTGTTACTTCAGTTTTGCTGGAGCTTCTGGATGGAGAAATTTCTCAGGATGGAGAAATGCCTGACCTGCCTGGCTATACTCGTGCCTCCTGGGGGACAGCACAGCACCCCAGAGCTCCCCACCCCATCCCAGACATGCTGGGAACCACCGGCTGGGCTGTCTGGGATGCTGGCTCCAGCCCCTGCCCTGCTCAGGGCTCCGAGGCAGATTTCCACACTCTGCCTGCCCTGCTCGTCTGTCTTCAGGCTGGAAATCCCAACCGTTGCAGCAAAGTGCGTAAAGCTCTTTCCTGCCCAGCTCCGCTTGGAGTTCAGCCCTCCCATCTCCTAGGCCTTCATCCAGCAAAGCACTTAAGTGCACACTCCTCCCTAAGTGAAATCAGTGGGACCACTCACGCGCTTAACTCCAAGTCAGGGATCACCAGACCCACTGCCTTGTGTATTTCCATGCCAGACTCCAAGCCCTGCTCCTTGGCTACATGATCCTCAGGGTCCCGATTTTTTTTTTTTTAATTTTATTTTTATTTCAGCCAGACCTGTGAAGGCAAGGAAGGTGCAGGACCTAGCTGAGAAGCTTGCTACAGCCTCCCTTACTTGCTCCTGGTTAGGTCCACGTGTAATACCCACCTCTAGGGAAGTCTCCCCCTGCAACAGCGCCAGGCAAGCGAGCCAGCTTGCTCACAAGACTACTTTCTGCCTGCTTTCTATCTTCTCCAGGCAGCTGCAGCGCTCCAAGACTCACAGCTCCTCTTCACCTCCCAGCACAGCATGCCCTGCCCGATCACGTCTGCGGGTAAGAACTCAGCTTGTCCCCAGAGCTTCTGCCTCCCCGTCTCTGCTGCCATTTGGACCCGGGACGTTGTGCCCCGGCAGCATGTTTTTCACACATGTGCCGCTGTTCCCCTAGAAGCCGGTGAAAGAGAAGTGCCAAGATGCTGTAGTCACAGTATCGCTGAAGCCTGTAACTATCACGCTTGCCCCGCTCACGACGTGGACAAGAAAGGAGCTGTGATTCGGTCCAGCCCCGTTTATCCTTCAGACACTCGGAGCGTGGAACACGCTCCTACTTCCCACCAGATGTTTAGAGGTCTGCTTCGTTTATTGTTTATTTCTTGAGCCGATGAGCTGATGAGTCTGCAGGCACCGGTCTCCGGACGCGTGTCTTTATGCTCGGCACAGCTTCCTGAAGCCCTTGAGTCAATGCTTTCAGATGAGCTTGTTTGGAAAGTGTTAGGAAAGCAAGGGGAAAAATACTGTCCTAGAGATTAAATCCTTTGCCAGAAACCTTGCAGCGAGGTCACCAGGCACCGTAAATTGGGCCGACGGTTGTGTTTGCACAGAGCTTTCAACGCGTCTTGCTGCAGAAACACGGTGCTGTTTCGCTCTTGTTGCAGTGGAGGAAGTGACGCCGCATCCGACGGGAAGCATCCCTGCGTCCCCGGGCAGGGACCCGCTCCCCGGCACCGTCCGCAGGGAGAGCATTTCTAGCTAGCTGGCAAGGCTGAAGCCAATATGGAAACCTCTTTTTTTTTTCTTTCCCCAAATGAAAATGGAGCTGTTCTGAATTAGAGGGGTTAGCATGAGATTAGCCCTCAGCGGCTCAGCGTGCTGGCGAGGAGAGGAGCCTGGCGCTGGGCAGCAGCAGCCCTTCTCCCCCATGGTTTTCCTGCTCCCTTCATTCAGCCGCTGCCTCGCAGATGTCCCCATGGCTGGTCTGGTGCTGGGACCCCCCCCGCTGCCCCACTGTGCGTGGCGAGCAGGTGAATTCCAGACCTCTGTGCACCAGGAGCCGCAAGGATCGTACCGGGGGGCTGCTTGCCCCTAATCCTCTCTCGCTGTTGCTCTGCAGGATCTGCAGGTTTTTGCACGTGGAAATGGTCGCGTCTGGGGAGCAGGGGCACGGCCTCTGGGCTGGGGCTGGCGAACCGATGGCTGCTGGGCGGGTGAAGACCCAGCACACAGCGTGAGACCCCAGCCTGCCCATGGGGAGGAGAGACCCCCCCTCCCTGCCTCCTCGGGAAGGCGGAGAGCGAAACACATGAACCAGGGGCACGTGGGGCCAAGCGCCGCATCACACGCAAACGGCAAGCGTGAAATTTTCCGGCCCGCATCGCCATCGCTTCCAAACCACAGGGAGCGTGAATCATCCCAGCGGATCAGCTCCTCTCAAGGGCAAAAGCTTGCGGAGCCCCGCACTGCCCAGCACCCCCCGCCCCTGTGACACCTGGTGCGTACAGGCAGCACGAGCCATTTGGGGGGGGCTCAGGGTGCAGCAGAGAGGGCAGGTCCCTAGGAACGCTGCATTTATCCTCTTTATGCTCATTTATCTTCTGCTGCGGGTGTCTTACCCCACCTGAGGCTCACAGAAGTGGCTGCAGCATCCTCACGCACCCCTCGGGCAGCCATGGTCCAAGACCCACCACCTGGTTTCTCCTGTTCAGCCAGAACAACGAGCCACAGCCGTCCCTCTGTATCCTTCCAGGCCATTATGCCACCCAGTGCCTTGCAGAGACACTGGGTGGAGGGTCAAACAGCCACTGTCCCCTTGCCTGTCACATGTGGGGAGCATGCAGCAAGACGGTATCCTGCTAAATGGAGCCTCTCCAAGCAAGCAGGTCCAACCTCCTTCCCAGAGCAACGCTGCTGAAGCACAGCTGGTATGCACCAGACAGTGGCATCTCTCCAGATCCCTGTTCTACACATACTTTGAAATATCAATGATGGATAGGCTTCTCGGGGCCCGGCTGAAGCCTGTGCCACCATCTGGAGTCTGCAACCAGCTGTTCCAGGACCATCAGCTAATGCCAATGTCCGCACCTGCCAGAGCCGGGCAGGCACCGTGTCCCTGCTCAAAGCCAGCTCTGCCTGCTCCTCCGGCAGCCTCGGAGAAGGGAAGGGGGCACGGGGAGCAGAAGCTCTGTCTGCGGCACCGGCTGCTGCTCAGGGCCCAGGGCAGAGGTTGTGGGGACAGTCTGGCTCCCCCAACACTATCATTTGGACTTCAGCAGGCATGGGACTGCCCGTCTTCTAGAAGCTACAGCACTGTTTTGCATATGGGATGCACTAGGGGGTATGGGCATCTTTGAAGCCTGCAGTGAGACCAGCCGCTTGCCTTGCTGGGCAGCCAGCAGGGGAGGCCAGCAGTGCCAGGCAGAGACAGCAGCACCCCAGGGTGCAAAACCTTTCCCCAGCACTGACTCTCCAGGAGCCCGTCGGCTGTGGGGAAGACAGGTCCCCACCTCTTGAGCTGCTGGGGTTCCCTAGTGTCACTGGAGGAGCAGGGACAGCATCCCCCATGCTGATGGGTGCTGGGGCAGGCAGCAAGATGAGCAGCAAGGGAGCCGACAGTGGGCTGAGCAGAATCATGGCACCAACCAGAAAAAGTGGGACATCTCCAGAGACTGACCTGTAACTCCTGAAAGCGCAGGCTTGGGAGTACAGACACAAGTGGTGGAGACAAAGAGCTGAAGCAGCGTGGGGGGAACCTGTCCCATGGCCGCAATGTACGTCCACATGTGGTCTTCATGTTCTGCCTGAACCTGAGGAAGAACTTTTTCCCCTCTGAGGGTGACGGAGCCCTGGAACACGCTGCCCAGAGAGGTTGTGGAGTCTCCTTCTCTGGAGATATTCCAGACCTGCCTGGACAAGGTCCTGTGCAGCCTGCTCTGGGTGACCCTGCTTCAGCAGGGGGTTGGACTGGGTGACCCACAGAGGGCCCTGCCAACCCCGACCATTCTGTGATTCACCCACAAGAAGTGCCCAAAGGGGAGAGGTTGGTTCTGGGTCCCAGATCCAGTTTGACTCCTCAGGAGCCACAAAATTGGGCTGGAGCCACCTGGACAGGCGATGGTGATGGGGCTGGCAGAGCCCTTGCCTGCACAGGGGTCCCCAGGCTGGCTGCAGGACCTGCCACGGCACGGCACAGTGCGGAGCCCAGCCTGCAGTGCAGTGTCTGGCAGAGGGAGCGGGTGATTCACGTCCAGCCCTTCCCCAGCCTGGAAACTTTCCTGGCACATGGCAGCTCCCAGCCGCCCCGCTGGTTAACCCTGGTTTAGCCCAGCCTGGCAGGAGGCGGGGCACACATGGCCCCTTTCAGCCCCTCATGGTCTAGCCCAGACCCCACAGCCTTGCTCAGACCCAGAGCCCTGCAATGCCCCCCGTAACCCTGCACCAGAGCCCCCCAGTGCTCTCCCATGCATCCCCCAGCACAAGCAGGAGAAAGGCAGAGCTGGTACAGGCGGAAAAAAAACAGGAGGAAGGGACTTTGCCACCTCTCAGACTTCTCAGTGGGCTGCATGGGGACATTGCTGGTCACCTCAATGGTTGGGTATAGGGCAAAGTCCTGGGAAGGACCTTTGGAGTGAGCACAGGGCCATGTCCTGGGAAAAGGTAACATCTCATTTTGTCAAATTGCACTGGAAAAATGCTACAGGACGAGCAGCCAGGCCTGTGTCTGTGCTCCAAGCAGTGTGTCGGGAGGGGACAGGGACATGGCAGGGCATTGCCAACAAAGCCCAGGGAGGCCAGTGGGAGAGCAAGGGCTGGGCATGCTGCTCTGGCATGGGTGCATCGGTACCCTCAGCCCAGCCTTCGCGACCCTGCAGTGGCTGGGAGCAGAGCACAACCCCAGGGTGATCTGCTGCAGCACCCACATCTGGCCAGACCTTCTCAGATGACCTGCCCGGTGCTGGGAGCTGCTGACAGCCCTGTGAGGTGTTAGCTCATCTACCCGCTGCTCACGAGACTTGACAGGCACCTTCCTTCACTCTTGCCTGTTTGGTATCCAAAGAGATGACCCCAAGCCCAGGCTGGTCTCACTCCACCCAGCGTGGGAAGACAGAGAGCCATGCTTGGCACCCCGTGCTCTCCTAGCCCCATGGGGCTGGGGTGCATGGGAATGCCCACCTGGAAGGTTGACCCATGTCTCTGGGATCCCACCTCGGTCCTACATGCCATGGAGTCAGGCACCACAGGCCACCACAGCAGAGGGGACATGGCAGGTGGTGAGGCTCAACCCATGTCTCCAGGACACCCTCCAGGGACGGAGAAACCAGCACCAGGACAGACACCTGTGCATGGCGTGGAGCAGGACCTGGGCTGCAAGCGGGACTGTGCATGGCCACGTGCACCATGGCTGGACCTGAGCTCCAGCAGTGGTGGAAAACAGAGAACTTCCAGCTGTGCCCAGGCACCGAGGAGAGGCAGTCGCCATCCCCTCCGTCCCGGCCATGCCAGGGTGGCCAGAGCAGAGCTAGGACATGGTCACAGCAGAAGGGAGCAGCCGACGCGGGAGGAATGTGCTGTTGCATGGGAGGGAGGAGATCACGGCAAAGGAAT
>Ga0065711_1049650_pt1 | contig 11196 bp, 2 predicted proteins | sample Hoacrofraction12_FD_59098 | JGI IMG/M metagenome (GOLD analysis project Ga0065711, IMG submission 59098) | Hoatzin crop microbial communities from Cojedes, Venezuela - Epithelial fraction 12 v2 (version 2) | ecosystem: Host-associated > Birds > Digestive system > Esophagus > Crop | place... | reverse complement strand
AGCCTTCTCTTCTTCAGGCTGAACAAGCCCAGCTCCCTCAGCCTCTCCTCATAGGAGAGATGCTCCAGCCCCCTCACCATCCTCGTAGCCCTCCGCTGGACTCTCTCCAGCAGCTCCTCATCTTTCTTGAACTGGGGAGCCCAGAACAGGACACAGTACTCTAGATGAGGCCTCACTAGGGCAGTGTAGAGGGGAAGTAGAATCTCCCTCGACATGTTGGCCACACTCGTCCTAATGCCTCCCAGGATCCCATTGGCTTTCTTGGTATCCAGGGCACACTGCTGGCTCATAGTCAACCTGTTGTCCACCGGGACTCCCAGGTCCCTCTCCACAGAGCTGCTCTCCAGCAGGTCCACCCCAAGCCTGTAGTGGTGCGAGGGGTTGTTCCTCCCCAGGTGCAAGACCCTGCACTTGCACTTGTTGAACCTTATCAGGTTCCTTTCTGCCCATCTTTCCAGCCTGTCCAGGTCACGCTGAATGGCAGCACAGCCTTCTGGTGTATCTATCACACCTCTCAATTTGGTGTCATCAGCAAACCTACTGAGGGTACATTCTATCTCTTCATCCAGGTCACTGATGAAGAAGTTGAACAAGACTGGGCCCAGTACTGACCCCTGGGGACACCACTAGTTACCAGCCTCCAACTAGACTCAGCGCCGCTGATGACAACCCTCTGAGTTCTGCCATTGTTCTCAATCCACCACGCCGACCACTCATCCAGCCCACACTTCCTGAGCTTCCCTAGGAGGATGCTATGGGAAACTGTGTCGAAAGCCTTGCTGAAGTCGAGGTAGACAACATCCACGGCTCTCCCCTCATCTACCCATCCAGTCATGCCATTGTAGAAAGCTATCAGATTGGTCAGGCATGATTTCCCATTGGTGAATCCATGCTGACTACTCCTGATAACCTTCTTTTCCTCCACTTGCTTGATGATGACCTCCAGGATAAGCTTCTCCATCACCTTTCCTGGAATGGAGGTGAGTCTGACTGGTCTGTAGTTCCCTGCGTCCTCCTTCTTGCCCTTTTTGAAGATTGAAGTGATATTGGCCTTTCTCTAGTCCTTGGGCACCTCTCCTGTCCTCCAGGACCTCTCAAAGATGATAGAGAGTGGCTCAGCAATGACATCCGCCAGCTCCCTCAGCACTTGTGGGTGCATTCCATTAGGGCCCATGGATTTGTGGGCATCCCTCACACAGTCCTCCTTGACCAAGGGAAAGTCATCCTCTCTGTAGGCTTCTTCTCTTACCCCAGGGGCCTGGGATTCCTGAGGGCCTGCCTTGGCACTGAAGACTGAAGCAAAGAAGGCATTCTTTCTTCACTTTCTTCACTCTTTCTGCTTATTTCACATGTCCTGGTGTTGGGAGAGTTGTGCATACCCTCAGAAAAATGCACTCACCTAGGAGCACAACTTCAGCCTTGGATGTTGCTGAAAAGGTTAACTGTTGATAAATGTTTGCCTGTGCAGAGACTGGAAATGAATGCAGTTACCTGTGTCACACATCCTGTTCCTAAAAGCTTTTAATCTTTTTATCTATAGGGCAAAGATGTTGAAACTGATGCCAGTAATGTAAACTATTCGGAGCTTTCTGTGTGGTGTTCATTAGCTGAGCGGGTTACAAGAAAATCAGAGTATTAACTCGATTTTGAAGTCTGCTTGAAGTATGGAGATGGCTCTACATTTGGTTGCTTTTTAATGGGGCAAGAAGCAAAGTTAAGAGATGATCCAGAGGTTACTAAATATTAATCTCAGAGTTAAAGAAGTTACTGAAATGCCCATCTCTACTGCCTCTGTGAGTCAAAGGCTGTTCAGACAATGTATTTACCTACATGACACTCGTTACCTGCTACTTGCAATGAAACCAGATTCTGATGAAGAAAAGGGCAAAGATTTCATGGCTTGCAGCAGCCAGATGCTGTCTGACCCATGATGTGCATTAGCTTACTGTTGCAGACAAGACATGTGTAGGAATAGATATGTAGTGTTACGGGGAAAGGCAATATTGCAGAGACAAAGGAGTCTGTTCAGTCTGGATCTGCCTAAGTCTTAGAAGGCTTCATAGCTTAGACAATGAAGTGAACCCTGTGTTAGCCTAAGACAAAAAAGCAAGCAGAGAAGCTACAGCAGTGCCTTGCTTTCCATGCATGGGAGGATTTGAGCATTGGGATCAGAAGGAGTTACTTCAGACCAGTCCATGACTGCATCACTGAAGCTCTGAGACACTCAAACTAATCACCCAGATATTTTAACCTTTAAAATAAAATGCTTCTTTGTGCCTAGCAAACAGTGATCAGATACAATAAGCATGCTTACAATTCAATTCACATGCCTGCCTGTCCTTTGGAACTAAGTGTCTTAAATGCGTCCATGCTACAGACAGAGAGGGAGACTGGTGATTATCCCATTCAATCCCCACAGTGACGCATACCTCTTGCTTCATTCAGCAAATCCAGTGCTACAGAAATTACTGCTCTGTCCTTGTTCAGACCAGCAACTAATGGTGCATGTGGAACAAACTTGCAGGGAAGACATCCAAGCTTGGCTATAACTCCAGGTGACAATTAATTTGCTACACACCCCACCCCACCCCCACTAATCATAACTAATTACTGTAAATGCTAAGAAGCCCTTTTGCATCTGCCCACTTGTCTTCTGTTCTGCCTCTGCGGATGTTTGGTGAGACTGAACACCTGACCTGTTCCTGTCCCGCGATGTCCACACAGCTCTCAATTCACTTCTTAACCCACACTTTTCATCTGCTAAAAAACTTCTGCTGTTGCCTGAGAGAGAGGTTTGACTCTGGTGAAGGAAAGCTTGAGCGAGAGCTTGGAGCTCTCCCAGGAAACAGACCTTTTTCATCCATGTGTGGGCAAATTTGGAACAGGCAGCAGAATGGAGTGTCAATGTAAGGAACCAAGAAAATGAGCTCCTGGACTATGTTCTTCTTGTTCCATACATCAGCTGGCTTAAAGCTTTTGGTCTTTGAGATAATTAATATACCAACACCTTCTTATCTCTCAGAGAGTCATAGAATTTAATTAATTAACATCTGCGAACTGTGAAGACTTCCTCTGACGGGAGCTATGAAGTACCAGAGCAAAATATGAATACTCTTGGCATGCTCAAATTATCTCAGCTTCGGTATAGGTGAAAAGAGAATGAGTGACAGCTGCTACATCATAGGGAATATCGTGTGTTATTTAAAATGCTGTAATCCTTCTTTTATGGATGCCTGGGCTATTTTTATAATACTAATTCTGATTAAAAATATTAAGTCTGACTGTCAGCTCTAATCCATGTTTCATCCTTGCATCTCTAGCAATGTTAAACACTCTGATGAGTCTAAAGGCATTTATCAACAATCCTGTGCTGTAGCAACTTCTGAGGAAAACATTCAAGCTACACACATTTCACAACTTCTGTGGTGGGAAGAGTTCATGCAGCTGTACAATGCAGGATGGCGGCTGTATTTAGCATATTGACTTTCATTCTGTCCCAGTTTGAAAGCTGCTGATTTAGTTTTTGTCTGTCTGTTGTTCTGATGGGAGTAAGTGGAGCCCAAGCTCCAAATAACCCAGGCTGTCCCTCTGCCACCACCAAAGTCAGCACAGTCACTGGTTACTTTGAAAAACTCTGTACATCTACTCTAGAAATATAATAAATGTCATGGCAAATTCATTCAAAGAAATGAATTTTCTCACACGCAGTAGTCAGTGTGCAAGTGTTCTTTGCCACTATTTGATTATTTTTCCCCAGGTGGCCCTTTTGTCATTAAACAGAGCCACAGAATGACTGCGGCCTGCTGACCTTTTTTTTTCATGACACTATGGATCAGTCTCGTCTTTCCATCACACAATCATGAAGCAAACAAGACTGTGTCAATAAACTGGGTTTATTTTTAGCTGCCTGTAAGCTGCCTTGTGCTTCTTGGCTCCTATCTCCCCAGGCAGCTGGGAGACACTGTCTTCCTCTCCAATAGCCCCTGGTGATTACACACTAACTGTTCTGGAGTTCATGTTCATTCTCCAAGTAAGAACAAAGATAAGATATGATTATCAACAGTGGATACCTTGAAGTCCCCAGCTCCCCAGAACTCATGCCAAAACAGGTAACTGTCTATTGATTTCCATTTCATACACTTCTTTCTTCTCTGACATAACTAAGTGTAGTTCCTCTGATCCTGAAAGCCATTACATCAAGGAGCATTATGAAGTGCTGGCCACATAAAAACAGTCATACCAGATCATACCAGTGTCCACTAAGCCAAATGTCTTACCTCCAGACAGGCACTCCTGTACAAGAAATTACAAGAACAGGGCAAGGATGTAGTGTTGCTCCATTTAGCATTGCCCAAAGTTTTGGGCAGCGGTGGCTGTGGGACTTCTGAGCTGGAGCTGGAGTATTTGTGCTTAGAAGCCCATCAAGCACTTTACTGTTGGAGTTTGTTCAGTTGCTTTGAGAGCCTGCATTTTAATTTTTTTTTTAGTATTTACAGTGCTTTGTAGCTGAACCACATTTTGCATGAACAAACATCACCCTTTTGTTTTGAAACTCCTGTATTTGTTGCTCCTTAATTCTTGGATGTGAAGAGATAGTGAAAAAATTATCTCTGTTCATTTTCTCTGTGCTGCTTATGTTTTCATAGACCTGTATCATATAATTCCTCAGCTGCTTTACTTTCTTCAGCCTGAAGAGGTGGCATTTGCTAGAGTGCACTCATCTCCATAAAGATGGCTTACAGAAATGTCACAGGCAAGAGAGTTTCTGCCTGTTTTGAGTTCATACCAGGAAGAAAACTCTTGCAGAGAGTTCCTTGCCTTAGGTCTATCTAGGGGTCTTTCACAGCATACAGGGTTACTAGACTGCACGTATTCACTCCAGATTAAATGCACACAAAAAGCAGGCTTGCTAGTGTCACCAAGTAATTCTTTTTGAGCAATGGCTGACAAATGCCAGGAATCATCTGTCTCAGTGATTCTTTAATGTGAGCCAAGAAGCTGACTCCACTCCCAATACTGGGGGAATGATATGGATACTGTCAATACTACCCACAGCAGTTTTCCTTATAGGTGTGCTCTGTGCTGCTCGTGAAGTCATACTAGAGAACTTTGTGATGACGTAGAAGTATTGATGCAGACCGAGGGAATTACACATGCATATTATGCAAACTATGTTAAAAGAAGATTATTAGGGTTGCGAAATGGAGTACTCCAGTTTTGGGAAATTTGAGAATTGTGCCTGTCTGTGTGGTCTTTGACTGATAGCCTTAAGTGTGTGCTGAGCCACTCTGCTTCACCGCTTTTCAAGTGGGGTTGTTTCAGATCTTAAAGGAGCATTTACACTGAGTGTGGTACAGTGGGTAAACCACTTCCTTATCAGAAGAAATTCCTGCTCTATAATTAGAACTACCAATAGGCTGTGAAGGGTTTTGTGGGTAAGGGTTGAAAAAGTACTGCAGAACTCCACAGGACTAGACAGGAGTTCACAGTGCTTTGCTGCGAGGTCCCTCTAGTAAGTCCTTTCACAATCGTCTGAATTGTTCTCGTCGCTAAAGCAGGTTGCAAGTGTTATCCTCCACTCTGACATCTTTATAATCGCTTGTCCAGGTGATGGTCCTAGCACTTAGCAGTTCATCCTGCCCAAAGCCACTGAGATATGGACTGGATATATGCTGATAGGAGGTGTTGTAGGAAGTCCACACAGCTTAGCTGGACCAACAGGAAAACTTGTAATACAGGGACAAAGCCCTTTTAACAGACAGCACAAATTTTAGAAATTTTAATTGCAGATAATACCTTGAGACATCTTTAAATTTTACCTTAAAACAAATTTCCAGTTTTGGTGCCTGATTTACTGATAATGAATTCAGCAACATCTAAATAACTTCAGAGTTCTCATAAACACTGCTCTAAGAAGCATGCTTAGACCAGTTAAAGAGCCTTGCAGAAAGCTTTCGCATCCTATGGAGTTATGAGGTAGAGCAGAGTAGAATCGGTTCTTCCTCTTTACAGCTATGGTTATTGTCTCAGTTGAGATTTGCTGAAGTCCATCAACATTAAGCTGTCATCATGACTGGTGGTTGTCTTGCAGTGTTAATGGGATGCACAGGTAGTGTCCGCCACCACAATCAACAGGGAGGGACAAAGGGTCATTGGGAAGAGGGGTGCAGAGCTGGCATGTTGTTTACTGGAATTCCATTTAGTGCAGCACAAAACCATATCAGGGCTTTAACTCTCGGTGCTGGTTTTGTCTGGATGAAGCAGCTATAGATTGCTTTATTTACATACTGTCTGTCTTGATCTGTTTGTGAAAATAGGCAATGTGTAGCAATACTAAAATACTCCCTGAAACAGCATACTAACCTTTTAAAACTTATCCTGCAGACAAATGCTATGTCCTTAGGCAGTTTTCTCTCCCGTACAGTGGACATCTGCATACACAGGGATTTTATTACTTATGTATGACTTGTTACTAACAGCCTCGGGTTAAAAAGCTGAAATTCCATTTTGTTAGGTACTCCATTAAATGAGAAAAACAAGGCAGTCTTTTCTGAACTCACTCTCTGACATCACGATAAAACTCACTGTGGGGCCTTCATATCCATGGATTTTAGATGCTACCGGATGATGAATGATAATAATTTCAAAGGAAGTGGGACGAGGTTATGGAAGTGGGTGACATCTGCCAAAAGAAGATGTGGTTTGTCATCTGGGTGAAAGTGGCAGGTTGGGCAATGGAAAAGAGGGCATTAAATCAATGTTTGTGTTGCAAAAGGAAAACTGCTGGGTTTTGGTTGAGTTTATAACCTGAAGTGAGCTGGAAAACAGAAAACTTATTTCTTGGGAAAAACTGAGACTTTTTCTGCCTCGAGGAAGAACAGCCTCTTCAAAATTCGAAAGATTTCTCCCACAGCTGAAGGGAAGTCAGCAATTAGGATTCCTGCTGCTCAGCACTGGGCAGACGATGGACTGAAACCTGGGTTTGTTGTATCCTAAGTAAAAAGCAAGCTGCAGAAGCGTTTCCTTCTGCAGCTCTTGAAAGCGATTGAATACAGTTCACACCAAAATATCCAACAGTCTGTAACTAGGGCAGCAAGCTAAAATGTCTTAAGTCTAGATTGAAATTCTTGGGTTTACATCAGGTAGATCAGAGTCTTTCTTTTCAGTCTCAATGCAGCTGGTATCTTTGCTACGGAGGTGTTTGCTATTTTAGGCTGTCCCTGATTCTCTCTGTCTGTCTCTGGCCAGGTAATTCATGTGTTGAATCTACATTCCTCAGACCTCCTTTAAAACTGCGAGGTCTGCAAGAAATCCGCGTGGATGCATATGAAGGGACAGACCTGATTTTCTAAAATGAAGATAACATCTTGAGTGAGAATGAAGTTAGATGCATGGAATTTTCTAGGAAAAATATATGCCTGATTTTTTCAAATCTTATATATATCAGGGTCTGTTTAGGTGTTACTGAGATAATTACACTGTTTCCCTGAAACATCAGGGCTTTGCTTTATAATTTGAGAGTATATTCTGTTCCTTCTGAGGAATATCGGATTTTAACCCCCTCCCTCACAACAAACGACCATTAGGAGGGCTCTCATTCCTGTTGTGTGCCATGATTTCAGAGAAAGAGCCGAGGTCACCGGACCGGCCCTGAGATGGCTGGCATGGTTAATGCTGAAGGCTTCTTGCTGGTGAGGCTGTAGCACTGTGAGGGGCTTTGGTCCTCCAGCCCTGCAGTGAAACTTCCCCCTGCAATGGGCTCTGAATGTTGGGGGTAGCTATCACTCCTCAGAAATAGGTGCATCCCCCAATCGGGAGTGCTGGGGCAATTGTTGCAAACCACTGGCTTTCATCTAGTGCGCAGAAAAAAAATAAATCAGTTTTAAGAAGATATCACCTGACGGTGTTTGCCCCTACAGGGGCTTTGTTTCTGCTCTGATGGGAACTTCTCGCTGCTTGCAACAGATTATTTCCCTGGCTGCTTTCTCTTGGCCATGGTGCAAATCTGGGAGGCTGAAGGTGAAGCACTGAATTCTGGCATGTTGTCAAAGAGGCTGAGGAACCTTGTATGTGCCAGATGTACATTTCCAGGGTACGCAGCAATTCGCTAACTTTCAGAGGCCAGATTTATACTCATCTAGCACTGTGTAAACTGTGCTTCTGTCTTTTAATTACTGAAGGAGTATGTAGGTAGCCTTCTGCTTCTTTGTTTCTTGAGCAGAAAGCTATTCCCTGAAAGAGATTTTAGAGGCTGCAATATCTGTATATGTTCTTTTTCTTGTCATTTATGTCTGCCAGCACAACATCTTTTTTGCTATTTTGATTCCCCTACGATCCTATCTTGTATTTTGCATGTACTGTTCACTCCAGTTGTCTCTGGTTGAATTATACAGGTCATTTGATGTGAAACAAGGCAGAGAATGTAATGGATGACCAATTTTTTTCTTTTTTTTTTGTTTACTTGGAGGGAATTATTGCTCTTGAAGGCACCACAGTGTCTGTCAGCAATTATTCTCTCAAATTTGTGGGGTGCAAATACTGAAATTTAGGATTACTAAATGCCTGTGTCACATACTATAAAATGTTGCAGATTGGAAAGACTTCTGGAGGTTGCTTCTGCTTCCTCCTCCTCAACACTAGTCCAGCTAGATCAGATTGCTCCACACCGTGGCCAGCTGTGTTTTGAATAGCTCCGAGAACGGAGAACCTGTGAAGTCCCTGAGACCTTGCTGTAATGGGGACCTTCGTCTCTGGGGAAACAAATTGTTCCTAAGATCTCATGGGAGTGCAGTGTCGCATTTTGTACCCGTCGCCTCTCACTCTTCTCTCTGCATCTCTGGGAAGAGTCTGTCTCCATCTTTGCTCTCCCCTCCCATGAGCTGCTGAAGACAGCAGTAAGGTCCCGTTTAAGCTTCTCTTTTTAACTCTGCATTGAAAATCATCACCTATCATAAAGAAATGTAAGTTTAAGGGCTTCAATATATTGGGTTTTGAGCAGGAAGATATCAAGGTTTCAGGCTTTTATGCACAACCACAAAGGCTACTGATCTTTTTCATTAGAATTTTTCATTGTTTATATTGAGCCGAGGTTCTCTGTTTTTCATTTATTCCAAGAGGTTGAAGCTGTAAGTAAGAAAGAAGTGTCAAAAGGAAGGGAAGGAAAGGAAATAGTGACATTTGCCAAAACCATAAATGAAATTTTAATTGAAAGTGTTTTGTAGGCACATAAAAATGCTTTAGTATGTAGTATTGCTTCAGTGCTTGTGAAATAGTTTGCAGTTTCCTCCAAAGAAAGAAAAAAAGACTCACAAATTCAAAAAAGCAGTGTTGACAATTGACTAGAAATAAGCATTTTGCAGCAGCACTGAAAAGATGGGGTATGACTTTATAATTAAAAAATCACTTTTGGTTTCCTATTTCATGTTTTGAAGATACAATCCTTCAAGACACTCATAGAAAGAGTGGCAAAATGTGTTAACCCAGCATTTGGGCAGAGAGGCTGCTGCAAGCGTTGCATTTGAGAAGCTTCAGTTTTGACACGTAAAGAAATATTTCAAGAAATAAAGACATAATAAAAGCAGTAGTGACTTACTGACAAATATTTGACAGTTAAAATACCTTAATAAGGAAGCAAAAGCATTAAGGCAGGCAAAGGAGAGGGAAAAAAACTGTGATAGGTGAATATTGAAACTGTTGGGCAAACAAATTGAGGAACAGCACGAATAGAGGCTGGAGATCAAAAGGACTTCGAATAGAGGAGGGCAAGTTCTGAGAAAAACTTTATAAATTGTAAGAACGCCTTAGAAGTGGTTTCTTTGATAAACAGGAAGCAAGTGAAAGCTTAGCCTAGGTACAAAAAAGCATGATGATTTTTAGTAGATTTGAGAAGTCTTGTTTTGGAAAAGCAAAGAAAATAGCACTGAATAAAAGGTAGTTCTGAGTATAAAGTGATCTTGAAAAAAACACCAACAGTTCAATGCATCACCGAGCTCACTTCCCTCTCAGTGACAGAATCTGTGTGCTCCTCTTACATGCGAAACAGCAAGACAACAAGAGCTCATGACCAAATGACTTTTTTTGCTGATTCTCTTAAGCAATTCAGAGGAGACTGAAAGTGTTTGGGCTATTGCTGATTTTTAGTGAAAAATTGTTGCAAGCAGATCTACATACAAATACACATACAAAAGCCCCTAAGAGACTGGAGTCTTCAGTCAAAGTAACGCAAGAGTAGTATCTTAAAATTTTGTACTCTGTCAGGGTTTGGAGGGAGGGCACTATATCTTGCTTTAGCTGATTCGACTGCAAGGTAGAAACAATAAAAGTGAAATTCTTCCTCAGCCTTTGCACTTAGGAGTCACACATCACTTCAGTGGTATTCTTCTGCATTGGTGTGAATGGGTGAAAACATCTGTCACCAGTAATTTAGCATTAAACTGCTCTTCAGTAGGTATAATGAGCACTTCTAGATGGTGTAAAGGTTATGTGTGCATTCCAGTGCTTTCTCAAATGAAGAATTAATTCTGGATGTCCTCTCTGAAAAACCCTATAAGCAATGTGAATGCTGTTTTATCATCCATCTTTGCTAAGGAGTATGTATGGCCCAGTTGAATTCTGTGAGAACAAGTCAGGAAGGGACATCATTTAAAAAGAAAGAAGAGCTTGATAGAGACAATGCTTATTTAGAACAGCATTTAGACTCTACTTACTGTTGTCTTAGTAGTCAGGCCTAGACTTTGGACTGAAGGGTAGATGCCAAGCTCCTTTCCTCCTCGGTGGTAAAATCTCTTGCTATTTACATGGCCATGTACCTGTAGTGCTTAAGATTTCATTGTTTGCTCTGTAGTAGCAGCACAGAAAATATTTTTATTAAAAACTCCATGAACCTTTCAGATTCCTTGAGTTGCTCACAGCATAGCACATGCCTGAGGGTCCTCCATCAACACTGCAGGTAAAGGGAGGTTGTCACCAAAAATCCAGGAATAAAACCTCGTAACACCAATGTAGTGTTAAAAGGCAGGCATTCTTTATTGCAGCGCTGGATGCACAGGGGATAATTCCACCAAGCGTGCATACCTCATACCTTTTCCGTATAGTTTATATAGATCAAAATATACATATTTATTAGGTTACATAACTTATCCCTTTCATAGTAAAATTAGTTCATTTTCATACACTCCTCCCACCCGCGCTTGCGCA
>Ga0065711_1049649_pt1 | contig 11196 bp, 5 predicted proteins | sample Hoacrofraction12_FD_59098 | JGI IMG/M metagenome (GOLD analysis project Ga0065711, IMG submission 59098) | Hoatzin crop microbial communities from Cojedes, Venezuela - Epithelial fraction 12 v2 (version 2) | ecosystem: Host-associated > Birds > Digestive system > Esophagus > Crop | place... | reverse complement strand
AAAAAAAAAAAAAAAAAAAAAAAAAAAAAGCTTGAAAAATTTGCTTGGTGGCTGCTCTACAGGGTGTGAGAGCCCAGGACAGAAGACCTTTTCATTAACCATAAGGGAGTCAACTTGGCCTTTCAGGAGCTGCGTTGTCATCAAATGTTCTGTTTTCCTCCTTAAGACTTCATGTCTTCTGAGTAGGTGTTCCTTAATAAATTTTTGTGTGGCAATTCACCTTTTATGGCTGGTCTTCCTCCGTATAGATTAGTATGAAGATGTCTCTTTTCTGGCCAACAAACAGAAAATTAGTCTATAAAATGATGTGTAGGTGGAAATCAGAAAAGAAAATGTAAGCCCGAATGGGAGAAGTGTAAATAAGACTTTTGCAAACCTGCAGATTTCTTCTTGCCTGCTTGGAACAGGTTGCTCAGTAAGGGGATAAATCTCTTCTCATCGCACTTTGTCATTGTCATTGTGTAGAAATGGCTCTAAAGGATTTCTGCTGCAAGCTACTAGCTGCCATTTCAAGCCTTGAAGAAGTGAGGGGCTTCTTCCAACTCAGCCTCTCCTGCATAGGTCATCTTCCCTGGTTGTGGAAGTATGTAAACAGATGCTAAACTCAGGGCGGGTACTTAAGGTACTCAGACAAGAGTAAGTAAATTATGGGAGCAGAGCAATCCCAGTGAATATCTTTCATGTGTGCTTACTGTTTGATTGTGCTTGATTCTGAAGTGTTCCTACTGGTGTGAAAGTTCACAGAAAGGACACGTAGAGTTAAAATACTAGTCATCAAAACTGATTTTCTGAATTGTATGATGAGTTTTCAAGCCACACTCTAGGTGTTGTTAGTAACTATCTAATTAGGAGGAAAAAATACAATATACATGTTTCTAGCTCTTCTGGGAAAGAAGAGAAATTGTTTATCTTGTCTTGGAAAAGTTCTTACCTTGGAGCAGCAAAATCCAACTTTGGTGGCACTCCATGGAGAAGCCCTGGGATGGCCCTGGCTTCCAGTACTGCCTTTTTGAGACTAATATCTAAATCTCAGTTTCTGTAGTTTTGTGACTCCTTTGGTCTAAATTTAGCAGGTTTTAGATCCCATCCCATCCCTTTGATTCCTCATGTGCTGTCTAAAATGTTAACAGCAAACAGTTTACCTTTCTCTAATGTAGTGATCGATTTTCTTCCATTTTTAGGGCAAATTCTGCCATGCTTTGACGTGAAAAGAGGGAGAACGGGTTGGGGTGTCTTGTCAGCCTCTGTCTTCTCAGTCAGTCAGATACCCTCACCTGTCAGAGGGAGTCCTGGTGACATTGCTCATCTTCTCCCCCTTTCCTCTTGCCTGAGGTCCTAGAAGACCAGAGTCTGACACTTCTGGATGAGTCCTTACGCTTCGCCAGCTTTCAAAATCGTGTGCTCGTGAGTTACTTATGCTCAGGCACTGGTGCTTGTTCTGCCACTGAAGTAATGTGCTCCCCTGAGCCGTGCTGCCTTGTGCAAGGATGAGAACTCATAGCTTGGTCCCCTTTTTCTTATTCCTTTTGCCAAAGATGCAACAGCAAGACATGGAGCTTGAGCCTATGAGATGCTGAGTTTCTTCTGAGAGGTGCTGAATAGTTTCAGCTTTAATCAGCTCTAAGGTGATGGTGACAGCATCGCATTCGTGTATCCTTTATTTTAAGCAATGTGTCGGTCTGGGAGTAAGAAGAAGCCACAGGTACTCAGCAGCAGTCTCTGGGAGTTGCTTGTCCTGTGCACGCTGGGTTTTTCCCGGAGTGCTTGTACTCACCCGAGCATGGGAGGGTGTTCAGCACCACAGAGAACAGGCGAGCAGGTCTGAAATCTTGCTGCATCGTTGTGTTTTGTACTGTATTGATTGTGACTGGAGAATGGTTTCAAATATTGATAATTAAAAGGAAAAATGCAGCAGTTGTAGCTGTCATTAATACTTTGTCACTGAGGACTAAGGTTTCGAGGCAGGGCGCTAGCTGCTTGATTCTTGGTCATGATGATGGGAGCGAGTTGGCTGTCCCCTGCAGATCTCCCCCTGACGTGTGCTTTGCATAGCAGTTTGAGCTGAGGGTAATATCTTCTACAATTTATTTCAGATATTTTTTTTATTATCTGCAAGGTGACACTGCATACCCGGCAAGCATAAATGAATGCATTATTGCCCTCATATCTTCACACACTTTTATCTTTTTCTTTAAATCATAGCGTCTGCAAATAAAATAATACTTTTATGCTCTTTAACACTTCAGGTCTTTAAAAAGTAGGGGGAAAAGAGGCTGTTCTCCAATGTTGCCAAATATTACCGAGTATTTTTAACCACAGAGCTTCCTGACTGTAATCCACAGGTTTGGTAACAGTCTGTGCAAAGAATTCTGACAGGGTCAGAATCTGCTGTCTGTGTGTGGCCTGGTGTATGGATATACTTGCTTTCTTTGCTAAACTGGACTCTGCAGTACTGCCGATGTGTTCCTCCCCCCCCTTTTTTTTTTCTAATTTTGTTAAATCTTATCTGGATTTCTTGTAATGGACAAAATGTTGTCTGGGAATTACTTTCTGTGCAATCAATTGCATAATGAACATTAGGATTTATTAAGGTCTTGGAAGAAGGGATGGGCAACTGGGAATTTTCCGTTGTTTTTTTCTGAATTCATATAGAATCTAGCTCAACGTTGTTGTCGGTGCCACCCTAAGACAAATATTATATAGTGATAAGGGAGGCTTTGTGGATTGAAGTAGCAGTGATGGGAACCATGGAGTCAGAAAAAGTAAGCTAGCTGACTCCAAGAGAGTCTTGACTGGGAAGCAGAGGGTGGAAGATGTAAGGACTGTGCTTTCGCTGTTTTTTAATGGCCAGATCATAATAATAAGTTATGGAAACTTTATTGTGATCTGTTTAAGAGGAGCCAGGACAAAGTGCGTTTTTATGGGCAGTTCGAAGTCTATTAATTGTTTTGATATTTAGTGTTTGGCTTCTGAGCGTCAAGTGTGACCCTTACTGGTGGTACTTTTGCAGGTAATACCAGGAAGATATTTACAGATTGAGTAGAATTGAACTCTGACTATATCTCGCAATCTGACATTTCCCCTTTCCCCAGGAACTCACCTCTGCTACAGCTAGGTGGGACACCTGAGTATGCTGCTTTGAGACAGAATACAAATGGCACCTGCTTGTGCCGTACCTGTCTCTGGGAGTTAAAAAGACACATTGATCTTCACCGCGGTTAACAGCATACTTCTGACAGATGGAAACAGACTTAGCACCTTTCTGGTGAGAACAGCCTTCGCTCGCGCTTCTAGGCAAGACCGACAGTCAGGAGGGCAAGCTGAAAGCGCATCTTAACAGTTAGCAAATGTCGTTTTAAGGGCAGTTTTGGTTTGTTTGGGTTTTTTTTGTTAAACTGTGATTTTAATATTTATCCTGAAGTAATGCTAAAGTGTCTTACCTTCTGTATTCCCAACCACTAGATTCTTATGAAAGTCAAGGCTGACTTTAGTGATTTTCCTTCATGTTAAGTCTGCAGCATTTCATCTTCACTGTACTTTTAATTCTGGGAAGTAGCTCATGTGCATCTGTTAGTCCAGGGTAAAAGGCACCAATTTTGAAATTTATTTTTAGTAGTAGAAAAAAAAAAGCATAGGGAACCCACCCTGTGCCCTCGAATTATACAGCTGGGACGTGTGCGGCTTGTCTGGGTGGGATTGTTTTCTGTGCCGTAGCTGAAGGAAGCAAAGGGTAGTGCAGTTACTGCCTTTAAATGTTCATGTCTCTGATGTTAACATTTGTTTAAAAAGGTTAATTGCAGACAATTATGTGCTAAAGGAGCTACATCACAAGACAAGTCAATAGTACTTGGAAACTGTAACTTTGAATTAATGATAGAACTGAACAGTTATGCCAGAGCAATTTATTTAAGAAGGCAGCACACTTTTTTATTATAAACTGCTAAAGTGTGATGTGTTGGGCTTTTTTTCTTTTTCATAACTGCATAAAAAGGCATATTTACCACTCCACACTGAATTCTTAAAGTGAATGAATAAAGAGCCAAGTATTCTGATGTTTTAAATTTAACATGCTGTTCATTAGTGTTCAATATTTAAAAATAAATCTACTTCTTGAATTAAGCTGTGTCCATTAGATGGGTTTCTTGAAGGCAAAAGGCACAGTTGTGCTTCCTTAGCATGAGAACCTCAGAGTTTAAATAGCTTCTGTGTCTATGCTAAGAGTCTATTACTGTTCTATGGTACTGGTGACTAAAATTTCATTAGCATATCTTGAAACCACGGCAGACGTGTGAGAATCTGTTTTTTCCACCCTGCTCTCCAGCCCCAGCATCCTGAGAGTTCATAGAACTGTTCAGTCAACATTCAGCCCTTATTCCAATTTGGATAAATCCCCTAGCTGGGATCCATCTCAAAACTTGTGAGGAATTGTGCTGTTTTTTCTTGGTAAGCTAGCCAAACCTTTAAAGGTTTCATACTGAGACTCTGTGGGATTTTTTTTTTTAATTTATATACATGAAACATAAGCAGTCTGCTATGGAAGTACCTTCAGGTCCTTACCTGAGAGCAATCCTGGCCCTCCTGACTCCACACTCATTTTAGATGGATGCCGTATGGCTCTGAAATGCCCTGATGAGAACAGAAAAAAAGACTAAACATACAAGCCAAACCTAAAAAAACACTCCCCAAAAAAGGGAAGAGAATGAGAAGTGAAAAGAAAGAAGAACTCCAGCTGGCCCAAAGCCTCGGAGGATTTTTTGTTGCTCAGTTCCTGGTGCTTGACAGCTCTAGAAAACCCTTGGTAGACTGGGCTGATCTCACATGAATTTTATACTTTCAGGCCCATTAGGATTATGGAGCTGGCTCACTACTGATAAATGTCAGTGTAAAGCAGCAGAGAATCAAGCCAGCTGAGCCGGTCATGACCTTATATGCATAGTGATAATTAATAGCTAATGAGGCTGGTAAAACATGGTTCTGAAATGCAGTAGACTGCATCATCTGGACCATTTAGAAATTAAAATTTTAAATTGCACTGTGAAAAGGAATTACAGACATCTTTTGCCATCATGGGCAAAAAGATATCTTCCTCCATTAAAGGATACATGCCATATATGTCACCGAAATATATGTCACCTTCAATACAGTTATGCTGCAGAATAAGAATTATTCATGAATTTGAGGTCAGAGGGTAAGAAAGCATGGGTTAGACTAATATAATACCTGATTTTAATCCATACTTATAATGAGGGCTGCTGGTTTAGATTTTATGGAGGAGCCTTTCTTGTTACTTTTTTTCTGATATAATTTCTTCCACTCACGTAGGAGTACGCTTGATACGTGATTCTCCGGAGCCTGTTCTCCCGGACTAGTCTGTGCTCTGGAGTAAATACAGAAGTTTACCAAAGGAAACAAGTGAAAACCAATTATTACCAAATATTCTTAAGTTACTTTAGTATGGGTTATTTTCTGTATATATATCTCAACTATTTCTCCTTTTTCTGTATCAGCTAGTGCTGACCTTCTCTGAGGTTAGTCAGTCTAGGACGACTCTGCACACAATGGCTCTTCTTCACTTGTGTTGATTGGAGCAGAGAAAGGGTTGTGGGGTCTACTTCTCTGGAGATATTCAAGACCTGCCTGGATGCGGTCCTGTGCAGCCTGCTATAGGTGACCCTGCTTCGACAGGGGGTTGGACTGGATGACCCACAGAGGTCCCTTCCAACCCTGACCATTCCGTGATTCCGTGAAAATGGATGTAGCGCTTTGTGGCAGAGGAGACCCGTACGGGTGGTGCAGCCAGGAGCCCTGGCAGAGCACGTGGGAGATGCAACCAAGATTCTTGTTTCTTTTGCTTGTAAAAATTCAGCCAGCTTCAGCTAGCTTTTGTCACGGAATTGGTTTTACTTTGGATGAGAGCAAAAGCTGTGCAGAAGCATTAGATTCAGAGAAGATACTTTCTGGGCTTGTTCTGCTCCCAGTTGTGCCTTCTGAAGCGCTCAGGAGAAACAGTTGTTAATTTAAAGGCGCTGCAGTCTGTAGTTACTGTAGAGAAAAAAATGACAAAGACACTTTTGGGTTTATTTACCACATTTCAGTAAGATAAACAACCTGAAGACATCAGCTTTTTCATCAGAGTGGATGTGTGTGTCATACCAAGTCGGCTTTCCGTGACAACCAGCTGGTGTTCTTCCTGCCCAACCTGATGGGGCGCATCCAGCGCTCGCCTTCGGGGCCACCACTGTAAGGCCTAAAGTGAGCTCGTTTTAATGGCTTTGTTTCAATCAGGGAGAAATGAAAGGAAAATAACAAATTGAGATACCCTGTAGTTTTTTAGGCTTGTTGTAATCAGTAAATATTTCATTAGGAAGTTGGTAGAAAGGTAGCAGCTTTAAATTTTGAAAACAGATTTTGGTCTGTACATTGAGGTCAGTCTCACAATGAAAGAGCAAATCTATTTTTCCATTTCGTGTTTGTTGGCTTTGAACTACACAGACTTGGGCATATAAAACAGAGCACTGAAGCATTTGCATTTCTTCTATTTGCTTTCTATCTACTTGATAAAACCCGAGGCAGAAGGGACTGCTTTTCCCCCTGCCCTGCGTGTGGGAGCATCACTTTTGGAGATATTCTGTTTAGAACATATCCTTTCTTAACAGCCACAGTAGGAGCAGAGGGCAGTGAACTGGAAATGTGATCGCTGCACGTGAACGAACTTGCAACAACTATGCTTAGAAGCTTCTGCTGAAGCAGCTTTCAGTTTTCCAAGGAAAGGATGGCCAGTGACCACGCGTCTCTTTGGAAATCTTTGAACAGAGCCAGAACACAAGATTTGCACGGGTTTTACTGATGTGGGCAGTTTGTAGACCCTGCAGCATTCTTATGCCCCAATATGCTTTGCCCAATTCCTCATTAACTCAGCTTGAGCGGTAAACTAATTTTCACACCCCTCTTAAAAAAATATATGTATTCTTGAACTGTTCTTTCTGTAGCACAGTTGAAGTTCCATTGCAAATTTGGTAAGAATTTATGCAGTAAATATTTTTAAGCATTCTGCAATTAAAAAATGGCAAGAAGCAAGTTGAGATAAATATCACAACCTTACGAATTTTTATGTGATTTGTAGTGATATTACTGTATAAATGATGGTTAGGATTTGAAATCAAGTTCATACACATTTTGTACATCGAAGATATGACTTAAAACTCCCTGAGCATACAAATCTTTGGAATATATGTGGCATACCAGCTGTCCAAGAAGCAGCAGCAGCATCATCTTCTGACAAACGGTATAGAGTCATAGAATCATAGGTTGGACAAGACCTCTAAGATCATCAAGTCCAAATATCCTCCGAGGCTTGATGTACAGCACTCGGATATGTTTTTTCAAATACTTTGCTGACAGAGTGGAACATCTGAAAGGTGTTTGAGAGTTGTCTTTCTAGAACCATGGTGATACAAGTCTTGCCTTACTGACCCAGGGAGATGTGTAAGCGTCTAAGCAACATGCAGCTCCCTCTGCAGAGAAGGGACTCTAGATTTACCAGTTTTACAGTTCATCTGTTATCTTATATCACCTCATATCAACTCTTGTTTTAACATGCTTTTAGCTATCTCCTGTTTCCTTTAGAGATCAATGCTTGTACCCCTTAGCACTCTCAAGAAAATAAATATTAAATGTAGTAAGATGGATTATTTTTTCATTTCACTGCTCATTGCTTTTCTTTCAGCTTCTTGCCGGATTACATCAGTGGTGATTTTGATTCCATTCAGCCTGAAGTCAAGGAGTACTACAAGGTCAAGGTAAATTAAATCTCTTTGATGAATTTATGTGTATTAGAGCATCGTGGCATCCAACCCATTAGTGCCCTGCTGGTCATTAAGCGATTCTAGCTCCGATGGTTTCTTTGAGGCTTCAGTTGTGAAGCACCTTACAAGCTCTGCCTGGCACTGTGCTAATGCTTCAAGTAAACACGGGAGGTGCAGTGCTGCCCGAGTCCTGCGTAGGGTGCGTTTTCATAGCACTAGCTCAAGAAACAGGTCGCGCGTTGCTGGAGATTATAGCAGCTAGAAACTAGGGTAAAACTTCCATAAAAATCTGTGACTTCTTTTGCTCAATAGAGATGCAGAGCACTAAAGATAAACCTCCCGTGATTCCCACATGGCTGGCACCCACTGACTTTCTAGAGAGAGTTTCTCTGCATAATTTTTGCGCGATATGACTTTACCTTTTTAGCGGGACGCTGCAGATGGAGACATCTCTCTCATCACCTGCTGAAGCGTTGAATAATGCCCTGACTACTTCTGTGCCTCACGAGTGGTGTCCTCTCCTTTATGGGTTTTTGGACAAATTTGTGCATACATTAATTTATTCCTAGTGTAACCACCGCTCTTCCAGTGAGCAACATAAATGCAAACTCACATTTCTTACATCTTAGGGCTTATTGCTGGCTGTGGTCCAACCAGGTTTCAAAGTTCTGCCGGTGGCTGACCGTTCAGCGTTTAATGCTTCACCAGCCTGCCTGCACAGGCTGTTGTGCTGAGCGCGCCCTGACATCTTGGGCAGCAGGTTTTGACAGATTCAAAGTTTGCCTCAGTGTGCCAGCTTACATTTGCAGCAGGCTGCATTTACAAGCGCAGTGTTTGATCCTCATGAGCTGCTGGGCTTGGAGGATCTACAGTGTGTCTGCTGCTGTTTCAGCATGTGAGGCTGAAACGTGCCTGAGATCTTCCCTGATGGACTCGGGTTCAAATGGTTACAATAAAAGGTTTCAGACTGCGAGCGGAGGACTGTAGGAGTGTTTAGGACTAGATTTCAGTCCCTCTCTGAGCACTCTGGGTTTTTTTCCATGATCTGCCTCGTTGTTTAGAAGGGAGAAGTGTGTGATGGCTGTCCATCTTGGGAGAACAGTTCAAGCAAAATGCTCAGGAATCTTTAGGTTACAGCTTGGGAGGTGAAAATAAAATAAAAAGCTTCGGATTAATGCTGTTCATTACAGACTGGAAATTCATCGTTTGTGAGTAAAAAAGGGAAATGGCATAACGCACTGCTCTGTTTCGCATGGACATCGGCGTTAATGCTTATCTAAACTGCACGTTGGTAGGTGGGTGAGACCTACCAAAGAATGCAGTTGAAGGACTGCTCAACAGAGAGAGGACGTGGAAGAGGTAGGAGAGGGGAGAATGCAGTAGGGCGTGGAAAGGGATAAGCCAAACTAAACTGGTATTACATTTTTTCACGGGGATCACTTTCCTGGCCGTAGCATCCCTTTTGTCAGGTCCGTTGTAGCTGACTGTTGGCCTGCAGTTTACATCTTCTCTGGGAACACAAGGTGCACCATTCTGCTTCGGGCCGGGTTCATACGCCCTTGCGAGTGCTGTGCTGATAGGCTGTAAAGGAAGCAGCATTTCGTCGGGTTTATAAAAGTGTAACGGAGAGCGTAATCTAGCCTGCAGAAGGATCCTTGCCTGGGGCCCTCGTACATGACTGAGGAAAGAGCAGTCTGACTTTAGGATTTTAAATTTCGGTGTACGCGGTAGGAAAAATCTTTTTTTGCATTTTAAAATGAAACTTCTGTAGTCAGGAAGTTAGAATGGTAAATAGGGCTGGGTGTCTAAAGAGATCTTGAGCAAAAAATACAACAAACCACAGAATTTGGAGAGAGCTGTGTGCTTCTTTTCTTGTAAAGTATCTTGTCCAGTGAAACACCCTCCGTAGTCCAGGCAGTTTCCAAAGTCACCGTCCTTTGGAAAGGTACGTGATGATGGCGCAAAATAGGTTAGGGCTGCTTAAATCAGCGAGAGAACTTCAGGAGAGTATGTTGGCGTAGCGGCCGTGACTTCAGGGCAGCACAGCGTTGCGCTCTGAGTTAGGGTTGCTTCCTGGGCTGTCCTTCCTCCCTCACCGAAGCCCTCCCTCGCCTGCAGGCAGATTTCACCCAGAGACCGGGTAAACTGTTATCATTAGACACTGTTACTGTGTTGTTTCAAGCATGGTCTTTTACGAGTTGTTGATGATTATGAATGGGAAAATGGAAGAATTATCGTAGCGAAGCTTAGACTGATGTGATGTGGCAGTTTTTGGAGAGCAAGTAGGTGAGAATCCACAGGCATCCCACCTCTTAGCTAACGGATCAGTATTTCCCTGTACAAAGAGAAAGCCCTTTCCCATGCTAGCTTCTCGTATTTGTGGTCAGTTATTTTGACATTGGCATGCTACTACAGCCTGCTCCTTCTCCAGTCTTGCTTCCAAATACTCGCCCTTGCTGGAATGGAAAGTCTAAACCACTGTTATCACACAGAATTACCTGAAAGCACATACATTTGTCATGCGATACCGCTCCAGTTTCATTTGCCCAGGTTAGTACCAACAACACCATTAATTAGCTGGACTTCCCTGAAGTTGAGCATGGTACCTTCAGACAACTAAATATTTCTTTTTCCTTTGAAATGTGTCTCTAGGTAAAACTTTGTCAGGGAGTTAGTTCTTCATCGCAAAATAACAGGAATATTCTATCGGCATTCCTAGTGTTTCTGCTCCCATCTACTGCCAAGCCACCTTTCCCATTCCACCAGGCAGCGGACTGTCCTGCCGGAATTTTCCCCATCGTATGCGTCTGTCGTGAGCTGCTGCCAGGCCAGGGTTAGTAATGACTTACCCTGTAGCTACAGCTTTGGCTTCTTCCAAAGTACCACTTTTGATCTAGAGTATTTTATACTGTAGTGTAGATTTGCATCTCTTGATTCCCCTTGCTTTTTTTCCATGTTTACCTCATGCAGCTCATTCCCAAAGGTTACACAAAGGAAGGGTGCCACTTTTTGAAGTCACTTCCCTGGGGTAAGTCAGGAGCTCTGCTGTCTGACTGTACCATTGCTGTGGTCTGCAAGGAAATGGGGTGTGTGGGAGGGTGCTGTTGCTTTGTGCAGATACAGCCAAGTAATTCATTATGGCCAGTGGAAAGGAGCAGCCATCACATGAATGGAGGGAATAGGGAGGGGAGGGGAGGGAAGGGGAGGAGAGGAAAGGAGAGGAAAGGAAAGGAAAGAGGAAAGGAGAGGAAAGGAAAGAGGAAAGGAGAGGAGAGGAAACGAAAGGAGAGGAAAGGAAAGAGGAAAGGAGAAAGGAAAGTGGAAAGGAAAGAGGAAAGAAGAAAGGAAAGGAAAGAGGAAAGGAGAAAGGAAAGAGGAAAGAGGAGAGGAG
>Ga0065711_1049648_pt1 | contig 11196 bp, 12 predicted proteins | sample Hoacrofraction12_FD_59098 | JGI IMG/M metagenome (GOLD analysis project Ga0065711, IMG submission 59098) | Hoatzin crop microbial communities from Cojedes, Venezuela - Epithelial fraction 12 v2 (version 2) | ecosystem: Host-associated > Birds > Digestive system > Esophagus > Crop | place... | reverse complement strand
ATGGGGAGCTGGGTGGATGGAGAATGAGCCTTGGGGGGGGGGGGGTCGATGTTTCAAAGCCCCGCCATGGGCTCAGTACACAGAGCATCCTACACAAGGGGCCGTAGGGGAGGACACCGCTGCACCCCACTGCCACAGAGGTTGAGCAGTGGCCACGGTCTAGAAACAGAGGACCAGAGGGAGAGAAAATTAAAAAAGGAAGATAGATAGGTAATTAAGTCTGGTTTATCCACAGTCCCCAGGGGCTCGCACTTGCTGAGAGGCTGCGCCGTGGTCTGCCCCACAAAAGCACGCGGGGTTTTGCAGTGGTTCACTCGGCCTCAAGGGCAGGACAGGGCGGTGAAGAACCTCGGGCTTTCTCCAAGATGCAGAGTGCAAGAATTGGTTTTGTTTAGTTTTGTTTTTAAAGTTGCTGTGTATGTCCTGAGGTTGTTTCTGTGGTTTCTGTTGGTGGGTAACCACTGGGCAAACTCAGAAATAAAGCCAACCTTACTCAGCATCGGAGGCTGTTGGGGCAGGCAGGGGTATCCCAGCACAGGGCTGAGACAGCGGCTCCTGGGAACGCTCAGACTGGCTTTCCCCAAAGAGCAACCCCCTGTGCTTCTAAATTTTTGGAAGTCATTTCTTCAGTTGTTCCCTTAAGTATTTGTTGGATGTCTTCCTTTTTTTTTTTTTTTAAAGCTTCTTCATCCAAATTCTTCGCTCTGTTATTCCCCTAAGGATCATGTTTGCATTTGGCAGGGAGGGAGCTGGCTTGGTAAACACAGACCTTGGTGAAGTGAAGCCAGAGGGATTGCGGAGAGCTCGCTGTACCTCTGTCTGCAGCTCCAAATCATCTGTCTTTCTGTCTTACCCACGTCAGAGACTCGGTATGCGCAAACCCTGGCATCCCGCTTCTGGCAAGGGCTCTCCTCCCCAGCCTTTTCCTTGCAGGAGGTGGGCGAGGGCTGGAGAACTGTGCTGTGTTATTTACCGCCTTGCCGAGCGTGCAAACACAGCGTTGCGTCGCACGCCTGCCTGCGCTATACGGTCGGGGAGGAGCAGGGTGCTCCCATTTAGCAATTTTGTTAGCTGGAGGAAGGATATTATTTTTTAGCAAGGGCATGTTTGCCCATGTCGCTTTGGAGCCCCAAATCGGTCTCTGTCCCATCCTCTGCTTGCTCTGGGACCGGTGCAAAAGCTCCTCCAGCAGCGCTGGAGAGGGCAGGGGAGAAAACAACCCCCGGCTCCTCCGCGGTGCCGAGAGGAGCAGCGTAACCCGGAGATTAGGGGAGGAACGTGGACAATCCAGGACGAACCGGCGGTACCATGGTGCTGGCAGGCCCGGCCAGGGCTCCCCTCCATTGGCCACGCTCCCGGCAAAGCACCGAGCAGGGCTCTTGCCCTCTCCCATTCTCCGGGATTGCAGGGGAGCCCGGGGGTGCCAATGTGCGCAGTGCCCCAAGAAATCCCGTAAAATCCCTCGGCCCCGTCATGGAGCTGAGTTAACAAGAGCATCTGTGCTTTTTCTCCATTAAACTCATGGCCAGGCTTTTTTACAGCATCTCCATTTCTCTCCCCTCCGCGGTGATGTTGAGCCCATCTAATCGTGCCACAACTGGGCAGCAATCTAAATCCATGTCACAAAGTAAATTGACTTTAATCCCGCCGTCGCAGCTCCTGCCTGCCCTTCGGTGGGCAGATCTGGCTGAGCAGCAGCTGCCTGCAGGGCTGATGGGCTCTTTCTGTTTGGCTGGGTTTTTGGTGAAGGTCCCCAAGCCCAGGGACCTGGTTTTGCAGCAGCACCCGGGCTCTTGTGTGCTGCGCGGGTGGGACCTGGGCACCTCAGCACTGCACCGTTGCGTTGTTCCATCCCTGATCTACGCGTAAATCCAGCTTTGCTAGGGTGGAGGCATTGCCCGGGTGTCTGGGTTGCATTAACACATGCCCAGTGCGCATGGACCTACCCCGTATCCATTTTAAAACAGCAGAGTTGGTCCCGGCAGGACCATGGTGTGCCAGGGTGCCCGCTCCAAGGCCACGTGGGGTCCATGTCCCACAGAATCCCACCTCGGGGATGCTCATTAAGCAAAGCCAGTGGGTTTGGTGGCCTCTGGGGCACTGCCCTCGGCTGCGGAGCAGGATCGTGTCTGGACTCCGTGTTTTCTTTGCAAGTTGGCGTGTTCTCGGGAAAGCGTTATCGCCGTAGTCAAAATAAACTGATTTATGTACACGGTCCTTTTACTGTTACAGCGAGTTTTAATATGTAGCTGGTCTGGTTTTCCTTTCACCTCCTTCAAATGACTCATCTTTACATGCATCTGGTGTCCTTATTTCAAACTAATGATTCATAACGACGGTAAGGCACAGAGAGCGAAGGGAGAGGTGCAGGACGGGTGCCTCCACGGGCAGGCTCGCTGGGTGAGTCACGGCAAGCTGCCGGGCAGGACGCGGCACGCCGGGCGCTCCGGCTTCCCGGGGAAAAACCGGTGACTCGAAGGCGGCAGGAGGCTTAGCCAGCATCACCCCAGGGCTGGGGAGCTCCGGCTCCAGCCTTCGCTCCTTCCCGAGCCAGATATTCATAGGAGTAACAGCCGAAAACAAATCTGGTGCAATATCGGTGGGCATTTTAATCACCTTTCATGAAAGATCTTGGTTTTCAATCCTTACATGCAATCGGTTGCTTAATCCTGCTGCGGCCGCGGGAGCCTCTCTGCCCCTCGTGGGTTTGGGCACCCCAGGACATTCGGGGAAGGGGCTTCGGTGTCCTGACCGTGCTGGTGCTGCCCAGGTCCCATCCCTGCCCCGTGCCGTCAGCGAGCAGGCGCCGGCTGGTTCTGGCATGGGCGTCGAGAGGGTTCGCAGGGGCTGCTTGGGGATTGTTCACCACCCAAGCTGCACGGCAATTTGAGCACGAAAATAGATCTTTCTGTTAATTTATTCTGGGCAAAATGTCGAAGCAAAGCCACAAGCTGCAGGTGAGGGTGTCCGGGGCATCAAAGGTGCAGAGCTGGAGGGGCAGCTGCCAAGAAGGGGGGTGCATGGATGCGGCCAGCCTCAAACCAGGGACGCTCGGCACCCCGAGAAGGAGGGAGAGCCCTTAGTGTGAATAGGAAACACTTCAGTGCAATATGGCATTTCTGAGCCCATATCGCCCTGCTCCCAGCTCGGGAGTGGGAGAGCTGAGGGGTCTCCATCTGCTCCTGCACCCTGGGCGGGGGGGAGAGACCTGCGTGAGAGCAGGAGGAACAACTGCAGAAACAAGAGTCCCAGCTACTCGCCGTAAAACAACTTCCACGAGCAGACAACTCTCATATTGCAGGAATCAAATGCGAGGAGTTAAGTGAAACTGTGGCGTAAGCCCTTCGGGCTCGGCGTGGTTGTGGTGGGGATGAATTTGGCCCGGAGGTTTTTGTTCAGCTGCATTGAGTTACCGGCCATCTGGCTCCGCGCGCTGTAAGCCGCAGCTTCTCCAAGCCCATATGGGGAAGCGATATTTTTTTCGCTGTGTATGTTATGTTTCCCAGAACGTATGGCCCATACATTTTAAATATTTGAGAACTACCTCCTGTATCAGCAGATAATCTGGAGCCATGGCAGGGGAGATTTCTTTGGGGGAGAATTTATTTCCCAGTGTTTTAGGTGGCTCTAAAGCACGCACCCGGGAAATGCAGAGCTGGGAAGGGAGAGGTTGGCTTCGGGCATGCAGAGGGGCTGGCAGCACGGGCACTGCCTACACCCGCTCCCTAATGCTGATGCTTTAATAATACTACTCTTTTTTTATACTCTCCTCTCTCCATTTGCAACGATTTGGGGACCTAAATCCCTGCCTGCTTGCGACCCCCCTGCCCCTGGGTTAAGCAGGGAGGTAGCACCAGGCGTGGGAAGTGCGTCTGAGCCCGGGGTCAGGGGGACCCTGGGCAGAGGAGGCTCCTTCTCCATCCTACAAACAAGCCATGGCTTTGCTGCACTCTGCAGCCCCAAATCGGCATGTCCTGGAGCCAAACTGGCTTCTGCCAGGGACGGGTGCTGCCTGGGCTTGGTGCCTGCCCCCTGTGCTGGCAGGGAGGGCCGGAGTGTTTTACCCAGCTGTGGATGTGGCAGAGCATCATGAGCATCGTTCTCTGAAAGGCAATAGCTCCAGACAGGGCTCTGATAAAGACCAAGTGTTTAAAAATATGTTCATGGCGTAATTTTATACCCAAAATACATGGCGGTGCACTATAGAGCCTAAGTGTAAGTGAATGATTTCATATTACTTTGAATATATGGACAGCTTCGCTTATGAAATGTATAACTCATCCGGTGTATGGAAAACCAATACGTCTTCCACATGGGCAACAAATCAGAGACGATTATCCTCAGGGAAAGAAAAAATGGCCATGCTGCATCGAGTATTTTGACTTGGAGGAGATGCAAGTTTTCATTCCTGCTTCATGACTAAATTTCCGAAGCTGAGCAGTCAAATAAAATGATCTCACTCCCTCTCCGTGCCATGGTACAGGTTTGCTGAGAGCTCCTTGCTCAGGAGCGGGCTGGTTTCCAGCCGGGGAGGGCAGCGGGAGCATTGCCATCAGCCCCTGGTGTGTGTTTGTTCAAAGGCAAAGGGTTGTTGGTGACTCAGTGCTGGGTTTGGGGCTCCGGCAGGATGGAGCACGCCGGTGCCTGCCAGGGTGAGCCAGCTCCGAGAGCCACGGTTTGGTGCTGGTGATGGGGAGAGGGCGCACGGAGAGAGCCGGACTCCCACAAAACAGCCAAGCCCTCGGCCGAGGATGCCCATCCCCGAACAGCGGGAAGAGCTGGCAGGGTGCGGGCAGCTGCCCACTCACCACCTCTGGCTTCGGCGTCCGAGGGCCGTGGCTGCCCGGACATGGTTCCTCCTCCTGGTACCGACTTGTAAATATGTCAAGCTCAGAAGATGATCTCGTTATGGGAAGATTATGCTAATGAAATGTTTCCTGAGATCAAACTCATTTTGTGTTCAAAAGCATTAAAATAAATGGCTTCTAATTGAATCTTATAAACGGTCCCCTCCTGATAATGAGCCGCTATTAATTATAATTGAAGGAAGGCAGAACGTAAACACAGCGGCAGCGCGGGGGGAGGCGATGGCACGCCGGGGCGGCCGGGGCTCCGTGCTGCCCATCTGCTAGGGGTCCCGACCTTCCTCCCCTGATCCCTCCTGTGCCGCCGGGTCCGTGGTCCCTGGGGTGACACATGGGGCCTTTGTGGAGACGTCCCCCAGCTGCCCCGAGGTCATCCCAGGGACTCTCTTTGGAGAAGAGGGAGAGCAAACGTGTGCGCTGAGCTCCTGTACACGCCATCCTGCAGCCTGTAAAATCTCAGTCCTTTATTACTACTGTTACTGTTACTATCTTATTCTGATTTCCAAAGGCCCAAATCCCTGCCAGGCACAGCGTGTGCTGTCCGGCCAGGGTGACCTCATCTGCTTCAAAGCAGCAAATGGGCATCTGAGCTCAACCAAAGAAAATTTACAGGAATTCATCTGTCAACAGGGACGTTTCCATTTAATAAGTGCTCAGTTTGAGATCACATTAGCCCTTCAATTATTTATAAGCTGAGATTATACAACTTCTCCGTTCGGGTCTAAAAAAAGAAGCAAATGTCTTTTGCTTTCGCTCCACCTGAGCCCGTCAGCTGAAACTCAGCGGGGCAGCAGCGGGTGTCCCCGAGGGGTGACAGCCTCGTGGGACTGTCCCCGGTGCAGAACCGGAGGGGTTTGGGTGCTGTGGATATGGGCTCAGCAGCAAAACCCATGGAGGATGCTCAGCCCTTGGCTGCTTTTTGAAACAGGTGCCTGTGGCTGTGGGCTGGGGTGCCTCCAGGGGGGTTGGAAAAGGGTGCTGGGGCACCCTTGGCACCTTCCTCCTTGTTTTGCCCCCTTTGACATCTCTATTTAAAGCTCTGCTCCCTCCGGCATGCCTCTTCCCACTTGGCTGTCCAGTGCGGAGGTGGTAGGTGGGCAGCATGATCCGGGCTGGGATTTGCTCTGCCTGCTGGGCTAATGCCCCTGCGCATCGCTCCCGAGGCACTAATGGCCTTTGCTTCTATGTCTCCTCTGCTTGGAGGGATTAAAAGGGAATAATTAAATAGCCAGCAACACAGCCATCGATAAAATTGCACTGGTAATGATGGAAAAAAAAGTACTGCCAGAAGAATATAAAGCTCCACTGACTTGGGCACAGCAAGGGAGCACTGCACAGGCGCGGCGTGTTGGCAGAAATCATTAAACCGGGGCAGGCTGTGCCCGAGAAGCTGCGTGTCCCCCGGGCACGCCTGGCATCCGTGCATTTAGCTGCTGTGAAATCAATGAGCGCGGCTCAGATTTCCGAGCCGGAGTGAGCCAGCTATTAGGCAGCACTAATGCTATATTTAAAAATGTGCTCATCTTGTGCAGTCGAGGGGAGAGAGAGGAAAATTCACCGGGAAGAGGCATGGTAACCCTGTGGGTCGCTGCCCTTCCCCACCTCGGCGTGCATGTTGCAGGCGACATCGTGTCCCCCGGGTCCCACACCTCGGATGTGGGGGAAGAGGGGGTCATGCAGCCCGTGCCTCGTCCAAACCTCCCCAGTTTCAGCAGCAAGGGCTGCAGAGAGCAAATCCGCCAGCGCTGCAGAGTGGAGGATGTTAATTCAGCACAGGGGATGCTTATCTGGTTATAATGAAGGGTGAGGAGGACCTGATGGAGGTCCTGGGCGAACACGGAGTGGTGGGTGCGATTCAGGGGCTGGCCTGATGCTGTGGGTGTTTGCAGTACCCAGCAGAGGCCCTTTGGGCTGCCCCATTGCTCAATGGTTTCGTGGCTTTTTGTGGGGATTAGGGGCTGGGAAAGAGAGGGCCCAGGGCTTCTCCGCGGGGGCACATGCTGCTTCCCCACCAGGATGCCTAAAAGCCCTTCTGTGCAAAGATCCTTGTGATTAGAAGTAAAAAATTTGCATCCCCTTAGGTTGAATTTTGCTCCGTCCCAGCAGTGATTCAAACCACCTCCCCATTCAAACTTCTGCACGAGGTCTGTGCACAAAATAAAATGAGCTCTGCTTACCCCACGGTGCTTTCTGGGTGCTTTCCCATTCGACTCAACAGTCCGTGTTTACTTTCCTGGCAGGGGGAGGTCGAGGGACCAGCACCTCCATCCCCTTGTCCTCCGGTCTGGGGCGAAACCCGGCTTTCCAGGGCGCGGGGACGGGGGAAGCTGCCCAAGTGACGCACGCCTTTGTCTCTGGCGGTTTGTGGGGATTCCCCCCGCTGTTTTACGGCTGAGAAAGTCAGCGCTAAGGTGCTAATTAGATTTAACACCCGAGCTAGGAACGTGGCAAACTAGCCAAAGCCTCGTAGTGTTAACCCCACGACGGGGCTGGGTTTCTGCCTCCCTCCCCGGAGCGAGCCGGGAGGCGTGAGCTGAGCGTGGATCACCGGCACGGCTAGCCACAGGGAAAATCTTGAGGCGAGCCCGTTGCTCCACTTTTGATGCCTCTTAATGCAAGTCCATCTGCCGGGATGAGACTCTCCATCCTGCATCGCTTTCGGGATGAAACTCTCTGCCCTGCGTCCCTTTCCATCTCTCTTGGTGGATGCACACGTGCGGGTAGCGAGGTGGGGAGAGAGGGGCAGGAGCTAGCGCTGCTCACAGGTTCCCATCACAGATATCCCATGGGGGATAATCAACCGCTGCGGTTCCCACCCAGCTCCCTGGTGGAAAGCACAGACACCCCCCTCCAGCGGCACCCCCTCACCCCAGCAGCACAAACAGGAGACACGGGGGTTTTTCTTCAGCAGCACATAAAATGCCGTCGTGCACTGAATCAGCTGCTCGTTTCGACAAGACGTGGCAGGGACGGTAATTGTATGTTGAGTGCTCTCCGGTTGATTAAGAACATATTTATTGAAGTTTATCTACTGTAATATGTATGAGTCTCTTATTAGATAATTGCTAAACCTCAAACACCTGTTTAACAGATCATATATATAACCCATTACATAGTTGTTAAACCGCACTGGTTTTAATTCATCAAACGCGAATGTGAAATCCATTCTAAATTAAATTCATTCTGAGGCGCTTTAAAGGAGGCATTCCCTCCCCTTCCCTCGTGCAAAGGGGATATGAGCACAGTATTTCCCGACAGTGACGATATCTCTGTCGTCTATGACAGCTCTACCCTCCGAGTGCAAATACTGTCCTTTTGTGTCGGGCAATCCACTCGCCAGAGATGTGCTAAAAAAGCACTCACGTGTTTTCATAAAATAAAGAATTAAAAACACTTGGTGTTAAACCCAGGGATGCTGCTGCTGCCTGTTCCCTGATCCTGCCTGCAGATACCTAGGAGAGGACAAGGGCAGGGAAGGGGAAAGGCGGACGGGCTGTGGGCAGGCTGTGCGAGGATGAGGGTCGCTAAGCCCAACACAAAATTGCGAGGGTTTGCATGGCTCCATTGCTTTTTGCTCTAAATCAGCAAATTCCCAATTCAGCCCCGAAGTGCCGCTGATTTCCAACCCCTGTGAGCGCAGCTCTGCGCTGCTGCCGGAGCCCCTCATCCATCCCACCTGGAGGATCAGCCCCGAGCTTTTATTTAATGGATTTAAAGCCCTTAATTCCCCCGGCTGGCTCTGCTGCTCTCGAAGCCGGGTAGGGCAGTGCTCGCCTGACGTGTCCCGTGCCAATGGGGTAAATCCTGCTCTCCCCAGCCCCACGGTGCTCGTGCAGAGCTGATCCTTTGTTTTCTTCTTTCGTTATTTAATTGTCTCATGGGGGAATCGCTGAGTGCCCTTCATTTTGCGACGCAGAACTGGTGTTGACACGCTTCTTTTTTAATGAGTAAGAGTAAGGCCCTTGGAGACGCTACTTAAATAAGGGAGAAATCTCGCTGCTGGGATAGGAGTGAATAAATACACATCAGGCTCTGGTAATCCATTTATTTCCATCCTGGTCCTGTGAAAAATTTTGCCAAGTCGGTTATTTGAGCAACTCTGCAGCAAACTAGGCAGTGAAGGGAGACATCCCTGCAGAGATGCACCCCTCCATCCCGCCGTTGACACATGGTCTCCATCTCCATCTTTGGGGGGTTTTGTAGCAAGGCGTTGAACAGCTGGATGATATTTATTCTCAGCATCAGGCCACGGCCTCCTGTCCCGGCCGCGTGGTGCTTTAGCCGCTTTTCCCTTTGCCGGAGCAGGCAGTTCGCTGCGTCCTTCCCCAGCGCAGGGATGAGTGGGTCAGCTCAGAGGCTCGAGCAGAGGTGGGTACAGGCGCAGGAAGGGACCCCAAGGTTGGGAAAGCCCGACCCAACGTCACCATTGCTGCGTTTCTGGCCGGTGTCTGCACAAAACCAGCACAGCCGGGATGTTTCTTCCCTCCTTCCCTCCCTCGCCTGCCGACTCCGCGGGCAGCGAGAGGGCGGACTGGTACCTGGCTTTGCTGCAGCCCCCACTCGCAGTTATCCAAGGCTTTGGGTGCTTTATCAAGGGTTTCGGCTCGAAAGTCAACATAAATCAACAGTTGGCAGGCTCACCCTTTCTGTCTCTCTCTGGTTATTTTCTGTTCATGATAAAACAATGTGGAAAGGAAGCACGCAAGCCAAGGGGAGGGTGAGAAGAAACAAGATCCCTTATCTAATGCATGCCTGAGCTGCTCAAATGTTCCTGTATCAGCAATTATTTTGCCTGGCTGTGGGTTTTCACAAAGCTCTTGAGTCTTGCAAATGCAGTCTGAGATCACGCTGGCAAAGCACAGACCAAAGTTCTTCCCTTTTCTCTGAATCCTTCAGTAGCCGTTGGATGATACGCGTGAAACATCTCCCCTGTGCACCAGCACCAGGGAAACGAGCTGGAAGAAAGAATTTGCCGGGCTGTGGGGGGATGCTGAGCGTCTCCAGCTCTGCCCCGGAGCCCCAGCGCTGGCTGTCCCCAGCCTCCGCTTGCTGGAGTCATTAAAAACGGGGCAGGATCAGGCAGCTTGAGGTTCCCGACTGCTGCGAGCGAAGATGAATCTATTCCGTGCAAACGACTGCAAATGCGCTATACGTTACGGCGTTGCACGCTGGGTAGGCTTGCATGGTGAATAAGCATTACAGGGATGATTTCTGTACACATATCCATGTCTGATGGCCCAATTGTTCAGAGCACGAGCTTACAAACGTCTTGCTAAGTAGAAAGAAAAGAGAAAAAAGTGCCTTGCTATTAATAGGAAAGGAATAATATCTCTTTGTCTATGTCTGAAACCACTTTTAAAGCCATATGTATAGGCTACATTTCAACTAAAGCAATACACAGCGCTCAGAAAAGCAATATCGCTAAGCTCTGCTCCAGCTCTCGGGTTGATTTTGATATTTTTAATATTTCATCCAGACAACGGAGCCCGTCAACCACTATGTGAAGCGTTCATTTAACTAAGCCAATTTAAAAAGTGTAACAATTATAAAGAGATGGGCTCAGATGAGTCAATTTGTCTCGAGTGTTTTCTAGCTGAACTTAATAATATTGGAGATGTGAGAGAAATTGGAAAAAAATTCACCCTCTGCGTTCAATTCTTTTGAGAAGTCGAAATACCTAATTCACTCTGGCAAATGATAAATGTTCCTCCCCTCTTCTAATTACATCTTGCCTTAGTCACAGTGGTGACTAGTAAATCTCCTTTTGAGACTATACACATCACATACCGTCCTTGGTTAAAAAAAAAGGGGAAGAAAGGAAAAGTTCTTGATTAGATTTTTTTTTTTCTAAGAGCAATTCATTCTGCTCACACAGGATCTGGAATTGGCTTTTCGTGCTGCTAACCCCTCTTCATCGTCGCTGCTCTTTCTTATGTTGTGTCCTGAAAAAACCTTGAAGTTTTACTAAAAGTAAATGAAGTGGTGGGCGGTGGAAGTTGTTGGGTGGGTGTCCTTACGGGGAGCTTTATAAGCACAGACAGGAGGGAGGGCACGTGTACATGCATTGATTTTAGCGTTGACGATGATTTAATTGCTGGGACGAACGAGGGGTTTGCGTTTCCACACCTGGAAGATGTGCTTTGCTCTCGGGCAGTGCCTGTGGTTCAGCGTAGGTGCAGGTTTTTTGTGTTTTTGTGGGTTTTTTGTTTTTTTGTTTTTGTTTTGTTTTTTTTTTAGATGTTAGGGGTTGGAAGGGACCTCTGTGGGTCACCCAGCCCAACCCCCTGCCGAAGCAGGGTCACCCAGAGCAGGCTGCACAGGACCTTGTCCA
>Ga0065711_1049641_pt1 | contig 11196 bp, 6 predicted proteins | sample Hoacrofraction12_FD_59098 | JGI IMG/M metagenome (GOLD analysis project Ga0065711, IMG submission 59098) | Hoatzin crop microbial communities from Cojedes, Venezuela - Epithelial fraction 12 v2 (version 2) | ecosystem: Host-associated > Birds > Digestive system > Esophagus > Crop | place... | reverse complement strand
ATAACACTGTTTGAATTACAGGGTAATCAGGATTGTGGGTGGTTTTTTAATACATCTTGTCAAACTTGTGGCCCAGGTTAACATACAACTGCGGCTTTGGTAAAAATAAGACATTCGCCTAGATTTCAGTTTCGAATGAGGAGGAGTCTGAAGTTTCAGCCCAAGAAGTGATTCGCAATTTTTGTACAGTGTGTATATATTACCAATAATTTAGCACTTTAACCATTGGGAAACTGCAAACTGGATTGATTTGAAGTTACGAAAGGAATGATACGAGGCAGACTATGGCTGGCACCTCAGAGCCACCCTTAGAAACCATTTCACTTGCAGATAGGGCTATCAAGATCTGTTGGGGTGGAACGCTTACAGACTGCATTTTGCAGCCTGCCTTCTACTCACATAGCTGCACAAAACACTGGCGAGCCTCTTTCAAAAATCTGCTGGTGAGACTGGGCTGTTACAAAACACGGATTTTACTAAAATACTCTTAAAGTCACTGCGCCTTAAGCATAAATTTTATTTGTCTTATGGAGTACGGATAGCACAAATATTCTGAAATGCTTAACTGCACAGCTTTCCATTCCTCGGCAGTGGAATGCTTTGGGTCATAAAAGCCGTGTTTGGGAAACACTAGTGAAGGCTTCCCCAAGACAACACTTTTAGCACACGCTGGGCATCTCGCTCTGCCTGACCAGGGAAGTTTAAGTATAAAACTGCTAACAGATGGCAATGTTTCGGTGTAGAAGACTGATTCTCATAATGTAAATTTTGCCTCTTCATTTCTGCTGATGCAAATCCATTAGAAATCCCGATACAAAAAAGCAGCACTCTTCTTGTAACAATTTAGGTGTGATTGCTCAAAATTTGACACAGAGATAACAAGCGTTACCTGGGCTTCATCTAACCTCAACCATATTTGCTCAAAAAATTCACAATACTTCAACTCGCATTGCTACTCTCCTTTAAATAAAAGCATATGAGATGCAGGAAAAGAGAAAGGTTATACTACACCGTTGTATTTTATTCTCCATGAAGAATCTATGACCTGTTCTAAGGGTATAACATGTACAATTAACAGGAACACACATGTGTGAGCATAGCATCATATTGGGTTTTTAAACAGATGTGCTTGAAATGGTAACTTTACATTTCAGTCTATTCTATGGCATACGATACACAGAAAAGAGATTTTCTTTATTACACATCAGTCAAAATTTATTAACTAGTATTTTCTGACAATTCAGTCAGTCAGTTTCAATTATTTATTATTCAGCGTAAAACAGGTGCTTTTGACTTTTTTCTGAGATCGTATTTTTCCTGTCTTGTCAATAGGAAGTCATATTTGCTCTTCAATTTACATAATGTGTAGGCTCTCCTGAATCATCAAAATAAGCTGAAGTAGTAGGGAAGTGACTTCCATGAATATCAACGACTCCTATTTTTCACTCCGGGTGACATCCATACGGAAGCCAAGGCATGCCCAAAGAGTTGAAAAATAATACCTTAAAGGACAGGGAAAGAAAGGCAAGATGGCAGACAGTGCGATAGGAGAAACATCTGGCAGCCAGCAAAACAGGGCAAGAAAACAGTAACCTACGCAAGGGGGGACTGTCCTTGGAGCACACACACTGGCACCCTGTCCCGGCAGAGGGTTTCCAAAAGACAGTTTAATTTGCACCACACCACACCTCTGCTGATCAGCGAAGCAGCGATACCCCAGGTCCAAACAGCTGTAAGGAAGAACGGAAGATAAAACCAGTTTAAAAAGCGGCGTGCCAAAGCGTTGGGTATGCAGTAGCTGAAACCGGTGGCTCAGCCCAAAGCGGAGCCCCTTCAGGCATCACCAACATCCTGCTAAAACGATGCCGCGGATCACCACAGCCAAGGAAGTCAGAGCGACTTTTTCACCGCTTCTCTGAACGATATGCTGAACCTCATCATTCTTGCCCAAAATTTTTATTAGAAGAAATGTATTTGGGCACAGGAAAGGCACGTTCAATCTTTCCAAGGGAAAAAAAAAAATATTTGCTGTTTCTCCAGATTTATCAGGAAATAATTTCTTTATGTAATGATTAAAAAAAAGCACAGTTATCCATGCTTAAGTGTAAAACAATGCCAGACATAAACACATCTTCACCGGCAATGAGAGTGTGTTCCACTTTTCTGCACAACTCATTACTGACAACACCCAGAGAAAATCTTTATAATGTTCTGTTTCTCATTTCATGAATTTTTACAGCTAATGTGTTCTCAGTCAAGAATAATGTAGTGATCAGAGCAGAGCTCAGTAAGAATATCTGGCAATGAAATACCTATAGAATTTAATGAATTTCTCTCCTACAAGAAGAAAATTATCGATCAACAATTTTTTTTTCAAGCTTTAGATCAATTTTTACATCATTTAGCATAAAGTTTCTAGAATTAATTCATGAGAAGGTAAAGATAACAAGCTTTGAAGGTAACAAGATATTGATTTGTGCAACTTTCTATGCTAATTTTAGGATTTGATCGCAGCTAATTTAATTTGACTAGTGTTATTTTACTTTTAGATACCTATAAAATAACTTGAAGATGAAAATTCTCTTTGACAATAACTTCAGAAGACTTCATCAGAAAATAAAACTGGGAAAACTTGTGGGGTTTTGTATTCGCTTGCGCACACACACTTAGGCATGAATACACACACCACCTTGTTTAGTGACGAAAATACTACCCAGAGTAATCTGACAAGAAAGGAAGCAAGACAGGTCTCGTGTAGCCACCTTCCGATTAAGAGTCTCCACTTAAAGTATAATCTGAAAAACCTCAACAGTAAAAGATGTAATTTTGCTTTGGTCATGTTTAACACTCCCTCATGTTGAATCGCTATGTGTATTAAGCCTTTCGTGCCAAATTAATGCAATTTTCACATTTAAATAGGCTGAGCCGTTCTTTTACACATCTGAGCTTTCACATACCTTGGCAGTACCTCTCCACTTCCCGGGACACCGCAGTACTGGACGAGACTCTCGGACAGGGATTTGTTAAAAGCACAATTCCTGATCTAGGGTATTAAGTGTTTGGCAGCCAAATTAAATAAAATCCAGAAACCATCTGTTTTAGAAACTTAAATGATTAATTTTAGGAAGATGTTCTAAAAATGAGGTTATTTTTGGCATAGCATTTATTTATAAGACATATCACTAGCAATCCAGCATTTTTCATACCAGGCTTATAACTACATTTTCCAGTTATCCATCTGGGCCCTTTTCAATTCAGTGGTTTAATTAAAACTCAATGGTATTATCAATCTGTTGCATTTTTCATTTTGATGGTTATTACATTTACAGTACAGCAGGAGTACAAATTAAAGTAAGAAGATAAATCTCATCTAAAAATTTCATTTCTGTATCTTTGGTAACTTTCGTTGTCATAATATTTTCCAGCTCATTCACATTTATAGAACAGTTTTAATGATCTATTTTTTATGATTACAATAAGGGAAAATATAAAAAAAATTCTTTAGCAAGAGCTTTACACATCTCACTGAGTATCTCTCACCCTCCATCCCATCAGTCTGGTCAACAGATGGGCATTACACAGCAAGGTTGGGAAAAGATCCATGACGGAGTTGATACTAAGCGTTTTCTTTTCACCTCTTAAACATGTAATTTGGCAGTAAGTAAACAAGTATATATCTAAGAGAGGGAACCAGAGAGACAGATGTAGGAAGAAACTAACAGAATCCCCGGAGAATGGTGAAATGAAAATTGCAACGTCGCAAGTTCCAAGTAGTTTCACTTCATACTAAGGAATAGCATTGCTATGCCTTCAAACTTCCTATCCAGTCCTGGAGGACTCTAGCTTTAGGTTGCAGTTTCCAAACGAGTCTTAAATTGCAGGTCCCTGATTTTGATTTAGGTTTTAACTAGTGGAGATGATCTCAGATATTTCTCTTTTGCAGTGGCACACAACAACAAAAGCAGTATGCACTCCATCTGCTTACAGCTGGAAAGTTAACTAGAGCAAGCTTCATACGGCCAAAAGGAAGAGGGTGGGGAAATCATATTGAGACCTTAGCTCTCAATTAAACTCCCTAGAAAAGTGGAAATAACAGCCTCAGCTACTCTCTCCACTCCCCTTACCGCTACTACAGAAACAGAGACAGGTACAAATGACCTGGACTACCCTGCTGCCCATGTATGCTACTATGAAGTTCTTCAAAGCTTTGCATGACTTGCAGCATCTCAAGAAACACAAAGACCAGTTTGACACCAGTGTTATTTGTCCAGCAGTTTCTTCTATCTTATTTTTATAGCAGTAAACTCCCTAAAATTCTAATTATAATCAAAAGGAGACATCCCTGTAGACGTCAGAAGTTAAATAGACACATCAGGTCCCCTGGCCTGTGACCAAGACATCAAGGAATCTATTTATCAGCCCCCTTCCCTGGGCTCTGTGCAGAATTCCCAGCACGCCCACCGTTTCCCTGGGGAGGTGGCTCCCCTTTCCATCTCCCAGCTCCAGGTCTTGCAACAGAGCTTCTACCATGCCAGAGCTGCTTGTCCTGCTCTGAAAATGGCAGAGCATTTGGAGCAACGTGGCTAGTTATTAAACCAAGTTTTCGAGATGCTTTTGTTGCTTTTGATCGAAACTCCAGCTAAACAAAAAGAGAAAAAAAGCCCCTCTCTGGGTCACACATTCAGCGGCACTGAATGCTTCAAGTTTTCAGGAAGAAACATTTCAAATCCTCCCTATAGAAACAGCAAAACAAGGTTAACTCCAGCAGACATTAACAAAAGTACAGGAAAAACCTTAGTTATTTTTACTAAATGGTAAGCAGAACTGTTTGCAAACAATGTTATTTTCTTTCAAAATCAGAAAAAAACATATTTAACAGCAGTGGGCCTAGCAGAAGTGAATGGACGTGCGACGCCAGCTCCCTGTGAAAGGTCTGATGGGGCGCACTATATGGGAATAAAGAGTGCTACAGGCTCGTGCTGCCCAAAACCAGACAGACACGCACTTGCCTACCTGCTCCTCGCCCTTTTCTGCCTCGCTCCTTGTCTCTGGTTTTGAGGAAACAAGGTTTGAGGAAATCCATTACCTAACTGATGTACAACCCTCTCAGCTTTAGCTCATTGCAAAGCCAGGAGAACCATAACTTAATCAAAGATTTAAACTGGTAGAAGCTATAAAATCAAGGGAATAAATAGAAATAGATACACATAACTATACCGGGGAAGAGTCCACACAGGTTTTATTTAAAAAAGCCCCACTTCAAAGACAGTCTTTGGAGGAATCAGAAAGCCCATAGATAAAAATGTAGCTATTGACTACATGAAGCAGGACGTTTCCAAATTCCCTGGCTCAGGTTTGCACCCAGCAGCAGTCCAATTTCTTTAACCAGAGAAGACACAACTTAAACGATACATACCTAGTACTGTGCTCCATAACTAGTAACATTTCTGAAAAAGATCTTGGAGTCATTTGAAGAGCAGTAAGAAAACACAGAATATTCCATTCCAATGAAAGAGACACCAGAACATTCGGAAATACTGGAGCCCAAAGCCTGCCTGGGAAGGGTATGGTATGTGGGACAGCACGCTCCCATTTGGAAGACTGCTCGTAGTCCTATTCCCCATTTCAGAAAAGGACAGAAAAAATCAAAGTCCGGGGAAGGGTAACAAGGATTATTAAGACTTTCTTTCAAATGGGGGAATTACACAGGCCAATGCTTCAAACCGAAAAAAAAAACCCCTCTTAACGCACATTTGCGGAATGTATGAAATATGAAAATCAGCAAGAGGAAGCAAAAAAAAGGAAAACAATATTCACCACCCCTTATACCATTAGCTGATAGGCAGCATTCTTGAAACCTTACAAAAATAAAAGGCATAATTCAGTTAGAAAGCAAGAAGTCTAAGAAAAATTAATATAACATATTAGACCAAAGGATACAGTTCGCAAACACAAACAAGCTTTCAGCATACACCATAGCAGGCTTCTGAAGAACTAAATTTTGGACCTTGTTGCTCTAGCATGCTTGGATGCCAGAAGTGCAAATTGTTTCAAAAAGTAATTTAGACAGATGCTTGGAGAAACGTCCATCAGGGCACCATCTCCAGCTCAGGGCTTCCTAAAGCTTCAGGCTGCCAGAAGTGGAACGGGATGCAAGAAAGTCTCTAGATTTTCCCCTTTCTTACACAATTTCCCCAGACAGCCACCAGAGCCAGCGCTGGGGACGAGGACAGCCTCAGTGGGACTGGGGGGTTGCTCACTGCAGCTGCTCTCAGTCTTATCTGAAGAAAGGGGAAATCAAGGTTTCCAGAAGGTCAATGGGAGACATATATTTATTCTCACACACATCATCTCCTGGCCTTACATCAAAGAAGAAACTACTCAGAAGCATTTATCTGATTAATGTTTTCCAACACTCAACCTGTCCATTGGGACATCTTTCATCAGAAGCGGTGTCTGGATTTGCGGTGTTCATCGCTTTTTTTCCGCAGACCTCACACAAAGTCAGTGGAAACTCCTGCTGACTCAAACGCTGGATCAGACCCAGCGTTTCCACAAAAAGTGGAAAGTGGTTATACAGCTTAAGGGAGGAAATATCATTTAACTGCTTGGTCAGATGAGATTCCAGCTTGGGTGCTGATCTTGGTTACTGAAGGAGAACAAAGAACACCACAGCGGACTCTGATAGGCATCAGGAAGAAAAACAAGTCCAAAAAAACAGTCTGAATCAACAGGCAATATGTCATCTATAATAGCTTTACATCTAAGGCTTGATGTCTGGCTTTTCCTTTTACTGTCAGCAGAGGGTTCCTTTGGCTAAATAATTATAACACCACGATTAAAAAAAAAAATGTTTAGATAACACTCTTCTCAAAAAAACATACGCAAATACTAATGTTGCAGCTGATCAGTTTTGACACACCTGGCTATCAAAATGTTAAGCCTTCTATGAAAAGACTAGTTAGCTGAGAGGAACCTACCAGGAGTTACTTTTTCAAGCTGACATTCCCAATAACGATTTTAAAAGTACCAAGGCAGCATTCATTGTACCCATCACCCCCAGCCAACGCCCACGTGAGACACATCTTACTCCACACACACAAAAGTGCCACTCACTTCAGCCAACTCACAACCATTTAACTTCGAAAAAGTGCTAAAAAACCAAAATAGAAATGAATATTAACCGTACACAGAACTGTAACTGGGTCTTGTAGTGGGAGCACAACTAGTTAGCTTTCTGAAGTGAGATATGTTTAGGCACAAAAAGGACTTAGCACTCAACTTGCATTAACTTTTGATATGAGTCAGACACCCAATTATCCTTTGTGCTGTTGAAAAATCCATCCTCGCCTCTAATTCTTGTATTTCCATAAGAGTTGACATCTATTAAAACATCATTAGGTATGCAGTCAAAACAACATAACATTTCAAAAAATTACTGGTAGTCATAGTTAATTGTCTGTAAAATATTTCTTTAAAAACCCAGTAACTGGAGTCAATATTTCAGATATCTCTTCCATGTATTTTGGGGTTGAATATTTACTGGGGGAGCATCAGCTACTGGTATTTGCATCAGAAAGAATAAAAGGAAACTACAACACAGTTGCTGCCTATGCTTTACAAGTAGTCCTGACTTAATTGCAAAATATTAATTAAAAGGACTGAAGTACCTACCAATTCAAAATACATTTACTCTGTTCTTAAAAGAGGGATGTCTAGACTCTAGAAACCACTTTGAGCCCAAATCAAATACAAGAAAATTTTTACAAGAGATGTAAATGATCGCCCCAAAGTACTTAAGGAAAAAGCTAGAATATCCAAAAAAGCTAAATACAAAATGATTAAAAAATATTAATACAAATTAGACTCTAGAATTTATTATAAAATGTGAAGAAAAAAATATGAAAGACGGTTGGCATAAATGCTAAGAATAATAAGAGGAGAATATGAGGAGCTCAAGGAATCACGCCAACAATATGATTAACTGCCATATGGGTCCTACTGAAGTTTTCATAAGACAGCCTTATCCCACCGCTCTCGGACGCCGAGTGATACATTTCTTGACCTGAACTGAGCGATTCAGTTTTACCGCCTGCCCGGAGGATGCCCACATGGCCAGCACACGCGCAGAAGAACTTCTCACGAGTGCATGGTTTGCTGCCCACGATCCAGACGAGGCACATGCACGCGTTTCTCGCTGGGAAACCCCCAACAACCCTACACCACATGCTTTTTTAACAGCGTTTTCTCTACCCTCATTTCTGCTGTGGTCATGTTATGCACAGTCATCAATGCACAATGTGCAGTGCTGGCAAAATACTCTGAGAATGCAGGTCCTGTGCTTCCCATCAGCAACAGCTCCGGACACAGCAGCATGCTGCATCTTGAATGCAGAGGGTAGAAGGAAAAAAAATGGTAAATTGGCAATAGATCCATAGCCCGCAAAGAAAAGATCTGTTTCTTTAACATGCCAGAAATACAAACTGATATCCAGAATGATATTTTGGCTTGAAACTGAACGAAAGACTGGAGATGTGGCCTGTGAGATTATGCCAACTGAACCGAACAAAATACCCAAAATTTGTCAGCGTGATCCAACACTCTGAAATTGCCGCAGACAAACTGCCCGTTTACCCAGAGGAAACCAGCTATGGACGTGAATTAGTATTTCTTTGTTAAAATCAAAATAGTATATCCTCTCTTAAGGCAAGGTATAACAAAGCAATAACCGCAAGTGTTTTCTCGTCTATTCCTCTATTCCTGTTTTAGCAAATACGAGAAGCGGAGGCAGCTGCAAAGTGCGTGGAGGTAAGCGGGGAGATGTGCGCCCACAGCTGTGTCACGCCGCTTGGTACAGTAAGTCGTGAGTAAGAAAGTCTGTTACCCCAAAGTAATGCCATCTCTGGGATTTACAGACCATCTCCAGAAAAAGCAGCTCCCAGAACCACCCCAAGATGTAGTTTACCAGCGTTGCGAATGGTGGTGAGGGCACCCAAAACTGCCCACAATGGGTCCATGCTAAAGAAGATGACTGTGAGCCATCAGCCAGATTCAATAGCAACCAGGGAACTACACAGAGACTTTTGAAAAAAAGAAAGGAATCATCATGACTTTTTTTCCTCATAGCAGAGGGGAGAGAGCAGCGGGAAGGGAGCAGTGGTGCGGATCTCACGGGGCAGATGGGTGCACACCAGCACAGCACCCACGTCTGCCACGGGAGGAGAACCCACATGGCTGGGAACAGGGGATAAAACTTCACGTGCCAGCAGCGGGGATGCTTTTGGGGGAGCGGGATGATGATTAGAAACTTACAGGATTAGATCTACAAAGATGTTTATAAAATTCTAGTAAGCACCTTGTACTATAGCTCTTCTGGTGCGCTGCTGGTATTGATATTGCTGGTCTTGAATGTATAGTTCACTGATTGCTGCTTAATTACACCCCATTAATAAATCAATGAAGCACTTCGATCCTGATCTGATTTCTGTTAGATTACATGGGCAGCTTCTCCCTGCAGCAAGCAGGTATCATAGCTTTCCCTGCCGACCTTTCTGAAAAATTAAGAGAGAAACTTAAAATGATCAAAAAATTTTACTCTCCAACATTTTAGCACTAAATCACCCACCTGAAGGAAATTAATGATGGATGTTTAAGAACTGATCAGGGGAGTAAAGGATCTCCCATGATTTCAGAGGGAATAAAACACTTCTGCTTGAGAAAAAAAATGCCATGTTGACTTTAATCAAGCCTGGCCACTCTGACAACTCATAAAAGGCCACTATGAGTTTGGGCAGTTAATGACTTTTAATAAAAAGTTTATTACTTCCTCAGTTAAAAAGCTTATGCTAGAATGAACTTCAGAGGCCTAACAAAACTATTAAATCACAGATATTCTCTACTGTCCTGGTCTGTTTATTCACCAGTTTTTCCCCAAAGTACACAGGCAGGCACAGCCACGCAGAAAACAACCAGCAGGCCACGGAGCAGGACGCTTGCTACAACAGCAGCAGTTAGCATCTCACAACTTGTTATATTGGATTTGATTGTTGTTTTTCTGCTGCAAATTTTGTTTTTCTGCAATTCCACTAAGCTTAGGTAAACCATGCACCAGAGTTCAACTCTCTGCTGACTGCTCGCCATAAACAGCATTTATTGCCAAAGCTACGAATTTAGAGAAATGGGGAAAAAAAATCAATCTAAGGAAAGCATTGTAAAAGAAGAGTGACAACAACATTCCTTTTTATTGATGACCCTGAGCACAGTAACATGCTGACAAACATTGCTCTTCCCGCACTATCACAGCCCTCGGCACGGTATGTCCTACACGACCACTAACCTTCATTTTGCAGCTTTTCCTCTTTTCCCGACCGATGCAAAGCTTCACAGGGATGGGGGGAGATCCAGGCGAGAGCGGGTAGGAGATGGGGCTTGGGTTATCAGTGCAGAGGCGAAAGAGAGAAAAGAGATTGCAGCTCTTAGAAACCCTCACTCTTTCACGGTCTTTAAAAGTACCAAAAAACTAGGTGGTTTCATTAAAATTAGGAAAAATGAGGACGGCCACGTGCCCTCGCTAGTTAGCAGTAGGAAGGAGCCACTAAAGCCATTTGGGAGAGATCTCTTTCTGGAAACAAAATTCAGAGCGGAGTTCGTATGCTTGAAGTGGTGGAGCTCGATCTGAACGGAGAGAAGTCTACTGGCAGAAGATATTCCTTGGAAGGTAAATGTATTTATTCATTCTACGGCCTTTCTGCCTTATGTTAAATTTATGAGCTTTTATGTTCTGTTATATTTTCAGCTTTCAGCTCAGAAAACCACAGTCGTGGCACAGAACGAAAAAATCCCATAAAGTCAAAAAGCATAAAAAGAGATTTATCTGTCTCCTCTTAATTTCTTTCTTCTCGCTGGGATAAATCTTTGATTCAGGCTGAACAGCTCAGCTGCTCTTTGGTGGGGAGAGGAGAAAGGCACACCTCCTAAAACTGCCGCGCCGCTCCTGGGCTGTCACCGGAGCCCAAACCAAATGCACCCCAAGCCCGGGGCGCAGAGACGGGGACAGTGTCTGCTCCCTGCCCGCCCCACCAGCGACTCATCATCTTTGAGAGGTCCTGGAGGACAGGAGAGGTGCCCGAGGACTGGAGAAAGGCCAATGTCACTCCAATCTTCAAAAAGGGCAAGAAGGAGGACCCAGGGAACTAC
>Ga0065711_1013503_pt1 | contig 11196 bp, 11 predicted proteins | sample Hoacrofraction12_FD_59098 | JGI IMG/M metagenome (GOLD analysis project Ga0065711, IMG submission 59098) | Hoatzin crop microbial communities from Cojedes, Venezuela - Epithelial fraction 12 v2 (version 2) | ecosystem: Host-associated > Birds > Digestive system > Esophagus > Crop | place... | reverse complement strand
GCCATCTCTGAAGTACCAGGCTTTTTAGCTCTGCTGCTCTTCTGGGAAAGTCCTTCTCCTGCAGAGCTGTGGGGAATGCTTTACAGGCTCCATAAGTCATTAGCAAATGTAAAAGCAGCAAGCAAACAAGCTCCATTTCCTTCATTTGTGCATTTTGGTTTTAAATATTACGTTTCCAGGGATAAACGTTGGCAGCACTTGAAATAAGATGTATTAATTAATGAACGAAGCACTTAATTTAGGTTTAATAGGATAATCCTTTGCCGCATGTTACACAAATAGTAATTGAATATTAAGAATGCATTGAATAAGAATTAACTACTAGGAGAGAGATGCAGTTTATTGCATTCTTGTTAAAAGCATAGCCCCAGCCTAGGTCTTCAGTGTGGGAAAGCCGGATTCAAAGGCTCTGAAAGTCAATGTGGAAACTGCTCGGAAACGTGTGTGGAGCGCAGGGAGAGAAATTCAGGATTAGGCTTTTGTTCTTTACCAATCCATGGCCTGACCCAAAGCTCTGCTGCACAGGAGGGACCTCCTTGCATTGACTCTGAGAGCAGCTGGATCATTCACCAGGTGAAATCTAGCCATCATCCTAAACACATGCCTAGGATAAATGTAATCACTAGCGTGGGGGATCAACAGGTCTGGAGGCAAAGGGCTGCTTTAGTCATTATCCAGAGCCATGAGCCCTCTGCCATGCAGAGCTCGACAGCTTTGCCAGGTCTGGAAAGCATCAGACCCAGCAAGGGGAGGGTGACTGGACACAGGCGATGGGTAGGGTGGGACCTTGACATCTGCCCTTTGCAGCTTCTGCTGGGCAGAGCTTTCTCTGGGCCACTGGGTCGCCCCGATCTCCTCCTAACCCCCTGATGGCAGCAACCACGGGAAATGCAGTCCTGCACCCTTGCTCACTCTCGGAGGGGAATCCGCCACCTTCATTTTATTCTGGGATGTATTTATTGCCGCTCGCTCAATTACATTATTGCAAAGTGTGAGTGATAAAACCTTTAAATTATTATTGCTCATCCTTGTTTAAGGGAATAATTATTGCGCTTCTAAACAGGGAGCAATTCTTCACAATGGGAAATTTAGTCTTCAAGGATATTTCCCCTGCAACTTATGCTACATAATTTAGCACTGACTACACAAGGATTTTATTCTGTCTATCCCTAAAACTTTCCCTCCTTCCCATGCCAGTTTACCTTGGTGCTGTGGGTCATTGCACACTGAAGGTGCTGCAGATCCTGCTTAGGGGACTTGCCGAGGGCTGTTTCAGTGACCTGTGGCAGAGCGGAGAAACACTATCCTGTCCCCTGAATTCCCCACCGATGGAGCAGCAAACCCCGAGATGCATCCTTGTGCTCTGCCCACCCGCAGCAGCCGTGACAGCTCCACCAAAACCCCAAATGTGTCTTCTCTCGGCTAAATCCCAGCCTGGCACTGGAAGTCAAGTTTCTCTAGCTCTTATTTTAATTATTTTTATCCCTGGCCAGAAAAACTGCCTCAAACCTCAGTCGTTTGCTCATGTCAGTTCAGCCCGTCTGGGTGATTTATGCAGCCGAGGAGAGGGAGGTTATTTAGCAATTGTTTCAAATCCAGGTGCAGGGAAGCGGGGGGGATGGAGACATATTTCATTTGTGACTCAGATCCTGCCACCTGGGAGAGGCTGGGTGACAGGTACGCAGAGCTGGTGTCATTCATCTCCCGCGCGGGGAGGAGCTGGAGCCCAAAAGCAAACCTTGTGGCAGGAGTCTGGAGCATCTCCATTCCAACCGGGGACGATGGCTCAGCTGGCAGGGGGTGTGTGGGTGGGAAGGAGGTGACAGCCTCGCGGCGTGGGGACCGAGCCTGGGGATCCTCTGTCCTGACCTGGTGCTGCTGTCCCTGCTCTGAGGCCAGGAGCAGGAGAGTCAACGGCAGCTTTCTGCGATGCACGGCAAGGCAGAGCGCAGCGATTTCCAGTGCAACCCACTTCTCCCTCTATGTTAATTAAATGGGACAGGAACATGGACCTGGCTTCTCTGAATAAGAAACCAGCTGGAAGGTGGCTCTTTTCCTGAGCCCTGCTGCTTCAGCAACCGGACTGGGAGGGAGGCGGGAGGAGAAGAATATCCTTGGATTAAATTTAATGAAAATAAATATATCGGCTCTGCTAGCAGCAGGCGGGGCCCCATTTAGGGAACAGCAAGTCCAGCTCATTCTTCAGGAGCTGTAACTTTCGTGCTGGCTCAGAGCCTGCTTGGTGGCTTTGCACAAAGTGTTTTGGGAGGTGCAGGAACGATGCCTGGGAGGAAGGTGAGACAGCCTGGGAGACAATGATAGATGAAGTAATGCTTCACGAAGCTGGCATATACTTGATGATGAGCCTGTTATGCTGGATGCTAAGTACCAAACGGTGATTAAATGGTGGCGGTGTGGAAGGAAGGGGATGGAGGACGGAGGGTTTGACCTGTCCCGACAGCTCCTGGGGGCTTCGCTCCACAAAACTTCCTCCAGCGTTGCGCAGCAGCGTGGGGGCATCACGGATCCGTTTGGTCTTTGGTTTTGTTGTGAGTGTATTTTGAAATAGCTGAAGCAAAATGGGCATTTCCATATATAGCTGAAAGCAAGAAAGTTGTTCTCCTGTGGTGCTCTCCCAGGTTTGGTTTCTCTAGTGTCCCAGCTGGCAGAGGCTCCTGTCCATGGTGGGGAGACCAACCGCTGCCTCCTCTCCCCCATCACTATTCCTACAAAACATGCAGGATGGAAGAGGGGAGAGGATGGGAGACGACCTGCCCTGAGCCCGGGCTGCGTGGTCGGTCCCTGCCCCAGTGGTTTCGCGACAGGGAGTTCAGGCGTCCCTGGGGCAGCTCCTTCCTCGGGTCATTAATGAGAGATTTGCTCACATCCTGTCGTGATCTGCTGGACTTTGCTTAGCTGCATCCCATCAACGCTCTGGGCTGTTTACTTGTAGAGATTTGATTTCAGGTCCGTCTCTAAGCCTCGTACTGTCTTGTAGTGACATTTCCCTTGCTAAATATCAGACCAAGGATATTTGAAAGCCGGAGCGAGGAAGGACATAGCGAGAGATGCAGGATGAAGGACAGGAAAGGGCTGGAGGAGAGGATTAGGGGAACAGTAATAGGAAGTGAAAGGAAAAAAAAAAAAGTCCCAATCAGGCCCTGTGGAGGAATAAATACCAGAACGGTTGGGTGGTCAGGCGAGGCTCCTGCAGAGGCTGTGGGATCATTCGAAAAGCAATTAAGTGCTTTCCTGGGGGAACTGGCTTACTGGAAAGGCTGAGTTGCTTCGGACCTTTTCCAGTCCCGCTATCTTTAATAATCTTCCAGCAACTTCAGCCAGCTGGTGGCTGAAGGCAAGAGCCAGGACTTCCTAGAGGGGTTGGGCAAAGTGGTTAATCATGGGGTGGCAAGCAGGTTGGTTGGTATTGTGCAGCTCTGCGAGGATAGGGCGTTAGAGGGAGGAACTTGCCCATGAATCTCTGCCTCGGTCCTTAAGTGTTCCAAAAATCCAGATTCCGCAGTGTCCTGGTGAAGAACAAGGTGACGGCCTTGCTCGAAGCCATGGAGCGAGAGGATGGAGGGTGCCGGCTCCTCCGCAGCTCAACAGTGGTTCCCTGTCCTGCAAGCAATGCTCATGGGTTTTACTCTCCCCCCGCTGCGTTGGGACCAAGAGCCTGGTTGCATCACACCGCTATGGGAAGGTAACTGGGGGAGATGGGCACTGGGAGCCTCTGCAAGCGCCATGCGGGAAGGTTGGAGGATTGCGGGGATCACTGCTTGTGCCTCGCTAGAAATCCAGTGTCCGTGAGGCTGGAGACCCTTGCTGTGCTTGCGTGGTGCTGCAGGATCCATGTTAGGTGTTTGCTGTGTGTCACTGCTCCCCTCTCCCCACAGCTTTGCAGACCTGCGCAGGGCTGAGATGTTTGGGTCTATGGGCTTCTTCCAGAGATAACACTCGGTGTGCTCTACAATACAGGAATCAGGGATCAAGCCCAGGGTTCTTGTCCTGAGGGTGTTGCTGGCTGCAGACCTAACCCTGCTATGAGATGCGAGTGTCTCTGTGTTCCCTGGCACCTATCCCGGTCACCTTTTTTTCCTTTTCCGCTCCTATAGGAACAAATTATCTGAAAAGATCTCAGGCAATGTGAAAACAATAATTATTCACTTCAACATAGCAGTTCTGGGACACCTGATCTCCACGTCTTGTTAGAAAGTGAGGCTGTGGCAGACTGACACCTTTCACAACACAGCGCTCAGAGGGAGGCGGTCGGGCTGGGGAACGTGCTGTGCGGCGAGGCAGCGCTCTGCTCCGCGCCACGCTCGCTGGTGCTGTGCCCACCCGGCTCCTCCAGAACGGCCCAGCCATGGCACCCCGTCCCCTCGGCCGTCACCGCGCCGGCTCCCATGCCGAAACACCGGGGCAGCGGCACGAGGCGCTGGGTGCTGCCAGCACCGGGGAGTCCCGAGGCTGTGGCAGGAGCGGCTGTCGAGCAGCCGGGGAGACGTGCAGGCTTGAAGTGCAATTTGCATTTTAATAAAGTAAGTTGTATTTTTTCAGTAATTTGCATTTAAATCAACCATGTTTCATAACTGAGCATCCCTCTTAAAGGGGCACTCTGAACTTTCCCTAACTCAGGGGGAAGGTTAGAGGAGAATTTTACTTATCCCGCTCGAAGTGCGGGCTAATAATGTCACTTTTTTACTCACAGGTGGCACCTACTGACCCTAACTCATATATTCCAGCCTGCTGNAGCATCCCAGAGTCCTCCACGGTGCTGACAGCGTCCGAGCAGCCCTCGTATGAGCAGGCAGAGCGGAGGTAACATGAAGGAGACGCGGGGATTTGCCCGGGCACAGGGGAGCGGGACCCTGTTAGCAACCGACGCGGGAGCGGCGTAGGCGCAGGCGTACCCAAACCTGGTGAAACCGGGAAACAGAAGCAGAGGGAAACGCGTGTGGTGCAGAGAATGCAAGGAAATGATCAATTTTTAAAACTATTTGGGATAAATTGAAGTACACTCTTTTTAACAAATTTGAAGCTTTTCTCTTTTCAACTCCTTTTTGTACTGAAACCATTTCACGGTCCGGCACAAAGCACAGGATCTGGAGAAGAGGTGGCGCTTCCAAAGGCAAGCAAGAAGGAGACGTTCTGTTCGGAGCGTGCTGGAAAGCTGCTCCCTTTCCAAACATAATGAACTTTTCCTGTTGTTGAGAAGTTTCTATAAAAAGCCATTTTCCAATGCAAAAAGCTCTGCACCGGAGGCCTGTTTCGCTGGGTCTCTGGGTGACAGAGCTGCAGCCGCTCGGCGCTGCCTGTTCTGGCTCCGGAGCCTGCCCGCAGCGTCATCTCCCCTCCCCATCACCCAGGAATGCCCAGGGCCCCCTGCACCCCGAGGACAGCACTCTGCAAGGTGCCGTTTGCTTCTGGTCGCTTGCTTTTGCAGCCAGTGAGTTTTCCATCAAAGCCGCTGTCGCCTTTTATCCTTGGGGGAAGCTGCCTGCGAGAACAGCCTTTTAACCACAGCTGATTTAGGGGACTGGGAGGCTTCATGGTGCTACGTTTATCTTGGGAATGGGGCGGCTCTCTGTGTCGGACGTGGATTCAAGTGCTTGGAGAGGGAGAGGCCAATGGGGTGTGGGCTTGCCCCAGATGCTTCAGCCCTTGGTACTGTGCAGATGAGCCACAGCACCTTCGTGCTCTTCCCTTTGGAGCGAAACCTGCCTGCGATGAGCTGCTGCTGTTCATTGAAGGGCAAAAAGCTCATACGTTAATTTTAGCGTTTAATTCTTTTCAAGGAGGTCAAAGCAGAGGGAGGAAGGGGATTACTTCCTGTTCAAGCACCTCTCTCGGATGCCAGGGTGTTTAGGTGGGAGAGTCATGGGCTAAATCCCCCCCCAGTTAACTCCCACACCGCAGAGTGAGTGGGAGATGGGATCAGAGGAGGCTTAGGCAGGGCAGCCGCCGAGCAGAGCACAGACATCTCTCGTCATATTACCTGGTGGGGGATACACATTGCTGCTGAGAAGGCGGTCGCTAGCTGAGGAGCTGCAGGGTCTCTATCTGGGAGGGATGGCCACGAAGATGTGACCTGGCATCCCCACGTGTTCCCCATGTACTGCTGAGCTGAGGGATGCCGAGATGCTGCAGCGGTGCTGTGTCACCACCGCTCCTTTCCAGAAAGGATGGGAGAGGCGCGAAGGGGAGGTTGAGTAACCGTGGGTATAATTCAGGATGATTCCTTCCCAGGCTCTTCATTTGCTGAACATGTCACCAGCCGTGTAGTATATGGGGTGTTTCGTATCAATTTTCTGCGATGCCAGGCCATAAATAAAGAAAATAAATGTTGCAACTGTTAATCAGTCGCTGCTCACCCAAATGAGTTCCCTATACATTTTCCTGTTCTATAATTACTTGTCACCTATTGCTAGTTTGTAACTTTTCGGTCTGTGATTCTGTTCAGTGGCTTTTCCCCCCTCTTTTGACAGGATTAATCTGTTAGTGGTGGGATTGTTTTTCTGATTTTGGTTTCATTGTTTGGTTTCCCTCCCCTCCCTAGGCGGAGGGAGTTAAAAACCTATTGATTGCTAGCGGAGGTTTCTTATGGGTTAGGAGCCGAGGGAAAGCAGCCTCCAATCGCAGATGGATTTTTAATGTCCGTAACAAATACTCGATGATACCTGGCGCTGGCACTGTGCAATTTGTGCAAACAGACTTTTTGCAAGAGTACATTAATTTAAGCCTGGCATTGTTTCTGGGAGGTGGCTGCAGCGGTGCTGCCAAAGCAAGAGCCGATGCTGAATACTCTCCCCTTTTTCTGTCTTGTTTTCTGCAGCTTGCCAAGGCTCTGGAGGAGATGTCTTGCAGCAATCAGCTCCCTGCACTGGTCTGCTTTCACCCAATGCTGCCTCTCCTCTGGGATTTGGGTTGGCCGTCCCCATTTTGCAGGTGGGGAAGCGGAGGCAAGGAGCCTTGCTTGCAGCCATCCTCTGCATCAGCCTCCCAGGCAGGGATCCTGACTCCCCATCCAGCAACCTGGGGCAGGAGGCGGAGGAAATCCCCTGTGAGCTATTGCTTCTGGTGAGGACCGCTTCAAAATAGAGCAGTCTAATGGACGAGAAACAGCTGTGAAAGCAAAATGTAATCTTTTCAGCCAGGCCCTCCAACCTGCAAAACAGAGCTAACTTCATCTCACTTCCCCTTGCACCGAAAATAATTGTAATTTACACACCGAAGGGACAGATAGACTGGAACATCTTGTGGCAGGAAAGTATTAACTGCAGCTGTCATGTGGAGCTGCCCCAGGGACGGGTATATTAGGAGGGAGGCTGCTGAGATGGATTTTTGGGGAAGAGTGTAAGGAAAACGAGCAGAGGTTCGTGGGGAATGCATCCCTCGTGCCTCTCCGGGCTGCCTGGCGGAGCTGCCTGCCGCACGCGGGGACGCCTTGCGCTTTATAGCTGTTGAAACCTTCCCGTACATTCATTTGCCTGGCAGCTTCTGCTTTGAAGGCAGAATAAAAGACTAAATTTCTAACGCAGTAAAGGATAAAACACAATGGGGAAGTCGGTCTGCTATACAGGAGGAATAATAGGTCTATTAGGTGAACACATTTTCAGTGCACCCAGCCAAAACGTTTCATTAAAACAACGGGGCTCCTCCCTCCCCTGCTAATAAATTAACCTCTGCGGAGGGGACAGATCTGCTGAAAGGATTCATTTTCTGCAGTGAAATGTGAGCTTGCATCTCTTGCAGGGAGGGCTGTCTGGTCCTTGCCTTGGGGGGAGAGCTTGGCTCCCTGCTGGAGCCCCCGGCATGGGATGCTGGGCGCTGGGACGGAGGCTCACGTAGGGGATTCCTTCTTTTTACCTCCTTCCCCCCACTCGAGATCTGTCCTTGGTTTCAGGCAGTGGAGTACCTCTTATCTTTGCCCCCAGTCTGGCAGGAGCCATGAGGCAGGAGCCCAAGGGACTGCAGAGCCCACCTGAGCCTCCAGCCTGGCCTCTCCTGCCATCCAGCAGCAAGCCAGGACAGCATCCTTCCTCTGGCAGCGTATAATCTTTCAGGGTCTGAGGATGACAGACGTGCATTTGAAGCCTCTGGTGGGATTTGGAAGGACAGAGTTCAAACATCCATCTGGCCGTCAGCTCACCACCGTCGCCCAATCCTCAAAACGCCTCCGGGCCTTGGCACCTCCGAAAACAAGGCAGTTTTGCGAAAGGTGCGTGGGATGGAAAATTGTTGTTTGTGTTCACAGAAGCTAGAGATCAGATGCTCTGAGCTATAAACCGGACTCATCTCTCAGGGCAGCACTGGCAGAGGGGGAAGGGATCGCAAAAGCATCTTCTGAAAGGATTCGGGCAGCTCTCCCCGCTGGAGCAGCTGCTGCTGCAGGGGTTTGGTAGCCGAGCTTGGTATGGCAATTCCTCCTCCCTCCTGCACAGCTGCTCCCGTGGCCACCAGCAGATCACCCAAAATGTGCCAACGGACCAAACCTCCTATAAAAGTTTCCATCGGGGCTGTGCTGACGTTGCCAAGGTCCCCACGTAGCTGGGGACAGCAGCTGGCCGCTCGCCTTTCCGGGGGACTGGGGACCGAGCGGTTGTGAATACAGACGAGGCTTTGCAGTGAGCAGACTCAGTCCAGCTGCTGAAAAGATCTTACTGCAAGTCTAGCGCGGCCTTACGCTCCTCCACAAATTATTTATCAGGATAAATAATTATATATTAGGGCCATAGTGGATGCAAATGATTTAATTAATAATACACGCTTCAAGAGTAATTTGCAATTTAAAGTGCTGTATAAAAGCCCGGTATTAGCAATACTTATTTTTATTTATTAATTACTGGCTCTCAAAATCTCCATGGTGAATAATTTCCCATCTTTTTCATTTATAATTTTTTTCTGTGGCTCTGGGGAGAGAAAAGGCGTCCTTGCAGTGACCTTGTACAGAATCTGGTGGACTGGGAGCCCCTGACTGGGCTGTTTCTTGTTTGTTTGACCTTTGTTGGTGGAGACTCAGGAGTTAGGGTCTGTCACCTTACGAAGAGGTTTTTGTTCACTTTCTTTAGGTTGTACCTGTCACCTGGGACTGCCTTGCTGCTCTTTTGAACTGTGCGTTTGGCTGATGTTTGGGGAAACTCTTTCCAAAATAGGGATGCAATGCTTGCGCTGATTCCTTCAGCACAGAAAAAAATGAACCCTGGGTGGGGTTTACAGCCTCGGAAAGCCCCGCCGTCTGCCTCGCAGCAAGTGCTGTGCCCCAAAAGCCCAGTCTCTGCGTCCCCCTCCAGCTAACGTCTCCGATGAACGGAGACCAGGACTCCAACCTCTGCCTTTCTGGTCTGGGAAACGCAGCCCCCCTGGTATTACATCTGCGTTTGCTGCTGGAAGGGGCTTAACTGCTTTTCCCATGGAGGCAGAAAGGTGCTGAGCACCCAGAGAGCCTTGACGAGGTCAGGAGGGGCAGGAATGGGGTCTCTCTCCTGGCATCCCCTTGGCTCAAGCATCCCACCGAGCAGGCCCCCGGGCAGGCTGCTGGCAGGCGCGTGGCAGCTTTCTTTGCCCGCTTTCTGATACTGCAGTGCTTCGAGTCCTGACACTTCGCTGCCTGCCTCTCAAACGCCGGCAGAACCTGGTGGGCGCTCCGATCGGTGGCATATGGTGCGAGTCACTCTGAGAGCACCCAGCGAAAGCAGTCTCGGGGAAACGGGTCGGGGAGCGGGGGCGGAGGGAAGCTGTGCCGGCACCGCCGGAGCCGTCCCGCTGGCAGCCGCCTCCGGGAAGCGGTGCGGTAACTCAGCAGTTACTCAACCAGGTGGGGAACGCGCGGGGAGCTGCTTTGTGGGTTCCTCGGTGGGTCTGTCCAGTGCCGCGCGTTGCTTTGGCCGTGGGGTTGCTGGGGGTTTTGCCAAGGAACCCGCTGTGGTGGGTGGTGGGTGCTGGCCACTGCTGCTGACCGGGTGCTAGGAGGTGCTGGCTGGTGCCTCCGCGTGCTGCCGTGTCCCCCTGCAAGGGTGGCACCCGCGGTCGAGGACCGTGCTTCTGCGCATCCCACTCCACGCTGCAGCCTGACCGAGACCCACAAGAGCTGGATCCAGGCGCTCTCTGTGTCACGAAGTCCCACGGCCTCTGCAGCAACGCTTTCTGTGGGAGCTGTAGCTGCTGTGGTGCGGAGGATTGGTGCCGGCTTGGCGAGGGAGCGCAGTGGGACGGGGGACTGCCAGCGGGTCGGTGCCGAGCGTGGTGGTGGCGGCGATGCAGCTGCTGGCCCATCTGGCAAAGCAGCTGCCGGCGGGACCTGGGGCTTTGCACGCAGACGTGCAGGCGGCTGGAAATGGAAACCGTGGAGGGAGGAGGCAGCCGGCAGCGCGAGGCCGGCTGGGAGTAGGGGGAGGCATGCGGACCGAGTCCTGCCGTGTGTCGTGCCATTCTGGCACTGGTGACGCGCTGGCCAAGCTGGTGGCCGTGGGGGTGAGCAGGGGTGTGCCTGGGACAAGTGACAGCAAAACTGTTTTGGGGTCTTGGCAGATCATAAGGTACCCGGTTGCTTCTTGGTTCCTCTTAGGACTTCTTGGTTCCTCTTAGGACTTCTTGGTTCCTCTTAGGACTTTGCTGCAGCACAGAAGGGGATGCGATGCTCCGGGCAGGGCGATAGTGGGACCAGAAGGAGTCTTGGCAAACACGTGGCTTGGACCTGGGGCACAACCCTACTCTCAGCACAGCGCACTGGGGGAACTGGCCTGTCCGAGAGCAGGCTTAATTAACCTGATCTGGGTGCCTGGATTAAATAGCGCTGGGCTGGGCTAGAGTGTTTTAATGCTGTTTCTGTGTTGGCAAGGAAAAAGTGGCGCATCCTTGTGTTTCCAAAGCCCTAGTGTGGACACAGCTCTGCTGCCGGCCACACGCACCCCATCAGAGGTCACCAGCCACCCCTTGCAGGTAAAGATTTCCACACGAGTGGGGCGCAGGGCTGCAGGTATCTCAGCACGGGCTCTGAAGCATGCATGAAGCAGTGAGGAGACACACTGCGCAGGGTTCATGACAACATCCCCGCTCGCCAGCAAGGATGCGGGAGCAGTGGTGGACCTGGGTGCCCAAATCCCACCCGCTCATCCTGACCCCCCCATGGCTCCTTCCCCTGAGTCACCCGGGGTGCTTGTGCCGAATCGCGGTGATGATGACGCCCGGCTCGTC
>Ga0065711_1011355_pt1 | contig 11196 bp, 8 predicted proteins | sample Hoacrofraction12_FD_59098 | JGI IMG/M metagenome (GOLD analysis project Ga0065711, IMG submission 59098) | Hoatzin crop microbial communities from Cojedes, Venezuela - Epithelial fraction 12 v2 (version 2) | ecosystem: Host-associated > Birds > Digestive system > Esophagus > Crop | place... | reverse complement strand
TTTTTATTCTTTTTTATCCTTCTGTGGGACGGGACTTTCTCTGTGCCTGAAGCCGCGGCTCAAAGCCGTCGCTGTCCCATCTCGGTTCTGCCCGAATGGCACCGGTGTCTTCCACTCAGCTAAAGCTATGGAAGGTGCAACATGCTTTTGCATTTCAGAATAACTTCAGCTCCGTTTAGAAGATTCAGGTGAGGCAGAGTTCTTAGTGAAGGAGTTCCTCCCTGTGTGTTTCACTTCCAGTTACTTTCTATTCTCTTGTGATATGCTGTTGGACCACAGTTAAATATAACGCCGCAGTAGTAGTTGGGCCTCCAACATTGGAAGTGCACTTCAGCTTGTCTTTTCATGCTATAGTTCCCCCTTTACTTATTTATCATGGCCTCCTTTGCAATATGAGCTAGGAATTGAAATGCTTGTGCAGTGGATTTCTGTTGTACTTGACAAGGGCATACTGAGCACACAGGTTCCTTCATAGCTAATGGTATGGGTGGAACCTGAAGCACGTGAAGTGGATGCTTTTTAGTTGTGGCATGTGTGCAGAAGACAGAGCTGTGATTTTAAGGCTTTCTATTGCAAAATTTACTGGGAGTTTCTCCCAGAAATAGCTGTGACCTCAGCGCTGGTAGATGTGCCCCTGTTATATTGGCAGTGTTCTGTGGGAAGGTCACCGCTGTTCCTCTCTGAATGCACCGCTGAGATTGGACTTTGCTGGTTTTGGGCTGTAATCTACTCTGAATCCTGTCACGTGTAGAAATCATCTCTGTTGTCATTTGTTTTGAGGACGGATTTTATTTAAAGCTTTGTTCGGGTGATTCGAACTTGCTAATTTATCTGTGGTTTCATTTTGGAGGGTTTAACAAATGTGAATGTTTTCTTTAGAGACTGAAAATGAAGTCTGTTGTGGTTGGTAATGAAGTCAATACAGGAAGTAGGTTTGGGGTACGCTCAGATTCCTTATGGCGTTTTAGGCCTAAGGACTCTTCCGAATTTGTAATTCCCAAACAGGCTTTTGCATGAGATGAGAATAAAGACTCCGTTTTCTGACGAGAATGTTGCAGTCCTGTGCAAGCACAATGGAAAATCTTTAGGTACTTCAATACATATTTACTGGCAAAAGTTTTGCCTAGGCAGTGTGTTTATGAAAGCTGTGCTCAGATTTTTAGAGTCCAGATTTCACCTCGGGAGCATCCAGTCTTACATTCAGACTTCACCTTTTATCATGGAGTTGGCAGGGAGGGCGGGGAGTGTCTGGTCCTTAACATCTCTGTGCCTAATTCGTATTTAATTGATGGGAAATTAAAAACACTTCTTAACCATTCAGGGGGTTGTTAAGATACGTATTTGAGCAAACAAATAGCATGGTAATATAGAGGTCATACATATGGTGAAATACACCAAGCACCGAAACTTCTATCTGTTAAAATGTCTGGTGGTTTCATGAAAGCCTAGGTGAGTAGAAGAATCGGAGCTGCCATTTAAAGAATGAGATTTTCATAAAGCTGTATTGAAATTGCTTCTTGGGAATTCTGGGAAAAGGAATTTGTGCAGAGCTTGTTGTTAAGGAAATCATATTAGAAAATGTGCTGACTTTTGCTTTGAAGTCCTTACCAAGAACTAAAACATGAATAAATGAAGTTTAGAGTCCACACTTAGTTGCAGAGCTCTACTATCCACCAGTTGTCCAGCTGTAAGTTAGCTGTTGGTCTGTCCCTGTAAATCTGCGTGATGAAATATGGCTGGGACCAGCAAGAGCCATGTATCAGGATGGGAATTGCCTTGCTGCTCCAGAATACCATCAAGCTGCTCAAATAAAGACGAGCCAGGACAATGTAACAGCTGGCTGAGACGAGCATGGGAAAGAAAAATATGGTGACAGGAGGTGCAGAAGTGACTCGGTGTGTTGGCATTCGTTTCTTTCAGGGCAAGGACTTGTGAAAGGGCTTGTCACCAACGGAAAGACCCTCTCACGTTGTATTGTGGTGAAACCCTCAGCCTCCAAATAATACCACAAGTTGTGTGTTTCCAGATGTGATTGGCATGCGCGCGTTCTCACACCGCGGGAATTTGACTTTGTCTTCTTATTCCACAGCCTTGGCGACGTGGAGAAGTGCTGCTTTCCTCTGGCAGAGGGTTGGGGGTTTGCTTATTTTGTATTTTCAAATGCACATTTCTGGTAAGTCGCTTTTCATTTTAGCATTAAATTATAATAAGGCAGAAATCCTTCTTTTGTGATTGATTAACTGAAACTCATTGGTAAATCTTTAAAATAAGAAGGTTTTCTAATTTCTAGGTTGACTGCACTATGGGATTAGGAGACTCAGCTTGCACCTTGAAGTGTCTGAGCTCAAACTTTGGTTTAGTGTAAGTAAAGCTAATTCCAGGGAAAAAGTGGAACAAAGGAAAAAAAATAAGAGTATTTCTAAGGGGAAAAAATGTAATATACAATAGGGGTTTTTATCCATCTGTATTTAACGTGAAAGCCTGTGTTGATTAGAGGCTTTGTGAAAAGTTGATTTTCCAGTTCAGCAAAACTTTTAGATAAAATACTTGCTTCAGGTCAGCTGCAACTAGTTTCCCTCCCTCTCGCTCATTAAAATGAAAAGCAAGTCTTCCCACTTCATTCAGCCTTAAATGACCTGTTTGATCTAAAGCAGAGCTTCTGCCAGAGCTAGGTCCTGGTCACTGGACTCCGGAGGATTCTTAATTTCTGTGGTTGCGATGGCTCTTTAGGTCACACATAATTAGGCCCCTAAACAAGGAAAGCAATCCAGGGTCCCACCCCTAGATGGATGTCTAACCTCTGGGATGTCAGGGCTTGTGGCATAAGTTTTCATCAGCCTCTCCTGAGGAGAAGCTTCACTTTGTATTGGGTATCTGTTGAGCCAGAGAGTTAGACCAGGACATTAATCTATAGCTGATGGAAAGGGAGGGTCAAGAAAACAAATCCTTCAACAATTGTATGAAGCAGAACACTGCTGGATAGTAATAAGATGCTATCTTAGAGCATAGAGCGATGTTAACACCTGGATGGGTAGAAAGGGTCACTAGATTAGATTCACTGTTTGTGGAAGAACTTTTCCAGATGGCCATAAATTGACTGTTTAATTACAATGTTAAGGAAGGTTTGTTTTTTCAGTAATAATTTTTGGTTAATTTTAATACGACATGTTTCACTTTTCAGTCTAGTAATCCTCACTGCTAGTAGAGCAGCTTCAACAACAGAAGGGAGAAGAGGCACTATATCAAGGACCATGTCCAACACTTAGCCTTAGGAGTAGTGTCACAGAGTCTCAGAGCTTACAGAGAAGGCAAGACAATATTTTTATGGACTTATTTGAAAAACTTGCCTTCTGCAAGTCTGGAAAAAGAGCTCTTTTCTTCTTCATGATGAAGCAATTGTGCTGAGGTGCTGTTGTCACATCCAGATCCTTTGGTTTAGATGCTTTGGGTGTGATCACATAGGCTTGATATGGTGCCCAAGAAGGTATGAGATCAGGGTATGATCTCATACCATCTGTTTAACAGATGGATTTGCATGGTAAGGCTAATGGTTAAAAACCTGGCTCCACTTAGGTCAGTGGTATCAAGATTTTACCCATGATTGGAGAGGGAAGAGAGAAAAAAGGAGTGTCCAAAGATAGGTTTCCTAAATCACTGCTGGGAAAGCCTGCAGGCTTCGAAGCCTCACTTATTTGCTGTTGTGTCATTTGGCTGATAGTTACTTGTGCTCGGCCCTTGGGCAGAGTATTTGATCTTTATGCCTAAATCTGTATGTTTGTTGATACAGACTGTTAAAATACAGACATATATGTGACTGTTGAAAGATGTGGAGGAAATACAGCTCTTTTTTCTTATGAAATTGTGATTATTACTGACTTGACTGGCATTGATCAGCATCCTGTTTGTATATATCTGCTCTGTAAAGAATCTAGCACAGATATCAATGACATTTATTGATGACGTTTGATGTGCTGTTTGCAGCACTAGACCAGATGGTTAGATTATTTTCTTGTCAGCTGAACTTGCCCGTTTTCTTTTCTCCTCTTTAAACTCCCAGCAACACACAAATCATCCCTGGATTTCTTTCACCCACAGAATATGATTGTTCTACCCTTACTGAAATGTTAAAAGTAGTTTGTGGACTGGAACATGGCTGGGTGGGGCACTATTCAGTTTCTAGCCTAAAATCTGGCAAAGGCTTCTAAAATACAGTCCTCGATAAATTAAATCCAGCTGCTGCACAGGTGCACTGAGGCTGTGCAGCAAGGAAGTTTACCCACTTATAAACTTCTGACTATGTGCGTCATTAAACCAAGATATTTTTGGTTCTCTAATATATACTTTTTGGTTTTTTTGATTAGGCAAGGCAAGTGGTCTTCATTAAAGCCACAGACAGTAGAATGGTGTCATCTAAATTCATCTCTGTAATTGCAGAAAGACAAACTCAAATGTGATGATGCTCTGATTCCTCCCTGTCCTGCTTATTAAGCCATTCTTGTCACTGGGAGCGAAGCCTACAAAATCCTAATTGTTTGTCTAGTTTGACAGTTTAATGTCCAGTCTGCACTGAAATAGTTTATGCGGAGTTATATTTTATACATTATTTGCCATTGACTCTGAAAAATCCATGATATCACATTAGGAAGTGACCTAGGAAGTCAATTTAGGAGACAAGTTGTTTTGAAGAAGTAGAATAGTGTATTTATCTGAGTGACTTTATGTGCAGATCCAGACTTCTCTTGCCTCTGAAGTGTTATATTGGGTAAATAATGTGTAAAATAAACAGAATTGCTTTATAGCCATGAAATACTGACCACACTATATAACTTGCCCATGTTTACTGCATGTGTGAGTTTTCCAACACAGCAGACATGGCATGTCCTTTTCTGTACGATAATTATTAAGAGACAAAAAGACATATCTTAATGTGCCTTGGAACATGTTACTGCATTTATCCTCCAGAAGATTCTTGCTGAAGCTAAACTCACCAGCAGCACTGAGGCTTCTCTCAACTCCGTCCCACGCCCTGTGGAATTACCTCCTGCCTTTCTGAACAGTGAAAGAGGGAACTGCTCAGGAAACCCACACAGTCGTAATCCCATTTCTTCTTATGCTGGAGGTGTGGCTGATAAGCAAGGAGAAGGAAAAGCCAGTTAGATCCCATATCTTTTTTTTTTTTGAAAGACAACTATTCCAACGCATGTAGTGGCTGTGGAGTGCGCAGGTGATAATGGTGGGGCTAATTGGCAGCTTTGCCATTAGCTTTCCTGGCTTGAAGACATAGCTTGTCATGTTCGATGGCTCTTCCTTGGGTTGAAACTGTGGTCTAGAGGTATAAAACTTAGCACTTCTGTAACGAGGAAGGATGGAGAGAGGTTGCAATTTTATGCAACTATCTATTTCGATGACGCTACTTGCTGCCTTTCTGATTATTGGCTTGCCCCTGAAAAGGGCAGGAGGAAAAAGGGCATGCCTGTGAACAGGGATCCCCTTGAAATTGTGTATTTTTCTTTAGGTACTTCTTTTGCTGCTTCCCTAAGGTTATTTAGGTTAACAACAACATCTCGAATTCGTTGTCCTTAAGATATATGCAAGGCTGTCTCACTGGAGAATCCAGTTCTCTTACTAGCCATAATGATTTCCATGCAGAGTCACACCAAAAGTCCTCCTGGCCCAGTGTTTTGTCTCCAGCATGGGCATGAATGGGTACCAGTTGTAGAGTAGTTGTATTTTCCCACAACGCCCTTCCAGGTTCTAGCTGTCAGGGGCATAGGTACTTTTTCGGCCAGAGGTTCAGTCTGCACTGCTATTTTTGATAGCTGCTGACAGATGTATTGTCTATGGATTTATCTGAAGTCTTTTTTTTATCTCAATCCCAAAACCTCCTGTACCAGTGAGGTCTACACTTTAGTTGTGTTCTGTGAGACAGTACTTCCTCTGTTTTTTTAAACTTACTATCTGATAATTGCATTGGATATACATTTATACTGTATTTGGAAGCAGGCTATTCTAAGAAGATTGAATTTAATGGAATCCAAAGAGAAGTAAAAGTTTACCATGCTGATTCAATTACATGTCTAGGACCTATGTGCTACTGATTGTTCAAGATCCTTAACTTGCTCAAGAACGTTTTACAGGCACTGAAATGTATCTGCTTCGAAGCTGAAAATGACAGCACGGCCAGACATTGGCAATAACAAAGATACATCAAACCAAAAGTGCATGTAGGTCTTCATCAAGCTGTCATTGCCTGAACTGGAATTTGGTGCCCAAATCCCATCTGGTAATTTATATTCTTGCGAAAAAACACTGTGAGGAATTTAGTGCTCCAAAACAATCAAGGTTTCTGATTAATTTTCATAAAAAAAAAAAAAAAAATGCTTTCAACAGGAGTATGAACAGAGGAGCAGGAGCTAGCCAGTGGGGCCAGTCGTCTCCTTGAAGGCATTACAGTATGAGGCCTGCTTTGATTCAGACTCTTACATTGTGAACACACTTTATATCACAGTTAATGGGATTGTGATCGGTCGCTTCACATGGATCCAGCTGATCCTTGATGTTTCTGAGGTGGATGTCAGCAAACATGCAACTTAAACTATGTAGAACCTTTGCTCTTGCAGCAAAGAGGCTTTTAAGAGCCTTTTGTTTTAAGGACATTTTACTTGTTTACCATGCTCTGCTTGCTTGTGTTCCCATTTTAAAATAAAATCATAGAATCATAGAATGCTTTGGGTTGGAAGGGACATTTAGAGGTCATCTAGCCCAACCCCCTGCAGTGAGCAGGGACATCTTCAACTAGACCAGGTTGCTCAGAGCCCCATCCAACCTGGCCTTGAATGTTTCCAGGGATGGGGCCTCCATTGCCTCTCTGGGCAGCCTGGGCCAGTGCTTCACCGCCCTCATGGTGAAAAATTTCTTCCTTATATCCAGTCTAAATCTACCCTCCCTTAGTTCGAAGCTGTTGCTCCTTGTCCTATCGCATCAGCCCGTGCTAAAATGATTTTCCCCATCTTTCTTATAAGCCCCATGTAAGTACTGGCTGCTATAAGGTCTCCCCACAGCCTTCTCTGCTCCAAGCTGAACAGCCCCAACTCTCTCAGCCTTTCTTCGTAGGAGGGGTCCTCCAGCCCTCTGATCATTTTTGTCACCCTCCCTTGGACCCGCTCCCGTAGGTCAATGTCCTTCTTGTGCTGGGGGCTCCAGAGCTGGATGCAGGATTTGAGGTGAGGTCTCACGAGAGCAGAGTAAAGGGGCAGAATCACCTCCCTCGACCTGCTGGCCACGCTTCTCTTGGCACTTGGCCTTGTTGACCCTCATGAGGTTCACACAGACCCACCTCTCCAGCTTGTCCAGGTCCCTCTGGATGGCATCCTGTCCTTCTGGCATGTCAGCTGCACCACTCAGCTTGGTGTCATCTGCAAACTTCCTGAGGGTGCACTTGATCTCGCTGTCTATGTCACTGATGAATATATTAAACAGCACCGGTCCCAGTACGGACCCCTGAGGGACACCACTCATCACTGATCTCCATTTGGGCATTGAGCTGTCGACTACTACCCTCTGGCTGTGACCTTCCAACCAATTCCTTATCCACCAAACAGTCCACCCATCAAATCCATATCTCTCCAATGTAGAGAGAAGAATGTTGTGAGGGACTGTATCGAAGGCTTTACAGAAGTCCAGATAGATCACATCTGTAGCTCTTCCCTTGTCTACTTATGTAGTCACTCCATCATAGAAAGCCACTAGGTTGGTCAGGCAGGAGTTGCCCTTGGTGAAGCCATGCTGGCTGCCTCGAATCACCTCGCTGATCTCCGTGTGCCTTAGCATAGCTTCTAGGAGGGTCTGTTCCATGATCTTCCCAAGCACAGAGGTGAGGCTGACAGGTTGGTAGTTCCCAGGGTCCTCCTTCCTACCCGTTTTAAAAATGGGCACAATGTTTCCCTTCTTCCAGTCACCAGGGACTTCACCTAACTGCCATGACTTTCCAAATATTATAGAGATTGTCTTGGCAACGACATTGGCCAGTTACCTTAGGACTCTGGAATGCAGAGTCTATGGGCCCCATAGACTTATGTATGTTCAGGTTCCTCAGGTGGTCACATACCTGGTCTTCCCTTACAGTGGAAGGGGCTTTTCCCCTCTGGTCCCCATCTTTGCAGTCCATCGACTCAGGAGGGGCAAGGAGGGAGGTTGCCAATGTATGTCTTTCTGACTGTCCTCTCACCTATAGACGTCAGGTGTGCTTCTTTTGTGTGCTTTTTCAATGCAGGTACTTTGAGGGTATTTCTTTGTCTCTGATATGTTTCCACCCTTTTATTTTCTAACTCTCTGGAGAAATTTTTTTCCCATTGTGACTATCTTCCCTTCTGTTCTAGGAGCACTGGAGTGAAGACTCTGTGGGGCATTTTTCCTGGCAATGCTTGGAGCTTTTGAATGGATTCCCTATGCTGTCAGGTATTTTGTTTCCATTACAATATTTTTCCTATGATTTTGCCTTTAAGTAAATCCTTTAAATTTTTGCACCATCAAAACTATTGCCCCATATGAAAGGGGCTGGAGAGCTGGATTTTGATCAAGCTCCACAACTGACATTTGGCTGTAGGCTGTAGATATTATTATTGTGAAATGAAATTAGTAGATGAAAACTATTGCAGGAATATGTTCTTTAGGTTACTGAATTATGCAAAAGATTTCACTGTATGGGAAAGCTGTAGTCAAGGTGTCGTGTACCTTGAACTTGAATTCTTCAGAAAACTACCTATAGATAAAGTTGTGATAGCATCAGAGAAACAGATGTTTTAAATTTACTTTTGCAAATGAATGGTAAAATCGGTGTCATAGTTCTCCTGTGGGTTGTTTCTTTGTTTTTATTAAATTTTGTTTGAGCATTGGAGTGGGGATCCAATTTTTAAGATAGTGTGGGTCACTCCATCATCTTCCTTTTTCTTTATTTTTGATGTTCTGATGAGATCCATGTGACATTTGGCATGATTCCAGTCTTACTTAAGGCAGACCACAAACGCAGGAGAACAAATTATGCATTAATTTAGGTGGCCCTCCAAAATACAAGCATACTATTGCAACCAAGGCGGGGGGCAGAAGAGTGATTGTTCTGGTTTTATTTAATAAAAGCTGAGATTTTGGAACATAACCTGTAACCAGTGCTTAATTGTGCTGCAAGCACCAACACAAGTGATAGAATTCACAACGTTCTTCCTGTAGCTGAAGTGACATCAACTCTTGGTGCAAAACTCTGTTCATTCCCGTTCCGTTTTTTCGCAAATACTCATATGGGGGAAAAAAATCTTTTCATATTTAGTCTAAAACCAAATGCGAACTTCTTTGCAAAGTTGGTGGAAAATCCTTTTAGTCCCTTGAGTTACAGGAAAGCACTTTCTTTTGCTGTTATCTGCAGCTTTGCAACACCTGAACCACGAAAGTCTACATGTGAGAGTGTTTCTGCTTCATTTTGTCTGTGTGTCTACAGAGCAGCTGAGAATGGTTGGGTTTTTTTTTTTTTGTGTGTGTATGATTGAAGGAGAAAAGGGCAACAGGAGTGAAAGATGAAGAAGACCTTATTTGCATTTTTTTGTTTTACTGAAGGCTTGGGAACTTGCCATGATCTCTGGCTTTCCTTGTTTTCTGTATTTCCCTTGAGGTCAACAGCATCAAAATTTTTGATATACCTTCATCCAGAAATATTTTTGTACAACAAATCGTTTCCCTAACAGTTATTTTCTGTGGGGATTATGGTAAAGCATATTGCTAACCATTTAATTTAATTTAAAATACAATGTCTGAGATCGGTTTCTCTGTCGTCATTGCTCATTATGAGGTTCTCATCAGATATTTTAGAATAATATGTGAAGGTACTGATAAAAAAATTATGAGTTTGGACAAATAAAATACATCCCTGTCAAAATAGCAGTTTATATTGCTTGTCCAACCCCTAACATTCTGTGTGATTCTGTCACTGGACTGCTTTGTGTCAGGTGCTGTTCAAAATTCTCCATGTAGCTATAACATTACACCTCTGTCTCAACTTGTAATGACCTCTGCTATTCCAGTCCAGGCTCTCATTTAAGCAAAAATTTCCAGTTGTGCAGGATTGTATGGTGGTTTTTCAATGTTGACAGAAGTCCAGTAGAATGCAAACCACCAAACTCATTTTCACTGTGACCTAACCAGGATTTCAGCTGAAGTCTCTGGAGGTGAAAAGCTAGACTACTAGCAAGTGATGGGCGAACCTCAGATAGCTCGGTTCAGATAAGAATCTAAAAGTTTAACTTTTCTGAAACCATTCTGGTCCAGAAATCAGCCTTCTAGTCCTGTGAGAGTAGTCTGCCTTTTCTGGTTTATTGCATAGCCAGAATGAGACTGGATTTCTGAGACACCGTAAAGACAGATTTTTTTTTCATAATCCTTTTGACTAAAACCAGTAAGTGAAGATGTGCATTAAAACAAAAAAAAAAATCATGTTTTGAAATCTCAAGTGCTAGATTTACTTTTTGGAAAAAATCATGTTTTCTTTTATTCAGAATTTTGTTTTCCAAAGTGGCAATATTGGAAGGAAAACTCTGGTCCTCACACTAGTGGTGGGTAGGACAAGAAGGACTGGTTTTAAATAGACATTAGAAACAAAAATTAGTAGTAAGAATAGTGAATCACTGGGACAGGAATGCCTGGGAAAATGGTGTTGTTTCCATCATGAAGAATGAGAGAGGCTAGATAAAGGTTTTGAAGAACTGCCAAAGTTGGGGCTGGTCCCTGTAGCAGGGTGGGAGTGTGCATTGCGTGATGTCTTCAGGTGTCTTCCAGGTTTATGGTTCTGTGATTACTTGTCTTATGCAACAAAACTCTCAGATACATCAATGTTCTGATACCTGTAAATGTAAAATTTCCACTTACCAGAGTGATTCTAATTAAACTAAAGTAGATCCTTGCTGTTTTGAGAAGACAGGAAGGTGCATCAGTTCACACAAAATATCTCAGTGAAAAGGAATGATGAGTTCACACAAAATATCTCAGTGAAAAGAAACAGAAGGAAGAATTTCTTCCCTCTGAGGGTGACAGAGCACTGGAACAGGCTGCCCAGGGAGGCTGTGGAGTCTCCTTCTCTGGAGATATTCAAGACCCGCCTGGACAAGGTCCTGTGCAGCCTGCTGTAGGTGACCCTGCTTCAGCAGGAGGGTT
>Ga0065711_1049646_pt1 | contig 11197 bp, 4 predicted proteins | sample Hoacrofraction12_FD_59098 | JGI IMG/M metagenome (GOLD analysis project Ga0065711, IMG submission 59098) | Hoatzin crop microbial communities from Cojedes, Venezuela - Epithelial fraction 12 v2 (version 2) | ecosystem: Host-associated > Birds > Digestive system > Esophagus > Crop | place... | reverse complement strand
TTTTTTTTTTTTTTTTTTTTTTTTTTTTTTTTTTTTTTTGGTGGCTTGGCCATGATAAAAAAACTTGCTGGTCTTTCCTACATGTACTGTTATTATACATTTAAAATTCCATTTCTTTTATTAGAGCAACCTTTTACTAGACTTTATAAACTCATAAGCAGAGAAAAGATATTCTGATTTGAAATGTTTAGAATTGCTTTTATTAAAATAATTTTGCTGTTTCAAGGAACAAAATTTATTAAAGCACTGTTTCTATCTATGTTATGGATCCCTACGAACTTTTTTTTTACGTCTGTCACACTGTCTTATGTGTAGAATTAGGCCAGTGCAATATCAGGAATGTACATTTTTCTGTCTGCCTTGAAACTAACTTCCTGGAATTTAGTCATATTTTTATCATATTTGTTAAACTAAGGCCAAATTCCCAAATATTAGCTGAATTGAGTATATATTTCACCTTCCTACAGTTACTACACAGCATCTTTCCTAACTTCCTTCCCTAATTTAGTCAGTGTTAAAAGAACTTCGTAAGAGAGTGCCTACTGCTTGCCTTTCCCGTGGCTGCTGAGGCAGTGAGAACAGATCAATGTGTATTGATTGAAATGTAGGAAACCAAAGGAGAGAGACCGTGGGACTCAAAGCCTCTTAGAAAACTGACTGATGCACAGCAAGCAAGTCTTTCAGTCTCGGAGATGTTCTTCTATTATATTTAATTAAAATATTTTAAATGTGGGGGTTTAACAGAACAGGGAACAGGAACAACAGCGATACAAATAAGGAGAAAATAGGACACAAACTCGCACAACAGACCCGCTCTCCCGGACAGGACCGGCGCCGCACCCTCCCGAGCGAGAGAGTCCCTGCCGCGCTGCCCCCCTCCCCCCACCGGAACCCAGCGTGACGTCACATGGTATGGAATAGCGGGCTCTGTTTGGCCAGGTGGGGTCAGCCCCCACCCCCCGGCTGTGCCCCTTCCTGGAGTCCGGTGAAAATTAACCCTGTCCTTGCCAAACCCAGGACAGTGTTTTACAACGAGTGAGAGATACCCTGTTTCTTTCCAGTGGTCTTCTGGATAATATGTCAGTGTTTGGCAGGGTTAAACACATTCACTGCAAATCAAAAATACCATCAGTGTTTTTTCAGTAGTTTATAAAGAAATCAGCTTAGAAATTTTCACTTCCCTTCCACAGAAAGGTCGGGAATTTCCAACTCTTACTGTGCTTCTGGTTTGTTTCTAGTCTATCTGTAAATATCTTTAAGTTAGGTACCAACTACCCTGATTTCTGTTTGTTTTAGAATGACGTTAACTTTTAATGGGACTTTGGAGTTAATTGTTCTGACAAGCAGGGACTACATAACTGACTTGGAAGTGCAAGAAAAGTGACCTGATAGAATACCTTCTCTTCAGGTAAATTCTGAATTCAAAACTTTGTCTTTTCCCTAATCCCTCTAGTCCTGCAAATGGGAATAGGCTTGGTATTTCTAATCTAGCATGGTTGCCTGCTTACCCTGCTAAACAAAACTCAGTACCTTGTGAAAACATGTAGACTAGCACAACCCATGCTGGGTTTGCATTCCAGGCATTCACAGTCATCCTACCCCAGTTCTGTACCTACCCTGGTGAAAAAGATATTGAGGTTTGCTTACCACAATATGAAATATATTGAACAGGCATGTGTTATTATGTACGTCCTTCACTAGCTAATCATTTTTCTTGCACTGCACAAATACTTGTTCTGTCTCATGTTCTAGAAGAGTTATTAAAATATCTTTAAAATAATGATTAATAATAATCATTGTACTCCTGGACATGTGCAAATCTTCAAGTATAATTTTCTGAAATGTCTTTAGGTCTTCTCTTTAGTATGGTTGCAGAAGAGATATGAAGTTTGAACTTCTAAGTTTAGGTAACCTGAATGTTGAATGGATGTAATATAACAAAGCTAAAACCAACTGCTTGTACTTTCATGTATATATTTGGTTTATATAAAGAAAAACTGGACAATATTCTACATTCTATTCTGTTAGTGTGCATGATATCGGATCTAAAAATTTATATGTACAGGGCTCATTCTTTAAAATATTAAGCCAACTGAAGTATCTGTTATGTCTGTTATGCAGATATTTTCTTGAAGATCCAAGTATGTCTTTTTTTCATTTAACTAGAGAATGCTAATTTAATAAAGAAAAAATATAATATTCTGACAAATGTCCACTGGCAAGGTTGTATGAATTGCAAAACAGTTGAAATTGGTATCTTACATATTCTGTATGTTGCTTGATCTTTTTTCTGCTAGGACTGTAGACAAAATCCTGATCAAGTGAAGATGATATGATTTAAATGAAGGCAAAGTTTCCAGCAGGTATCTGGAATTCTCTTTTCAGTCCTATCTATTGCCAAACTATGAACAGTAAGAAGTAGCTGTTCAAAAGAATTTGAAACTAGCTGAGAGAGAGGAGGACAAGGTGTATGAGGATCCTGCGGCAGGGAAAATGGGGCAGGATGTGCTTTGGTTTTCACATGAAGTCTGACTCACTTGTGAGCAACCAGATGATGTTTCTTCCTCACGGCCTGGCCTCCATCTAAGGAGGCAGCAGTTGCCTAAAGTAAATAAAAATCTGTAGGTTGACCATTATTTAAAGGATCTATACTTGAAAAATTCAAACAATGAGTTGTGTAGATCAGTAAGGCTGTGGAAAGTGATTGATGCTGTTATAAAAAAAGGTAGGAAGGAGAGAGAAGAGAAAAAAAAGTAAATATTTTGGTAAAGTAACAGTGGACAATCTCCCCTTTCTGCTATGCTGTGCAAAGGCAGAGCTGAAACTATTTTATTGGAGTTACAAGATCGCTCCATTTTGACACTTGGAAGTGAAATGGCAGTTCCTCAAATTTGTTTGAGATCTTGTGGATTTGTATATTCCCTTGGACATGTTTGGTCTTCTGCCCATTGGGTAGTGTGCCTTTTGTTGCATATTGTACATTTAACCAAAATGTGTTGGCACCACAGAGCACTAGGGAAAGCTGGTTTCCATCCCTGGGTCACCTGTTTGCTTTGTCATTTTGGTTACTCCATGTAAATGGAAGTCAAATACCCACACCCTTAAGTGGGTATACATAGGTTTGCATTTTGAAATCTCTGGGCAACAAACACTGCGCTCTGTTTATCAGCCACAAACAGGTTCTGCTTTTGGAAGTCGTGACAGATCTTCCAATTAATACATTTTAATACCAGTATACACTAAATCAAGTTCTAATGAAGGTTCTTCTTTTATGCTTTGAGAACAATCTGAAGTTTGTAGTGTTTGTGGAGTTTTTGTTTTGTTGTTCCTTTCCACTTTGTTGGTTTTTTTCTACCACGTCTGAAGCCAGAGTTCTGGAGATTATGTTTTCTTATCTCCTGGTTATTCGACTGCAGTTTAAAACCTGTCATATTGAACGCATGCAACATGGGCTAAACTGCTTCTGACGTAAGACACACAGAAAGCTTGTAATATCATTATTGCATAATTTTTAGAGGATTAACATTTCATTGCTTCTTTTAAAACAGTTAAAATCCTCTGGGTCATGACAATGAATGAAATGACAGTCTAATGTGTGCACAGGCTTTCTTAACCAGTAATGTGTAGCTTCTGTTTCAAATTATTTGCACATTTAGGTCTTCTGTTTTAAGGTGTTTCCTTTGACTTAGGGCATGGCCAATATTAATAAATTATAAATATTTACACTGGCCTTGGAATTGTTAACTGACTCAAGCAATAGCTTAGCAACTGAGATAACATAGGAGGTTATCTCAAGCATTCTGTTCTTACATGTTCCTTTGCTGCCAGAAATACTAGGAAAGACTTCAGAATAAATCATCTCCTATCCCATTCTGGTGTACAGGGACTAGAACATTGTTCACATTTACTACTAAACAAACTGGCTTACAGTGACTTATGACACTCTTCAGTAATACTCCTATTGCAATTCAGGACATTCTTGTAATTTGGTTTAAGAATGAACTGAATTGGTAAAGTTATAACATTGTAGCTGTGATGAACACAGAAATCCTTGTTGGTATTTGTACAAAATTACAATTCTGTAGACATAATTTTCTAGCAGTCTAAGTTAGCAGATCATCATGGACTTGCTGTTACCTGAAGCCCTGCACAGGTGTGTGTGTGGGTGGACCTTATGTCAGTATTTGTAATACATCTGTGTACTTCAGAGAAAGAATAATGTAAATATGTTGCAATAATTCTCTGGTTTAAAGTTCTTCTTTTGCTTCTCTTCTTTGTGTTTTGTGGATTTTTTTAAAAGAAACTAGATATGTCTAAAATGTCCATTAATGCTTTTTTTAATCGATGGAAAAATATAGCTATATGTTGCGGTGGGATCAAGGACTCAACCAATATGATCCATAACAGTCAATTTTATTAGCAGAGAATCTGGATTATATAGAGAGCACTTGGTACAGCACTCAGTTATGATTGGTCCCTATTCATAAAGCATCTATTAATAGAACACCTGTTTACCCGCAGCCGGCCTTGGGGTATCTGTTTATCCACAGCCGGCCTCTCGATAGCCTTGAAGCCTGTGCTGCTACAGATCGATCAAGTCCATATTCAGAGTGTCTGGGTTGTTCACAATATGTCCCTGTTCTTCCAGAAATCCTACAGCTATACTTTCTTGGTATGGCTTACAGATTGATCAGAGAAACACATTTTATTTTTCTAATAAGAAACCCAGGAGGTGTTTGGGTTTGGGTTTTTTTTAATTTTTTCTCATTAAAAAGCCCCTGCATCTAGGAGGTAGATATCAGTATCTTGGTAAGCTTGAGTTGTGTTTTGTTGGAGTATTCGCTGTGAATTCCACTTAAAAATTAAACACTATCTATGCTAACTTAAAACAGCTTTGTACTGTTATGCACTCAAGCAATCTCTATTGCACTAAAGAAACTTGCAGAAATTCTAAAAACTGCAGCAGATGTGAAAAAAAAATTATTACGGCAACACAGAGATTTATCTCACTTGCAATATACAGTTCTGCCCAGTAATCTGCAACATCTCTTCTTCTGAATGGTATGATGGATTGTAGTTTTCTACTAAACAGTTGCTAGGGTAATTCTGCCAGGAAGCCAGTAGAACACCGTTATGGTGGTAGCATGGTAGAATTGTAAGTAAGGTAGAATTGTATCAAATACAGTGCTGGGAGGAAAGCTCTAGCACTGATTACATTGACTGCTCAACCCATTTATAAAGTGGAGGCAAGGACTGCAATACTAGCAAACACAACAAAAGTTTCCTAGTGTCTGAACTTTTCCCACCTGGTAGTATTTAATTATAGATCACTCAGTCTTGTCTGTCTACTTTAGATATTTCTGCAGGCCCAACTACATCGGGCTTTTGCACATCGTAAGCAGCCTCATGTTACTGTCCTTAGCTGGCACTGCTGGTATTCTCAACCTCTGAGAGTTAAAAAGGCTAGCGAAGGTTCTTAGCTAGATTTTGATTCATGCTCTGCATCTCTGATTTAGAAACTTTATCAGTGTTCTGGTAAGTATAACAATTCTTTTTCTCCTGTTAGCATGTCCAATGTTTGCTGACCCTACAAATTTTATCAGTTAGCATCTCTCGACAGTATAACCCACTGCAGTGCAGATCGAGGTAAAGCAAACAAATACTCAGTTTTGTACCTGCAGATCAGAGCCTCTAAATCATGACTAGAAAATCAAGAAAGGTTGTTGTGTCTTTCAAAGGCACTTGCTCACTTTTGGGTTGCTACATGTCATAAATCTGGATTGCCTATGCAAATAATGTAGTTATTACTAAACTGGGACTACTCCTCATTCAAAAAATAATGCTATAGTGGTTTTTATGTAAAAATGTTTTCCAATTAGAAATGCGATCTTGTAATCTTCAGGAGAAGGCTAAGGGAAACCATTCTGTCATTGGGGGATTGAATGAAATGAGACTGAAATTTGATGTTTCTTGGTAATTTCTAACATTCTGTTCTAGTGCTTTGAGGATTTAAGATCATGCAGGGATGGGGTTAGGGAAGCCGGGGCCCACTTGAGGCTGAATCTGGGAAAGGAATGTGAAGAGCAACAAGAAAGGGTTCTACAAGTACATAAAAGACAAAAGAAAGAGTAGAGAAAATTTGGGCCCGGTGCTGAGTGCAGCAGCGGGCCTGGTGACATATGACACAGGAAAGGCTGAGGTACTCAATGCCTTCTTTCCCTCAACTGCTAATATCAGTCTTCAGGAATCCCAGGCCCATGAGACCAGAGGGAGCTGGCCAGTGTCGCTGTGAGGAATGATTATGGCAACGGGGAGAGGTTCCTGAAGACTGTATGGCAAATGCCACATGTGTGCCAATGTATGTAATGGCAAATGCCGTTCCTTTCTTTGAGAACGGCAAGAAGGAAGATACAGGGCACTACAGGCTAGTCAGCCTTACCTCGATCTCTGGGAAAGAAATGGAGAAAATCCTCCTGAAAACTATTTCCAAAGTACTTAAGGACAAGAAGATGAGCAAAAGTAGTCAATATGGATTTACAAATGGGGAAATCATGCTTAACCGACCTGACAGCCTTTTACCATGAAGTGAACAGCTTGGTGGATGATGGAGGGGAGAGCAGTGAACGATGTTTGCCTCAACTTTAGGAAGTCTTTTGACACTGTCTCCCATAACATCCTCATAGGCAAGCTGGCAAAGTATGGACAAAATAAGTGGACAGTAAGGTGGATTGAGAACTGGCTGAAGAGCCGGGCCCACACAGAGGGTTGTGGTCAGTGACACAAAGTCAAGTTGGAGGCGAGTTGCTAACAGTGTCACCCAGGGTTCAATACTGGGTCCAGTCCTGTTTAACATCTTCATTAATGATCTAGATGATGGGACAGAGTGAGAAGCTCAGCAACGTTGCAGATGATACAAAACTGTGAGGAGTGGCTGATGGACTAGATGGATGTGCTGCCATTCAGAGGGACATCTACAGGCTGCAGAACTGGGCAGAGAGGGGATTTACGAAGTTCAGCAAGGGGAAATGTAAAGTCCTGCACCTGCAGAGGAATGGCCCCATGCACCAGTACATGCTGCGAGCATACTGGCTGGAAAGCAGCTCTGCAGAGAGGGACGTTGGCATCCTTGGTGGACTGCAAGTTCTCCATGAGCCAGCAACGCACCCTCGCATCTAAGGTGGCCATCCGTGTTCTGGGCTGCATATAGCACAGCTTTGCCAGCAGGTTGAGGGAAGTGATCCTTCATCTCTCATCAGTACTGGTGAGACACATCTGGAGTGCTGTGTCCCGTGCCAGGCTCCCCAGAACAACTGAAATATACACTTACTGGACCAGTTCTAGCACAGTCCAACAAGGATGGTAAGGGGATTGAAGCATCTCTCATATGAGGACAGGCTGAGAGGGCTGGGAATCTTCAGCCTGGAGAAGAGGAGGTTCAGGAACAATCTCCTCAATGTGTACAAATACCTGGTGGGAGGAAGTTAAGAAGAGGGAGCGAGATTCATCTCAGTAGTGCCTACTGACAGGACAAGAAAAGACGGGGAGTGCATTTTTCCTTGCAACCAGTTCACAAGGGCATGTCAATGGCCGTACAGCAATACAAAGGCTACGGTGACCTGAACCTAGACCCAAATTCATGCTATTCTCCTGCAGCTCTGAAAGCACTTCAAAGATAACAAAAATTACTCTTTGAGAAAGAGGCAACCTCTGCCTTTCAGCCTTCTGGAAAAGGACAGCAGGGCCTTGGAATTCCTGTTCCTTCCTTTTCATCTTGACTGTATGCTTTGTAGGCTTAAGGGCAGCTGTTGAGGCAGGGTTTTATGTTAAGGACAGTGTATTCAGAGGTATTTGGGGGAGTGGGCAGGAAGGGTGTGAAGACGACCTTAAACACACCCAGAAGCAAAATCTTTTACAATAGTGCAGATGCAAACTCTGAGGCAAGTTCAAGTCGTATGGACGACAACAGCACAGAATGAAGTTCTACGAAGACCCTCAAGGGTTTCCCCCCCCTTAGCTTGCCAACATCTAACATACAAAATCCTGAAATGCTGTTTAAAGGACCAAGGCCAAAGGAATTGCTGACATGACTGACGTGCAAAGACCTGGATGCAAAAAAACCCCAGCACATACCTACAGGAAGCAAAGCACTAAACTGAGGGAGAGGTTCTGGCTCCACAGAGTGTCAATTCAGTTACTGCTTTTTAAAATAAGTAGTGATGTTGCTATTACATCCAATATTTTAGTGCTGGTTATGCATCAGATCGGGACCCTATCCGTTAAGCTGCCCGCTCAAGCTGCACTCAGCTCACATTGAGCAGTCATAGAAAGCATTTGGGCTTACACAGAAAACACCAAATCGCAGTTACCCAGTTTAGATACTGCTCGTGTGCACCAACTGTTTCTCTGGCCTTTGGACTCATTCCTGCAGTGCTATTTTTCATTGGTAAAAGGAAACTGTACAAGAAAACAGAAATGCATTTTATTCTTGCTGGCACAAATTAAAACATGCTTTATTGGTTGCTCAGTTTTTATACCCTCTGTTGTGCTGAACCACATATCCACTTCCCCCCCATGGAAGCTAGCTCAGGAAGATATTATTCTCCACTTGTCACCTCAAGGACGACTGTTTATACAACCCAGTGACCCCCTGGTACACTCCTATATCTAAACCAAGGATTACCCTCCGGTCCCCCTTGCTCTGAGATCAGTTCAGCATTTTTTACAATAATTAGTGGTCATTCTTTATATTCTCCTTGAGATAATTATTCTTTTGGTCATCTTCTCTGAGCCTTCTTTTATTGTGGGGCTGTGTTGGTCGGTTACAGTGTTTTAAGATCAGAGTAACTAAGTAGTACAGAAGAATACTCATCCACTGAGTAAAATGTCAGGACTACGAAACAGATAAGTTAATTTTCATTAAGATTCAAGTGAAATAAAATTCTTCAACCTGCAGATATGTATCTTGAAAGTTGCAGCTGCAGGCTGTCATACACTTGCCTCCTTTCAGTGTCATGTTGCAACTCTTCTGCCTGATCTCATTTGTTATATTCTGGGGCATTTGGTCTCTTTAGTAGTTTATTTTAAATGATGATCTTATTTTTGTTTACTTTTAAAACTTCTTAATGAACTCTGAATTCCTATGGTTTTGTACATTCCAAATTAGGAAAAATATTCTATTTGAAAATATGCATCAAAATGTATTTTAGACATGGGATATGAGGATGTTTGAAATTGACTTGTAGCTAAAACATCATATAAACATGTGTTTTAAAATAGCATTATTTAGCTGGTAATAAGTTAGCATAGGATTTTTTTTAAACTTACTAACTCAGTGTTTCACTAATCCATATACGAAAGAGAGATTTTGAGATAACAAAATGAAAGGGAAAGAGTAAGCTTTTAAAACTATTAAAACCATGGGGTTTAGGGAGTTATTATTTTAAGTTGTCAAGTGGAAAAAACAAGATCTTAGATCAACCATAACTATAGATCAACCTTGCTATGCTCTTTGAATTAAATAAAAAATATTTAGTTTTGATTTAGATAACATTAAGTTTTGCTGTTGCTATTTAAATAGAAATGTAAATTTAAAGCAAAGTTCAGATTCTGTGAATTCTTCTGGTACTCCCTTTTCCATGAAATAAAATCAATGAAATTCCACTCTTAAAAGCAAATATAATCCACCTTTCATCCCCTCAAATTCTCAGATTTTCCAAGATTTAACTTTGAGACAACCTGAAATTTGCCTGAAGCCAGAGTTGAGGAAAACATTGTTTTTCCTGAGGGGAATGGGAGAATTTGTTTGAAGTGATGATTTTTATAATTTCTAGAATCTACCAATCTGTTTTTGTAAATAAGATTTACAGCAGATTTGAGGAAGAAAATAATTATTTTCAACACTTGACAAAAGTTACGGAGCTTAGCTTTTTTTGTTTGTTTGTTTTAAAATATGTGCTACAGGAAAAACTTACATAGCATAGAGAAACAAGAAATCTCTATTTTCCTTCCTTAAACTGATGCAGCATTTTCAATTTAAACCAGTTAGAAACATGCACATGATCTCATAATAACTTTGTGATCATTGCACAAAACAATAAAGCAATGAATATTTTTAATAAGACCAGAAACCTTAATTGCTCTACGTTTTTTTTTCTGTTGCTATAGTGATTCTGAGAAAACACTAAAGCAACAACTGAAGCAGCTTCCTGCCGTGGAAGCAATCCAAAAATTAGAACAAAAGCCTCCTACAGACTGGACATGACGTCCAGGATCGTTATCGTTCAGCACTCATGTCTTGGTAAATTACCACCCATCCCTTGTTCTAGTACCTAGAATGCTTCAGCTTCTTGTCTAAGGGTGAGAGAGCAGGTAAGTGTATTTGGGGGGAAAGTATTCAAATCTTTTAACTCACTGAAACTGCTTCCAGTTTTACAACAGAGAGTTAGTGGGTAGATGGTTTTGACATATTTGAAGCAGTCACTCATGTTAAAAAGGCTTGAGACAATTATACTCTTCATCAACAGGTTACTCTCAGAACAAATGCACTGTGCTCCTTGGAGTATCTTCTCCTGATGAAAATTACTGGCCTTGTTTTCAATCTTCCTTTCTATGGATAAGCCTTCTGGTCTTCAGTGATATGACCTTTATTTATTTATTTATTTATTTAATTAATTTTTATTTTTAAAGCTCTGGGAGGCTTTGAAATCTGCACAACAACTGTGAATCCTGACTGATGAAAACCTCCCACTTGATACACAATCAGATTTCATACCTGAGCATGTTCACCAGTCCTTCTGATGTACAAGAAATGTCAACTGAGAATTGTGAAGTGAGTCATACAGCTCAGGGGTTGCTCCAGACTCTTAAAATTACAGCACTGACCCAGGCTAATAGCAAGAGCATGGCCATGTTTCTGCTGCTTGCTTTGTTTATAGCGAAGACGCCTGCAGGCTGCAGTGACCATGAAATGGTCGAGTTCAGGATCCTGCGTGGAAGAAGCAGGGCGATAAGCAGGATCAAAACCTTAGACCTCAGGAGGGCTGACTTTGCCCTCTTCAAGGAGCTACTTGGAGGAATCCCGTGGGCCAGGGCTCTCGAAGGCAGGGGGGTCCATGAGTGCTGGTCGCTCTTTAAACGACACTTCTTCCATGCACAGGAGCAATGCATCCCCCTGAGAAAGAAATCGAGCAAAGGAGGC
>Ga0065711_1010205_pt1 | contig 11197 bp, 8 predicted proteins | sample Hoacrofraction12_FD_59098 | JGI IMG/M metagenome (GOLD analysis project Ga0065711, IMG submission 59098) | Hoatzin crop microbial communities from Cojedes, Venezuela - Epithelial fraction 12 v2 (version 2) | ecosystem: Host-associated > Birds > Digestive system > Esophagus > Crop | place... | reverse complement strand
AAAAAAAAAAAAAAAAAAAAAAAAAAAGCAGCAATGGGGTGATGTCTCCTTACATTACCATTCGGCATCATTTTTATTTGCACATACTGACACAAGCTCATAAAGGAGACCAAGACATCTCACAATTCTCCTTTTCACCCTTTGCCCAGAATTTTCCTCGAGGAAGAAAATTACATGTCAGAATCACAGTGTGCCTTTGTTTCCTGCCATATGCACCACCTGCTTTGGAAGTACAGGTTTCGGCTTTTCTTACCAACAGCTAAACAAGGTACAGCTGCCAATTCATCTCCACAAACTGACTTCCTGCATGGCCTCTGGAAGGCTATATCCTAGAAAGTGAAGAGATTTAGGAGCAGGACTACAAAAAGACAGATATAGATCCAGCTGCTGCTTAAGAAACATATAATGAAAATCATGACCCTCTAATTCACAAATTCCTTAATGAACTGCCTTAGGTATGTCCAGAGAAGAGTGTTTACCTGATGAAAATCCGGCTGAATTCTGCCAGCATCAAGACATGATGAATTCTGCAGCGTATGTTGCTTGCAGAGCCTTTTAACCTCTACTACAGAAATCATACCTTTTCACATGGAACACAAGGACCCTCCCCATATCCCCACGCCCATCTAGTATTTGGAGATGTATACCCCCTCTTGTGTGTAGTGTCTTTTTCTCCTTTACCCATTGTACCTCAAATTATTTCATGAAAACTGGGATATCATATGCAGGAAATCCTAACAATCTTTGTCTCACCTTAATAAACTGTATTTTCATAGTTAAAGAATACCAAATAGATGGTAGATGTGGGAATAAGTTCTCTCAAGCATAAGTAGGAATTCCTTCCCTGTTGTCTTGCACCATGTCTCAAATTTTGTATGAGTGCACTAACCACTGAGCTGCTAGGTAGGCACAGAGCAGCGTTTTTACAACATAATCAGATTATGTGCGCATGGAAAAAAAAGTAGGCATTGGCTTCTAGGAATAAAAAACATGGAGTGTTTAACTGTGTGTAAAAGGAGGCATTTACAGATCATAAAGAAAGAGGATATAAATGTACATGCTTTATTCAGGCATTTCTTAGGGATAGTTTAAGAATTTGAACTCCTTACTTATAGAGGCACCTATATCCCTGCATTGAACAACTTTACACCAATCTGAGAACGTAGATTCTGTCACAAAGACAAGATACTCAAAATTAAGTGCTTCAGAACTGAATTTTGCTGCAGACGTAGCCCTCATTTCTTCATGGATGTGGAACACATACAACCTGTCTCATTGCAGTACTTGAGAGTACTAATGACATCAAAAATTCTAAACCTGTTCAGTTAGGCCTGACATGCACCAGCTTGAATAGGAGGTGTATTGATCTAACTGAGGAACATACCTATAGGTATGCAAGCCTGCAAAGATTCATCTTCAACAATATATGTCAGACTGCTAGTAAACAGCCGCAGAGGAAGCAAGAGCAACTGTATCCTGAAAAAGCTGATTATGAATATAAATAATGGCAGTGAATATTTGTCAAGCTTCTGGACCAAGACATTAATTCTCTTTGTAAATTTTCAAAATCAAGAGTTAGGAACTGTGGGCTAAATGCTATCTTCTATCCTGCTGTAAATCCAGACTAGCTACTGTCTTTAATCAAATAATATGTTATCGAGATCAGTATTTTCCTCTAACCTATTTTTGTCTGTCCTTATACAATCACAGAATCATTTTATAACTAAGCAAATCAGCGTTAGATTACACAAGAAGTAGCTACTAAATTTTTTACACTGTGGAAAATGTTATTGACCACCTGGTTATAATTACTGTAAAAATACACAAAGCAATTTTGGTGGCCCATTAGTAGTAACTGTTTTGCACAGCTGTGCAGAGGCTCCATTAAAGAACAGGTTTACTGTGTATTAGTCCCCATAAAATTATGAAACATTAAGTAAATCTAAGCCACTGTTTCCAAGTCATCCAGACCAGAATTCTGCTCCGGAAATTTTGAAGTAGCAGTCACTCAGCCTGCAGTAAAATCATGCAATCACTGAATTTAACAGCGTTATAGTTATTTCAATATCTTCAAGACTGAGTCCATAAAGAAATCAACCAAATACTTGACTTTCCTAGTTTTAAAGATGTGAGGAAGCAAAATAATTCAAATTTACTACGTACTGTATTATGAGACAAATTACATATTTAGTCCTCATTAATTTACTTTTGAGGTATGCACTTAATATTTCATATGACGCTGTGAATATGAGAAGTCTTATATAATGAGGACATTAACTGTGTGAAGAAAGGTTGTCTCCTATGAGTTGGGCAATTGAGGATTAAATTTGGCATTTCTGAGGAACATGAGTAAAATTACTTAGTGCAATCTAAATCTCAAAAACATATGTTAACCCAAATATTTAGACATTGGATGCGTGTTAACCTAACTAAAAAATAACACACCTTCCATCTGTCAGCATAATTTACACTAAACCAATACACCTGAAAACTAATTTAAATGTAATTACTTTAGTAACACAGGAGGGAAGCTGTTAATAGTCCAAATTTGGTGAACAGGTCATAGTCCTCTACCTTTACGAAACTTACCAGCAGTAGAGAATAGCCTGCATCACGAATGATGATACGTTGTTCTTTGTACTCCTATACCAGTCTTGCCCACTGTTTCCCTGTCATTTGCTGCTTTCTTCCAGTGGTCATAGCTTCTATCCACTTTCATGTGATTGCTTTGAAAGACAGGAGAGAACCCAAGATTGTCAAGGAAATTTCGCAGCTAAGTAAAGTTGCAGAGAAATTTACACCTCAAAAGAACAGCTTTGGCTTGTATGGAAAAGTTAGCAATCCAAAGTTAATGTCAGCCTTTACTCAAATACAGGATGGAACGTCAAATGCTTTTTAAATTTTCAAAGTCTATGACAGTTACTTTATAGAGAACTGAATGAAAACTGAATCCATTCCTGAATTCATTTCTCAGAGAGTAAAACAATGAAAATACAATATGAAATGTAAGTTGGGGGGGGGGTGTTGGTTTTTAATAATGTTCTGGTTACAAGCAACAAAATTGTGGACAGTGACAGTATCTTTTGCTTATGTCATTAATGGACAATACTTTTTCATTAATTTAGAAAAACATGCATTTTTCTTTCCAATACTGAACAAAAGTATTGACAATCATAACATTCATACTCTTTCTAATGCTGGTGCATGAAGGACAGGAATCTCAGCCTTAACTCTGAATCTGAATTTTACACATTTCTAAAAAGTAATTCTGGATAACATTGCTATAAGAGATGAATTCTGCCCAGTGTTCTGTAAAAACACTACTTCTGACACTGTTTAGCATTGCAACTAATTCTGACATCATGACCTGTGGGTTTATCAGACTCATTGCTTTCATATCACACCTTGTGTTTGCTTCTCTTTTCTGGCATAGATAAAACTTAATTCTTAGTCACTTTTTTTTTTTTCTATGGAAAAGGACATCTAGCAAATCTGAAGAAAAACACAGTAAATAACAACAACAATTCAAATGATATCTTTAACAGCGTTCAGTCATGGCACAAATATTCAATAGCTATAATCCTAAATACTAGCAACAAATGGTTTTGTTAGCTGTGTTGACTTTAAAATAACATTGGAGAAAAGTACAGATAAAAAATTAAAAGTGGCCTATATATAATGTAATACTTTTGAGTTCCTCAATTTCAAAGAGTGAATAATGCAGCAAGGTCAAAGATTTGTGTATACCCAAAATAGAATGATATTCTCTAGTAAGTTCTTCTTTCTCTGTTAGTGACTACCAGAACAGTATCCATAGGTACTTTTTTGTAATTTAAACCTAGGGTTTAGGATTTGACTTTCAGTGCTTTCCTGTATCTGAGCTGCCAGTTATCTTATTTCTCCTTTATCATCTCGATCTCAAGCCAGAAAGCTTTTGCTCTGATTAGCAGCCAGTGTAATTTCATAGAATTCAAGTGCTTTTGCTAGAGGTACACAGGCGTAATAGACCACAACTTAGCCCATGGCATTTTAAGATTAAAATGTTTGAAGTTATACCCAAGAGACAGTGGTAGAGTGGCACTTCAGAGGTGCCTCTACTAGTCTTACTTTCACCAATTTCATATTATTATATGTCCCAAATTACAAACACTTGACCAACATATGCCATATGACCATCTCTTCCCGATTTCCTGGAGGTTCCCTCTGCCTTTTTCACACGTAAGTCTCTTCACTTGTTTTTTTAAGGACACACGACCTCTCCTTCACTATCTCTTCAACCTTTTCTCACAGAATTCTCCTTCCTATATATTTGGGGTAGGTTTTGGGATTTTTTGCATTCTCAACTTTTAATGTTGTATTCCCCTTACCATTTTATTGTCATTATGTCATCAATAGGTCATCAATATGACATAATGTAAAAAAATTACGTCACCTCATATTGTGCAGAGTTTCCTTTTTTCTTGAATTTTCTCCTAGTCAGATATCATGACTCAGACTGATTTGCTTACTTATATCAGCCATGTTAGCAAATTATTTAGACTATTTGCATTAGGGTACCAGGAAAAAGTGGAAGCCTTTGTGTCATGGTATCAACACAATCAGTGCATTTTTTCCGAGTCAGTAACTAACAGTGAATGAAGATTTGGACTAAAAACGCTAAACTGCTGCAGGGAATGCAAGTGCTCTATATCTTAACCTATTCTTGGACTGTATATTTTAAACTCAAATACAAATAGCTCAGAAATTACCCTTCTTGATCAAGTGTGCGTCTTTTCCTAGAAGCAGGGAAGTCTCTGAGACATAAAGCTCCTCAGACCTGCCACCCTACATGACACACCACAAAGGGAAGTGAAGCTGCAGGCTGACTCACACACTAGAACATGTGCCTCAGGAGAGTGGTGGGGATGCAGAGAAGCACTCTTCAAACTCAGCTGTTGTAAAAGCGTCTAGAACTAAAATCTACACAACAAGGTCAAGCTGTTGAAAAAGGGGGGGGGAAGTCTGATAAAAAGACTGACTGCAACATGAACAGCTTATCAACTATGAAAAAAAGCAAGTCAAAAAGATCATCGACGTAAAAGTGCAAAAGCATGTCAAAACACAGAGGATGTATTGGAGCTCAGGACTTTTCTAGCTTACAGCATTGAGATGCTCTTCCTATTCACACTTCACAGAGGGCCCCTCCTTACATAAATCACACAACAGTACACAGCACTAACTGCAGTTACATGTTGTAAGTTTCTCCAAATAAATAACAAGCAGCGTGAGTATAAAAATACTTTCCAGAACAGAAGCTGTATCTGGAGAGCAGCCCATCATGCACTGGCTGGCCCAGTTCTCTGGGTTGATCATGACACAGCTCCTTCATCGATGATATAAAGCTCTGCTACTTGCTAGGAACACATGCCTTTCTGTTTCTTCCTCAAATGCTGTGTAACTTCACAGTAAGAGACAGGGAGGAGATAATATTGTTCATGAAAAAGCAGTGTCATAACAAGTAAGCTACCTTCTCTTAAGCTACATGCTGAAAAGGCTCTTTGAGGCACTTTTTCTCCTGTTTTTACCCACTTCAGAATCAGTCTCTATTAAATCCAGTGATTTGCACAGCATCCCTGCTGAACACTGCAGTCAGAACCATAAAAGAATCTCATCTTCTTTATTCCACCATGATTCCACAGTGATTACAACAATCCAAAGCCTACAGTTCTAGTAGTTAACATTCATGCCTGAATATCATTTAAGCAAAATTGATGAAGTCTGAATATATTAAGGACAAACCTACTTATGTTAGAATTCTATCCCAGAAATCTTAGCAGGTTATAATCAAGCCCTAAAAGGAGAAATCTTGACTTCAGAAATAAACCATTCTATTCTATTTGAAATCTAAAACAAAACCCAACCTGTGAGAATTCAAATATGCTGTTTTTATGTGCCATTTTACCTTCATTACTGAGCACAAGGTTTAGTATTAGTTTTTTTCGTCAAATCTAAGATCTGAACTTTGATTAAGAACACACATAAAATACTGTAAAGAAATAAAGTCACAATTTTTCTCAGTGATAAATTGCTTATTTAAAAAGTTATTACAGTTTCAGTATTGAATAGAAAATGCATAAGGTCCTGCAAAAAAAAGGAACTTTGCTGATGTGGAGAATTTCTGATGACATTTCTTAAACATCATAGTCACTGTTGTGCTATGTAAGACACCGTAAGAGCAAATATGTGAATGGCAAAGCTAGAGAAGATTGCTCTTGAATATAAAAGATGAGCACAATTTTCACTCTCTGAAAGCCTGCTGGAAATGGCATCTGTGCTACCACATGAATCCTGCACTCATGGTTGTCTTATGGTCTTTTCTCAGTTTTGATTACCAAAGAAATTGCTTTAGGTCAGAGCAAAATAAATATAACTTGCCTTCAGCAAGCAAGACGATCAAAGTATAATAAATAAATAATCCTTTGTTCTTTCCATCATCATTTCTCTTTTCCTATATACTCTTAGAAAACATAATGCATATTACCACACTGCCTGGCTCTCCTGTTAGGTCTTGACTGCATAGGAGTTTTAACACGAAATTTTCACAGATAAGGCAAGTTATTAAGCATTTCCAAAATATCCTAGGATCAAATATCATGCGGTGAATGGAGTTAAACCCATTTGGTGGCTGGTCACAAGCGGTCTTCCCCAGAGCTCAATGCTGGGGCCAGTTCTGTTTACCATCTTTATCAAAGATCTGGATGAGGGGATAAAGCCCACCCTCAATAAGTATGCAGATGACATCAAATTGGGTGGGAGTGTTGAGCTGCTCGAGGGTAGGAAGGCTCTGCAGAGGGACCTGGACAGGCTGGATCGATGGGCTGCAGTCAATTGTATGAGGTTCAAGAAAGCCAATTGCTGGGTCGGGCACTTGGGTCACAGCAACCGCATGCAATGCTACAGGCTTGGGAAGGAGCGGCTGGAAAGCTGCCCAGCAGAAAAGGACCTGGGGGTGCTGGTCGACAGCCGGCTGAACATGAGCCAGCAGTGTGCCCAGGTGGCCAAGCCAACAGCATCCTGGCTTGTATCAGGAATAGTGTGGCCAGCAGGAGTAGGGAGGTGATCATTCCCCTGTACTCAGCACTGCTGAGGCCACACCTCAAATACTGTGTTCAGTTTTGGGCCCCTCACAAGAAGGACATTGAGGTGCTGTAGCACATGCAAAGAGAAGCAACAAAGCTGGTGGAGGGGCTGGAACACAAGTCTTATGAGGAGCAGCTGAGGGAACTGGAGTTGCTTAGACTGGAGAAAGGAAAGCTGAGGGGAGACTTTCTCATTCTCTACAACTGCCTGAAAGGAGGTTGTAGCAAGGTGGGTGCTGGTCTCTTCTCCCAACTAACAGGCAACAGGAGAGGAAATGGCCTCAAGTTGCACCAGAGGAGGTTTAGATTGGAATTGTACTTCAACTTTGCTTTGTCTGAAAGCATTATGGTCACCAGCTGAAGTGGCATCATGTGTTATAAGCTTCACTAAGGATAAACCAAGTCAACATAAACTTCATCTGCCTTCTGAGAAAAGGAAAAAAAAAAAGGCAATTTTAGGCAGTAAGTGTAGTTTTTGTTTTAATATTTTGGCACTGCAACCATTCCCTTCAAATATTCAAGACTTTACGTGGTTCTGTTGTTTAACTTTCAAGGCTCTGGCATATCTCAGCTCATCCATTCTCTTTTTGTGTTGTAGCTCTACTAAAGCTTGTATATCTACTGTTTCGTTAGATTAACCCTGGCAATGTCCTTAATGCCAAATCTCTCATCTACAGTGAGATCTTTGAGTGAATCCTGGTATGCCTGAGTATGAAAGTTATCCCTTGGTCCTTGAATTATGGTATAGAGGACTACTCCTGGCACTTCAGATGACTCCCTGCACTAGGAATCATTTGTGTCTTTCAAAACTTACTCCACAAGACAGCCCAGTATAGCTACTGATACCAGTATCACCATCCATGCCCTACTGCCAGAATAGCTTCATGTAGAGCATGTCACCACAAAAACTTTGTAGCATTGTCATTTCCATGGCCTCTTCAGTGGCAACACTGCAAGGAAGGATATTTTCTGCATTCAGAATGTATCCTTTCCAAAATGCTCCACAGAATCACACTATACGAGAGGAAATGAACGCCGCAAGGTCTTGCCTCTCAACCCAAACCACAAGCTGTCTGAGGGGCAGAGCCACATGGCTGCGCTCACAGACCCACCAAGCTCTCTGGAGCCTGCAGACAACATTCCCCTCTGCTTAGGTCCCAAGTCCAACTCTCTCAGCCACAAACTGAGATTCCCTTCTGGAAACCAACAACCCAGCCAGAGTCTGGGGTGACGAGGTCCAGCCAACATTGCTTGCCACACCTGTGCACGTGTGCCATCTCTTTCTGCAGCCACATGGTTGTGGTCAATGTTCTCCTGAGCCACATGCCCTGTACCAGAAACATCAGTCCTAACAGTTTGGCCTCGTTGGTCCCTCTGTGCACCCTTCTCGCGACTAATGCTCCCACAGGGCTGTGCAGACCTGGCTGTAAGCACATGGAAAAAACACACTGGAAGGTGATTTGGATTGTCCCAGGGCAGTCTATCTGTGCCTTTGGGATGCACAAGGCAGGAGCCTGAAGTCTATGGCCATTACATCCTTAAATATTTACTGTCATCCCCCATCTCAAGTTACACATGTCAATCAGCCTATGCAAAGCCCATTTTTCAGGAAGGCTTGGGCATGCTTTGCAAAACCGTGTTGCTGTGAGGGATTCCTTTGAGAGAGGTGTGTGAGTTCCAGATGTTTTCTTCACAGTCTCACCAGAAGAGAGAACTGGGTTCCCCTGGAAAGGTCAGTCCAGCTATCCACCATCATCAAGATGTGACAGTCACAGGCAGGCTCACATTGCTTGACAGTACACCATTTTGCAAGGCTTCCTCAGGGAAACTCCCTGCAGCCTGGCAATACTAAAATAGAGCACCCATTGCATGCCAGATGTTATCCAGCTCCTCTGTGGCAATCTGCAAGAGCTCATCTAACAGCTTATCAGCCTGAGCCTGACATTTTGGGAAAAGCAGGAAGAAATCCTGAAAATTAACACTGCCAGAAGTGAAAGCATATATCAGTTTTGGGGCTATAATGAAACAACCTTTAGAGTAGGTTTGCTGAGGACCTGCTGGGCACCTTCCTGGTTCTCTGGTGAGTCACATTCTGGTTCATCTTAGATTCCCATGAGTTAAAATAACAATCTGCTGGTTATGAGGGAACAACAGAAAACAGGCCTCTGCCCTAGTGAGGCCCCATCTGGAGTACTCTGTCCAGTTCTGGCCTCCCACTTCAAGAAAGATGAAGAGCTACTGGAGAGAGTCCAGTGGAAGGCTACGAGGATGGTGAGGGGACAGGAATATCTCTCCTACAAGGAATGGCTACGGGAGCTGGACTTGTTCAGCCTGGAGAAGAGAAGGCTGAGAGGGGGGACCTTAGAAAATATCTGCAGGGTGGGTGTCAGGAGGACGGGGCCAGACTCTTTCCAGTGGTGCCCAGAGACAGAGCAAGGGGCAATGGGCACAAACTGAAGCAGAGGAAGTTCCATCTGAACATGAGGAATAATCTCTTCATTCTGAGGGTGACGGAGCACTGGAACAGGCTGCCCAGGGAGGTTGTGGATTCTCCTTCTCTGGAGATATTCAGCCTGGATGCAGTCCTGTGCAGCCTGCTGTAGGTGACCCTGCTTTGGCAGGAGAGTTGGACTAGATGACCCACAGAGGTGCCTTCCAACCCTGAACATTCTGTGATTCTGTGACTGTTACATTTATAAATGTTTGGCTTACTCTGAGTCTATTTTAGTCCCGAACACGGTCAATTCTCCCTCTCCTTTCTACTTTTCTAAGTGGATGCCAGACCATCTTTCAGGATGAGTGACCATGAGAGCCATCCCAAAAAGCTTGTGGAATACCAAAGACTCATCATCACCCAGATCTCGATTTTATTTAGAAAAAAAATTCTCTCTGTACCTGGTTGGTCTGGTTCTTCCAAAGAAGGTCTTCTAGGAAGTAGAGTTCTATAGTGCATGTGTTTCTAGATTGATAAAATTGATAAGCTCTATGACCATGAGAGATTGGTTGAGCAGCATTTTCGTGACATGGTAGCACCTTCCATATCTACATATACAGGCTATTACAGGTAACATTATACAAAGTTACATCTGCTTTCTCTGCACCTTTAACTGCAGATCCCTAGGTACTCTGGTATCAGTTTTTAATAGGGGAAGGTGTTCTACTTTGTAGTTTTAGATTGATAAAATTGCCAGCAGGCAACAACACACCCCCTCTTTCTGCTGTTTTAGCATTTGACAGTGTCAAAGAAAAAGATTAAAGCATGACTTGAACAGTTTTCTGACAGGTCAGATCGGAAGTGGTTCATCTTATGTCCCTTAAACTGAACTCTGTTGTGAACTATTATTTAATACAGTTAATGTCAGATGAAGATGCATTTGATGTGTACAGCTTAGATTTATCTGTAAATACATAGTTCTAACAATGAAGAGAAAACAGCAGCCCAGAATGAATGCAAGGTGGAGAGGGATGCTTATTTTTTTTTCTAAGTGCAAATACCTCCATGTCTACATTACTTCAGAAGCCATTTTTTCTTGAGCTGTCTACAAGAACTATTGCTCTTAAAGTACTTAAACTACCCCATATTCTTGATGTATGGAACAAAACTTTATTAATTCCTTAGTCTTCATGGCGTATAAAATACCTTTTTTTTTTTACAGATATTTTCCAGCTCTACATCACTTTCTTATCTCCCTGTTATGATATTCTTCTGTAGCTCTTCAGGTATCTTTCAACAAAATCCTCTTTACTAAAATACTTGACTGCCTAGGGACAACAATCTGTTTTACCACTAGCAGATATCATGGTGGTTGCACTAGGAATCACCCCTCATTTCATCTTTGCATGGCAGGTCTGTTTGCTTGCTTTGTGTCAGATGGCCGGGTACATAACCTAGCTCTGCAGTGCTACCCATTCGCTTTTGCCAAGTGGTCTGAGAAACACAGAATCACAGAATCACAGAATAGTAGGGGTTGGAAGGGACCTCTGTGGGCCATCTAGTCCAACCCCCCTGCCAAAGCAGGGTCACCTACAGCAGGCCGCACAGGACCCCGTCCAGGCGGGTCTTGAATATCTCCAGAGAA
>Ga0065711_1049645_pt1 | contig 11199 bp, 6 predicted proteins | sample Hoacrofraction12_FD_59098 | JGI IMG/M metagenome (GOLD analysis project Ga0065711, IMG submission 59098) | Hoatzin crop microbial communities from Cojedes, Venezuela - Epithelial fraction 12 v2 (version 2) | ecosystem: Host-associated > Birds > Digestive system > Esophagus > Crop | place... | reverse complement strand
AGGAAAACACCACCTGCGCCCCTGATCCCTCAACCAGTCGCCCCAGTGCCCTGAAGTCCCTTTTGATGGCCTTGGGACTTCTTTCTGCTACCTCATCCCCGCCAACCTGCATTACCAAGAGGGGGTAGTAGAATTCAGAATACTTGCAGGACCTTGGTAGCAACCATTGCCACTGCTGCAGCAAGGAGCTGATGATGAGTCACTCTCCTTCAGGCAGTGGCTTCTGCTCACCCTGAGCTCTGGCTGGCAGAAGGGAGCAAGCTGCAGGCTTGCCCAGAGGGGAAATTCTTGCTGTAGTAGGGGGCAGCTTGCTCCATGATGAACTTCACAAATCCAGTAGGAGCTGGAAACTGCTGCCCTAGCTATACATGGTGCCTGTGAAAGGCTGCCATTGAGCAGATGGGTAGCTTTTGATTTGTACGTAGGAAAACATGCATTTTGCTTTTCTTTTGCTCCTCCTTTTGAGAAGGTTTGCCTGAAAGGCAAGATTCCTGATGCTAGGTAGTCCTGTAAGTCTGGCCTGCTTCAGCCCAGCAGCCTTTCTCTGCCCTTTGTGATAAAGCCTTCCTCATCATCGGGGTGAACAATGGCTGTGTTTGACTGTATGCTCCGCAATAAAAGAATGGTGGTAAAGCACATCTTCAGACTAATGACTCCCTTCTCAATGCACAACTCCCTTATGTTTGTATATGGAAAGCAAGTGAAAATGGATAAAAAAGTAATACAGCGTATTCAGGTTGTCATAAATTAATCTTGTTGCATTTATTCACATAGGCATAGGTATATCTTAAAGAAACAGTAAAATTTTTTTCATACTCTTGGATGTCAAAAATTTTGTAGCAGTTAACTCTTAGAGTGCAATTATAATTCCATGTTTAAATGAACCTTAAAGTAGAAAAACAAAACAAAAAAAAAAGGTGAGGAGGGGGGAGAAAATCCCTCTCAGTAAAAGAGAGAGGTGTTCAAGGAAGAAAAATGACAGTTGGAAGACTTTACCCTACTACGGGAATCTCTGAACCTGCAGCTTAAAATGCAGTACCACATTCCAAAAGAAGGGTGTTAGTACTCCGTACAGAATTTGTAGCACTTTTGTGCTACAGACCTTGTTCTCAAAGGCTGAGAATATTAACTTTCTTTCAAATACAAAAGATTTCACTGATTTCTCTCTGTGTGTCATAAAATGATTTCTTTTTTTTTTAATTTAACTTACTGGAAATTTTTATTCCCTCTAAAGTAGCTGGGAACTCACACAGAAAGTAATATATTTGCTCTGGGTTGGAGAGGCCAAGAAATTGTGTGTACACAAGGAATACAAGCTGAAAGCACAGAAGCCGGTTGCACCATTGTGCTCCCCTGAAGATGACACAGAAACCCTGGTTACAAAACTTTACTGCATACTAATTCAAAGGGGACAGCTGGAAAAGTAGTGTATCAGCTAGAAAATTAAGCCTGTTATATACGACTGAGAGATTCGTTCCATCAATTGGCTTATTAGCATCTTTAGAAAATATTTCCTTACTTTGTAAGTTTTTTTTCTTCAGTGGATTTCACCCTGAGTTGTTTTCATTAACTGGAGCTCCCCCTCAAGGAATACAATGGGAAACTAGTTTTGCAATAAAAGAGACAGATTTCTCATTTTGACTAGAACAATCCCAATATCCTAACCTACAAAATCTTAGCGATTTTCTTCAGGGTATTCCCTCGCTTATGGCTGATACATAGTTTGCTAAGCAATTTCATGTAGAAGGGAGGCTGCTCTTAAATAAAGAAACCTAGGCCAGAGAAGATCAGAACATTGATTCGAGTGACTTTGGGGACTTAAGTATGATTTTCCTCAAACTACAATTCTTGTACCATAAAGTGGCTGATACCCACACTCTGCTGTAGTACAAAAAGCCTATGTTTTTGCTCAGCCCTGTCCCTCGCAGTTCAGTAAAACTTAAATGAGACCTGTTAGATGGGTCACAGCATGGAGTTCTCAGCAGAGCACCTCTCCAACAGCTCCACTGCTCACTGTCTGCCAAGGCAGTACATGCAGAAAAGATGATGGGCCAGAAAATATTCAGTGGATAGGGAGGACACAGGAGCACAAGTCACCCACACTCTGTGAGGGAGGTCTAGGCCATGGTATCCAGAAACATTCTCTAGGTTTAGTAAAACTGTGGAAGGAATTCTTCCCAAGAGATGAAGATCCTCATGAATCTTACAGCCTTACGTTTTGCACTGCTTCAGCTTTGAATTCTCTCATAAAGACATTTTGCAGTTTAGAAAAATAAACACAGATCCTGTCAAAGCAATAGCAAACAATACACAGAGCATGATTATTTTTGGGTGGAGGAGAGGAATGACTCAAATATAGCAAATGGTAGTCACCTGGCCGGCATTCATTACTACAGCATCATTATATAATGTGATGAGACCCAAACAGGGAGGGCTGAGGGAGAGAAGAATGAATACCCAGTACCAAACAGCTACTAGTGTCTTTAGTACTAAGCAGGTTGTCATAGTTTAACCCAGCAGCCTGGAGCTAAGCACTAGACAGCCGCTCGCTCACCCCTCCCCTTTTTCCCAGAGGGATGGGAAGGAGAAACGCACAAAAGGTAAAACTCCTGGGTTCAGATAAAGACAGTTTAATAAGACAACAAAGGAAATTCTAACACCACTACTACTACTACTACTAATGATAATAATGGATATGCAGAACAAACTATATACAATACCATTTTCTCACCACCTGATGACTGATTCGCAGCCAGTCCCTGAGAAGAGATTATGGACAGCCCGGATTTTTGCAAATTTCACAACATTTCCCCAAAAGACCAAACTCCCAGAAAGTTTGAACTCCCAGACAAGATAGGATTTGAACTTCCAGACAAGAGAGGATTCGAATTCGTGGAAAAGAGAATTAAAAAAAAAGGATTCCTGCCCCCTGGCCAACCCCCATTGATAAACTGAGCATGACGTCTATGGTATGGAATATTCCTACTGGCCAGCTTGGGCTATCCGTCTGGCTGTGCTCCCTCCCTGCTCATTAGCTGAACATGAGAAAGTAGAAAAAAATCCTTAATTTCACAGCAACAAGTGAAAACATGAGTGTTACCAATATTCTGCTGGTACTAAATCCAAAACACAGCAGCCACTGGGAGGAAGCTTAACCCTATCCCAGCCAAAACCAGGATGGAGGTGAGCATGGGCGAGAAGATCATCAGCATCATCAGCAAGGGAACATTACTTTGTTCCCTTCTCAGTGCCTCTAGTATCTCCACTGTCCCCTCACCTTGACTCATTATAGGATCAGTCACACACACCTATATAACGAACTTAGTTGGGAAAAGACATCCATGCTTCTTACAATTTGAACAAAATACTATCTGCAATGATTTGGTGGCATTACAGCTTTCTCTGCCTGTCCGCATTCAGTCATACTGTGGTGGCAAAATTATTAATATTTAAGATTTGAGAGTTCTGGCTAAGAAGTTTTTCCTAACTAAAATAACCATTCATTTTTCACTAAAAGCTAACAGTCTGTGACTGTTTCCACCTCCCCACTCTGAGCTAAGATAATACTGATTCTGCCACTCCTATGGGCTCCACCAAGATTCACCTCTCCACATTGTTCCATTATTTACTGTTTGAGTCCTTCTTTAAATTGTGGCAGTTAGCAAAATACTTCAAAAGTCCATCCCTCCCAGGGATGGATACCTGGTTTTGTTAACATTAAATTATTTTCCTCACCACTTTCTTTTTCTTTTTTTCTGAAACAGCTTATAGGTTGGGTCTCTGCAACCACTTGGCAGAGAAAAGGAGAGCACAGGGGGAGATGCTGGCTGAATGTTCACTCACTGTGATCCGAGTTAATAAAGTTTCTGTCTGATCTGTGCATTCTTATGCACTTGGAGTCCCTGGATCTATGACAAAACCTTAGGAAAAATCATTTTTCAGGTTCTGCAGGGACCTCATCCCACTCTTAGCACTCTGATACAGCTCAGCACAGCATGATTAGTGGCTCCAAAGCCTGTTTTCAACTTCATTTCTTCCAGAAAGTGGATGAAGTCACAAAGCTTAACCTGACGTAAGTTGTACAGTAGATAGAGAGCAAAATGCCACACACTCTTGGCACCTGTAATATCACTCTGCCATTCATCCATCAAACCCCTTACATGCTATAGCTCTATGTTATTTTTGTTGCACAATAATTAGATTTTGTGTTTTGCAGGCCCCCACCGTTTTGCTGCAGCCTCAGCAGGTGCTGCACATCCAGCCATGCTGAGAGAGGAGACCGCCTGCCCCCTGCCCGGCTGGCTCCCTCCTGAGCCCTTGCTGTAGGGTGTTGCCCCTTACATCTCCTCAGCAGCCAGAGCAAATGTTCAGTTATGCAAGAGCCAGGTTGCCAGAGATCCAACAGTTAATCTTCATAAATTATGCTTATTTATTCAACTGGGCAGGGACGACACAGTCAGTGTAACCAGAGGGTATCCTGGGAGCTGCTGTACCTGTCTACCTGTAAATATGATACAGCCGTAGAGTGTGCTGAGACGGAACTTTTGCTCAGTTTAAAAAAACATGAGTAGCAACTGTTTGAAAGTGAAATAAGCTGCAGTTAAAAGGACAGAAGGGATTTAATAGATTTAATTATGTCAAATGTAGTTAAATATTGTTCAGCTGGTGCAAACAAAGCTACTGTTCTATCTTACTAGAACAAAGTCTTTAGAACTTAAAGCAAATACTTACATTTCCCAACTCTCCCAAGAATTAACTTAATGCTTAATATGACCCTCCACCAAAGTCAAGGCCTCAGTCTACTTTCCAGCTCTAATGTTACTCCTTTTCTATAATGACCCAGCACAAAAACCTCTTGCCGGGTCCTTCAGCAGCTCTTTTTCCTTGTATGGACCCTCAGGATCCTGACTAAATTTCAAGTGGTAAATACACCACTTTGAGAGGACAGCAGACACTATACCTCTGCAGAGCTGACAGTCCTTTCCTGCCCACCCACACTTTTCTGAGCTAAAATCAGTGTTGCATGGCTTTTCTCAACGCTACAGACTCTGGGATATGACCTGAGAAGTCCAAGTGCTTCAATCTGCACAATGAGAGCTGGAGGGAACACTCAGCCATCAGGCATGTGTCTACTCACAGCCACATGAAGCCATGCTTCATACTTTGCAAACCGTGAAATTGAAGTAGGACTTTTTTTTTATTTTAATGCAAATTAATTCCCTCAAGTAAAAGCATACATATCTGTCCTTAAAACAGTAGAAATAGCCTATACACTGCAACACTACATATATATATGTATATATACATTTTTTTCTAGAGAATGTTTGCTCTGATTCTTCTATCTTCCTGTTAGCTAACTAAACCTTTCCTTCACCACCTACAGCTTTATTCCCATGATATGCAACATACAGACTTTGCAAACAGTTCAGTTACACTGTCATTGCATTTATACCCCATCTCCTCATTACTGCTAGCCTCTGATTTGTCACAAACAACGTGTGACTAAGCAAGTGCAAGCTTGTAACATCCAGGCTGCATCACAAATTTCTGTTCACGCATGAAGGAATAATTCTGTGCCCTGTGTCAGCTGGCTTTGTGATTTGCAAAGGCTGGCTGATTAGAGAAGAAAAGAAGAATGCAGAAAGTGCAGTTGGTTTTGCTACTGCTGCCCCCACTGAAGCGAGCACTTCTCATTTGCCTGTGTAACGACAGGGAGCTTTCCTGAGCCCCAGGTACATAAAGAAAGAATGTGTGCATGGGGGGTCCCCACTGTACAGTTACCCTAATGTTTTCAGGACTCTTCAGATGGCTCCCGCTGAATTACATGCGTAAAGGAAGAACTAATCTTGCTGAATCAGGAAATGAGACGACGGGGATATTCCATATGATTCCCATTACCTTTATATTATAGTCTGCAAAGGCTGCAGGTCTGAAAATATGTTACTTGTCTAATTCCCACTGAAGTCGATGGGAGCTTAGGGTACAAGTTCAAACAAGCTGCATGGGGAACAGGGAGGACCCAGGTGACCAGAAAAAGAACATTTTCTCTATTATTCAAGTATTTAGAGTTCGTTATCTCAGTGCTTTGAGTCTCATCTATAAAATGGGATTATCTAGGCTTCAGAATAAAACTAAGAAACAATTTACAACCTTGTTCTCTAATATGCCTTAAGCTTCTGGTGATAAACCATTAAAATTAAAAAACACAAGGAAAAAGTTCCATTATAGAGCAACAAAGTTCTTTTTAACTGCAGACCATATGTTCTAATATCACCTGTCTTTCCATATTGTTAACTAAACTACTGGCATCAGCTTGATTCTTTGAATAAATAGATTAATTAATCTAAGAGAGACATGGTACACATCCCCATTATCTTCCACTCTGTGCACAGAAAAGAGCAATCATGATGCGCACTTATATTAAATTTTGTCAGTAAAATATGCTTGCTTGATATTGTAGGCATTTGCATTTTATATACTTCAGTTACCATCTGCTAATGGTAATTTAATCATTCAATAAATAACACTAAAGAGAGCAACATTAATGAAGACTGGAGAATTTTTTAATATAATGAATAATTTTTGGTTTATTTGTGAGAACTGCAACTGCAGCCCACAATAAAAAGGATAATCCATTAAAACCAGAATACAATAATGAAAGCTGTTGTTATGGTTCTGGCATAGTGGACGACCAAAGGGTATTGTAAATTCCTCGAGTGATGACTTTCCCTACCCTTTCCTAAGAAATAATCTGTGAATCATTATGCTATAGACAGATGGGACTACTCCAGAGAGGCTGTGATTGTATGCTAGCCTAGCAGAACTTCCAGGAAGCATCCCTAGCTTGGACAACCGCAATGTCTCCAGCAGGGCAGGAGGAACCTGGGTATGGCCAAACTCTTTAAAAGAGTGCAGGCTTGCCTGGACAAGGTCCTGTGCAGCCTGCTGTAGGTGACCCTGCTTAGGCAGGAGGGTTGGACTAGATGACCCACAGAGGTCCCTTCCAACCCCTATTATTCTGTTATTCTGTGATTCTGTGATTCAGATGCTAGCTCAAGAAAGAATGCCTCTTAGGGAGGGCACTTCAGGCCTGCTGAATAGTTAAGTCAGCTTCACTAACACACAGCTTTAAATATAAGCATGTCCTTATAGGCTTTTCATAATAAATGTATGCTGAGATATGCTTATAGGTATTTCTTCGCTACCTAAGATTTTCATTCTATTTTTAGGTCAATCCATCAAAGCATGAAAAATGTTTTGCAAAGTTTTAAATGTACGCTGAATTTGATCCTGTTTTCTGAGGTAGAGCCCAGATTTCTTCTAAACTGAGACTTCAAACGATTCTTTTAGTAAAATGGAAACAGGCTTAATCCCCAAATACAGAGCTTCCATGCCCCCCAGTAAATTCCAGCCCGCCAGAGCCTGTATCTCCATGCTCACATCTTCTGCACTGAACACCATTTGCCATTCTGTATGAATGAGCTCACACTGTAGCTCGGTATTGCATAGGGCCCCCTCCATTTCTGCATTCAAAGAGCATATACACAGCTTTCTGGCAGCTACATACCTGATACCCAGCAGGGCCTCATAGCCAAGTACTTTGGATACTTTGGTGTGATGTATCTCACATCAGATCAAAGTCGATTCAAAATCATCCTCAGAGTCACAAACAGTATTTCGAAGACACTAGGAGAGAGCAGTAAGTGGTAGTTATTCAATGCAAGGAGAGGCTGGTTTAAATACAAAAAGAAGCACCTTGATTATCATGAGACCATAGTACAGCACAGGTGAATCCATCAGCTGTCCTTTTTCTGCCATGAATTTTCAATATAGTCAGACTTGACAGGCTTTTTAAGACCCTTGGACCATTAGAGATTTTTGGGCAAACGAGAAGAGACTTAGGAAACAGAGGGATCAAAGGACTTGAGACAGGTCATATGAGCGGAAAGACTACAGTGAAGGATCCAGGAAATGTATCAGCAGCAGTAGTGTTGCAGCCAAGAAGTGAGTAAAATAAGAGGAATTCATGATAAAAATATATGTCCTGTGGATCAAATGAACAGATCAACTGTTCATTTGCCAAGTATTTTCCCCTTGGCTATGTCAATAAGAGGTGCTACGTAGGGAGACATGATGAGCATAGCGTTATCCACTATTCCCCTTGTCCACCCCCAGCATTCATAATCATCAAGGATGTTAGAGGGCACATCCCTGCCTGTTTCCTTACAATCTGTTTATGGACACACTTTCAATGGATTTGTCTAATCCTATTATGAATTTGCTGATACGGTCTGCATCCTTCAACCCTCTTCAGCAACAAATTCCAGAAGTATGCAGAATCATAGACTATTACAGGTTGGTCAGGATCCCTGAAGTTCACCTAGTCCAACATCCTGCTTATTGTAGGGTTAACTTCAATGTTAGATCAGATGGCTCAGACCCTTGTCTACCTGAGTGCTGGAAATCTTCAGGAACGGAGATTCTGCAGCCTCTCTGGGCATCATGTTCCTGGACTTAACCACGCTCATTGTGAAAAACATTTTCCTAATTGGAATTTCTCTTGTTTCCCTTTCCTCACTCCAGTTTGTCAACCTTCCTCTTACATTTTTTCTATCTACTGTGTAAAAGCTACTTTTATTTGTTTTAAAACAATCTCCTCCTAATTTCAGGGATTGCCCCCTAGTTATAGTATTGTCATGTGGTGAGAGCTGCTGTTATTCTTTTTTTACGAGAGAAATTTCCACAAAAGTGAGAGGATTTTGCTCCCTTATGGATATTAAACGCAGTGAAGTGGTCTTTGCTTCCGTCGAGGTGGAAATGTGAGTGCATGTCAGCCTTTGGATGATATATAATCCAAGATGAACTATGACAGTAAAACTAAATATGTAACCAATGACTTCTTCTTGACTGAATATGATTGATTACTGCTAAATAATTTATTCAAAATCGTTTGCAGATTGAGCGATGACTGCAGGTACAGGAATATGTAACATTAGCAAACACTTTTTATGAATGTCCTTCTTTTGTACAATTCCTGAACAACCTGTGGTTGTAGTAGGTACAGAATACTTAAAAAAGACTTTGGGTCTGGTCGGTAAGTGGTTCAGTACTGATGGTCATTTGTCTCGGACTAGGGTAACTATGCCCAAGACAGGTGAGTCTAGCTCATCACCCTACCTGTGCTAGTCCCATCTGCTTTATTTTGCTTTCATTGTTTTCATATGAATTAGCTTCCTTCAGGGAAGAAATTTCCCATTATCTTTTCTCACTCATCCTGTAGCTTTTTGTCTTTTAGTCAAAGACCTGCTAAATAATTGCTTGTCAATGAAATTACTTTTTCCCATTGATCGATGTTATCCTGCTATAAACCCAGAAAATGATCTCTCATCCGCACTGGAATCTTCAGAGTTAAATATTTTCCCACATCAACTAGTGCGCACAATAAGCCCTGGCTTAAGCTTCCAGCAACTATGGACTGAGGCACCATTTCTTCATTATAATTTTAAAATAAAGCACAATAAAATATTTTATTATTGTCTTGAGTAAAGGATGACATTTCAGGTCTGTGTTTCTGAGACACAGCAGAGAAGAGATGAAATACAGATAGTAAATTTAGACAATTGTAGGTAGTTTACAGTGCAACAATAATGCAAAATGCTATTGAAGAGAAACTTGCCTTTCTTTCCAGTGGCAAAGACCAAAAAAAGAAGAAAAAGGGATAAGGAATGATGTGATGCAGGAATTGTGCTTAGATTTTGGCTCACATGTCAGACCAGAGGTGGACAAGGATGGAAAGACAGAAACGGCAGTAATGGCCAAGAAATTCTGCCTGGGTGCACGTAGTACGCTCAAGTGCCTGAAGGCCTGAGGCTACTCAGGATTACTGTGTCTGGTGGGTGAAGAGGGATGTTGAGGGAGGAGGAGCAGCAGCAATTGCAGCTCTCAGGTGGCGGTTTGTCTCTTGAATATCAGCACAACTCTTCACTGCAGTCTGTTCTGGAAGCAAAGTCCACGTCCATCCCAGACTGGGCTGAGCAGATGTGCGATGGCTGTGGTGACACACTGACTTCTCAGGGCTCATTGCCGTGGTGTTCCTGCTTTTTCCCAATGATCCCTGCTGTAGCTACTGTGCCTGGCTTCTCCATGGCTTCAGGCAATGCTCCATACCTGACACCTACAGCCTTCTGCTCTAGTGTTGCCTACTGGCCAGTTAAGAGGGTCCTGTGGATCTGCAGAATTCCAGCCCAGTGCTGCTGCCCCTTCCCTTTGCACGGCTCAGCTCGAAGCTCAGCTGTCGTGCGTGTGGATTAATTGCCTACATGGGATGAACACACACATCTCCATCTAGTATGCTTCATCTCCTGTCCTAGCACCCAGGTGAGCCCAGAGGGCTGAACCCAGGATATCCGGTATTTCCTTCTTCTGAATTCAGGCCAGAGGCATTTTGGGGACAAAAAGGATCTCCACTGGACAATGCCTCCCTCTTATCATCTCTTAGCCTGTTTCCCAGTCTTTGCCCACCCTCCCTCCCCCCACCCCCGAACTGCTTTGGCAGTGAATGGCCTCTATATTTTTCACTATTTCTAAACAAACAGGACTTAAAGTTTTTCCCAGTAGCCTGCAGGGAAGATCGCTGTTGCCCTCAACAAGCTAATTTGCCTGACCCCAGCTAAAGGGTGAAACCAGCTATTCAGACATAGGTGAAAAGGAACAGAGCCACCCCTGCTATTCCCTACAGTCCATTTTAGTGAATTTAGTTCCCATTGGAGGCATGAAAGCAGGTGACAGCAGCTATAGCCTGCTTTGTTCTGATTATTTCTGGCTTGCTCTAAAAGTAATTTACTACAGAATAACCTGAGAAAGAAGCTGTGGCTCTGCAGTTTTACACAAAGCAAGTATAGCTTGAGCATCCTTCCTACGCTGTCCTGACAAAGAAGAGTCCTCTCCCATGTTGAGAGAGTGGTTTACTTCCCCCCCCCCAAACTCCTCCAGCACCTGGGTCTGTCTGCTAAAACATTCAGTGAGGTTGCCACTGGTAACAGTGTTTTATTTTGGATACAGAATGGTACTTTTTTCCAGGTCTAAATGTCTGGCAAGCCTATTAATTGTCCCTCTTCCAGCAAGAAGTTGCAGAGATGTAGTTGTAACACTTCACATCCAAATAGTCATTCATTAAAAAAAAAAAAAAAAAAAATTGAA
>Ga0065711_1049644_pt1 | contig 11199 bp, 8 predicted proteins | sample Hoacrofraction12_FD_59098 | JGI IMG/M metagenome (GOLD analysis project Ga0065711, IMG submission 59098) | Hoatzin crop microbial communities from Cojedes, Venezuela - Epithelial fraction 12 v2 (version 2) | ecosystem: Host-associated > Birds > Digestive system > Esophagus > Crop | place... | reverse complement strand
GTTTACAGCGTCACTTCCGTCTGCTTACACCTATGGGCTAAACGCTACTGGTTATCAGGAGAGGAGGGGGGGGGCCTACCTTTCCGTACAGCACGACATCTTCCGACCGCCAGGCCCTAACTATCCACAATGAATTAACTGTCTGATGTCTAAGCAGTGTCACATCATGAGGATACTGGAAATCTGAGGATGTTTGCTGGACATTGGTCCTAATTGCTGGCTATTTATGTGGAAGGTTAATGCATGGAGCGTGTTACATAAACCAAAAGAAAAAATGAATACTGTGAACATTGCTTGGTTCATACGGATGCAGCCAGACTAATCAAAACTATATTTAAACTGTGTTAGCTGTAAGTGTGTAGACAAGATCCAACAAATTGTTTCTTGGCTGCTGTAGAGAAGGCTTATATCCAGCTTTAAAGGCTTTTACAATGGTCGGAATTTCCTTATGCTTCCCTTCTATAAAAGTCATGAGAAGAAGGCTGTGTCCTTCTCTGCTTTCCCTCTCTGTTGATACGAATGCTATTACTTGCACTGATGCCCTGAATGTGTTGTTTGCCAGCTGTCTTATGAATCCCCTTTCATAAAAATTAAGGGGCTCCCATCTTCAGCCATGTTTATCCAGATAAAAATGTTTTAGGTTGTTGTGCATCTTTTACTCAAATTTTAGTTTTGTAATCTGTTGTCACTGTCCCCTGCTTCCTTTGTGCTTTTATTTGGTTTAGATCTGTCAAAATTTACATTTTTGTGGTTTCGTGTAGAAGATGTTATTTAACATGCCGTTCAGTTTAGGTGTGTGACTAGTGCTCAGTTGCTCCAAGTACGGTGTGAAAAACATCCTTCCAGCAAGCGCTGGGGGAGGAGAAACTTCAGACCAAACCACCAGACATACACAATGGCTTCTTTGTGCCTGGGGTTAAAATGTTCCAACCAATAAACCTCACTAGTACTCTCATTTATAAAGGATGAACTGCCAAAGCCATTGACACTGAAAACTGTCATTTTCTTCAGTAAATATATGTGAACAATTAAAAATAAATTACAACCTAATCAGCAAAATGTGACCCTTGCAGAAGAAAAACCATCAGACCATGTTCCTTGTTTACTAACCTGCGGCCTACAGAATATTGCTTGGAGTCATTCTCTGCAGAGACTCATGCTTCTCTGGCAAAACTTGCAGTTTGTCGTGGTAGGCATCTTCTCTTTGAGAGAAATGAGCTTATTGTCTGTATATGCAGGGAACAGTTTTCTTGGGAATCAGTGCTCCATACCGCACCAGATCCAGTCATTGTCTCCTGCAGATGTAAAGCACGCATCTTTTACATTGCCTAAAATCAGTGCAACGTATGCAAGCAGTGCTTTTTAATCAACCAGTGGTTTCCCACTGTGACAGGGAGAAGGAGGGAGTATACAGGGCTGCTAGACACATCACTAAACACCATGGAAGTTATTCGGATGTGATGGATTCTGGGAGACTCTGTGAAATAAAATAGTCCTTGGTTGTTGGTTCAATTAGAGAAAAAAAAACAAAAAAAACCCAACAAAACAAACTCAGAATACAGTCCTGACCCTGAAGATCATGTGAAAGAAGAATAGGGAGTAACATACTTTTAGCTCATGTATTAATTTTTTTGACTGTCTCTGACATCATGCATTGTCTGGATTAAAAACATTTCTGCTCCATTGTCTCCTATATCTAAACAAAACCCAGGTAAATATTCACTGAAATTTCAACCACTGGTCATATGGTCACCGTTCAATATTCCTAGTGTGATAGAATATACTTGGTAATTTCCCTACTATCGAGAGCCTTGGAAAAACAGTCTTCTTGCTATGGCTGATTGGCATGAAAAAAATGCCTTTAAAAATATATAATAGTAGTCTGGAGTCACGAAATATTAATTAATATCTAGTAAACTTTGGGTTTATGAAAAAATGTGTATAGGCTCCTGGGTTTACGAGGAAGGCAAACACTTTGTAGAAACAAAATGCAGAATTATTGATAGCAGATTCTTTGTTTAACACGTTGTTACTGGTCTAGATAAGCTCATCATCAGTATTTCCTTCTGAAGTGCAAGAAAATGTACTCCTCTAGTTTTGGTGTAATTCTGGGTTCTGCAATGTTACTTCAGAAAAGGAATTTGCTAGAAATGTCATGCTAATGAACGTCAATATTGTAACACTATTGTATTTTGTATGTGCATGCAATTTCTCATATTGAAAAACATGTGCATCTCATTTTATATATAAACTGTTGTTGATTCAAGTCTTTGATGATCTGAGATTAGGTTCTGAAAAGTAAAAGTTTAATAACTTGTGGGACATTTAAGGGTACTTGAAATGTTGCATGTTCTGGTTAGAATGTGTACACACGTCGTATCTGAAAATGTATGGCCCATTATGACGTTCTGAAAATTAATGGTGGTTTATGAAGTATTTTCTGGGTTTCTTCTCTGTGTCGTCCACAGTGGTCAAGCTGTCAATAAATAGGCTCTCAGGGCTGAATTAACTGAGAGGAAATTGGAGTTGAGTACTGGAGAGGCAGGAGAGAAGACTGAAACTGGATGATAAAGTAGCTTTCCAGGAATGTGATAAAGTCCCTGCTTGTCTCATTTTCACCATTGCTGATTGCTGAATGGAGGTTGCCCCCTCCCCTCCATTCTTACTATGAGTATTCATTTTCCTGTCTTTCAAATAAAGTTGCTCTGATTCAGCCAGAGTTGGGCAGTGGGAGAGGAGAGGAGCCTTTTGAGGAGAGAAATGCTCTCTCTTTCGATTTGCCTGGTAGCAACGGTGACCCACCGAAGGTGGCTGACCTCTCACACCTGTGAGGGAAACACTGTCAGGTACACCGGGGTCCAGATTCTGCCCTGAAGTTTGGAAAATGGGAGTGGGGAGGATGGGAGGGAGATTTTAGTTGCAACCTAATACTTAAGCTTTTCTTGCTCATGAAAACCAGTGTGGACATATGGGAGCGACTGCTGATCAAGATGGTCTGGAGAACAAGCAAAGGAAGGTCTTGAGATGCTCTTACGGCAGCTCCAGTGAAGATGATGTGGGGGGACACCAAGGCATGCCTGTGATGGAAAATCATTGGCATCTCTAGCACAACTTTTGTTATTACATAAAACACCTGCTTAACACCCATCCTCTGCCAGGGCAGCTCCTGCTCAATGTACCTTCAGCTTTTATTGTGATTTCTCATTCCTCCCAGAGCAAACTCAGGTCTCTCATAACCACTTAAAAGCTTTTCTGCACTTACAGCCCAATTTTCAGTCCTGGTTTTGTTTCTTGGTGTTTTCTTGGGGTAATCTGGAGAGATTGTGTCCTTAGTACAAGAATCTACTGTAGCTCAGTGGGCAGTGATTACTGTAGAGACAATCTAGCACATTTTTTCTGTGTGTTTGTGTGAGTTTTCTGACCTTCTGGTGCTCAGTTGTGCTTTCACTGGTGACATGCTCAGAGCAGAGGACACGTTACAACACCACCAGCTATTATCTGTTCCCAGGCAGCAGTTTATATAATTTTTTTTCCCCTCAAACCTATGCTGATTTGATGATACTGGCAACAAGTCATGGGAAATTCTGGTGACATACTTGAATTGGAGTCAATGCTTTCTACAGAGCTGTGGAAACTTTTTATCTGCAGTTTTCTGTTTACCTCTTTTGACTTCTTTTCTGTTTCTACTACTTTCCTTGTGTCTTCCTAAAGAAATAAAACATTAGTTAGCTTTTGTTTGGAAAGGCGTGTTTACTGTATAACGAAGAACAGTTCTGAATCAATTTTGGAATAGAAAGTAACTGCAAGGTTGCTCATTAGATTGCAAAGTTTGTAGGCAAATTTCTACAAATATTTCAGTTCTGTGTCTTTTTGCCTTACAGGTGGCTCAGTTACAATTATAATGGTGTAATTGTGGTAGCAGTGTTAGTTTTGAATGTCCTGCACTGGGAAGAGTAAACATTAGTTACTAGAATGAGATCTGTAGCTACACTCTGGGTTATGTGAATGTAGGTGGTTTCAGAAAATGAGTTTGCGGCTTCCTTGTTCTGGGGGTATGTGCATTGCAGAGGACCTGTTCTTTGGAGCACCTTTATACAAGAAGGGTGTCTGACACCCTTTGTTCAAGTAAGTTATCCTGCCACGCTAAGGGGTTTCAGTATGACAGGAGTAGCAGCCCACTAGCAGAGCAGCTCTGCTTTTTTTTTCTCTCAGTAACAAAGCAAGTTAATTTGCTTTTTGTTTCACTTGTAATGTGCAAAATCCGGGTGAACACTTTTGCTTACTGTTGTTCAGTCAGACCAGTCTAATAAATGTTCAAGTTTCCTGCTTGTCCCGACATTATTTTGCAACCAACAATTTTCAAAGCCGTAGTTAAAATGTCCTCCATAGTTACCACCTTTGAAGCAAGCAGTGGCTCACATTTCCCTCATCCTGTCCCTGCCGTATGTGGATGAAAAGGGAACCATCTGCACAAAGGCTTCATGCTCTTGAGAAGAACATGGTGGACAGAAGAAATGCTAGCCAACCTTCAAGCATCTTTTCTTCTTTCAACAGTAATGAAGCATCCAAGAATGGCTTGGAAAGTCAGTAGTAAATTTTATAAGACCTCAGTGGGAGGAGAAGATTTTAGAGAGCGCTACAGATTCCTATCAGTTATTTTGAAATTGTTGTATTATTAAATCCAGTAACTTGGGAATAAAAATTGCTGAATGCACTCAAATGGTAAACATATGAACCAGATTTTTCATGCAGTTACATCTGATAACAAGGACTGGAGTGAATGCATTAGGAAAATCTTGTTCCTCATGCCCCTAATTCTCTGTGTGTGATCTTGTTAGAAGTTTATTTAAAGGCTAGAATAAGTTTCTTCTAACATTCAACCATTAAAACATTTAAGCAGGTACAGCCCTGATATAATCTTAACTAAACATGCCTTTCAAGCTTATTAATCTGGGACATATAATCAGTTTTGTATACTACTGTGATAAACATTGTGTTTAATTTTGAAAGTTAAAGGCACAAAAACTAATAGAATAGAAGCCTCTGAGAACAGTGCCTGAAGGAGAAATTAAATTAATTTCAATACTAGAAATGAAGTGCAAATAGAACAGCAGTAATAATTTTAGTATGACACAAGATTTCGTTAGAATATCCAACAACCAGTGTCAGGGTTGTGGAGGCCGAATGAATATAAGGTCATTTAATGCATATTGTGGAGGTGATTGATGTCTAATAGTAGTCAGTGGTGCTTGCCAGCTAGCTGGCCAGTGTTACATAGATGTCAGAATTTCTGTGAGCACATATTCCTCTGTCGTGTGAAATTGGGGGGTGCAGGGATAGTTGAGTAACTAAGTTATTTCAAATTGCAGCCATAGGAAGAGAAACTAGGGGGAGATGGCATTGGCAATGAGACACACAGCCTTTCGGATGAAGGTCAGCGATTCAAATCTGAGCTGAAGTGACAGGGAGCATTAGTTAAGCACTGACAGATTTTGAGTGGCCTAGGGACATGGATTTGATGTTAAGTCTGGGTGGACAGAAACCCGCATCACACAAACCTATCTGTATAACCTGGACCTAGCTGGTGTTTCTGGTGGTTTTCGTTTTGATTTCCTATCTGTAGCTGGACACAGGGAAAAATAAATTCTGCTGTGAACATTTTCACAAGCTCAAAAAGTTTCCCATACAATGAAGGTTATGAAGAAATTTGTGCCCGTGAAAAAGTCAGAGATGATACCAACCTGCAGCCATTCTTGAGGTGCTTGATAGAGGGGCGATGGAGACCAGCATGCAAAGCACAGCTCGGCTTGCTTCCAGAGTGAAGCCGTGAGGATATCTCTCCCACTTTTAGGATGAGTGCTAGAATCACTCTGCGCATCCCTTGCGATGAATACTCAGATGTTTCACACAAGCTGGACCAGTTTCAAATGAGGTAACTTCTGTTTTCTGGTATCCCCACCTGTGGCTGTCACACCGTGTTTTTGGAAAGAGGCAGGACAAGAGACTTGTGTATCTCTTCCCTTTCTGTTACTACGGTTGACTTTTTTTCACCTTTCTCCAGGGTTTGTCCAGAGCTGTGAGTTATCCATCTGCTGCCTGCTGTGTGCAAGGGAAGTGCTGGTTTCTGCCTGGCATGTGCACGTAAGAAAAGATGGCAACGGGCAGTAGCCATACAGTGCACTTGAACTGCTTTCCAGCCTTGTGGCATGCCAAACGTCTTGAAGTCTGTGTTGCTGCTGTTTTAAACTGTTTTGCCACAGCTGTACTTTGCACCAGGTTTTCTGAAGTCCCTTGCACTCCAAATGAATTCCAGAGCCCTTGCATTACTGATTCCAATAAACTGAATCTCTCCTGACTTTGAGCAGATATTCCACCCTCTGAATCATCCTGACAACAGTTGTCTCATCTGGTCTTTTACAGAAATTGTTTGGGTTTGATAAACCAGCCTTTTCTCAATCTTGGTGAAAACTTGTGTCAAACACACTTTGAGTTTCACATAAGTATGTAAATGAAGAGGTTAAGGACAAATAAACGTGAATGGTGAGCTGTCACTTTGTATCAAAACTCTGGGTTTTGAGATACACTAATGGGAATTGAGTAGGGAAATCTGTCAAGTGCTCCTTGCAAGTACTTAGCTGTGTCGCTGTGAATATGACTCTTCAGTTTCTGTTGGGCTGTGGACAGGTGCTACAAATTGTGGACTGAGTTTTCATTAGTGTAAGGAGATACAACTCCAGTAATTTCCATATAAGACAGGGACTTTGAGTTTCCACTTCTCAGTATTTTCCATGAATACTGTCAAAAATACAGGAATAAAAGTTAATCTTCACTGTATCCCTATATAATAAACAGTTATTTAGTCCCATTTTACTGATAAAGAGATCAATACAATATAATTAACTACTTTGAATTTAGAAATGAGAAATTAATGATTTTCTAAGTCCACATTTAAGCCTCAGTAGAAGTGCTGTTTTAATTATCAGAAACTGAAAGAAACAGAAGGTACTATAATTGGTGAAAGAAGACTTGTAATCTCAAAATGATGCTGAGACTTTGAAGACATGTCTCATACAGTATGTAAAACAGTTCTTCTAGGGTCAGTGTAAGATGAAGTCTTTTTTTCATGTTGCAAGCAAAGTAATGTCCTGTTTCTGTAGGTTCTTGCGTAAGTTCATAAAACTATTAGACAAAAATTGCAAATGATTCCATAAAATGAAGTTAATATCAACTTTAATTTTTACTGTGCTTTTCCATACCCTAAGTAGAAAAGAGGTCTTTTGTCTTGTGCCAGTAAATTACTGTGTTGAAGAATAGAGTTGTACTTTAGCTGTCTGGATCTTGAAGGACATACTTGGGTTTGGTAGAATTGATGTCCAAGTTGTATTCTGCTTTTTGTGTCTCTCTAATGAAATTTTCAGAGCCAAAATAAATGTGGATTATGTGTAGAGCCAGAAGAAAATATGAATTACTAATTCTGGAATCAGCATCATAATTTCAAGAAGAGACCTCTGGAAATCATGTAGCCCAACCCTGTGCTCAAAGCCAGGTCAACTAGAGCAGGTTGCTTAGGGCTTGAGTTTTGAATATTTCCAAGGACGGAGACCCCACAGCCTCTCTGCATAGCAGTTCTGATGTTCTACAATCCTTGCAGTAAAAAAGCTTTTTTCTTATTTTTAAATGGAATTTCTTCTATTTCAGTTTGTGCCTTTTGCCTCTTGTTCTCTCAGTGGGCACTACAGAGTAGAGTCTGGCTCCATCATCTGTTACATCCCTCATCAAGTATTTATACACATCAGTGAGATTCCCCAGGCTTTCTCTTCCTTAGTCTCAGCTCTGTCAGACACTCCAGTCCATGCATCATCTCTGTGGCCCCTGATTTGACTTATTCCAGTATATTCAGGTCTTTCATGTTCTGGGGAGCTCAGAGCTGGACACAGCACCCACTCTCCAGTGCTGAGTGGAGGGGAAGGATCACATCCCTTGACCTGCTGGCAACACTCTGCCTGATGCAGCCCAGGGTGCTGTTGGCCTTGTTTATGGCACAGGCACATTGCTGGCTCCTGGTCAACTAGTTGTCCACCAGGACCCCAGGCTTCTTCTCTGCCAAGCTGCTTTTCAGCTGATCAGCCCCAGCCTGATCTTTGAAAATCATCCAGCTCTTCTGGACCCTTTTTCTCTCCAGGACCGTCTCCAGTAGGACAAGCAGGTCCTTGAACAGGCTAAACTCTACTTCCGTGGTGTCTGGGGCTGATGTCCTGCCATATGCCTTGCTCCTTCCTCTCAGGATCCTGAATTCCACCATCTTATGCTCACTGCAGACCTTCACATCCCCAGTCGGTTCTTCCTTGTTTGTATGAGGTCCAGCAGAGCATCTCCCTTATGGGTTCCTCGATCAGGTCTGTGAGGAAGTTGTCATCAGTGTACTCCAGAGACTTCCTGGATTGCTTGTGCCATGCTGTATTGTCCCTCTAGCAGATATCAGGTTAAAGTGTCCCATGAGGACCAGGGCCTGCAAACATGGGGCTTCTTGTGTTTGTCTGAAGGCCTCATCTACTTCTTCCTCTTCAGGCTGTCTGTAGAAAAAGGCACTGCAGTATCACACACATCGATACGCCTGCTAATCCTGCCCTACACCCTCCCAGCTGGCTCATCATCCAGTCACAGGCAGAGCTCCAGGAGATCCCATGCTCTCTCGCACAAGGAGCGACTCCCCCTCCTCACCCTCCCAGCCTGTCCTTCTTAAAGAGCCTGCACCCATCATCTGTCATGTGAGCCATCCCACCACTTCCCTGGGATCCCAAGGAGATGGCAGCCCTGCAGCTGCACGCAGACCTCTGTTCCTGGTGCCCATTCCCTGTGCTGTGTGTGCTCGTGCTTCAGTCATCGCTTTGTAGTAATTTCCTACACCCCCGCGTTGGGTTGCTGCACTTCTGGCCGTTCCCAAAGTTAACGCTGTGTTGAGAAGTTTATTGTGCAGTTTAAGGGAGAAGCTATGTGTGTATGGGAAGAAGAAATAAAAATGTTATCTACACATTAAAAAAAATCAGTAAGAAATAATAAGAATCTTAAAAAAACCTGGGACAAATGAAAGGATAGACTTAGCAAAATTCTGAGAAAACTTGTGCAGGTGCCAGAAATGTAGGATAAGCCATAGAAATATAAAAGGGTTACAGTAGTTGAATGAAAGACTGATTGAGTGATTTAGCATACTGTACAATGGAATCCTTCAAGCAGCAGAGGAAGGAAAGGCAAGAACCTGTCCTGTGTGTGGATTTGTGGAGTAAGAGGACAGCATCAGTAGAGCCTCCGTCATAGGCTGGAGTTGCACCTGTGAATACAAGCCTGTGAATCCTTCATGAAAATACTTGTTGCTGGAGAGCAGAAAGCTTTTGCCGTCACAGCATAAAGGCGTAGAGCCACCTCCCTCTATAGAGTAGCGAGGACAAGAGGCATCACCAGTTCTGATAGATCATTGTCACTATAGAAGTGGGATGATGAGACAGTTTCGGGAGAAATGATTACATAATCAGCACTCCTTTTAGTGTGTATAATGGTGAGCGACAATGGTGCAGTAAAAGGCAAGAATTTCATTTCCATTGTGTTCAGCTAGTGGTGAAGAATTAAGTAAAAGCTTCTGGAGATGTAAAATTACGAGACAGGCTTGTGAGCTGACAGCATTAAAAGTCCAGCATGGCTTTCAAATGCAGTGAGGGCACAGTAAGGCACGTTTTAAAAAAGCTTGTGTGTTAATAGGTACTAGGAAAGATATTTTCCTAAGAGAAAACATTGAAACGATTTATCCAGAGAGGGTGTGGCATCTCCATCTTTGGAAATCTTCAGAACTCGACTGGACAAAACTCTAAGCAATCAGATCTAAGTTGCCACTGCTGTGATCAGGGCGTGGAAGTTGATGAGCACCCAGAGGTCCCTTCCATCCTCATGTATTCTCTGCTGCTCAGGGTCTTGAACTGGGACAGAAGTGTTAGGTTTTGTAGCCTCCTCTCTTGTAGTGCTCTGCTGTTATTGCAAGCATCTAAGGGTTGTTTTGACTTGCCTCCATCAGCAGTCTTCTTGGGGGATTTGTAAAATGAAGTCTATTTTCTTGAGGACAGTTCAGAGGTGGCTACTCAGCATGGCTTTCAGGACATTTTAGGTCACCAGAATGCTCTAAGGCGGTGCTAGTTGGGCGTGGGTCTGACTTAAGGGGTCGTCTAGTGTTCTTGAGAGAAAACAATAATTTTGTAATTCTTTTGAGAAAAATCTATGATTTTTACAGTTTTGGAAAGGTGTGCTTGCCAGTAGTGCATAGTATCACAGTGTACAAGTTGGACAGTTTTTGTAAATGCTTCAGTGAAAGAGGTACCACTAGGCATTAGTGTTTATTTTAGCTGAGATTAATTTTGATATCTGATCAAAGAAATTTCTAAGATAAAACATTTGAGAATGCTGCTAGATCTGTGGCAGTGTGGAATCGTATATTATAAAATAATGCCCTTCCTCATACACAAATCATCTACTACATGTGTAAGGCAAGTCTTCCTTTGGTAAGTGTAGAAAAAGGATTGTTCCTCTCTGCAGATCAGGTCAGATGCTGTTTCAGCTTTCGTTCAGGGGTGTTACAGAGATTCTTTGCTAATCTTTGAACTAGAAAAACAGCAGCTACATCATCTTTATGCAAGGGTAAGTGGTATTTCAGTGATACCTGGTTTTGTTAAGAGGTAGTTATTGTTATGATTTTTCCTCTTCAAACCTGTAGAGGTGGGCTGAAATATCTAAATTAAAATACTTATTTTTAAAATACAGTATTATGAAGAGTCGTATTATTTCTGAAATGCTACAGCTCAGGAAATAGGAAATAAAAGATTCTAGGGCACTTAAATATGGAAATGCTAAGTCTTAAAATCTGGCATTTATTACAAAGATGCCAGTCATTTCAATACTTGGATATCTTTTGAATGCTCATATAGTTTTTATGTCTCGTTACTTTTACTACAATTCCCTTATCAGTAATAATTTATTTTCAGACTAATTTTCTCCTTCACTGTCCTATAGGCTATAAATGATACCAGCCCATGCTTTTTAACAGAATCACAGAATCACAGAATCACAGAATAGTAGGGGTTGGAAGGGACCTCTGTGGGTCATCTAGTCCAACCCCCCTGCCGAAGCAGGGTCACGTACAGCAGGCTGCACAGGATC
>Ga0065711_1049643_pt1 | contig 11200 bp, 3 predicted proteins | sample Hoacrofraction12_FD_59098 | JGI IMG/M metagenome (GOLD analysis project Ga0065711, IMG submission 59098) | Hoatzin crop microbial communities from Cojedes, Venezuela - Epithelial fraction 12 v2 (version 2) | ecosystem: Host-associated > Birds > Digestive system > Esophagus > Crop | place... | reverse complement strand
GGGAACCGAAAAAGGGGGGGGGGGGGAGGCCACTCCAATCCACCCATGTAAAAATGTTTTTTATTTGTAAGTGAGCAGCTGAATACAAATGTTGTCTGCTTGCAGAGAAGTAAAAAATAGCAGGCTGATGTGGATGAGAGAATTTGCATGGTTTCTAGTAAAATAGACTTTGCATTGAAATCTTTCTCTTGTCCCTAGGGTGTGTCCAGATCTTCAGCTGGGGTAAATCCATGCAATTTTATTTTCTAGCAATTATACTTTACCTCCTCTGAAGATCTGACTGTGCTATCGTTGGGGGGGATCATGGCCAGAGTTTCCTGTGTAACACTGTGGAAGCCTGAATAGTTTTTGGACAGTACCAGCCCTACCAAACAGTTGCTACACTAAGGAGTTTTGCAGGGAGGACCTGGAGAAACAGGAATATGCAGTGATGACCCACAACGACCAGGAAAAAAGCCTATGAGCAGTTCTCAAGTAAGATAATTAGCTGGGAACTGGAGGAATTACAGCAGAAATCCATGTTTTTGTGATATTATAGGCTTACCCTCTACTGTTCAAGTGTCCCAAAGCCGTAAGATCAACCTCATAGTTGAGGAATCCTTGAGTGAAGGAGACTTTCAGAGTCCTTTCCTGCACCAGTCCCATGGGCGTGAACAAGGAGCATGAATGCGGCACCCTAAAAATTGCTGGGCCACTCGGTGCCACTGGTATGTGGTAAATGCTACCACAGTGTCAGGGTCCCATACGACTGCGTGTGTGGCCAGCTGAACAAGGGTTTGCAAACAGGATCGGGAATAAAACCCGGAATGCCTGGTCGTCCCCCATGTGTTGTCTGGGCGCCTGTGCTGCACTGCCAGTGCTCGTACACCGCAATCGAGAGCCGCCCAGCAGTGTGCAACTTGTTAGCCTGCTTTTGAAAAGTAATAGGCAATGGGATTCAGCATGATGGAACAGGAAACTCCTATCAGAGGCTAATAAATGTTTCCTTGTAAAATGGGGTGATGCTTATGTGAGTCCAGATATAAAGTGAAAGTAAGACAGCCCCCAGAGGAATTACTGAGGTAATAAATGTACTTACTAGGGCAGCATGTGCCAGAGCGAGACAGAAATGGGCTAAGACCAGAAGAAAATTAGAACCTCAAGTGCAAGCTGAAGCTGAGTGGTCACAAGAAATGCAACCCCTTCCTCTGGGAAAACAGTATCTGATGGTGACTGACTAGATTATCAGGGATTGGCATGGCCAATGAAAAGAACAACAGTGTATGATTTCTGCTCTTTGTCCTGTTTTAAGAAGACATGAACATAGAATATGGTAACCAGCTGAAAGAGGATTTGGTGCTCTAGACATCCACATTTTCATGTACAGATAGTGCTGGTGCAACTGCACCATTGCAATGGGTCAGGGTCTGCTTGGGTGTCACAAGGTGGCTAAGATCCTTTGAGACTGGCTGTGGGATATGGGGTTTGGCCCGGCACTATGTTCCTCTGCATGCACTCATGTATTTTTTTATCTTGTTCAGAATAGATTCACCTAAATTGTGAGAGGTGAGGGCACACATTTATTCACAGTGAAATCAACATGAAATCAGAGATGAATGATCTATAGCAGACGTTTGTGAAGCTGAAATATAACTACAGGCCAGGTAAATTGCTCTGAAAAACTTGTGGTTATATGTGTGTTGTGGTCTCTTTATCAAGGTTTCTATTTTCACTGGTTCACTAAAGCAAGGTATGTAAAAGCAGGAGTTCCATACTGCATTCTTTAACTGAAGAAAGTAAAATAAATCCTGATTATTTTTTTTTAAGTTACTTTTTTTTTGACTCTGAGCAGTATCTTATAATTCAGATCCACCTTGAATATGCCAAGGTCAGAATTTGAGAAGCAGAATATGCTCATCAAGCTGCCCAACAAGATACCTTTATTCAGCCAAATTGGAAAACTTGTGTGTGACTCAGAAGATCAGAATAGAGTCCTTACTGAGCAAGGTTAGGAGGGATAGAAAGAATCGGCTTACATAGACTATTTTTCCTTCATAGGAATGGGGTTCTGATTGCTGAAAATGTATCCTTTGCATGAAGTACAAGCATAATCCTGTGCCTACTTTGCCCTTTGAGTAAAAGTATGCTTAATAGCAATTTCAGGGGGAAAAAAAAAATCTATTTAAAGCCTGTTGAGCAGAATATCCACTTATAGAGGGAAACTATAAGTGAATAATGTTAATGGAGTTCTGTTTTGTGAAACACATAGGACAACTAATAGAATCAAGCTACTATAATAGTGGATGATTGAATTACATTTAAGAGAGTACCTAATTTATGACCTTAAAAAATAGTTTTAGAGCTGTCGTCTTGATAGGTTTTGTAAATCCTAGAACTCCTTCATACAAAACTTTTTAGGAATCTCATCTCTCACTTTATGGTCAGAGGACCTTTTGTGCTATTGTGCATCAGTAGTTCCATTAAAATATTTAAGTAGGCTAATTACCAAAAGAAAAAAAAGTTGCTCTCTGGAGAGAATTATTATACCTGTGTACTGGTGTGGGAGAAATTCTTAATCTGGGAGTAAATTTTGAACAATAGCGATGAACAATGACCAGACCCAGGACCTCCTCAGAAAAAGGAATTAAGCCCTGTAACTACTAAGTATTGAGTATTTTTCTTCAAAACAGTAGTTTTTTAAAAAGTAGAAGTCTGTGCATAACTTCCATCAATCACTAGCGTATTATGTACAGGAAGATGAGGTTTTGTACTCCCATCATTTTTTTCCTCCCATTTAATTTACCGTATCTGTTTGTTTTATTGCTGTGAAACTCTTTGACTTAGCGTTATCTTGAGCAAAGGAAACCCCCAAATTTACTGCACACTTCATTAAAACTGTTTGTATTTTTATCAGTTTTAAATAGGTGGTTCTTGCAGATATTTGATGCTGATTTTGTGTTGTAGTGTTCAGGAAAGTAAAGAGGAGTTGAGAGCCCTTCCATGTAGCATTGGGTTTTATATAGAGGTTCAGCATAGGAATACCCTTCTAAGATTCTGTTAAGTTTTTTCATCATTCCTTAAAACATCCTGCAATTTTGTTAGCTTTTGTGCCGGAGGGTTATGCCTGCTGTGGTGTCATTCATTGCTCATCTTAAAGGAAGGCAGAGAACAAAGGTGGAATAAGCTGCTAATCTTCTGGATCAGCCAGACATTATTATTCAGTGGTATATGGGAATTTGAGACACCGATCCTTACGGGCGAGAGGTGCAGCAGAGGGGCTGCGAGGCTGCCAGAAGCAGTCACTTCCCTGCAGCATCCCCGTTGCCAGAGCGCTGGTGCGTCACGCTGTCTTAAATGTGGCTATTGCCTGCTGCGTGCAATGGAGCTCTCCGTGGAGCATCACATTTCCAGAGAGCTACAAATGGAATTGGCTAGTTTAAAAATGCAATCATTTTGTTTACTTTTTTTAAGATCAATTTAGTAAGAAAGACCCTAGCACTTCATAGGTCTTGCTTGTTCACTGCGAAAGCGCTGTGGCATAGCTCTGCCCGAGCTCCTGTTGAGGTAACCTCAAACCCTGCAGAATCAGGGCCAAAAGGGCTGGACTGCATGTGCACAGCTAAGGAACAGACTAGAAAAAGGCAGTGAGATTTCTGTGGTCAATCACACTTATGATTCTGTACTTCATAAGATAAAGTAAAAAATATATTGTTTTATAGAGAAGCTCCATTATAGGTCAGCCCTTGTCGTCACCAGCCACTTGAAAGTGGCCTCACTTGACTCCAAATACAATTTGCTCTGACCGTTAGTTAAGGACCATTTCTGCTATGTCTGTGGTGTTCACAGCTCCATATGGTGGTTGCTTGAGGCTGATCTAAGAGTAAACAAGTAGTACAGGGTTTCAGTCACACAAAGGTATAGGACTCGGTCTATAAAACTGAAGAAGAAACTAAATGCAAGAGAGGTGCTCTGTCTGTGTTCTACAACAAATATGCCAGGAATCCAAGATTAGGTCTCGCTTCTATTTTGTCATTCTTGTTGGTTCATTCTCATACCTCTTCCAAGGTTAAACTGGTTTTTTTTTTATTTTTTTTAAAATTTTGTTTCTGCTTTTCTGAAAGTGAAATTACTGCACTATCCTGTGCATTCAGTACTTGTGACACCGAGAGATTCTGGCTTTGCCCCAAACTGCTTACCGTCTGGATACTCTTACAGTGAACATCTCTGGAGCAGTGAGGAATATTTTTGTGAGGATGAGAGAGGATGTTAGGCTAAAGAACCAGAAATAATTTATAGTCCTCAGATAATTGTCCTGTGAAAGTTTCCAGTGCTTCCAGTTTCTTCCTACCACCCCTATTTTCAGCTATCAGTTATAGAATCTTGACTTAATATTGTTAATTGCATAGTAAACAGAACAATATTGTTTGCCCCAAGACAGATTACTATTTCTCATTACAGAATTCTCATAGACCACAAATCATTGATACCATCTTCACCAGTTATAATAAAGTTTATCTTCAATCTGATAAAAAGCATGTACTGAATAATAACTGTTGCTCTTATTGTAAGGGGTTTAAAAACATGCTTTTTTAAAAGGTGGGTAGTTCATTGAAGTTACAATTCTGCATTTGCCCTAGCCAAGAGAGGTGAGAGTTGTGGACATAGATGGTCAGGTTTCCAAAAGAGACTCTGTGGGCGCAGTGTATGCAGTGGCACTGGACAACTGATGAACCTCTTACTATTGCCACAGTCAACTAAAACAGTCCCACTTTTCCTGCGTTTATCTGCGTTTGTGCTTCAACCCGTTGTTCAGTGTGCGTTGTATTTGCTTATTCATCGAGAATTAAAAGTGCATTTAGATGTGGTAAGAAGGTTGCTCCCTTCAGTTCAAATTGCAGAGATCCTCAGGGGTCTGGAGGTTTCTGCCTCAGTCCGCGAGACGAGTACTTACATGTGCAATGTTGCAAGCACAGACACTAAGTCCTGGCTGAAAACCACCTCAAAAACCAGTCTCATTTTACTGATCTCCCACCACTGCTTATGCACACTCACAAACAAAGAAGAAATAATTTAGTATGACACAAACCACCAAAATCCATAAAGGGAATACCGTGACAGAAGTATAGATACTGTAATGCTTTTCAGCTATTTTGCACAAAGTGGAAATCTTCCAGTAGCGCATTTCCAGTCTTCCTTGGTGAATGTAGGTACTCTTTGAGGGTTTAATCTCTTAGTCTTAAATGTTTTTGTCATATATACTAAGATGGAAGCATTTGCATCATTATGTAAATATCATTAAGAACAACATTGGCCCAAACGTTAGCTGTCACAGCTGAATTTTGCATTTTACTACCTGTTCCCATTGAGATCAGGCTCGACCAGCAAGTTCAGCTCTACATACAAAACTTTCTCAAAGCCCAGCTCTGCTCCTGACCCAGGGTAGCGCTAGTTTAGTGAGAAGTCCTAAAATTTTGAGTCAATTTTAAAGTTCAGGGACTTTATAAGACAACAGAAAATACTGTGCAAGTCCATCAGGGTTTGGATCGGGGTGTGTGAAGTTGTAATTGAATCAGGTTCTAGTGTAATTCTGTGGGGAAACAAGGATTCAGCAGGATTCTTTCAGAGTTGAACCCCAAACTCATTAAAATATTACAATAAAGTAATTAATGCACATGGCCACTAGACACTCTTAAAATGTAAATTTCACAGCTGTAAGAAATTAGATTTGTTTAAAAATAACAGAAGGCTCAAGTACAAATTATGGAGTAAAAGCCTATAAAATTTCAGACTTGGTTTTAAGGCACAGCCCTTTTTTTTTTTACTTACTAGATCGTTTACTTCAGCACTAGCATTCAGAAACTGAATTCCTTGTCTGTCTTTTGGCTCTGAAGTTGTAGTCAGGCACCAGTGTGGAACTGGTTAGTTGGAAAGTTTTATCAGAAGGTCGGAGTTAGAGAACAAGGCAGATTTTGCAGTGAGCCTGTGCCCCATCTGAACCCCTTCTCACGTTCAGGAGGTGCCAGGCTTGCAGCTACAGGCACAATGCTGTGAAAGTCATTGAATGCCAGTCTGTGTTGTTCGCACAGCTGGGAGGACAGGTAGCTCTCGGCTGACACCCACGTATGAACAGGGGTTGGGATGACTGCTTTTCCACTGGGTGTGCGTTTTGACAGGCATAAACATAGCTTGACCAATTTGAGTAGTTCCTAGAAGTCCACGCCCTTAAATCAATCCGTGCCACAGAGGCTAAGAAAGTTAAAGCTGCTCCAAAGTTCAGGAGCAATGGAGCCAACTAGATTTTGCAAGGGATATAACGTACATCTTTTCAGTGCAGAGGCCTAATTCCAGATTCTCCAGCACTTTCTCACCCGTTGGTGTTTACAAACATGGGCCTGACTATAATGCAAGAAAAGACTTTGACTAACACGTGTCTGGTAGTGTATTTCATTCCGTTTACATTTGAAACAGCACTGAAATACAGGGCTCCACAATGGCTTCTTGGCGTACCAGCTTCAGCAGAGTACTGAAATGGCTGAAGGAAGGAATTCCGGTCAGAATATGTTCCAGATGAATCCTGTTGGAGATCCATTTCTAAATTTATGCTACGTGCCTAACTATTAAAAAGTTCAGATTATGACCCCTCTAATGCTATTTTAATGCTAGTTTTTAAAATGTAATTATAAATCAAATTACATTTGAGATCTGAAGCTGACAGTAGTGAGCTGGAACACTCTAAAAGCTGCTTTAAAAATAACCCCTCTCAAACTTTATTAGTGATTTCAGAAAGAGAAGTGTAAGTGGACTGGCCAGATTCATTCACGCTGTTTCTGTCTGAGATAGGGCAACTTGCAAACCGTTACTTGTTTTCTGGTTTCCAGAGACAAAATGCGGGATCTTTCCGCTTCCCCTGGAAACTGTGTTTCCAAAGTTTGGGTTTCTTTCTTTGTGCTTAGGGAGAAGGCACGAGCTCATTTCAACTTTATTTCCCCCTTTCTTTTCCCATTCTTTACCGTAACTAATTTCTTTAAAAATTAAGAGTTTTAATCACTGAACAGCAACTAGAAAAACAACTAAGCTGAGAAAAGCAGGCAAGCAGGCCATGATTTGGCAAGTGCAAAATTTTTGGGCAACTCAAGCAATCATGGAAAAGAAATGTACTTAGTGATTGCGGTCATGTTGGTCAATGGCATCTGCTCACCTGGGTGAACATATGCAAGTATTTGAAAAAAAGGGCTGGGAATAAGACCAGAAGGACATAGCTGAGAGGATTTAAGCATTCAGCAGGGTTGAAATGTTCTGTTAAAATGTCTGTAATGATTTTGGTAACTTTATGTTTTTCTTTTTTTTTTTTTGTTTTTCTTTTAGTGGATGTGAATGTTTGCATTAGATGGTCGTGTAACTTGCCTAAAACTGAACTAATCCACAAAGACAGTGCATTAGAAACTACAGAATTCAAATTTCAATTTATATAGATGTAGATTGGGCACGGTGGGGGTAGGGGAATAATCGCAGGGTAGGTACATCCGAACAAACAATTCGTAGTGACTCCTTAGGTGCATTTTCGAGTTTTTATTTTCTTGTGAATGTGCAAACTATTTATTCAGTGATTACTTGCAGAATTCTTCAGTGAATAATACATTTAAAAAATCTTTATTTGTAGTTTTTTGTTTAGATTACTTATAAATTTATAGCCGTAGCTGGTTACCTAAATCATGTTATTTCTTCTGTTCCCTGATTACATGAGTTACATATTTACTTGATTCAAAACACAATGTAAATTGTGAGCGTTACAGCTGAACATGCATCTCAGAATTTTTGTTTTGTTGCTCAGTTATATAAATCAGCCAGTTAGAAGAGGTAAGGGATGTACCACATGATCTACTTAAGCAGCTAATACTTGAAAATTTTGAGATTATATATCTAGAAGTATATATTTTGACCACAGTGCATAGATTATATAAAATGAATGGTCTTACTGCTATTCCCTGATTAATGGTTGATGCTGTTATATCTACAGACTGAATGTCAAATTCAAACTTCAGTTTGAAATTTGAAGTCAATGAATATTTCAGCATTCATTCTAGATGTTGACTGTGAAGACATGCTAATATTGGTACAGCACATATGCTCCAAATTTTGCAGACAGACAAAAACAGAAAGTAGTTACGTGTTCCTAATGCTGTTAACTCGAAATTTTACTTTGAATTGCAATGTTTTATACTGTTTACTCAGCTCTTGTTTTTACCCTGTTTTGCAGATGGGGAAACTGAGGCAAAGAGGTTAAGGGATCTCTCCTGGGCCACAGTGTATGTTGATGGCTGTTCCCACTCCCTAGACATGTGCACAGACTACTAGATTTCACTGCTCTGGCTGCAGCAGGTAAGACATCATACATACAATGCAATCAGTTCTTGAATTGACTTAAATTATGTCCCAGAAAGGTGACAGAGTCCTAGATATCTGAATACATGATCCCTATTTTGGGTGAATCCCTGAAAATCATGTGAAACAGACTACTCCCTGTTGCAGACATAGAAAAATCATGGACGCAATGGTATGTCAACTGACAGCTAAAATCTATCTGTGCATTAAACAAACACTGTTTTTCCTGACAGTCATTAAACAGCTGGTGTGTTGGATTGAAGGCCTCTTTTTTCACCCTCAAATAATACTCTTTATGGGAAGGACACCAAATACCTGTGACTTAAGATGCACTTTTTTTTTTTATTGGAAAGACTGTGGAGATGGAGGAGAATATGGATGTGATAGACTATGTTTAGACTTTGTTCAGAATCATGTACACTGTGTTTATATCGCAGTTGCTGTAACTCTTGCAGACATAGTTATTTAGAAAGCTTCACAGTGCAGTACCATTGTGGCACACAGTGTTGCATGGCTCTCCAGTTTCTTAGAAAGCTTTTTGGCATCTGAGCTAGCCAGTTTAAAGCATTCACGAGTTGCAGTTGCCCCAGGAAGCACAGTGTAGACATACAAAAAAATTTCACTCCATAACCTTGAAAACAAAAACTTCCTGATTGTGGTTAAGATTTGCATGAGTAAGGATTACCAGATCTTATCCTGTGTGAGTGGAGAACCCTAGAAAGGAGGTCCTAGACTCAAATGGAAAAGGCACTGGTGCAATTCTGTGACAAGGTCACTGCATCGCTTACTGGGGCTTGCATCCTGTCACCCATTCTCATGATGTGAACTGCCATTCTCGCAGGGGTAACACAATTCACATATGAATTTGTTTGGGTTCATTTAGGAAGTGTCATCAAAGCTGTGTGCCAGATCTCTATGTGGTGCAGGAGTCACGCCAGGTGGTACAGTCAAAACCCCTCCATGTGCTGAAAGACTGCTTGCTTTTGTTCCCCCACACATGGAGTTGAAGATGGAGAATTTGTAGACCAGTAGAGAGCAAAAAGATTGTTGCCTCTGAAGAATTTATTTTCTGCCTCTTTTCCTTGTCAGGCATAAACTTCTGCACTGAGTGGGAGTTTTTTCCCCAACACTGTAGCCCTTAAGCAGCAGGTGGCAAGGTCCCAGAAACAAGATGGGACTCAGTAAGATCTGCTGGTCCAATAAGTAGGCAGATTAAGGAAAGAATGATGAACTATAATATTTGTGTTATTTCTGGATAGTTCCGGTATGAATTAAGTTAATAAAGTTGCAGTATATTTCTCAAGTATTTCTTTCTTCCTGCAGTTTGGGAGAATGCAACCCAAACACTGCTACTGCTTTGTAGTTGTGCGGTTTGGCCACGTTCACGTGGAAAGACTGACTGAAGTGAATAAGGTTTATTTTGTAAATGTATTTCAACACAGTGCACAAATGCTTGGAAGAATGGTCTCGAGGCTGCGGTGGGGTTATTCAAATTCTTGTAGTTAAATGTGTGCTGAAGCACTTTGCTGTATATAAGGTTCTTCAGTTTTTCCTGTACAATGTAAACTGATTTCATGAAAGCATAACTGTGTTGTTGTTTTCGAAGAAAGCAAACTCTAGCTATGTGCTGAGTAGTTAGGTAGGTTCCCTATTTGCTTTGTTTAAATTCTTAAATGTGCAATTCTCCATTTAAAAATATTTTTTTTGCTGCTTATGTGGCTTTCCCTTCTCTCAGCGTTCAGTGAAAAGAACGTCCAAAATTTTGGAATTACTAGTCTTTTGTGTCAGGGTAAGGATTTGCACAAAGCAAATCTGCGTGTGTGTGCTCTCCTTCCTTTGGTATGCAATCTACAGTCTATATTTAGCTCTGTACATACACAGTGCAAAGATTCACAACATAGCAGCTGTTTGGTGGTAACAACATAGGTATACGGTCACAAAAGAACTTAAGATAATTGCTTAAATGACATCTTCTGCAAAATGCTAATCTTCCTGTGAAGGGTCCCTCTTGCAACAGGCGACATGAGCATTTTTATCTTCTGTGTTTTCTGCTGCCATGCACTTAATTCTGTTCGAACTGTATCAAGGAGACTTGAGGAAAAAATCAACCATTAAAGACTTGCTCTTTGTTTTTTCAATCTGTGACCCCAGCAATCTCTTTAGCAAGCCATGGTTCAGTAAACTGGCACACAGCAGTAGTTCTACAGTGGAAAAATCATAAAACAGATGGAAGCTTTACATTTTTGTTTAGTTTTTAAGAGCAGTTTTTATAACATCGCTTAAAATCATTCTGATGCATCATACTGTTTACACTTAAAGCTTTGTAGCTAAGATGTTTACACTATCAAGAATGTTTTAAGATATTTTATAGTTATGATATTTAGATAATTGGCAAGAAAAAAGATAGTTTGTTGAGATTACAGTGATGTTGGTAACCGTGAAGTAACTTATGAGTCTCAATAAATATGTCCAGTTCGGTGGAAAGTACAAACTCAGTTAAAACAAAACAACACAAGAGGGAATATCTTTTTAGTGAAATCATTTCCTTTTCTTAATCAAAAGATGACAGCCACAGCCTTAGAACTCCCATCTGTAATGCACCACTCCACATATCTGCGTACATGGCTTTTCTTTTTATGATTGATACATTATATCAAATCCGTCAATTAATATTCTGCGTAAGTCCAGTCAAATTATAGACAAAAGTTAATAATGTTCCCTATCCATGCAAAAGTTGAAATGATCTAAAGTGAATCCCGTTAATATTCTCTTAGTATTCCATTTTCAAGATAAATACATTTAGATGTTTTCATGTAGAGGAATGTCTTCAGAGCGTAGT
>Ga0065711_1049642_pt1 | contig 11200 bp, 14 predicted proteins | sample Hoacrofraction12_FD_59098 | JGI IMG/M metagenome (GOLD analysis project Ga0065711, IMG submission 59098) | Hoatzin crop microbial communities from Cojedes, Venezuela - Epithelial fraction 12 v2 (version 2) | ecosystem: Host-associated > Birds > Digestive system > Esophagus > Crop | place... | reverse complement strand
CTTCCCTTCCCTTCCCTTCCCTTCCCTTCCCTTCCCTCTTCTTTTTCCTCAGGCTGAACACCCCCAACTCTCTCAGCCTTTCTTCACAAAAGAAGGGTTTCATCCCTTTGATCATCTTCGTGGTCCTCCTCTGGATCCACTTCAGAGGTCTGTGTTCTTCTTGTGCTGAGGGCTCCAGACCTGAACACAGTACTCAAGATGGGGTCTCACCAGAACAGAGCAGAAGACCAGAATCACCTCCCTCGACCTGCTGCCCGTGCTTCTTTCAATGCAACCCAGAATACGGTTGGCCTTCTGGGTTGCGAGTGGTCATGTTCAGCTATTTGTCTACCAGTTCTTTCATGTCGCTCTTGGCAGGGCTGTTGTCAATCCCTTCATCTCCCAGTCTGTACTGTTACCAGGGGTTGCCCTCATCAAGGTGCAGCACCTTGCACTTGGCTTATTGTACCTCCTGTGGTTCACACGGGCCCACTTCTTGAGTTTGTCAAATTGTAAATGCCTGTTCTTTTTTATTTTCAGTGAATTATGCATTTACACCTCACATGAACTTTTAGGAAGTAGAACTTTCCAAATTTTGCAAACTAACTGCTGTTCATTTATTATGCTCCTTTTTTACTCATGGGTGGTTTTATTCAGAGCAAAGAATGAACTTTAAGAATCTGCCTTGATGAAAACTAACAAATATTAACATCCAGCTGTTTGGAATCAACTCAGTGAGGGAAGAATTGTTTTATGAAAATGCTTTTGTCCTACATATCTACTGAAGCCTATATTATGATAGATAATTAAAAATATGTAAGGCAAATGGGAGAGATCAAGGTGAGAAGTGCAGGAAAAGAAATTAAGTGGAATGTAAATATGTTTAATATATATGTGTTTTAATGTGTTCTGGTTCACGCTGTAGCTGTCCTTCTAAAGACCTGAGAGAAAAAATCTGGTTTGCTTTGGATAAATTTGTTACTTCAATAAAAAAATAGGTGCAATGTAGTTAATTGACACTGTGGTAGCTTTGCACTGCTAAAGGTCTTTAGATATTTGTCCTGGTTTTGGCTGGGTTAGGGTTAATTTTCACAAGAAGGCAGGTGGAGACACAGCTGGGATGCCTGACCCAAAGTGGCCAAACAAACCTGGTGTTAGATACAATGTGATGTCATGCTTAGTTTTGGATGGGGCAACTGGCCAGGGGGAGGTTAACCACTGTTCCAGAGCCCGCTGGGCATGGGGCGGTGAAAGGCAGTTGCTCTGTGTATTCCCTTGTTTTTGTACCTTCTTCTTATTAGTATTATTGTTATTACTGTTTGCTTCCTTTGATGTTCTGTTAAACTGTCCTTATCCTGACCCGCAAATTTTTCCTTTTTCTTCTGATGCTTCTCCCCACTGCACCGGGGAGGGAGCGGCGATAGAGCAGGCGCGTGGTTCTTTGTTGTTGACCGGGGCTAAACCTCTACAATATTGTAAAGGGAACTTCAGTCAAGTTGACTACCTTGTGAAAACTTGTCAGAAACCTAAGTTATGGAAGATAGCTTCAAATTAGGTTACCTTCCTAGAACTTGCTTTGTCATTTCAGGCTGCTAAAGCATGTTTTGTTCTGAAACGCTGACCTATATTTCTTGTGATATGGTAGATACTTGCATTAGAAAATGAAAAAAAAGAAAAAAAAATGTCTTGCCACTAGGAACAAGACAGAAAGAGAGGAGGTAGAAAAGAGAAAGAGGAAGGAGGGAAAACAAAAGAATGAATCGGTTATTTAGATATAAAACTGAAGAAAGAGGAGCAACATTTCCTAGGGAATTAATAGTAACAAGGGTGCATCTACCTACCAGTCCCATAAAAATACACTGAGATTTCATTCCAAAACAGAATTCCCTGATTTCTTTTGTGATGTTAAGGTGATATCTACACTAGCATATAGTGGAGAACCAATAGGGGTAGATCTGTAGAGCAGAACAGCTAGTACTGAGTCCCTGATGTCCACATTATAAATATTTCACTGAATATAGAATCATAGAATGGTAAGGGTTGGAAGGGATGTTATCAGTCACCTAGTTCCACCCCCCTGCCATGGGCAGGGACACCTTCTAGTAGACCAGGTTGTTCAAAGCCCCATTCAACCTGGCCTTGAACACCCTCCAGGGAGGGGGCATCCACAACTCCTTTGGGCAAAAGCCCCAATTCTCTCAGTCTTTCCTCATAGCAGAGGTGTTCCATACCTTGGATTATTTTTGTGGCCCTCCTCTGGACCCACTCCAACAGGTCCATGTCTTTCCTGTGCTGAGGGCTCCAGAGCTGGAAGCAGTACTCCAGGTCAGGTCTTACCACAGCAGAGTCAAGGGGCAGAATCCCCTCCCTCTACCTGCTGGCCGCACTTCTCTTGATGCAGCCTAGGATATGGTTGCCCTTCTGGGCTGCAAACACGCATTGGTGGCTCATGTCAAGGTTTTCATCCACCAGTACCCCCAAGTCCTTCTCAGCAGGCTGCTCTCAATCCCTGCGTCCCCCACCCTGTATCAATATCAGGGGTTGCCCTGACCTGGGTGCAACACTTTGCACTTGGCCTTCTTGAATCTCCTGAGGTTCACACAGGCCCTTTTCTCCAGCTTGTCCACGTCCCTCTGGATGGCATCCCGTCCTTCTGGTGTGTCAACCACAACACTCAGCTTGGGGTCATCTGCAAACTTGATGAGGGTGTATTCCATCTCCCATACCTGGTCTTCCCTTAGAGTGGGAGGGGCTTGGTCCCTCTGATCCCCATCTTGCAGTCAATCAACTGTGGAGGGTCGAGGAGAGAAGTTTCCATTTTGATTTATGTTTTAAATTTAAGAACTCAGTGTGTGTCCTAGATTACACAATCTTTTACAAGGTAATGAAACTTCAGGTGCCACCCTCACTTAGCCTTTTAGAGGTACTGCTTTGGAAATACTGAGCACAGAGTTGTATGACCCATTTCCTAGTGCATGAGTGTAAGTAATGCACAGCTCAGGACAAGCGTAGGCTTTTAGTTTTCCTTATTTAACAGCTGGGTTTCTATCTTGTAGTCAAATCAGCTGACGCTATTTAAATTTTTAGTGATTTTAATCTTTCTGGGTTTTTCACCATAATATAAGACAGCGGCACATCAGAGACACAAAAAAGTGTCTTTATTTTGTATATATATTTAAGAATTGAGGTAAATGAAGACAGTCAGGAAAACCGAGGTGTTGTATTAACCCCAATGCAAGTTAACTGGTCTTGAGAAACACACATTTTGTGCAAAACCAAGACATTTATTGTGGGTTTAATAAAAGTCTTAGTAGTGTAGTTGAACAGTTATTATTAGTCCAATCGTAATGGCATTAGTGTTTAGAGTCTAAATCATCTAGTTACTTCAAAGAAAGACAACAAAACTTCACTTTTAATAAGGTTTTAAATTATCACACAAACACATACACACATACTCTTTCTTCTTAACATCCTCACCTTTTCTGCAATGCTAGACTTATCCTTCCATGCCGCTCTGGGTCTTTGGGTCAAAAGTATCGATCTTCACTTAGAAGGAGGTGGGGAGTATGGGTTTTAGAAGGCCATCAGAACCCCAGCTCCTCCACAGGGTGAAGTATGATTTTGGTAGGGGTATTTCTCCTCATTTTAGGGTCTAATTGTATGCATTTTTTAAAATATTCTAAATTTTATGCTTTCTTTACTGGTCTTAATTTCCGAATAACATTCAAATTTATAACCCCTAAAGCCAGTTTTGTCCTGCTCCTAGTGCTATATTCCTTTAATGACTAATCAATTGTTGGTGCAATGTTGACAGCCCTGGAGCCTCTGTCATCATCCCATCCACACACTTTCAAGGCCTCTGTTACTATGCCTTCATTTCTCTACACTGTATTTTATTGTAGGGTCACAGTATATTCTATACAGACCCATTTGGTTTAATCATGAGTTACAGACATTAAAATTATTACAATAACAGGTCTTATGTCATAGTCTTGTACAAACATAAGCCAAATCTAAAACAAATTTAGTAATAATCACTTAATTCTTTGACAACTGCTGTTACAGCTAAGAGAGGTAAATTTTCAGACAGGCCGAGACAAGTACAAACACAGCAATCCTGCAAAGTCACTGTCCTGAGGCCTTGGAGATTTTGGATAAAGCCTTTGGCTTTTCAAGAGCAATGGCAATGCATATCTGCTCAGCTACAGGGCTACACATAGAAAGGAATTATGTCTAGTCAGTTAATGTCTAAAATTTATATTTCACACTTAGAGCACTTAGAATATGGTAGAATGTGATAGGTTCCGATCAATATTTCAAGAATTGTTTGTGTGTTTTAACCAATACATATTTAGTGTTAAATATATTCTTTTTCTTTGTGAAAGACAGTACATCAGAGGATGTCTTGAAGTCTGAAATGCACAGAGATATTTCTAAGTATCTGCTGAAGAAACAGATGCTGTTCTTCCATTGTTCTTAAACATTTCCTATTTAGTTAACACCAAGTAACTTCTCACACTGTGCACATGAGTTGTTTGGGATCTACGTGTGTAGAAAGAGCAGGTGCATGGCCCAGGGGTCCACATTCCTAAATGTTAGTCATTGCAACACTTAGCATTATGTCATCTACATCCTCTTTGGCTCTTTTCCCAAATTTCTCACAGTTCATGGAAAGCAAAGGCAGGTAAAAGATTGTCTTAATATTTTCACTCAGAGGTTTAGAGAGAGAAAGAATTCTCTAGCTCAGTTTTATCACCGCTGAGCTGGCCTTAATCTTTCCATCTCTAAGAGACCTGCTGGCGGTTGTAGAACTATCTTCTCTTTTATTTAATTTGTGTTCTTTATCAGTAGGTTTACTACAGTGAATAAAATTATAATTGTGTTTATCCATTAAGCAGGACAGTCTATCTAAGTGTCTAGTGGGTGGCATCATTTAGGATGACATCAATAAGAATCTGTGAGAGAATGACATAATTAAATTCAGATTCTTATTTCAAACAATCTCTCTCCCAGGATGTTTCCTGGCAAAAAAATGCCATGGCTTATCCCTGCTCTAATTTGACAGAAGCAAAGTAGTTTTATTAAGAAACAGTATATTATATATAATTAAAACATGGAAAAAATACTTAGCAATCAGAAAAAAAAATTCTTGTTGATTTATATATTGCTGGAGTTGACCAGCCAATTCATCCAGTGTTTGTTCCTCTCCATCTTTCCAGGTCATTACTGCCAAGGAATTGACATTAAACAATGATACATTCCATATAAAATTCTGCCACATGGGTTGCGTGCACTCGAGTTCATCTAGATCTTTGGATAACTGCTCATTGTTCCAGTCATCATAAATGACCTCCAGCATGGCTAACTCCCTCAGGTACTAGATACCCCTCTCCATGGTGGTCCTCTTGCCTAGGTATCTTCTTTGAAGTATAGTGTCTTCTTTGAAGGAATAGCTTTCCTTCACGTCTGACAGGAGTCGTCTCCAGAGGCAGAGGACTTGTGCCCTTTTTCCAATTGTTTTGTCAATGCCCCTTCCCTAGCAGTGTATCCCACCTGCTTGACTTCCTTACCCTCTAATTCCAGGCTACTGGCCCCATTATCCCAGCACCGGAGCAGCCATGTGACAATGTGCTTACCTGGACTACAGCTGAAATCCTTTCGCATATCTCACAGCTCACTCAAGGACAGAGATCACGTTATTACTGTCTCTTTTATGAGTTCTTCCTTTTTATCCAAAGAAAAGGAGGAGCCCTTCTGCTGAGTTCTTCCTTGGGCAAAAGCTCCCTGTGAGGAAGAGGAGAAGCCCTTCTGCTGAATTCTCTTTTGGAGGCAGCAGGGAATGCTTCTTCTTCCTCCTCCTATTCTCGTGATGGTCCCACTTCAAAGTAGTGTTCCTCCTCACTGGTGGGGCAGAATGCTTCTTCCTTTTGCTCACTCTTAGGAGAATCCTCTTCATCCCTGACCAAATAAGGTGACTTTCTTTTCCAAGATTTCCTCTTGTGTATAGGGGCAACTGATACTGGCAAGGGTTTGTTCTTGGGTTCATTTGCAGTGCCTGTCATGGGAGTTGGAGCAACCACAGCACCTGCCACCACGGTTGGAGTACACACAGCGCCAGTCGCGGGGTTTAGGGTAACTGCAGTGCCTGTCATGGGTGTCAGAGTAGCTGCAAAGCCTGTTGGTGTGTTTTCCCTCTCTTCTCGCTGAGAGTGCTTCATAATATAGAGCAGTGTTTGGTAGACACTGGCCAGGGCCCAACACAGTGTGGTAAGCTGTGCCTCTTTGGAATAGCCACAGCATTTTTCTTTCAAACATTCTGTCACTTCATTAGGATTCTGTAGTTGTTTGGAAGTTAAGTTCCAGAAGTAAGAACTTCTCTAGATAGCTGCCCATGTTCTCCTGCATGCCATGCCACCCATGACTGTCCTGCCTCAAGGCAGACCTCTGGGTGGTATGCTTAAATAGTTGTCTAATCTTAAACAAGTACAAGACCAGAAACACATTCAGAAGACACAGCAATAAGAACCTGCTGGTTTGAACATCTCAATGATATTAAAAATTCTAAAGAGTTATTGTAATTACCTTTGAGGAGAAGGGGGAAGATGAAAGAAGGCGTCTCCTTCACAGATCGGCTCTCCGAGGAAAAAAAGCAAAAACTGTAATTATTAATAGTTTCCGATAGATGGCTCCTGAAGTGGAGCACAAATACCAAATTAGTCTCATGGCCAGTGTTACATAATACAGAAACATGGTAATTTTGATCCAGATCCAGATCCTAGTAATGCTAAGCAGCACGACAGGGAATGTACACAGCAAGTAAAGTGTTATGTAACACAACTCTGAGAATAAGTACAAAAACTTTGAGAGCGAATGCATCAACATTGTCACCACCAACTATTAAACTAATATAATGAATGCTTGTAACAAATTTCTTTTAACACACTCTGGTCAGATCTGTCTTTATCTCAAGCCTTCGTCCCTGCTCGGGTGCCAAAAGGACCATTGAGGCTTAACCCAGCAGGCAGCTAAAACAACCACACACCTGTTTGCTCACTCCACACTGTCACTGCAATGGTGGTGAGAAATGGGAAAAAAAAAAAAAGAAAAAAACGTGGGTTGAGATAAAGACAGTTTGATAGTACAGAAAAGGAAAATAATAATAATAATGATTATAATAATAGTAAAAGAATACAGGAAGAAAATGATGCACAGTACAATTACTCACCAACCACTTACCTGTGCTCAGTTAGTTTCTGAGTTGTGACACCCTCCAGCCAACTCCCCTCAGTTTAAATACTGAGCATGATGTCACGTTGTATGGAATATCCATTTTGCCAGTTTGCGTGAGCTGTCTTAGCTCCGTCCCTTCCCAACTTCCTGTGCACCCCTTGCCTTCCCGCTGGCAGGTCAGCATGAGAAGCTGAAAAGTCCTGGACTGCTTAGCAATAACTAAAATCATCGTGTGTTATCAACATAATTGTCACCCCCTATTAAAAACACAAGGAAGAAAATTAGCTCCCTCCCAGCCCAAACCAGAACATACATCTAAAATGCCTGGAGAAAGTCCAAACTCAAATATATATACAATTCTACATATTAATTTCATAAATATTGACATATATGGACTGATCCAAAGCCAACTGAAATACGGAATTGCTTTCCTTTGACTTCAGTAAGACTCAAAGTATGGTTCTTGTTTATTAACTTCATTGTCTTTGGGTCCAAATGCGTGAAATTATACATTGCTTAAGTGTTTGCATACTGAAGTCCAAGGGTTTGTAACAGCTACTCTACAGTCCATAGTGCAAAAGTTAGAGATTTGTAGTGCAAATTCAAGTCAGAAATTATATGTCCTATGGAAATACTTTATTTCTGTCTGAATGCCTTCAATTTTATGTGATCCTCATACTATATACTTTGATATACCTTGACCAATTTTTGCAAAATTAATTTGAAGTAAATTGCAAAGAACTTCTCAAAAATACTGTAAATGGATGGGGAGCTTGAACTTGTATTCACAGATTATGTTAGAAGACAATCTGTGGTTCTCTGTCCACCTTAATGCGCATTTTTTAAACTTGACTTGGCTAAAGTTAGTTATTATGATGTGGCAGGTACACTCTGCTCCCTTCCCCCCCCTGGGTTTAACAGTGCAGTAAGCTGACTCAGTGGCTAGTTTGATGGGAAGCATGTGTGCTGCAGGTGACATATACGGAGAGAGCCTAGTCATGTACCCCAAATACCTGAGCCTGCCAAAGACCACCTCAGCCAATGAGCCCACCTTGGAGACCACCTCAACCAATAGCAGTTGTGTATGACCACGAGCCACAATCCAACTTGGGAATAAACAGAGCCTGTCAGAAGATTGCCCCTCCTGAGCCAGTCTTCCTCCAGCTGCTGGTCTGCAGTTGGAGACTATCCCTTTGTATCAGGATGGCGTTTAAAGAAACTTCCCAGGATTGAGCATCCTCACCTTATAAATGAGTGGTTTCCCATTTTGGGTCATCATTCTAAGCTTAGATTTAGTTATACACCATGTGGTGTTAGTTCCCAGCTGCCATCCTGAACCTGTAAAAAAGCTGTGTTTGCAGAAGTGTGTGTAATATAAGATCCCTGTTGAATCTGACTGTTCTATTTTTGACATCATCAAAACTGATTTTTGGAAAGTATTTTTGTCGGTCTTATCCTTCGGTTCTATGGGAGAAGGGGAGGAAAGTATCAATATCATCTCTGAAAAAAGCCAGTTCATTTGAAGATTCTTGTCTTCTATCCAAACATGTATTTAGATCAGTATGTCTTCTATAAAAATAGCTTTATATTTATGATAATTGAAATATTCCCAGACAATTCTGTGTGATGTATGCTTATAGAAAAAATGTTTGTGGTAGCAAAGAGATAAGAACCATCTGGATTTAGTTTATAATTGTGGGATAGCAAGTCATATTAATAATGAGAACATTTTCAGATTTAGTTTATCCTTCCACTAGACATGCTTACTGCATAATCATTGCAATGTTTCAATTTTATATAAATCAAAGAAGAATGACAAAAAAATAATAGCTTTTATCCAGTGTTTTAAACTTAAAAAAAATATTTTTAGAAATATAATTTGCACTTTAAAATCAGGCCTCTATTTAATATTTACTGTTTTTTTGTGAGAAAAATAATGAAACGTCATCTTACTCAATATATAAAAGTATCAAAGGGGAAGTGAAATGCTTAAGGTAACAACATGCAAAGGTGAGAATCAAGATTTCTAAGTCTCATTTCAATGCTTTGCTATTAAACCATGCTGCCATGTACAGAGAAAACAGAGAAAAAGTGGAGAATCAACCATCAAAACTTTTAATGAACAAATTATTTTCTAAAAAATCCCTATATCTATGTTGCAGTTTGGCTGTGGCTGGCAACAAAGGGCCATGTAGTGGCTCTATTGTCCCTCCCCCCGCTGGGGTGGGGAGGAGACCCTTGTCCTGTCGCTGGGCACCACTGAAAAGAGCTTGGCCCCATCCTCCTGACACCCACCCTTCACATATTTATAAGAATTTACAAGATCCCCTCTCACCCTTCTCTTCTTCAGGTTAAACAAGCCCAGCTCCCTCAGCCTCTCCTCGTGGGAGAGATGCTCCAGTCCCCTAAGCATCCTCGTAGCCCTCCACTGGACTCTCTCCAGTAGCTGCTCGTCTTTCTTGAAGTGGGGAGGCCAGATCTGGACACAGCACACCAGATGGGGCCTCACTAGGGCAGAGTAGAGGGGAAGAAGAACCTCCCTCGACCTGCTGGCCACACTCTTCTTAACACAAACCAGGAGACCATTGGCCTTCTTGGCGACAAGGGCAACACTGCTGGCTCATGGTCAACTTGTCATCCACTAGGACACCCAGGTCCCTCTCCGCAGAGATCCAGCAGGTCCATCCCAAGCCTTTACTGATGCATGGGGTTGTTCCTCCCCAGATGCAGGACCCTGCATTTGCCCTTGTTGAACTTCATCAGGTTCCTCTGCGCCCAGCTCTCCAGCCTGTCCAGGTCTCACTGAATGGCAGCAAAGCCTTCTGGTGTAATCTGTGATGGTGGATCCTCTGGTGTTAACCAACCAGGTGGCCTTTGCTAAAGGAGTATCACAGTTTTTGAAAGTCCCACTCTCCATTGCTCTCAGAGTGGTTTTTAGCAATCTATTTTATTGTTCAGTTTTTCCAGAGGCTGGTGCATGGTAGGGGATGTGATACACCCACTCGATACCGTGTTCTTTGGCACAGGTGTCTGTGAGGCTGTTGCGAAAGTGAGTCCCGTTGTCCGACTCAGTCCTTTCAGGGGTGCCATGTCGCCGTAGGAGTTGCTTTTAAGGGTCCAGGATGTTATTCTGGGCGGTGACATGGGGCACAGGGTAGGTTTTCAGCCATCCGGTGGTGGCCTCCACCATTGTGAGCACATAGTGCCTGCCTTGGCGGGTTTGTGGCAGTGTGATGTAGCCAATCTGCCAAGCCTCCCCATATTTATATTTTAGCCATCATCCTCCATACCACTGAGTCTTTACCTGCTTCGCTTGCTTCACTGCAGCACATGTTTCACATTCATGGATAACCTGTGTGATGCTGTCCATGGTCAAGTCCACCCCTCGGTCATGAGCCCATCTATATGTCTCTTCTCTTCCTGGGTGGCCCGAGGTGTCATGGGCCCACCGAGCTATAAAGAGTTCACCCTTATGTTGCCAGTCCAGATCCACCTGAGCCACTTCAATCTTGGCAGCCTGATCCACCTGGCTGTTGTTTTGATGTTCCTCAGTGGCCCAACTCTTAGGGATGTGGGCATCCACATGACTTTTACAACTTTTACAACGAACTGCTCTATCCAGGCAGCAATATCTTGCCACAATGGGGCAGCCCAGATGGGTTTGCCTCTGCGCTGCCAGTTGTTCTTCTTCCATTGCAGCAGCCACCCCCACAAGGCATTCGTCACCATCCAGGAGTCGGTGTAAAGATAGAGCACTGACCACTTCTCTCGACTGGCAATGTCTAAAGCCAGCTGGATGGCTTTCACCTCTGCAAACCGGCTGGACTCACCTTCTCCCTCGGCTGTTACCGCAACTTGTTGTGTGGGGCTCCATACAGCAGCCTTCCACCTCCGCTGCTTCCCCACAATGCGACAGGACCCATCCGTGAACAGGGCATACTGTTTCTTATCTTCTGGCAGCTGGTTATACAGTGGGGCCTCTTCAACACGT
>Ga0065711_1049640_pt1 | contig 11200 bp, 8 predicted proteins | sample Hoacrofraction12_FD_59098 | JGI IMG/M metagenome (GOLD analysis project Ga0065711, IMG submission 59098) | Hoatzin crop microbial communities from Cojedes, Venezuela - Epithelial fraction 12 v2 (version 2) | ecosystem: Host-associated > Birds > Digestive system > Esophagus > Crop | place... | reverse complement strand
AAAAAAAAAAAAAAAAAAAAGCAGCTGTGCTGGGAAATGTAAAGGAAAGAACCTAGGAGAAATAATTACTGATGAAGTTTAATTTTAGTCTACTTGAGTCAAGCCCTGTGTGTGTGTATCTGTGGGTGCTGTGGATGAAAGTGAGAATATAATATGTCAAAATTACTTTGACTTCTACATTGTGTTTTCTTAATGTGTTGTTAATGTTTCAGGAATAGTTTTGTATGTCATCTTGGAAAATAGTTCATAGACCTAAAATTCTCCAGTAAAGACTAAATGTATGAAGATGAAGTGTTGCAGATTTGCTGGAAGTGGTGCCTTGAATTTTTGAGCATGCAGTTAATGAAGACTTCCACACACGACATCACATATGATAAACTTAGAGAAATTGGACTGCAAAGTCTTAAGAAAAATCACAGTCTAAAGCAAACTAATGTAATACAGATTGGGGGATGTGTGATTTTATTTGCCCTTCTCTGACAACTTTTTTCACGATGATGGGAATAAATGCTGCAGTCGGCTACCATTCTATTTTATAGTTGCAACTGTCAGTTGATCTTGAAATTTAGTAAAATGAAGGGATGCAACATCAGTAAAATGTTTCTGTTCCTTTTTAAAAGGTTTGGTGATGTCAGTGCTCTCAGAAGGAACTATATTGCTTTGATGTTGGTCACCTGTATTGTGAGGCTGATTATGTAGAAATACAAGGGATGCTGAAGTTTGTTAGATCTTCTTTGTAGTTCCTTATTCTCTAGAACATGCTTGTGACATGGCTGACAGTTTTAGCATGAACACATTTCCAGCTATTTATTAATGGTTTTATCCTCTGAAAATTGTGATAGCATTACACATATCTTTTTGCCTTCTTAGATGATATGCCCTTTAACCATGGACTGAAATTTGGGTTCTCTGACATGCATTACTAATGCTTTCCGTGTGTTACAAGTTGAAAAGGCTGAGTCATTAGGGACTAATTATTCTTTTTACTGACCTGATGCTTTCTTGCGTGACCTGTAGGTAAATATTAGTTATTCCATATTGTTCTACTGCTTTGGATAATTGAGAGGATTAATTGATTGTGCTTAGATCTTTGACTTCCTGGGTTTTCAGTGTTGGGGAAATGCCATTTTCTGGCTTACCTGGGTCCATAAAATTTTATCGCTATTCTGTTGCCAGCTTCATTCAAGATTGTTATTTTCTGATACCTGATATGTTTAACTTTCGGTTTAAAATCTGTTTACTTTGTCTAGTAGCCATTTGGCAATGGTAATTGTCTTACTCTGTTCAGGCAGAAGAATTTCGCCTGTGAGTCATGCAGCAGTGGATTTAGTAGAAGAAAGTTGGTGGCTTAATTATGAAATTTTTTGTTTAATATCTTCCAAGATTATTTGGAAGCTTTCTAATCTTCTGGGTTGCCTTCCTGAAAGTCACAAAAGGTATACTTATACCTCAGCTGGATTTGTGATGATGTCAAAGCAAAATACGAGCTTGAAGTGATGATTTGAGGCAGTGTCCTGTCTGCTTACTGGCTGAAATTCTGTGCAGAACTGGAGCAGTTTCTCTCTGTACACAGTGATCCACCCGTACAAATTCCTCCTTGTTCTGTAGAAACAGAGCGTATTTTTACACTGGGAGGTTCTTTGTTTTTGAAAGCGCGTATAAGAAAATTAAGTCCAGTTTTAGCATCCTTAGGTTATAAGAGTATACTACATTTTATTGGTGAAGTCTTGTTTTGATTTTTCAGTTAAACTCCAAAATGTTCTTAACTTTACTAATGAATTGTTGCCTGCTGTTGTTTCAGGTGGAAAGTGCTGCTGAGGAGCCCAGGGTGCTGTGTATAATACAAGATACCACAAATTCCAAGACAGTGAATGAGCGTGTTACCTTGAACGTGCCAGCTTCCACATCGCTTAAAAGGCTGTTTGAAGATGTGGCTTCAAAAGTGGGCTACGTGAATGGAACTTTTGATTTAATGTGGGGAAATGGAGATAATGTAACTGATACGGTATGGCAAATGAGCTTTTTATTTCCTCTTCATAGCAAACGTTTAAACCTTCGCATTGTAGAAAAGTGCTGTCTGTATTGCGGAGTGCTCATTTAATTCCTGTAAAAGTTTGTAGTAGGTGCAACAGAGCAGACTGACACAACTGTTGATTTGGCTCAATTCTGTTTTGTATTATATCTACATTTTAGCCTCAAAATGTGCTCTTAATTATGTATTTAGTCACAACAGAAGCTAATATGATCATTCAGGTGTAATGCGAGTATTCATAATCAGTATGTATTTTTAATAGTAATACCTATGATAAATTATCTCCTCTGTTTCCTGTGGTCTTGTTTGAGAAAAGTTTTTTACCCCACAGAGGCATGTTGTCTAGTGACTTTCTATGTTTCTTACACCTATTTGAATTTATTATATACAAAAAAATTAAGATTAATATTGCTTCTGTGCTTTATTGTAAATCAGTGTTGGTTTTAGTTAATATGATTTCTATAGACGTGCCTAGAAAACTTCGTAAGATTCCTTAAGAAATAGATGTTACTTTTGTTCAGGCCATGTTTACACTTGCTGAAATTTTTTTTTTTTTGTTAAAAAAAAAATTGTGAAAGCTATGTAGGACACCAGATGGTTTGATGTTCTGCAGGAAACTTGTAGACCAATGTCTTGACTTCTGAACAGATTAACGAACTTCTAAGGATTAAACTGTACTGTAATAATTAATTTACACTATTTCTTAAACAGTTCCCATGTTCTTTCAGTATTAATGATGAATTTTTTGTTTGTGCTGAATAATTATTGATTTTCATTTCATCTTAGTGGCTCAGAAGCTACTTCAAGCAGTGTAGTTAGATGGAATCTCTTAATTGCGTATAGAGCTGTTGTTCTTTTTTAAAATAGTTTTTTGTTTGTAAATGTGTTTGGGTGGTTGTTTTTTTTTTTAGCAGACTCCAATAGATCAGAACAGTGACAAAACTATTCTTGATGCTGGTTTTGAGCCAGGAAAGAAGAACTTTCTGCATTTGATGGACAAAGACGGTGAGCAGCCTCATATAATACCGGTAAGTAAAATCTTCACTCAGCTACAATAAGATGCAGTGTTGGGGGAAAGATGTATATTCTGTGTATTGCTCTTGTGAGATCAGAAAATAAAATAAAATGGAGCTGTATGTTTCATACAATAAGCTTCTTTAAGAACCTTCTCAACAGATTTTTAGCCTGCTATTTTACACTTCTAGATTTCTCCTGGGTAGGACCAATTGTATTGGTAATGATTTGCTGTTACTTTTTATTCATGCTTGTCAGATATTTATGTAGTGCTTTGCTGTGAGTAATTTTCTAAGGTTTTGTAGTTAATCAATGTTTGACATGTTTAGAGAATAAGTCTTAACAATACAGGTAAAATCATTTACCTAATCCTTTTCCTCTGGGTATTGGAAAGCAATATTAGGCCACTGACAGAATTCTCAGAAATCGCAGTCCTGTATCAACAGCAGTTACCTGCTTCCAAATTTACCTTGAAGGAAAAAAAAAAGAGAGGAGTTGTCACTGTTGCTAGAAGTAACTGTCTGCCATAATAAAATATTTGAAATTTCCTATTTCTCAAATTTGTGATGTGGTGCAAGATAAACACAGCTGCAGTTTATTTAAATCAGGGAATGGATAGACTAGTGATATAGAAAGGCTTATTACTCAGCTCTTGTGTCATCGTAATACTGGCATACTTAGCCTTTGTTGTGGACTTAATTATCTGAAAAGGGGACCCCCCGTCTCCTTAAATAATTTTGCACAAGATCAGAATTTGGGGGTGATTCTAGAAGAATATATGCATTGGTTTTTTTATACCTGAACAAAAAAACCACTCATTCTGTATTTCAGTGCAGAAAACTTGAGACATGAGATGCTAAATTGCAGAATTGCTTGTTGTATGCATTGTAGTACTGTATTTGATTCCACTAATGAATAATAATTTCTCAAGGGGTTGAGAATTTGGGGGACAGAATTCAAGTTACACAAGCAGCTATGTATCTGCAATTTTGTAAAATTTGTGTGATCCATTTAGCAAAATTGGTTTCTTAGCCACAAGAGAAAGAAGTAAAACTTGCAAGTGCTTCAGTAAATTTTGTTGTCTAATTTTTGCATAAAATCAGTGTATTTATGTTTTCAGGAGGAGTCGGGTACAACAGATGATAGTGCGCAAGACAGATTCATAGGCCCTCTTCCAAGAGAAGGCTCTGTTGGCTGTACCAATGACTATGTCAGTCAAAGCTATTCTTATTCTTCAGTCCTGAGCAAGTCAGAGACAGGTAGAGTGTTCTTTCTTGTAAAGGCAATGCTAATTTGTAACTATTTCAGCATATTTTCAAATAGCAACACTTGAAGATTTTTGAAATAAATTGCAATTTATTTTAAAAAAACCTACATCACTACTACATTTTCACATTTACATATCACGTTTTCTACAATATTCTCGTATCGCTTTGGGAACAGGAGAGCTGTATTCCCATCCTTTTCTTGCTTGGGACAGTGCAATTCGGACTGTCACGGGCCCTCCTTTTCGGTATTGTCCTGCTGCTGTGTCCTGAGGTGAACAGTCAGGATTATATTACCAACAAGTATTCACCTCAAGCCGTGTGTGTTCACTCACAGCATAAGCAGTACTTTATACTTGTTACAGACAGGCTGCTGCCAAATTTCTGCACTCTGTGTGTTGACTGAAGTCTTCCTACTGTAGCCCTCGGTTGCAGTTTCTCTGCCTGCACTGTGATTCCCTGAGAAGTTCATCCTCTGCTGCCTGGCTCCCCACCAGCGAGCAGAGACTCCCTCTGGAAGGGAAGTGCATGTCCCGGCGGGCTGGCTGGGTGTCTTTGCTGCGCAGGGAGGCAGGAGGAGACAGCAAGTTATAGCTCAGTAATGTGACAAGCACCTGACACTAAATGTGTTGAGCAGACACAAAGATGACATTCATATTGTACGAATTCCTGCATGTTCAAGATTTTTTTTGAGGGATAAGAAAGCTTATCTGTAACATACCTTTTCATTTAGTATAACTGAGATGATTATCTGTACAGAGTAGAGTAATAAATATAAAATATACATGTTCTGATTCTGTTTCTTCACAGAAAATGCCTGTGTTTTGCATGGAGTAGCTGCCTTTTCATTACTAGTGTGGAACTGAGGATTTTTTTTTTTTTTACTATCTAGTAAGAGCTTCAGAGTATAAATAGGCATATTTAATTTCTCTATTACACTATGCTTCAATATGTGCTGCTTACTTATACAATATGAACAACAGTTGATATTTTGGAGAAAATCTTAAAATTACAGTAAATTGAATATAAGTAGATAATTCCCTTTTCAGCTAATAAAAATGACGCTGTTTTTAGTAGCTGTTTTAATGGTGGTTATGGGAGAAGATTTTAGAAGATACGTGTGTGGGCACTTCAGAGATTTTTTTTTTTAATAGTTCTGATATGATACAAACCATGCAAACACAAATTACATTTATAACTAGGATATTTTCAGGCAATAAATAAGGTAGCACGCAGTTGTTGCTTAACAAACTCTAGTTTCTTCTGTAAATTATTTAAATCTATTATTAAAATATTTGCAGTTACCTCCCTTTTGGTGCAGTATTCAATATTAAATATTGGTTATTACTGTGAAACATAATTCATGATCACTAAAATAGCTTTGTGTCATTCAGGGAAATTATTTCTGTTTTGTAAATTATTTCTCTTTATTACTCCAGAAAGGAGCAATTATAATATTCCCTCAATTTTTATAGTGCAAATAACAATAAATGACAACAGATGGATGCAGTTCTTAAACACTATCACAGAATTGTTTTCTTGTTTAATGTTTTAACTCTTAAAGTGATTACCCATCTTCTTGGGTAATTTCCATCTCATTCTTGTATTTTTAGGTTATGTGGGGCTAGTAAATCAAGCAATGACCTGCTACTTGAACAGCCTTCTACAAACGCTTTTCATGACTCCTGAATTTAGAAACGCATTATATAAGTGAGTATATATAATCAAAACCTGTTCTTAAATTTATGCTGGCATATATTGGTAGGAGACTCTTGAATTCTTCCTGTCAAAATTTCCTTATTTGGATACTGAAAAAGCAAACCTGAAGTCAGGCTGGATAGACTATTATAAATTGTATCTGCTTAAAAGCTTCAGATGTTTAGTAAAATACTAAGATATGTTATTCGTTGTGGTATGGACAAGCTTTTTAAATAATTTGCCCCATCTTGAAAAGATCAAACTTGAAATGAAGTTTGATACAAAGTGCAGTTCATGTTGGTATTTGTGCCGTGAACGGCTTCAAAATTATTTCATTCATTTGTGTTAATTTGTACATGTAAATAATTTAAATTTGTACATTTAAAGAATTGTAGTTTACTGCAGAAGTGGAAAGCAATTTCATTTGACTTCTCCCAAGAAACAGAGCTTCAGTTAACCTCTGTAATCTGACAGACCTCTTGAAATGTAACAAATGCTGATTTAAGTGCTTTTTTTGAGTAATGTTTTCAATTGTCAAAAATCTTATGTTGTGAATAGATGGGAATTTGAAGAATCTGAAGAGGATCCTGTGACAAGTATCCCCTACCAGCTTCAAAGACTGTTTGTTTTGCTGCAGACCAGCAAAAAAAGAGCAATTGAAACAACAGATGTTACACGGAGTTTTGGATGGGACAGTAGTGAGGGTAATATGCATTTATTAAGCTTGTGTGATTTGCTTCAGCAGCGGCCTCTTAGGGGCCTAAACTGCAGTCGATGGGGTAAAATAGGGGAATAATAAAAAATAATTATTAGAATCCACTTTTTTTCTATGGAAACAAAATAGCATTAAATAGATACTTTGTGGTGGTGTGTGCTTGATTTTTGAAGAAATTGTGTCTGTGAGGTTTAGGCTGTCAAAGTAAAACACATATTTTGTAATTAAGCTGTCATTACAGTTGTTGATTGTTTTGAAAGAAGCACCTCTTTATGAGAAACTTGCATCTGTTTTGAATCACAAATATCAAATGCACATGTTCCACTAAGGTAGAAAATAATACGGGTAATTCCATAAAATCAAACACTGTATTTGTCTTTGTGACACTTGTATAGTGTAATTTTGCCCCGTAACCTGCTGATTTTTCCATGGAGTAATCACATGATGATAAGGAGTTGAAAATTGAATTTTAGAGAATCAGAGCAAAGTGGCAAACAAGTCGGAACCAGTTTATTTTATAACAGTGCATATTAGCATTTCTGTATTTTTACATACTCTTATGTATATAATTCTTGTTTATGCATAAACATTGTGAGCAAGCTGACTGCATATTTTTCTAGCTTAACTTGAGAGGCAGCTGCTTGCGGAATTGAACACTGGCCCATTAGTGAATAATGTAGTAAATAATAGGTACAGACTTAAAAAAATTGGTAGCTTTTTAGGAAGTATTCTCAGGCTACAGTTAGTATTGGGGCTAATCACATCTCTTGTTTTAATTATGATTAATTTCAATTTCTAACAGCATGGCAGCAGCATGATGTACAGGAGCTTTGTAGAGTCATGTTTGATGCTTTGGAGCAGAAATGGAAGCAAACAGAACAGGTAAGCACACAAAAACTTTCTTCTGTTCATTCAGTGGTGTGGTATGGATGTAGGGGTTTGGTTTTTTGAGCATGATTGAAAAACGTTAACTGAATTTTAAATACCGGGTTATTGAAAGCCTGCAATAGTTGCTAATTTTCTTGTTTGATGCAATAGTTAAGCTACTGTGGTGTACGACTTTCAAGAGTGTATTGCTTATCTTTTCCTCCCCCATTTAAAAGTGGAATGTTATGAACTCTGGATACTTAGTCTTTATTTGAAGCACAGAAAGGGATTGTGTAATTCCTGTGATAGCTTCCTCACTGTCAGTATTTATTAGGCTATGTTGCAGGTTCTTGAAGCTCAAGCCCACTCTTCCAATGTAGCAGAAAGTTATGAATATATTCATAACACATGCTACATTCTGATAAGTGGCCAACTTGTAGGCCAGTTTTCAGATTTGTAGATTATCAAATACTCAATACTTTACCTTTCTGCACCTCTACCTCTGGAGACACAGGGAATGTGTGTCAATCTGTTAACAATGTCTGCAGGATCAGGCTTGTTTTTAGAACATAAACTTTGGATTTGGTAGTTTTGTAGTCAGTCTTAAGACATGATGGTAAAGTACACTTAGAAGCTTATGTAACGTAGTTTGAGAAGCTCATTTAATATGTGTGTTTTGCAGTGGTGGGACAGGGGAAAACTAGAAATCGAGAGATGGATGTCCTGCTGAGGAATGGTGTTCTAAATGTGTAGCTATGCAATTAAGGCTTAATTAAAAAAAAAGCATTTTCTTGTAAAACTAAAGAGGGGAAATACGTTCTGTTTCATTTGTTTAAAGTTCTGTTAAATATCTGTTTGTTTCAGGCTGATCTTATAAATCAACTGTATCAAGGCAAACTGAAGGACTATGTAAGATGTCTAGAATGTGGCTATGAAGGCTGGAGAATCGACACTTACCTGGATATTCCTTTGGTCATCCGGCCGTATGGCTCCAACCAGGCATTTGCTAGCGTGGTGTGTACTATTATGCTGACTAATAGTGCATCCATACACACATAGAATACATAATGCGACAGTGGTATAATTTGTTACATGGTAAGTATCATCCTAGATACTCCATCTTGGGGTGTTCGTCTTTGTGCAGTGAACCAGCTAGCAAGTTCTAGAAGATTTTTTTTGGCTTTTTGGTTTATTTTTTGTTTTGTTCTTTTTTTTTTTCTTTTGCCCTTCAATGAGTCCTACTGGTGCATGTATAAGGGGAGGGGAAATGCAACTTTATTGCCTTAGGGCTGCAGTAATTGATTATTTTCTTCCTGATAAAATATTCAGCATTTACTCGATATTTTTACGAGATCACTAAGTTTTATTTGAGTTGTTCTCCTTATTGGCACATCTGCTAAATTTTCATAGCATTGTTGAAAATCTTAGTGAAAGAACAGAATGTTGACTTAAAATTTTTAGTTTAATTGCCATGTTGTTGCTGTGCTTTTGAAAGTTCTCTTCTCAAATACCATATGCTTTTAACAAGCAGTTTAATAATAAAAAGTCCTGTTGTACATCAGTGTTCTTCGTCACTCTTGCTCCAGCATTACTGATGTTGGCAAGCATATATGTTGCCTAGTAAATCTGTGGAAGTTTTTTTGATTTATTTTTCGCCCCCCTGAAAGAGTGATTACAAACTGTGAAATGCCACTGTTGTGGCGTAAAATACCTGTACTATGGATGAAGTTGTGAGAAAGAATAAATCAAACGAGACTTTTAGTAAAGGTTGTTTTAAACACTTACTGTGTAATTAGCTTACTAGGATTATTTATTAAAGTATTTTTCCTTTTGTATTTATTGTGCTGGAAATATTTTTTAAGCACTAACAGTCCATAAGTCTTAACAGTAATTCTGTGAAGAAGAGAATTGTTAGAATTAGGTTAAACTGCAGTGTAAGTTCCAAGTACTTCATACTTCAAAATTCTAAATACCAATCTTGAGAAGTAGTAAAGATGAGGGACATTGATCTTGCAAAAAGAATTGAAGTTAGTAGTCCCTTGAATTCTTTTTAAGATTGCGTTAAATTATTTTAGAACTGTCCAGCTAATTGAAGTTTTATTGATAGAAATTGATATTTTATGTAGATGGCTTCCCTTTTCACCTTTTAAAACTAATTTCTAGAAATATTCACTAAACCAAAATTTTTCATTGTAATTTTCATTCAGTAATGAAATTAGATTTTTCTGATCTATTCATGAAAACTATTCAGTTCATGTAGTTGTATTCTGCATTTAACAATGCATCGTACATGTGTCTCAAATTGAATTTTTTTTTTTTTTTTTTACTTCAGTAGAGAAATCTGTAGTGGAATGTTAAAAGAAAGACTTTGCATTTGTGAAACACAGAAAGACTGAACAATTAAGAACTTAAATCTCAGATTACTTTTAGTGGTATTTGATATTTCTCTTGTAAATCAGCATTTACTGGGTTTACTACATTGAGGAAAATAATTTTAAGATTTTTGTTACACAGTTACATGTTTGCAATTTGTATTGATGCTTCAATTTTTGAGCTTTTTTTAAGTCATATTCTGATCATATTCAATCAATTCTCCTCCCTGCATTTGTATTACCTATAGCAGATGTACTTTTTTAGTTTTGTAGTCTTCAACAGTGGGGAGATATGGAGGATACTTGCTTTTGGAGAAGGGAAAAATCGCCTGTTTCTAAATGGAATTCTCTGAAGGTAGTATCCTCCATTGATCCATAGATGATGGTGATTTAGTAGGTGTAGGTAAAAGGGTATGAGTGAGAGATTAAAAAAAACTTCACACATGCGCTAATAGGGCTTATAGAAGGGAATGTAAAACTTTTTAGACCTTGCTAGTCAGCTCCTGAGGGAACTTGCAGCAGGCGACACAACCCAAGATAGGGGATCTAAGGAGGATACTACCTTCAAAGAACTCTAGTTAGAGGTAAGTGATTTTCCATTACTTTCGAATAAGAGAGAATGGATGTATGAGCTTTAAGTAAGGTTAATCTGTAGAATGCCACATAAAGTGTATTATCCCACTGTTCGACATTGTGTACTACCAAAAAAATTAGATACCTGAAATGTTGCATTTATCTGTAAACATGTATGTATTACTTTTAAATACATGGGAACATTGAAGAACTGGGAAGGATAATGTTATGCTTTGTTTATTTCCTACTATGAACTAATTCTGAAATTCTTCGATATATTTTTAAGGTTTGGATTTTGAAATTTTTTTTCTGATTCCCCATTCCATCCCCCAAGCTTATTTAGTAAGACTGCATAGCTACAAACTCATTAGGGTAGCTCTGGGGCTCTGAGGATCTTGTTGACATATATCTGAAGATACTTTCTGAAAAAGTGCGTATACTACCTGCATTGTTCAAGGTTTGAAAAAAGACCAGAATCGGTCTTTTCTTGAGGGCAGTAGAAATACAGACATAAAAATATATAGCTTATTTCAGTGAGATAAACAGGAGCAACACTGAGTTTTGTAGATACTAGTATCTTTTTTTATAGATGCCTGAACTTAACAGCCTTAGACAGAAGCTAAAAAGATTTTGTTTGACTGCAGAACATAAAATTTTTGCAAGA
>Ga0065711_1049639_pt1 | contig 11200 bp, 6 predicted proteins | sample Hoacrofraction12_FD_59098 | JGI IMG/M metagenome (GOLD analysis project Ga0065711, IMG submission 59098) | Hoatzin crop microbial communities from Cojedes, Venezuela - Epithelial fraction 12 v2 (version 2) | ecosystem: Host-associated > Birds > Digestive system > Esophagus > Crop | place... | reverse complement strand
CCCCCCCCCCGACTAATTCTGAAGGCGAGGACGGGAGCAGGTCAGGCGTGGAGTGCCATTTTGTCTGCGGTTCTCGCTGACCCCTTCATACGGCACCGATGAAACCGCTTCCAGATGGCCGCGCAGGGCCGCGCTCCGCTGCCGGGGATGAGCCACCCCTCGCTCGTCAGCACCAGACAGCAGCCGTAAGCTCACATCTGCCTGCAGCCCAAAATGCGGCTTGCCGGAGAGCCACCCAAACCGCAACCGTATGGCTTGAGCATCGTGCGATCAGCGCCCAGTGGGCGATTTGTGTAGGAGATGTCACCAAATCTAACACTGCCACTACCCTTTCAGCCTCTCCTGTGATTTTATGCCATGCTTGCAGCCAGTGATTTCTAAGCTCTTTTTTTTGTCTGTGCAGAGTCCTGGTTTCTAAAGTTACCGTGTAGGAAGGCATCTTCTTACTCAGCAGATTTGCCCCCTGTTTGCATTCATTGTGAGAGCTGCTGACTTCAGTGACAGGCAAGTTTTTACTGCTTTTTGTTCCTGCCAGCACTGCAAAGCTCATAGAGCCGCGAAGCTGGCAGCCAAACTTCTGCTGTGTCATCACCGGCACCGGCTACGGCCTCAGTCGGTGACTCCTCTGAAAGCCTTCGGGAGAAAATCAGAGCTGTGTAAACACAATGTAAGCCATAGTTTGACCTCTATCACCTTCCTTCCTTGTCAAAAATACACGAGCAGAATTCAGCTTGCTCTGATCTTAGCTCGAGTTTTCAGGAAAGTTAATTAGGAAAGCTTTGCTTTACATGCAAATCAGTTACCCAAAAGGCGTCCAGGCAGTTCCACAGTCACTTTGCAGAGCAGAACTGCACGTGCACCGCTTTGGTGTCCAAATAGGAGCAAATACAGCAACAGGATCCACTTGACACACTGTTTTTAAATTTTCCTCAGTGATTTACTTTATCCAGTCGCAAAGGTGTGAACTATGGAAAAAGCATCACTTACAAGCAATTTTGTTTACATTATTTTTGAGTATTAATGATGTTCATTCTTCCTTGTGGCAAACTCACAACTTCCATCTGCAGCTCATGCTGGTACCGCACTCTCTCCTGCTACACTCCGGTGGGTCAGGCTGACCTGAATTCGGGATTTCCTAGACGACCTCAGCACGTCCAGGAGACAAACATACCAACCCAGTAACATTCCCATGCCATGTGCTTTGGTCAGTTGGCGGGGAGGCTGAAACCGCCCCCGGTTAGATGTAACGCTGCTGCCCTGCAGCCTGCTTCCCCCAGGCATGAGCGGGTGGCTGAGCTGGCCGCGCTGCCCAGCACTGGACACTATCTCACCCGTCCCAGGAGGGACACCCTCTTGCCCGTTCCACCAGCCCTTTCTGAAGCAGGAGTTGGTCCCAGTGCACCAGGGGACAAAAGCAGCTGACGGAGAGAGAACGAGTTTTAGTCCTGCTTGTGGGCTGGTTTCCGTTAGCCGTGTCGTCTGTGCTCACCACTATATTCTGCTGTGGTGGGTGAAACCGCTTTACCGTGGCCCGGGACTACGCTGTGCCAGCAGGAGGTCTTGAATCATGAGATCAAATGCAATATTTGTCTTAAATGGCTTAACAAAGAAAAGTTCTTCCCGCTGGAACGCTCCTTGTGCCTGGGTAGGGGCAGCTGTGAACACCGCTATTTCCATTTCCACATTTCTGTTGAGCAAAACGAATTCCTTACTAGAATTATGCAGTCCTATAACTGGATGAACATAAACTGTCCCTCTTTAATTTGTCAGAATTCATTGTTTTAACACATTTTCCAGTAACTAATTGGATTAGAGATAGAGCAGACTTGCGATAACGTATCTAAATTCATACTTCACTGCCAGCTGATAAACCCATGGAACCACAGTTTAAAGGCACTGCCAGCCATAACTTTGTCAAATACACCATGTTAGTAAATGTGGAGCCAATAAACACAATTATCTACATCTGCTTGGCTGTCTCACAGAGGCATTCTCTTGAGAAAGCCAGAATGGCAGTCCAGGAGGAGCTCAAGAACTTGCCAGCCAACATCATAAACAAAGCTATGCCTACTTTGCTGCAGGGCAGCAGTTTTTCTGCTGTCACCAACAAAGACTTTTTTGCTTGACTCTATCTGTATTTTTGGCATATGTGGGAAACTATACAAACTTTCCCAGTTTTTGTGGTTCTTTTCAGACCTTTATTAACCCTTTTCTATGCTTTCTCTTAGATTTTTCAGGTCTGCAAACAAGCTGCACCCATCTTGCAGAGAAATTATAACTCTTAATACTTCAGCAGTCGGCTCCTCAATGCCTTAAACCCCAAGTCAGTAGTAAGAGCTCTCTTTGAAGTGCTAACCAACAGCTGGAATAACAGCATGCCTCCCAGGTTGCTGTCTGTAGATAACCTGATTCAGCTTATGCTACATTTCCGCCTCAGCCTCAGCCCTGGCAAGCTCAGTTTATACGTTTCCTGAAAAGAAAGATTTTTAAAATCAGATGGACATGAACAGATCTAGCTCAGGGCTTTGCTCCACTGCTCTTCTGCGTGTGCGTGAGGGCAGCTGTCAATCCACCCAGGACTGCTAAACTCTGCTGGGGCCATAAAATCCAGAATTTTCGTCCCATTATGAACCAGCAAGGAGAGAGAGAGAGAGAGAGACACTTTCCAAAGGTGAATGAAGTCTCACGACCACGGCATTTATACACTTTGTCTGAAGCATTACCAACATCTCTAGAAAGGGAACTATTAGGCAGGACTCTTCCCTGGGATGGAACATAGCAGCCTCAGGAGAAGGAAAAGAAACTGAAAATTCACCTGTAATTGGAGCTTCCCAAGGTGAACTCTGTATTTGTGAGATGTCTGCAGCCACAAGCCCAGGGTGGAGAATGCGGTTTCTTTCCAGGTCAGAATAAGATTTTTCTGGTGTTAGACCATTTACATTTCCTTCAGTTTAAATGAGGAATAGTTCAGTTTGGTCTGTGGTCGGTTTTGCACTGAGCGTTTTAGCTCTACCTGAGAAAAAGAATAGCATCACGTTAACTCTCTCATCCCTGCGGTCTGGGAAAAGCTGTCACAGCAGCACGGATGGTGTTTGGCACGGGCACAAACTGCCCAAGCTAGGTGCCCACCTGCTGCTGCATCCCACCTGACCTAACAAGCTCAGAGATGCGGAAGTCGCTTTGCCCACACGATCCATTCTCCTGGCTTGGCTTTGCAGAGCTCTGCTTTAACACCAGAACATCGTGGGACAGAAAAGGATAGGGGTGAGCACCTGTGGGTGGAAAACAGGAGAGGTGGGCAGACAGCTGCCCCACGACAGTTTAAGTGTCCTCGTTGCCACATATGCAGTCACAACAGTATCCCTGATTAGCTGCAGCCTGGTAAGAGATGATGGTAGGGTCCTGGAGTCCACATCTATTTTCAAACTAACATATAATCATGATCTCGGTCCCCCCACTGTTCCCTGCCCCACAGACTCAACCCTTCCCTGCTTCCAGCGCCAGGTCCCAGCTCATCCTCCACCTCTGCGGGCAGGTCACTGCAGGAGTGCCGGGTGTCACTGCTGGCATGAGCAAAGCTGTAGCTACAGGGAGACGGGGCAGAGGAGAGGGTACAGTCACCACAGGCAGCTCAGCACGGCTGCGGTGGTGTTGGAGCTGCGGTCGTTTTTCAGGGCAGGCTGAGAGCGGTGGTAAGTGCCGGAGCCCTATTAACTGCGGGGGAATTACAGCAATTTGCACTGGCTCAGCTCTGCCTTCAGCCAGCAGCGTCCCCAAAACCCAGCCAACGGGCCGCCCCGTCGCTGCGCTCCGGCAGGGTGTCGTTAACCCTTCTTCTCAGGGAAGCCCCTTCCTTCATTACAGTTCTTGCTCTGAGTGGTTTTGATCTGGTGTCACTATAGGCATGTTTAGACACTTTCTTGTTTCTCGTGCCAAACTCCCAACCCAGTTACAACTGTATTCACAGATTTACAATATGTTAAGCTAACTCTATTAAGACCCACCATACATCTGTTTACTTTTGACACATTTGGTCACTTATTGGCTTCATTTCGAACCTGCGTACAGTTACCATCTCCATTGCCTTCTCAAAGAAGATTCACTCCCTCCACGAGCAGATGGGCAGCCTTGGGCTGAGCCCTTGGGATGCTAACGAACTTCCTCTCCAGGGAGCCTTCCTATACAGGAAAAGCACACCTCCCTGACAGAGGGATTTTAACACAGATCTCATCTGGTTATAAACCAACAAACACCAAAGTGGAAGGGGCACAATGATTTGCCACACTAGCTTTCTTTTTTTTTTTTTTTTCCTTCCCATCAGCTTCCACGGTAGTGCTCCCCTGCCCCAAACCGGTGGGTGCGCCTCGGCCAGGTTGTTTCACAGTGCCCCAGAGGCAGCCTCCAGACATTTACCCCTACCCCTGAAGGCTTTTCACGCCAGAACGAAGAGGCAGCCTGCTACGAATTTCAGGAGAAAGAGGACACCCCAACATCTTCTCCTGCTGCTGGAGGTAACTGCCAGCAGCTTGGAGGAGTAACCTCACAGGGACATGGCAACGTGCATTTCCTCACTCTCCCATGCCCATTTGCTGCTGCTGGAAGGTGTGAAAAATACATATTTTGGTCAATCACTCTGCTGTTTCCTAGATGCAAGCCATCAGGTCTTCTTGGTGCCTTTAACAAACCACGCAGCTACAGCTACAGAGAGAGTACACACCTGAGGGCATACCTCGTCCTTGATGCGTTCTTCCCCTGATACACAGCATAGAGCTCTTATGGTGCAGAGTCTGGGTTTACCGCAGCTCCGTGCTCTCTTTTCTGGCCCTCGTGCCACAGCTCGTGCTCCTCTGCCTGCAGTGAGCTCCTCTGGATACATAACCTGGCAAAAAACTCCTGCTTTTTTCAGTAGAACTTGTTTTCTCCTGGTTTATCTCCCTCACCTGGCTCTTTGTACTGTAAAATGAATGGCGAAACACCGAGGGTTGCGACATGTGCTGAAGGTATGGCAACAGCATGGGACAGCGGCTGCCCTGACTTGGACCAGCCAAACCGCCATGAGCGTTTCCCAGGCCAGGGCAGCCTGCACGCCTCTGCCGTGCCACCTTGGGCTCTCACGCGAGGTCCTGAGCACCGTTTGCTTCCTCCGACCTCAGGGATGCTCAGCACTCCTGGGAGTTAAGCCCTCGGTGCTCGGCTGGCTTGGGACAAAAGTGACAGCAGCCAGGCAGCTGCAGCTGGAATCTGTGCACTGAAACACATGGAGTAACTTCATTAAGGGTTTACGCACATGTGGAAATGGCAGCGAGGAGCAGGAATGGGCAGCAGGTGAAGAGCTGCCCCATAAACTGCATTTGCAATGTATATATTTTTTAATTGGCTCAGTACAGTCCCCTCTCTTTCCCCAGTAAGAAAACAAAACAAAATCCTGGAAATGCTGCAGTACCGTACTCTGACGTTATCTTCCATAAATCAAAGTGTTGATACACTGGGTCGATACAATAAGTATCAGACCAACAATAACTGAACAAAAAGAAAATATCTCCTAGGTTACCACTTTCTATGTTGGAATCTACAAAGGAATCTCTCGAACCTCCCAGAGGCAGCTTTTTGTTAGTGTCCTTCTCGCTTATCATAATGACCCAGTGTTCTGCAGCTATTTGTTTAGCAACAGGCATGAAATATGGTCTCCTTTCATCCCTGTATAAGTTACCTTCATTCTGCTGTTACAACAGGAAATACGCAAATCATTTCTGCCTCTTTTCCTCTATATGTTTGCAATCAGGAAACAACTACTGGAAATAAAATAAATGAAAAACAAGGCAAGTCAGAGGCTGGCTAGCAGTTGGACACACTGCTGAATATACCACGCTACAGATACCTATTTATTTTTGCTGTGAAAGATTGCAGCCCTTTCCTTTGTCTTTGCATTCTCAGTTTGTTAACAATGCGGGCTCTCCTCTTATCTACAATTTATCCCAAGCAACTATTAAAAAGAAGGATTGGAGGAGGCTTCCTGCTGCTTTTGTCCCATTTCATCTCACAGAGACATAAGGAATTGCTGGTCAGGGAGAGGCCACTTGGCCAAAGCAGCTTGTGCCCATACGTTTATCTCCCTGCTGCCAGCGCAGCTCCCTCCAGCGCGCTGCCCTGTCATGGGAGAGCGATCGCCTCGCAGAGTGTGAAGATAAACAGATTTGAAGCCTTCAAGGCATGTTCCCATGCACCTCCTCCCCCTCCCATGCACACAGGCTCATCCTGCGAATGCCCCTGCGCACGGCCCGGCTTTGGGGATGGAGACTGAGATGTTTGAAGGGCCACACGAAGCTGTGACACCAGAACGGCTTTACCAAGAATTCGGGCTGAACCGCTAAAGGCAACACCCTGGTGCAAGGAGCGAGCCAAGGGGGGGGGGTGAAGCGAGGGGAGCCAAAAGCTGGGCAGCACAGGGGTGATTTCTTTTGATGCCGAAATTACTGCCTCCATCGGCTGCAGTCGCAGGGATTCTGTCTCAGCTGGGCTGTGGGAGTCGCTTGAGAGCCCATGGGGATTTCTCATTTTTTAGAGGCTCTGGAAGAGCTGTTTGCCAGCTGCTGGACAGGAGCTGAAGGCAGGAGGCATGGCTGGATCACAGTGACCTGCGTGGCCCAGGGGACGTGGGGCTGCCCACCCCAATTTCTCTTTCCCCTGCGTTGTTACTGACCTGGCTCAGGTCTCTGCCTGGCCCCTGCCCAGGCGCAGCAGGGCAGGAGCAGATCAGAGGCTCTGCTGGAAGCACACCCACAGGCACCCTCAGTTTGCTGGAGGCAATTCAGCGCTTTGCAACTTGCAGTACGCATGCTGGGCTGGCATTAGAGCTTGTGTAGCCAAGCGAGGAACCAGATCAGAGAACAGATCCTGATGGAAATAACTTGAAGGGAGAAATAATCTTTTCTTTTTTTTCTGGAATCAAGTCCCTGGTTCAGTTTAGTATGTGGCATACACAGATGTGCCTGCATAGTGCATCAGGAGAGCAAACAGCAGTTAAGGCTGCTGGTAGTATAACTCGGGTTCAGCTGTGCCGCTATCCAGTATCTAATCATTACCCCAGGATTATGGTTGCTAAATGCTAAATAACATCTTGCTGTCACTTGTGTTCAGATACCTCTAGAAGGTCACAGTGGCCAAATGCTGGCACATGAGAGAACTTGTACTGGGCAAATAATAGACATACGGAATACGCACCATGTGCATGCCGCAACATTCACCCTAGGTAACTAGGGAAAAACGTGTGGGGCAGGCGAGTTCTATGGCAAGTCAGCGAGCTACATTGGCCTGATGTGCTCAGCTGAGGACCAGCCCAGTGGAAGTCACTGAGTGGAAATCCCACCTGGAGCGGCTGGGCCCACAGGGGCATCCCGCTCAGCAGCAGCAAGCTTGTTGCAGCACTGAAAGCATGACGCCTTAGCCAACTAGAGAAAAGAGAACCTGCCACATGCAGAGAGCGGTCCAAATCCTCCCCTGAGCATTACAACTTCTACTGGCTTCAGGAGCGGCAGAGATGGACAAATGCCCTTTCCAAGGGGTCCAGAGCGAGCTGCAGCCCCCTCCCTGCTAACGCCCCAAGTCACACCCTGCAGCTCAGCTCCCCAACACGACACGTCATGTCACGCCATGTCCCATCCCTGCAGCCGCTGCAGCCCGCTCTGCCGCCTCAGATCAACCAATCTCGCTGATCAGTCTCCACGTTAGATACAGCGTGACTGGGATAAATTTCTTCCTACAGTGAGAGATCAAAGGCTCCAGCCCGTTTGCACCTCAAGAGTCAATTAAATAGCTAGACTTTTTCCAGTAAAAAAGAGTATTTATATGACTTAAAGGTTGTTCCCTTTCCCAATTCAGGTTTACGTAAGCATGCAAAAAATATCAACTTCACTTCTTCACCTTTAAAAAATTGTAGACATTTATATGAGCAAAAATTTGGTCTTTGAATGATTTACAGTCAGACTTTCAATTCTCAGTGTAGAAGATAGTAAAAATGAATTATTTTGAAAAAAGGCATAATTTTTAGCTACATGTTAATAGAGCTCAACTATACTATTTTTGCCTTGGATGAAGCAGCACCTCTTATGTTTTGATAGCTAACTTTTAATCACACTAAGAGAAGAGCAGTTGTAACATTCTGATAAAGCACAGAGAATTATTTTTTACTAACCTGTGAAGTAATTATTCTGTGAGTCTTCAGCACAAGATATAGGTGATTGCTTAATTCTTTTCGCACAGGATGCCTACAATTATTGGACTGAGACCCAACATATGAACACACAGCTTCTCAGTCCCCTGGTTTTTGGTCTATTTCCATAAGCCAACATAGAAAGGAAGGCATTTATTTAAAACTCTGCATTACAGCAAGCAATAGTGCACGAACAACTAATTAGGAATAAATCTATTAAGGATGGAAAACTAATTGCTGGGCAGCAATTCATAGAATGAGGGGACTCCTAACTCCACCAAAAGCTTTCCACAATCGCATTTATTATATAATATATCACAACTAGAAAATAATGCGTTATAGCTATTCAGAGTAACAAAAATATATTCACAGAAACCACAGCTTCAGCTAGAGAGTAATTTCTAAGTTCTTCTATATAGCAGCCACCCAGAAACTCTCTTACCCGGGCAAAGGAAGAAAGCAGGTTTTGAGCACAAAGGGATGCCACGGCATGGCGAGGGTAACCTCCATTAAAGTGGCATAGTTTGTCATATCTGACAACCCACTGAAGAAAGTTATCACTAGTTAAGGGCCTGACCCTGCATTCCTTAAGTAGACAAAAATCCCTTTGAAGTCAATGAAGCGTCCTGCTCAGATAACTATATCAGGATTTGGCAATTAATGAAAACTTATAATTTCTTAAGTAGATTACAAAAGGTTTTCCCTGAAAAACGGCTATTACGTGTTACTCACATCAACTGCTCGGCAGTGTGGGTTTGTTCCCAGCAGCTCTTGCAGCACAGTAACAGTTTCTCACTAACTAGGAATTACTAAAAGTCAGAACCACATTGTTTTCTATTTGCATTGATCTGCCTTAAGTGTTCTTCTCTAGCTGATGTCTAGTTGAAGGTTTTGACAGCTTTGCATTCAAAAGGTCAGTAAGCAGTCCTCAGGGCAATTTGATTCAGACCTTTAGTATTTTGCATACTCCCAAGCAGCAGTGCATAGTAGGACATGTGTGTTCACAGCCTCCGAAAGGTCATACTTCCCAGCCCTCAAAACAAAACCCGAGTCAGAAATATTTCAGCTTGTAGAAAATATCACGAAAGCTAACAGACAATTACAAAAACATTTTCCATTAAATTAAATTCAAAAGGGCTTAAGAAAAACAGATTGTGATGTATGTTTTCAGACTGTGGTGTATTTCAACAGAAAGTTCTACGTCCTGTCACAGTTAGGAAGGCTCCCTTATCTGTCTTTCCTCCAGAGGCATGCTCACTCACTCAACGTCTGTTCAGGCTTTCCAAGCCACTTTGCCTTCCCCCTCCCTGAAATCCCAAGCCTCTCTCTGGGATGAAAACCTGAAACCGACAATGCAGAATTTGTTTGAAGTCTCATTAAACAAGAAACCTCAAATTAAGGACAGCTCAGCAAAACAAAACATTTTTCTACAGAGTCATGTGGACGTAAACCAAGCATTACATGGAAGTTCGCCCTCATTATCCCCCTTGCAAGCTGTTTGTATTCTGATTAGCGTGCTAATGATATATGTCCCACATAGGAAAAGCAATTAAGTCTCCACTTCAAAGAAAAATGATTTAGTATAAGAGTACCAAAGCTTGCGCTTGCATCTCCTACTGATTTTGTGATGCTGCAAAGCAATACAGCAGCTGCTAAACGCTTAATTCCCTTTTCTAACAATGGAAGATGGTAGGTGTTGGTTGCCTTTTAAACATCCAGATGTTTCAGTACAGTGGTTCTATGGCACCGGAGGTATGGATTCTTGGTGGTGGTCTAAACGCAGACAAATAAGTGAGCTCCTCTCAGTTCACACCATAAGAACTGCACATTGATTCCTTTAAAGAAATCACTCATTAAAAAGCAGAGCTATTAAAATAAATGAACTGCCCTAGAAAAGCAGAATCTCATACAAAGAAAATAATTTGATAAGACCCTACATGAAGAACCCAAGCACCATGACAAGCTAATTAATGAGAAACAGAAAGGAAAACACAAATAAACAGACAGCATGAAGAGCAACAGACAGAAGAGCCTGGTCTCCTAACAACTGATATTCTTTTTGACTGCACAAGAAAGGAGTAAAATGAAAACAGTGTTTAAAAATACACACGTTCCCTTTTAATTGCTGTATTTGTGTTTTAGCATGTTATTATTGTAATTATGTAATTTCCGCTTTAAGGAATGGGTAAGAGTATCACGTATTTCCTAAGTAACACTGAGGTCACACTGAAAAAAGCACAAAGAGGAAATCATGTTTCCCATTGATGGTACATCAGAGCCATCTGTGGATTTCAACGAGACACAGGAAGATTTTTGTAAAGACACCATCAACTAATGAAATAGCACCAAACTCTGCTACGAATTTACAGAATAAATCAAATACCAAGGCACTAGGTAGCTTGCAAAGTAAGTTTATGTATGAAGCAATGAGGTTAGAGAGGGAAAATAGGACAGAGAAGGAAAATGAGTAGCCTACACTCACGTATTTTGCCTAGGTTCGATGTGTAAGTACTCAACCCCGTCTCAATTTGTTTAATATGCTACAGATGTGACTTATTGATAGCAATTGAAAATAATTTGTGACATGTCTCTCCAGCAGCATCAGCGAGGCCTCAGTTGCACGCAGAGGAGACGATGCTTTGGGCTTCCTGCTGGCCCAGAGCTCTGCCTCACGGTGCCTCAGGGATGCTGGAGAATCACCTGCACCACCCGCAGCAGCGAAAGCTTTGATACAAACAACACCCAGCCCAAAACTCATCTGCTGAGAAAAATGAATTTTGGAGAAGAAACTGCAGCCCCCGCTGCCCCAAACCTCCAGGTCTTGCTCCCAGCCGGCGTCAACGGGCAACGGGGACAAACTAAAGCAGAGGACGTTCCAGCTGATCATGAGGAAGAACTTCTTCCCTCTGAGGGTGACGGAGCACTGGAACAGGCTGCCCAGGGGGGTTGTGGAGTCTCCTTCTCTGGAGATATTCAAGACCCTCCTGGACG
>Ga0065711_1049636_pt1 | contig 11200 bp, 7 predicted proteins | sample Hoacrofraction12_FD_59098 | JGI IMG/M metagenome (GOLD analysis project Ga0065711, IMG submission 59098) | Hoatzin crop microbial communities from Cojedes, Venezuela - Epithelial fraction 12 v2 (version 2) | ecosystem: Host-associated > Birds > Digestive system > Esophagus > Crop | place... | reverse complement strand
TTCAGCCAGTTCTCTATCCACTTCACCGACCACTCATCCAGCCCACACTTCCTCAGCTTCCCTAGGAGGATGTTATGGGAGACAGTGTCAAAAGCCTTGCTGAAGTCGAGGTAGACAACGTCCGTGGTTCTCCTCTCAGAGTTTTGTTTTTGTTCCATGAGGAATTTTGCAGAGCTTTGTTTGGTCTCCAGAGAAATCAGACTTCCATCATTAGGGATGGATCCTGGTGTCAAAATGTAAACCACTTTATGACATTTTATAGTGTTTCATGGTGTTTCTGAGGGAAGTCATATGGAAAAGGCTTGAATTGTCTGTAGATTTGTATGATCCATGACATCGATTATCAGGCTTTTGGAACAGTTTGGCCTCTTTTTGCATCTCTGTTTCATTAAGTGAGAGATCTGCTGTGTCTGGATATAAAACTGAACCTTTCATGAGGAGAAATACAAGTGAGAAGTTTCAGCTTACCTGTATGTATTACAAGATTAGTTTTGATCTGTTTTTTGTCAGACAGGCCCTTACTGCTTTACCGAAGACTTTTAAGCATTTAATTTTGACGAATGCTGCATGATAAAAATAAAGGAACAAATTGCCAGAATGCCAACATGGCCACATCTGGTGCAGACCGATGCAACTCATTTGAAGTCAGTGCATATACCAGATACGAATGTAACTGTTTGCGTTTTGTTTTAACGTATCAGTTCTATCCTCCATCACTGTAATCTTGCCCTGCTTTCAAAGTCTTCTGAAATCCAAGTGAATCACAAGAGATACTGAGTGGAATTTTTTCTTTCCTGGATTTTTTCCCCCTTCACTCCTTTTGTTCAAACACATCGTGCTGACCATAACTTGGTGATTGCAGAAATTTATGAAATAGAGTGTACGAAGTGAAAACATTGTTAACACATGCACTCAGATATATACATGGCACAAATGAGTGGTTAGGTCGCTGAAAGAATCACCATCAAAGGTATTTGCAAGAAATTATTTTAATAAGAATTTCTTTAACAGTGTTCATTGGCAAGGTTCACTCTATTCATTATTAAATGAATGGAATACAAAACTGGAGTAGGATTGAGGTAGAATAGTTTATACAGAGATTGAAGAAAGGTGTAAGGGGTAAGGAAGACCTTCCTATTGAGTCACAAGGTTTGGAATGGACCCCCTTGCTTTCTAAACTCCATCTCAGAGAGGAGCCTAGATGCGTCTGGATCCAGACTTAGCCTCAGATCACAACGGTTTATGTCTAAAGGATATGTCTAGCAGCAGTTTAAGGCTTGTTCACAGTTAGAGAGAGAGAAAAAATCGCAGGAATCATAGGAATTTAGTAGTAATTAATCATTGGTTAATTTAACTTTTACGAAGTGAGGATATTATGATCAATTCACACTCACCCATGCACACAGACAGTTTGGACAGATAAAGGTACCTGTTAAAAGTTCCCCTTGAGTTCAGTAAAATGCTCACTTCAAATAATTTTTCTCAGTGGGCACGAGTCAAGCCTTAAGAAGTGAGGGATCCCTGTAGTTCAGCCAAGGAACTTCAGAGTTTGAAGGCCCTGAGAGGCGTCCCACTCAGAGGGAGATGCTGGGTAGAGCCTGCTGCGGTCCAGGAGAGCTCAAAGGGCTTCGCTTGCTACTGCTGTTTATAGGGTTGCAAGATGGTGGACTTCAGGCATCAGTAAATTTCCATCCTGGCCACAATCCGTGTGAGGTAATTCTGGTATCTTGACAGCAACCATACAATTCTGTACTTCCCAGAACATCCATTTCTGACATTCACCAGACAGGGATGATCTGGGCAGGAGGAGTTCCAGGTGCGGTCAGTGGGTGCTTGATCAGCCCAACTCACTGTGCTTGTACAAAGGCAAGGAAAGTGCCAGGTCGTCCCAGCTCGCTGCTCTTGCAGTAATGGCAAGAACACAATGTAGGTTGCCAGGTGGGGTGGGGAGAGCTGTACCACTGCAATACGTTGTCTCCTTTTGCCACAGATTTGCTATTGATTCCCGAAGGCACAAAGTCAAGTGGCCCTACTGCCATCACCGTTAGGTGCTTGCTCTTCATTTGCCAATAAGATTTTTTTTTTTAAGGCAGAAAAATTGCTAGTATTTAAAAAAGAAGCTTCAATTTAGATTAGTAAAAACAGTAAGCTGTCAAGATGAAGATATGGGTGGGGGGTTTCAGTATGAGAGATGAAGAAATACTTTGTTTAAAGCATATCTTTTAAATGGCATGGCCAGTATTCCTGCCCAAGCAGCAAAGTCATATTGGTAATGGCAGAAGTAATTTGCTATATTTAAAACCCTCCATTCATGAAAGTGCTAAAAAAGGTAAATTAACTTAATAATCCTGTCAAAAGTAAGGTCAGTTCAAACAAGACGGAGGTAGTTGGGACAAAGAGTTAGTTTATAGCTGTTATAGCCTCCTCAAAATGGTTTATTTATTTAGTTAGTTAGTTAGCTATTTAGTTAGTTAGTTATAAATCTCAGATTTGGACTAATATTGCCTGGGAGTAAAAGTTAACAGCACTTTACATGCATTTGTTATAATACACTTGTGTTCTGTATCTGTTGTAAATTATTTCTGCTACTTCTGTAGAATCTTCCTCTTGTACAAAACAGATGCACGGCATTTGTGGGAGACCAGCTCTCCAAGGATGTTTTGTCAATTAATTGATTTTCGCTTCTGTTCATGTGACTCTAATCAGAGTTTGTCAATGCATGGTAAATGTCAGTTTTCAAAAAAATCATCTTTGTGTTTAAAAAATAATTTTTAAAAGTTAAATGTTTAAAACTTTCAAAATTAGCTTTTCATTGCCACCAGTCCAGCTGGATATTAACTGTTAATTAACTCTAATTAAACAGCTGTAAAAATAATCCAAAAAATGGCTACCATAAGACAAGACATAACATCTTCTCCCTGAAGTAAATCAATGTCTTAATCTAGTCTGTCTAGATATGCATGTAAAAATACTTGCTTAAACTGGAATTCATTGGCTTCCTGACAATCTTGGTGCACAGACTTAGATTCTGGCAGATGCAGAATTGCCTTGATTCTTCAGACCACTGTCAGAGCATAGTGGTGGGAGACTGAGAAGAATCTTGTGTGAATAAGCAGAGGTTTCTGTTCCCTGAGTCTCTGCAGCCAAAATCTGACATCAGATAAATTCCTTTTAAAAATGCAGTTTCTATCTGTGTTAAGCTTCAGAAGGCCAAGAGCATGGGAAACTTTAGCTTTCCCAAGTCATGGCTACGCTCTGAAGAAGAGGATTAGTACTCACAGTGTTTCTTTGAATTTTCTTTGTTTGTTTTTGCTGTATCTAAGGGTAGGAAAGCAAAAAAAAATTATATTTGTGGGTTTTTTATAAGCTGTGTAATAATAATAATAATAATACAGAATAGCAATGAAAAAGCTTCTCTATTTGTCTCGATGCTGCTATTCTCAGTAAAAGTAAAAATTTTCATAATATAAGCATCTTCACTGCATGTCACAGAGATACTGTAATGGTCTGCTGCCCTCTAGGCAACTGTGTGAGTTATCTGTCGCAGTCTGTGAGGGTCTGAAGTGATTTAGGCTTGCCTTCGTACACCCATGCTGCTGCCGAACTGTTATACAACACTTGGTTATTTTCAGATTCATAATTCACCTGTGAGGAAAATGGTAATTTCATTTCCAGAATGAAATCACATCATGAATCTGTTCATGTGGTCTCTGGTCTAAATTTTTAAAACAAAATCTGTCAACCAGTTCTTAGAAATAGATACAAACGCATGTCAGTAAAAGAAGCAGCAATGTTATTTACCTAGCTGATAGCATGTTAGTGTACAATGATTTTTGTTTTGCTTAGTAGTTTTTATTCTCATATTAGCATGTAGTTTATATTGGCAGGTCATGGCTGAAAATCATTAATTGTATCACTCATGCAAGCTTTAATGCAAATCCTTCACATGGATGTTTTATTTATTAGGTTAGCTATAAGCAAAATAGCTGCTATAATTCCTCTGGAGATTGTTGAGAAGGCATTTAACAGCTAGCATTTCACTTAATTTGAAGGAAGCTAAATAATTCAACTATTTGATATAGGACCATAATATTATTAGGACTTTATGAAATATTCTGGTCTGTTCTATAAGTGGTTCAGTGTTGGGTTTTTTACTAACTGCTTTAGCGTATTCACGTTTCATTGAATTAGCTAATAACAACTTTAGTGTCTCTTTCTCTAGTTAGAATGAGTCATAATTTTTGTCACAGTTTCCTAAGGCCCAGTCTGTTTTGAAAAAGGTTTGCTGAAGTAATTATGCACTTCTATTGATGTTACAATTATATCAATAGAAGTACATCTATGAGGGAGTGTTTTCTATTAGTTACTGGATTGTGTATACTTGTTTTTCCTGGTATCTTCTGACATCATTACAAATCTCGAACTGTGCTTTTCAAAAGATGCTTCATTGTATGGAATCTCCCAGCAGATGCCTCAGATGGGTGTGAAATAATTGCTTCTTTATAAGTTCGTGCCAGAAGAATCCAGATTCTACTCATTACTTAAACATAAGAGGTTTAGATACTTCACTGTATGTCTGAGTACAGTATAGCTAAATAGGATACACATCTATGTGTAGATATACAGAGGCTTTAAACATGTTGTTCTTTTCCTTAATTACTTGCTGTATCAAACGTAAAATTTTAGGACCATTTCTTCTGTTCATTAAATGGTTTGATCTGAGATTCACTATGCATACAGAAGTGGATAAATCTCCAGTATCCTGGCTCTATGTACTGGCCCATTTGAATGTGTTTATGTGAACATAGTGCTGTGTTCCATTTATGCTTAGAAATGACACACTGCAGGCTTTTCAGCTTTTGAGTTTCTTCATCCCTTCATGACTATATAATTCACACAAGCACAGTATTTTTAAAATTTTGGAGAACTATGAAGATCCTTTCATTGTGATCTTCTGTATTGAATTAAAATATCCACTCATTCCTGGTAGATATTTTTTCTTGTACATATTGATTACAGTTATCTCCTACAGGACAACAGTACTTGTACTGTCACTTGCTGATTCCACACAATACATTTCTTTGAGTTTGCTCCAGTGAGCCCCAGTCTTTAGAAATTTTGGTGTAGCAAGGAAAAATATGTAACATTTATATTTTATTCTGATTAACAGACTGAGGTAGTTTGTTTACACTGTAGGGGATTTAATGATAATTAACAATCTCTGATATAAATTCTGCTAATCGAAGGAGTCAATACTTCCTGCTTTTGTTTTTCCTCCAGCTGTTGGTGAGAAGCAACAACCTTTCTGACAAGATCACAGTACTGTTTGGAAAAGTTGAGGAGATCTCCCTTCCTGAGAATGTTGATGTGGTAATTTCTGAACCGATGGGTTATATGCTGTTCAATGAAAGGATGTTGGAAAGTTACCTCCATTCCATAAAATGGTTGAAGTCAAATGGTGAATGTGTCACTACAGTTACCCCCTGCATAGAGAAAGGAAGATTAAAAGCTTCTGAAAGAAGAAAAATAGACTTGAATTGGTAGTCCAGGATTGTCTGGTTTCATATGTTCGTTCTAGCTCTACCACCAACATCTATGGGGCCCAGGGGAATTAATATATCGATACAGCCACCATTGCTATTGTACTGTGCTGTGACTTCTTGCTGTTTCACAGTGGAAATAGCCTTTGAGTGTGCTGCTGTTGCACTGCTGAGTTCTGCTTGCATTTTAATCTTACTGTGCTGCTATGTATACACTATGATTGCACCTCTGTTGCAACATATCACAATAGATGATGGCACGCTAGCCTCAGCTGCCAGACATTGGAATGTAGATGAGAGCAGAATGGTCAAACAGGATGAGCTTTTTTTTTTTGTGGAAAAACTCTAATATATTGTCTTTGGGAGAACAGTGGAGTTCAAATTGTTTTGGCATCCTTTCATTGGACTTCTCCCAAATACCTTATTCTAATACTCGGATGTTACCTTTTGAGTGACATGTGACAGATTCACAGCATGGAGTGCTCTGTACTCCATCCCTCCTGTATCTGGAGGAGTTTTGAAGGGAATCTTTAAGTTCCAGGGTCTCATGGGAATCTTCTTTGACAGGTAAATCTGAGCATCCAATTGCTGAATGACAAATCTTTCTACATGAACTGCTGAAAATCAACTATGAATTCTCTCTTTAAATGACTTCTTTAAAAGAGACCTTACTCAAGTAACATTACTGCAGCATGGAAGTTTTTGAAGCATGGACTGAATCTGTGCCTCAATGCAGGGAGCTAATGACATTGCTGTTGAGTTGTTTCAAACTTGCAAAGCACATTCAGGTAGTATTTTTCAAGTCAGTCACTGATCTTAAGTCTCCCACTTAGATTCTTAGGGCCCAGTTTCAGAGCAGGGCTTCTCGAAGATGATCAGTAGGCAGCTCATTTTCAGTTTTAAAGGAGTGAATGCTTTTAAAGATACATGCTGAACTTTCTGATTGCTCACTTGTACAGTGGGGATGAATCACCATATGTGGTGATTATTAAACTAAGCGGTTGTCTAAGAAGTGAGCTGAAATTGTGACATTCTGAGTAAGTTGCTAATATTTGGTATCAGTTAGGTTTGGAAACTTTCTGTCCCAAATTCTCTGCAAACTTAATATTCTCCCCACAGCCAGTTTTAAAGACCATGTCTATTTTGTGAGTGGGTGTTGCTCTTTACTTAAATTCCTGTGGACTCTTCCTACATGATCTACTTACAAGAGGAGAGCTGTTTCCTTTCCCTCCCCTCGTTTACCTGTCCTCCCCTTCAACTGTGTATTGTGTTTTGTGCCAGATTAAAAAAGGGTGAAGAAGTATGCTGAAATGTAGTTCAGAATTGCCAGGCTTTGTCTCCTGCTTCCATTGACATGTGCACAATAGAATGCAAGGGCTTTCATTTAAGCTGCTAGGCTGTCTGATGATGCACTGTCCACAGAAAATAATGGAAGGTAATTCCCCTGGTTTCCCGAACCATTAGAGTGCAAGAACCGAATGAAAATGCATTCTTCTAAACTACTAGATCAGAATTTCTTTCCCTGCTCTGTCACTGATTTGCCACTTCATGCAAATAAAATTATGTTTCTCAACTTTGGCATCCGTTAAAAAAAAAAGTTGAATATACATTTTTGTGTTTGTAAAAAATTCAATATTTATTCTGAAGTGCTATGAGTTTCCTGGATAAAAGTCTTAAGAGCAAAGTGCATACAACTACTTCATTCATTAACAGCAATTCTTCTAAATTTGACCAAAACCATACCCAGCAATTTAATTCAAGATGGAGTCTCAGCTTTAATGCAAATCCTTCACACAAATGTTATGTTTATTAAGTTAGTTATAAGCAAAGAAGGTGCTGTAATTCCACTGGAGAGTGTTGAGAAGGCATTTAACAGCTAGCATTTCACTTAATTTGAAGGAAGCTAAATAATTCAGCTATTTGATATAGGACCATAAAATTATTAGGACTTCATGAAGTATTCTGGTCTATTCTAAAAGTTATTCTGGGTTGGGTTTTTTACTAACTGCTTTAGCATATTCACATTTCAGTAACCCATATGTTAAAGAAACTAAATGTTAAGATATCTGAAGTGACAATTGCTGCTTCTGAAATGGTGGTTTCTTGCTAGTGAAGACATTCCTGTAGAGATGTCTGTGGGACTACAGAATCACAGAATATCCTGAGCTGGAAGAGGCTCATGAGGATTGTTGAGTTCAATTCTTTACTCCACACAGGGCAACATTAACATTAAACCATGTATTTGAGTGTTGTCCAAATGCTTGTTAAACACTTGCCTTTCTAATTTATATTGTATTTTGTTTACTAGGAATGATGTTCCCAACTTACAGTGACATTCATTTGGCTCCGTTTTCTGATGCGCAGCTGTACATGGAACACTACTCCAGAGCCAATTTTTGGTAACGATTATTTATGTTATTTTATTCTTATCAAAGATTAATAAAAGGTTAAAAATTAATTCAGTTATTTGATTCAGCATAAACTATCTGTCAAAACTGGAAGGGAATGCTTGTATGTTTTCCATGTTCACTTCTGCTCTGGCCTACAGTCATACTGTTTATTGTGCAAGTCTGGAGGATCTCTCAGGAAGTGCTAGAGCTGACTGAGTCTCTTTTTGAAAGAGAAATTGACTCCATGGAGCATCCGTTGTGAGAAAAAGAGTTCGCTGTGAATCAGATGCTAGTGTTTCATTTGCTAATCCAAAGCATAGTATGCTGTGGATGGTGATCATTGTATTGCCTGAAGTCCCAGGTGTGTGAGGACAGGAAAGATTCCCTGGCAGTCTTCACAGAGAATAAGTATTAATTCCCATGTCCTGAACAATTGCCAGTTTGGTAGTTACTTTCTGTTCATCTAAATTTTTCATGCAGCTGTAACCAGAAGTTGTACTGGTTTTCGCTTTGGAGTGTCCTACTGCTACTATCCACTGTTGAGCTGTTGCTGTGCTCTATATAGGAGGAAACATTTAAAGTGATGTTCTAATGAGGAGAAATTGAGATAATTCCATTTCAGCAAATGGCAGGTTTATTTTTAAACATCTCAAGTCCTTCAGGTGATACAGATCAGTTAATTTATAAATTAGCCATTTATAGATTATTATTGAAAGGTTTTGGATAAAAGGTACTGTGAACTCCGGGGTTAACTACTTTTAAATCTTCTGGAAGTTTATAAATGCAGTCTTTCAGCTGTTCTTTCAGCTTGCAGTGTGGAATGTGAACATTAAGTGGTCTTCATCAAACCTATTTTTTGGCTTCTTAAAGACAAACTTTTCTTCCATGCCCAGGTTACAGTATAATGCTTATACTTAGAAGATTTATTCTGGCTATCACTGAAGTAAAGCCATGACAAAATGTTACTATTTCTGTAGCAATTAAAGGAGTGAAAGAAAACTGAGTGATTTACATGCTGAATCCTTTGCTGGCAATGTTACATTACATAGTCAGTTTGTGCTCTTTTGTCTCACTGTGTAGGTTGAGCCAGTTATGAAATGTTTGCATTGTATATTTAGAATCACAGAAACTGCAACAGTATTCTTCTGTGTTAATAGACTGAAAAAAGAAGGTAGAAGTAACTTCTGATAAGTTTTCTCATCTCAACTGTCATTCTGGTCCCTCTTCCCAAAGATCGCGTTATTTTTGCTTATATACATGACATGTCGATGATACATATTAGACTATAAATTTCAAGACTGAACTACAATGTTGTGCCATGATGCAGATTCTTCATCACTTAATAAATAAAATAGATACATACCTAGTAGTCTGAAGCAGAAATATAGCGCTTTTTTCCAGGTCTATACAGGACTGGATGTTACTGCCAATATGAAAGCATTTCATTTCAGACTCCTTGGGATGCTTCACCTTCATTTGTAATAAATGTAAGACCTCTGTGGAATACCTGTGGAGTAGATACAGTGTGTGTGTGTGTATCTCCATGAACACTGATGTATGTGGTATTGTTATTTGTGGTGGGAAAAAATCAGCTGCCTTTTGTTGTTCAAGAATTATACAGTTGCGACTGAATAGCCCAGCTACATTAGTTTCTTATAGTTAACACAAATACACCATCTGTATTCTGAAAAAAAGAAGAGAACTTCATCTGCATCTAGCAGGCATGATTTGATGCCAGATATTCTACATGCATAAATTTAATAAGCTGAATTACCTGTCAAGCGCTGCAAGGCTTTCAGAGAATTGCATAAATTTTTCAAGTCTGCATTAGTAAATAATTTCTCTTTGCACCGAGAATGTTTTTGTAGTTGACATTATTATTACAGACCGTAGTAATACTTTGTAATCATGACAGTGATCTGGCTGGTATCTAAATTGCAACATACTGCAGTCTTTCCTCCACCCCTATCAGAAGGATGTCTCCAATTATTGACAGATCTTTTTCTTACCTACTTTCCATTTTTTTATGAGAATGTTTCAACCAAACTAACCACAGAAATGTCACACAATTACCCTTGATGATAGTCCTTGTTTATCAGGTTCTGTCTGACATATTCCTAAACAAAATAGTCAGTGTGCTTACAATATAATTTCTTGCTGTCTTGAGATGTCACCCGAGCAGAGGGCTATAGTATCAGTCCTCCTATCAGTCGACATATTTGTAGTTTCGGATGGCTGTATGGTCAGGGCATTGATTGGGCAAGATGTTATGAAGTGCTCTAAAGACCAAGAAATTAGTGCTTCTAATGTCTTCAAGCAAATGTGGGATCAAAATGTTCTAAGTGAGAGTGCAGTAGTTCTCCTTCTGCACTACTCTAGCACATTGATGTTCTTAATATTAAAAACTCTGGATATCCTGATAGAACCAGACCTATAGAAGACCTATTTCAAACAAAGGACTTTCTCAGGGCTTTCTTGGACACCTGAAGTAAACCATCAGGAACTAGTTAGTGACAGCCTGTGATTCACTAAGCTTCAAATTGCAGGCCTCAAGAAACAGCTTTCATTCATTGTCCAGCTTTGTTACTCAGAACAGAAGATGTGTTTTCTGTGTAATAAATCCTTTCCTATTTAGCTAAATCTATGTCCTATGTCCTAGAGATTGGATATGGTTTTGGATGCACTTGGATGGTAGTACTTGAGCAAAGGACTGAAAGAAATATCTAGTTTTGTAATTCAAACTCTCATCTATAAAGGCACCAGGACTTTAAATAACCTTCAAAATCCTATGCAAAAATCATGCTGTGTGTTCTAACATTAGATGCAGCAGCTAGCATAGCCTGTTAACTATACAAAGGAAAAACTACATGTTTCTCATACACTTAGAATTATTGTCTTGGATCTGTACAGTAATAATACTTATGAAACTCTGCAAGTATGTTTTGTTTCTCTTCAGGCCTATAGATTGGCTTACTGTTGTGCTTCAGAGTTGCATATTAATTTGTATTTACCAGTAATCGTTCCTGAAAGTGTGATAATCATAGAATCATTAAGGCTGCTCCAGCACCTTGACGTCCTTCTTGTAGTGAGAGACCCAAAACTGAACAAAGCACTCCAGGTGCGGCCTCACCAGTGCTGAGTACAGGGGCACGATCACCTCCCTGCTCCTGCTGGCCACACCATTCCTGATCCAAGCCAGGATGCCGTTGGCCTTCTTGGCCACCTGGGCACACTGCTGGCTCCTGTTCAGCCGGCTGTCGACCAACACCC
>Ga0065711_1010526_pt1 | contig 11200 bp, 17 predicted proteins | sample Hoacrofraction12_FD_59098 | JGI IMG/M metagenome (GOLD analysis project Ga0065711, IMG submission 59098) | Hoatzin crop microbial communities from Cojedes, Venezuela - Epithelial fraction 12 v2 (version 2) | ecosystem: Host-associated > Birds > Digestive system > Esophagus > Crop | place... | reverse complement strand
CCCCCCCCCCAGTGCTGCTCGGGCCCACAGCTCCCACCAGCACCGAGGTCAAACCAGTAGGAAAATGGAGCTTTACTGGGGAAAGGAGCTTCGTACAAAGAGCAGTGGTGCCGTGACACCCTAAAAAGTTGCTCTGCCACGTCCGAGAGTGGCAAGAGGGGACGGGGAGGGGCTGGGGGAGCACAGGGCTCCCTCCCCCTTGCCCCACAAGCACTCCGGTGGGGCTGCAGCTCCCCGTCTCTGGGTTCCCCTCACCCCGAATCTTCTCCAGGCTCGGGAGGTTGGGTTGGGACAGGAGGAAGAGGAAAACCTCCCGCTCGCACCCTCCTCACGCCCCAGCCTTGCCCCATCAGCGACCGGGGGCTTCACCCCACCGCAAGGGCACGGCCCTTAGCCCTGCATCCTCTCTCCTGCCTAATTTGTCTCAGCAGCATGACATTTGCATATGCAAATGAGAGCGGGTTAACGCACACACCTGTCTTTCGCCAGCTCTTGTTAAAACACCGCACCCCGGGGTCCCACTTGCGCCGCTCAGCCCCTCCGGGACAGCGTCACCGCTCGCCCCTCGCACAGCCAAAAGACGGGATAGAGGGGCTCCGTGAAGACATGGTGGAAGGAGTGGATGAGCTGTGTCCTCTCCCCGAGGCCGTAGAAGGAGAGGAGCCCCTTGCTGTAGTCCAGGCTGACCCCCAGGTTCTTGTACAGCCGCTCCCGGATCTTCTCCGCCCGGCCCTTGTGCCAGGCCAGGTAACCATCCTCCCGCACCTGCAGCCCCCAGGAGCCCCCGTCCAGCCCGATGTTGAACTTGGGGCCCTGCTGCCGCTGCCGGGGGAGGCTGCAGTAGGTCACCCCCAGGATGACGGAGTGGCTGGAGATCTCCACCTCCCAGTAGTGGTGGCCCTGGCCGTAGCCCTGCGTGCACAGCACCTGCCAGGGCTCGAAGCGGGCGCCCTGCTCCTGCCGCCCACAGACGGCACCGGGGCCGTGCTTGGCTTTCCGGTTACCCTTTGACAGCTCCAGGTACTTGTTGGCCGTGTCAGGATCAAAGGTCAGGTTGCGGTGGTCTGGGAAGAGCAACGGCATGGACGGGGCTGAAATGCTTCGTCAGACCTTTACGCCCTTGGCTTGAGCTCTCCCTCCCCACCCAGAGTGATCTGATTTAAACTGCGCAGTGCTGGCTCTCAGAACAGCAGGGAAGAAGCCGTAGCATGTTTGGAGGGGAAGGGGAGCGGGGTGAGGTGCGCTAGCTGCCCGCCCGCCTGCCAGAAGGAAGGGAAACAGCCCAGAAATAGCTGGGGAGGCACCGAGACGACGCTTCGCCCAGCCCGGGCACAGCCCAGCTCACAGCCTGCAAGCAGCGGTGGCTCTGTGGTCACTTTGGAAGAGACGTGCTTGGGTTGAAGAGCAAAAAATAAGAGCATGGGTGGGGACAGGGGGAGAAAACCAGGCATTAAGTGAGCAAATATGGTATTGCAGGGAGTCACTCTCCTCTGCACGGGCTGCAATAACCCCTCCTGCCGCGGGCACTCGCTGGCCACCAGCGCCTTACAGAATCACAGAATGGTAGGGGTTGGAAGGGACCTCTGTGGGTCATCTAGTCCAACCCCCCTGCCGAAGCAGGGTCACCTACAGCAGGCAACCTTGCTCCCACAGAGCCCAGCCCGGCCAGCTACACTGGGCTCATGCCTGCTGCCTGCACATAACAGGTTTTTTCCTGTTAATAACCCTGAGAACGTTTTGTGGGGCCTGATGGAAGGAATCGTTACAGATCCCATGGGCATCGACTGCCTCCCTGGCCACAGTGACCTGACCTGACCGTCATCCAGCCCTCCTCCCAAGAGGCAGGAGGTGGGAAAAGGAGCGCTGAGGAAATCCCTAAGGAACGGGATGGGCCCAGGGAGGGAAGGGGACACGAAGGACTGTGGCTGAAAGGGCTGGGGCCACCTCCCTGGACGGGGAGAGGGTGCAGGCAGGGCTCTGCAGGGAGGGCTCTGGACCGGGGCCGTGCGGGGCGGCTGGGGCAGCCCACGACACATCCCCGTGGGTGCTCGCTTGCCAGCTGCTGACGTTGCCAGCCTGTGGGAAAGCGCTGTGTCTAAATATGGGTTATCGGGATCGGGCACGCTGCTCCTGCCCGGGCAAGACACCCGAGGCGGGCGGAAAGGAGAGGATGGAGACGGGGCAAGATCTGGGGCAGCGCCCAACCCAATGCCAGGCACTGGCAGCCACAGTTTCCACATGAAAGCGTTCCCTGGTGCCACCAATCCCTTTAATGAGACTTTTCCTGGCTGTGCAGCGTCCCCCGGCCCATCCACCCCGGCCTCGCAACACCATTCTCCACATTTAGGGAGAGGGATTGGGAGAGCCAGGGAAGGAGACCCCGTCACCCAGCTACACCACCCTCCTCCCAGGGAAGAGCTCGCCTTGATGAAACCTCTGCCTGCTGGGGACCCCAGCGGGGTGCTGTCCCTCCCCGACCCCCCCCCCTCCATGCTCCTCACCCTTCAGAAGCTCAGCTCGGAGCTGGCACTCGGGGAGAGGGGCCACCACCTTCACCGCCAGCCCCTCGGGCTGCACCGGGCCTGTGGAGGATGGGGACAGGTACTCTGAGTGATGCCACCCAAAAACTTGTCCCTTCCCAGCTTCGATGGGAGGAGGAGGAGGAACTCCATTCTGTGCAAGGCTGGGAGTGGGCATGTGCCACTGTGGCTCAGCATTGCCAGCAAGAAGGGACCACAGGGAAGCCACCCAGCTCATCCCACCCCACTGATACCCATCTGCTGAACAGAAGATGCGTGTCCCCATCCCAAAACCCTGTGCCCGGCAGCTGCGTCCCCGGCACGGTGACACGGGCCAGGCTGTGGTTCAAGGTGACTTGGAGCCCTTCAGGGTGGCCCTGCGAGCAGAGGACTTACCTTGGCCAACAGGGTCAGGGGCTTTGGGGGCCACCGAGCCAGGCAGGTCCTCCAGCAAGAGCCTGGAGATGTCAGTGAGGATCTCAGTGATGGGCTTGACCACGCCGGCCACGTCAAACTCCACGGGGAGCCGCGCCTCGGGGCTCTCCAGAGATGGAAGCAGGGGGAACTCCTGCAGATGGACAGACAGACACCCATGCACCGGCCTGGGGAGGACCGGCAGCTCCAAATCCCTTCCACACATGCATTGTCTCCCCAGTGGGTGACAGGGGCATCCCCAACACCTCTGCCGTTGGCTGCGGCTGGCGTGCGGGCTCAGGGGACAGTCGCAGGGGGAGCGAGAGGCTGCGAGGAGCAGAGGGGCTGTGGCACAGGGCTTTGTGTTTTGCTGGCGGTGGAAGAGCCTTGCTGAGCGGTTTGGGGGTGGGAGATGCTGCCCGTGGCCCCATGGGCATCACCGTCCACTCTGATCCAGCAACGCCCCTTGAGCTTTTCAGTAATTCCACCGAAAGCAGCTCTTCCTTGCAGCCCCATGCCATCCCTGAGCCGGGCTGAGGAGGCTTCTCCCCTGGGGAAGGGGTTGACCACGTCTCTGCCCTCACCAAAATGACGTGGGGCCAGCAGCAGCCGGGCACAGGGAGGGACAAGGCACTGGGACGGTACCTGGAGGAAGGTCCTGTGGTCGGGGCAGGCCAGGAGACTCTGAGCCCTCTCCCTGTGCTGGCCAAGGACGTCCAGGTGGTCCTTCAGGAGGCTCCAGTCCTCCCCCACGCGCCCCAGCGCCGCTGCCTGCTCCTGCTCGATCCTGGCCACCGTCTGCCACTGGCAATCCTCCAGGGCTTTCCTCAGGAGGGTGAATTTGCTCAGAATCGCTGATTTGAGCCCCTCAGAAGACTCCTGGGTGGGGAAGAGCTGTGAGAGCCAGCACGCTCCCACCCGCTTCCCCAGCACGGAGGCGGCCGCGGTGTTACCTTGATGCTGCGCGTTTGCTCCTCCAGCTCCTGCATCTCCTGCTTGATTCTCTCCGATTCCTCCTGGGCTTTTTCCAGGGACTCTTCCAGCAGGGCCTGCGAAGGGAAGCACCAACACTCTGTGGCGCAGCACGCTGCCGCCCGCCCAGGCCCCGGGAGCCCTCTCAGGGCTGCAGGACGAGGCTACCAGGGAAGGAGAATCATAGAATCATCTGGAAACGTTGGAAAAGACCTCTAAGATCATTGAGTCCAACCATCCACCCAACAACACCATGCTTTCTAAACCATAGCCTGAAGGGCCACATCTACACATTTTTTGAACACCTCCAGGGATGGTGACTCAACCACCTCCCTGGGCAGCCTGGTGCAATGTCTGACCAGCCTTTCAGTAAAGAAATTTCTCCTGATATCTAATCCAAACTTCCCCTGATGCAACCTGAGGCCATTGCCTCTGGTCCTATTGCTGGTTACCTGGGAGAAGAGACCAAACCCCACCTCACTACACCCTCCTGTCAGGCAGAGAGCAATAAGGTCCCCCCTCAGCCTCCTCTTCTCCAAAGTAAACAGCCCCAGTTCCCTCAGCTGCTCCTCCTAAGACTTGTTCTCCAGACCCCTCCCCAGCCTCGCTGCCCTTCTCTGGACAAGCTCCAGGAACTCAACATGTTGTAGTGAGGGGCCCAAAACTGAACACCAGGCTCGGGAAGGGGAGAGGCTGCGTCCAGGGGCACTGAGAAATGAAACCCTCTGCTCTTTTCACCCCTTTTTCAGCTGTTTCCTTTAGATGGGGTCACAAACACACACGGCACCGTTCACCCCATGCTGCTGGACTCACCCAGCTCTCTGCTGCTCCCGACAGCCCCTGGTTTCTCAGGGAGCAGCTGGGCGCTGGTGGCATCTCCCTGGCCAGAGCCCGTGCCAGCGCCCTGCTCAGCCGAGGCCGGGCACCGCTCCGCACGCGGAGGGACGTCACGTCCCCACAGCAGGGAACGGGACAGCGGGGCTGGATGCTGTGCCCCACCCCAGCCGCCGCGACTCCCCCTGCTCACCCCTCCGTCACCCCAGTCCTGCCACCCACCGTCCCCACCTGCTTTCTAGAGCGCTCCTCCTCGAAGAGCACGCGCCGGTGCCGCTGGCACTGCCGGACGGTGCAGACGCAGCAGATGCCCCGCCGCTCGTCCTGGCAGTACAGCTCCAGCGGGCGCCCGTGCTGCGGGCACAGCTCGCCGTGGGTCACCTCGCACCTCTCCGTGCCCAAGACCCGCGCCTCGGCGTCCCGCGCCAGCTCCACCACGCTGCACAGGGTGACGTTCTTCTCCAGCTCCGGGCGCCGGTCAAAGCCCCTGCGGCACTCGGGGCACGTGTAGCCCCTCTCAGCCCCGGCCGGCGCCTGCTCTTGCTTGTGCCAGTGGTTGCTGATGCAGTGCTTGCAGAAGTTGTGCCCACAGGGCAAGGTCACGGGGACCCTGAACAGCTCCAGGCAGATGGAGCACACCAGCTTCTCCTCCAGCTTCTGCGAGATGGGCGATGCCATCCTGCCCTGCGCCGGGGATCGGGGAAAGAAGCTGGCGAAAGAAGTCGGGGAAATAGAAACTCAGCGGTGCAGAGGAGGAAGAGATGGTGACGCTGAGCCCAGAGGCGGGTCAGGGCTCCGAGCCAGGCTTGCTCTTAAAGTGACACCCAGTGGGTGCCCCCTCGGCCGCGCTGGCTGTGCCACGCGCCGGGGAGACGATGGGGAGGGTCAGAGCTGCTGCCCCTGGGGAGAGGGAGGGCTGCGCAGCACGGCTGGAGGCCCCGGGGAGGACGAAACGCTGCAGTGACAGCACAGGGAGACGCACGCGAGAGGCTGACGAGGTTCGGAGCAACGTGCGTTTCCCCAAAGGCGTGTGCACGGGCACACACACGACGTGCAATTCCATTTCACTCCTTTTTTGCCCTTTGAGGGAACTTCCCGGCATCCTCGCCTCTGCCAGAGCTGGGTCCCCGAGCAGAGCGTGGCCGTTCTCCCCGGCAGAGACCTCAGCACAGCGCTGCTGGCATCTGCCACCCTGGGAATCTGCGGAGAGGGGCACCCACCGCTGCTGCAGCCACTTGTCACCCCCTCTGCAGCGACAAGGGCTGTGACACACGCCAGCAGCCGGCCAGGGCCACATCCCACCCTTGCATCTTGCCATTTTAAACCACAGCTCCCGCTGCCTGCACATGGCCTCGTGCACACCCACCACTGCTTTTCCTACGAAGTTCCTCGCAGCGCCCGCGCACATCAGCGCTCCAAAACGCAAGACGTCATCCGGGCAGGTGGAGTCTTCTGCCCGGAGGAGACAGCGGTGCCTGTGCACGGCTTACCTTCGCCTTGCCTTCAAACAGCTCTGTTTCAGGAGAAAAAGCTGCCAACCTTCCAGTCCAAACCTTATCTCCTCACCCTCACAGACGCGCTGTCGCTGGCACACGCTCCCAGGCAGCTGCCCAGGATGGCCGCGGTTTGCAGCGGTTCTGCAGCCTCCCCACGCCGTACGGCTTCGCTTTCACCCACACAGGCGAGGCCGAGCAGCCAGGAGGTCCGTGCGGCAGCCGGGGAGCTCGCCGGTGGGCTGCAGGATCAGAGCGGTTTCTCTATCACAGGCAGGCTCAGAGCCACCCCCCAGCCCACCCCTGGACTCAGGAGGTGACCCGGGATCTGTCACAACTCCTTGCACACCCCAGCAAAGCTCCAGCCCCCAAAACATTTCTTTGGGCTGAATCTGCAAACACTGACCAAACATTCAAAGCTCAGAGAGGGGCATAACGAGACCTGGAACCGCAGGGCACCTGCACTCCCACTGCAGTCACCGCAGCAGCTGATTCACCCTGGCTGAACCCAGACCACAGAACACCTCGGGGTGGGAGTACAGGGAGCTCAGGCGTCGCTGGTAACGGCCCCAGGCAACGGCAGTGGGGAGGCATCTCAGCACAGTCTCAGTTGTTTCCTGGAGGGTCTTATTTCCTGAGGAAGGGGGAAACCTCACAAAAAAAAACTTACTGGGAACGGGCACCTGCAATGGCAGGAACATGTTGGTATTTGGGGGTTTAAACATGTGAAGGGGGGATGCACAGAGCACCCTGCAGAGCAGAGCAGCAAGCAGAGCCTCTCCGCAGCTTGACCGGCAGCAGCAGAGTGCCAGGCCACCGGCGCACATCTGCCCAACCCCGGCGGCTCTGCAGCTCTGGTTTTCCTCCACACCAGGTACGTGCTAACAGGGAGCGAGGGGCAGGAGCCTGAGCTCCTGAGCTCCACGTCCTTGGGCAGCCTTTGGGAGAAGGCAGCTCCACAGACGTTGGCCCTGTGCAGGTTTACCACCCGCGTAGCTGCGCTCTTCCCATCCGACGACATCCAAGAGGGGAGAGACCTCAGGCAGGGGAAGGGCTGCCCTTCCGCCCCGCACCCTGCTGAGCTCCCCAGCTCCGCGCCAGCTGGCTGGGACACCAAGCTCTTCCCCAGAAAGACAGCTCTGCCAGCACTGCTCAGAGTGTGTTTAATCAGACTCATCACTTTAAGAGGACTGCACAAATGAAAGCCGACAGAGTCCTGAACCGCAGCGCTGTACGAGGAAATCCAGGCTGGCCTGGCTCCGTTTGTTCCATAAACCAGCAAAAAGAGAACGTGATCCTTTGAGAGAAACAAGGCAGGGCATCTCCGGGGACTCTACCCTGCCACCGTCACTCCTCAGCTCTGCTACAGAATCAGTAGCAAGATTTCAGCCTGGCCACGGATTTGCTTTCATCTATGAACGTCCTCTTTCAGCAGCCTTCTGACCGCACAGCTGCCGGCACTGCGAATGCCTGCTGCCCCCAGCCAAGGGGAACTGGGACCGAGACTCCGTCGTCTCCCTCCCGAGGCGCAGGCAGCTCTCAGCTGCACAGCTGGGTGAGCACAGGGAAGCCGGCAGCCCCCCCGGCACAGCTGGCACCCCGGCGTACACCGGAGCGCCTCGAAGGAGGCCGGGCCCCTAGTAAATGCCGTAGGTGGGCTCCTCGCTGTCTCGGTATCTGTCCAGGTACCTCAGAGGCTGGTGGCGTGGGAACTTCAACTGCGGAGGGTGGTAAACGGGCGGCCGCACGAATTCAAACACGGGCTCCCTCATGTCTGTGAAGGGGCGATACAGAACGTTAGCAAGGGGGCTCAGGTGCAAGCCCCAGGCCCTCCCTCCACCCGCAAGGGCCTCCCAGCGCACAGGGGACCAGGACTGGTCAAGCACGCCCTGGTGAAGGCTCTCAGCGTTGTTTTAAAATGCTCGTTCAAAACAGCCTTTCAGAGGTTGTGTGCTCCGACTGCCGTCAGTTCGGTGAAGGACGGCTCAGGAAGCACCAGCCTGTGCTGTACCAGATCCAAGACAAGTGCTGGGACCAAGCAAGCACCTCCAGCCACAGCTCGCTCACTGGCCCCGTGCGTTACCCGCAGGGCCACGTCCCAGCCCTCACACGCACGGCCCCCCCAGCAGCCCTGCACGGTGCAGTTCTTACTGAGAAGCTGATGGAAGACCCAAGTAACGGAGCTGTCCCACTGACACTGGAAGAACGCCAGCCCTGCCGGGGTCATTGCATCCTCGTGCTTTCTGTAGAAGTCAAACGTGCTGAAGGTTCGCATCTTGAGGCTGTGGCTGGAAAGAAGACACAAGCACCAGAGGCGAGGTGAATCTCTTTTACTGCAGCACTCTGGTAGGCAACTACTTCCCCACATCACCCCAGAGTCTGTAAAACAGAGGTGGAAAAGGAAGTCACAAAATCTCCCATCTTCTCCAGCTCTGCGCACACTTCTGCCCCGGGCAGGGCAAACCACTCTCTTAACAGCCTGGTTTCAAGCAAGAGGACTTTGCAGTGGCTGCAGGGCCGGGATTGTGGCTTCAGGCAACACACAAACTCAAAGCAGCCCTGAACAACGCTGCAGGTTAAAAGGAACTGCTCTCTTACAGCAGTAAGAAGCTTGTGATCACAACAAGCACTGACAGCCAAGCCAAATGAACGTGAAGATGCCCAGTGAGAGCCTGAATTACCACGGCATCGGCCGAACATCCTCGCTGAAATCTATGGGGCAGTCTTGCTTGAAGAGGAGGAAGACGAAGCGATGGTAGCCAGTCCCCATGGCAGGGAAGGGGGGCAAGTAATGGCAGATCTCATCACCCGACTTGATGTCGCTGCCTGGGATGTTCGTCCTGAGCACAAAAGAAGTTTACTTCGCTATATATCCACTCATTTCCCTGCACTAGGACCAGCGGATTCACCCAGGATTGCAAATCACTCTCTGCTATGTTTTGACGTGAGTTATGCCCTTTTGACAAGTGAACAGATAGCAGAGGCTGCTTTCACTGGAAGAAAAATCACAGCCAGTGATCTGAGTGCCAAACAGGAGCAACACCTGAAGCACTGTGTCTTTAGCAGGACCCAGGGCACAGGGTAAGGCAGCTAACGGCAGCGGCACCGGAGAAAGCCACGGAGCTGCCTTAGCGAGCGCTTGCTCCTGAGCTCTGCCTGCTCGGCCCGGGCTTCCCCTGAGCTAAGAGCGTGCGGCTCTGGCCGCAGTACTCACACCAGCCAGTGCAGGTACTCCGAGTCCGTGTCTCTTAAGTGTCCATCTGAAACGCACACAACAGAGAAAGGCGACTTAGGGACACCCCGGCGCTTGCACCAACCCCAAAACAAAAACGCCCGGACCCGCTCTGAACGGAGAGAGCAGCTTAAGACCCCCCAGCATTCCTCTCCTAGCAGAAAACTCATTCGTATAGGATTGAGCTTAAAATGAGGAGCAAAGAACTGTACAGATATAATTCCAAGATTAAGCAGACTTCTAGGTCAGCTGCTTCACTTCACTGTGCCTTGGTTTCTCAGGGCGAACAGCGTCAGCTAACCTGCCTCCCAGGCAGACTGCCAAGGGGGAGAGGAGTCTGGGGGCAAACAGAAGACAGGAGTCAGGGAACTGTTTCCTCTACACTGACACACGTCCTCTTGTGTCACTGTCCCATCTCTCAACTGCTAGAGATGTGGGGAGGCTACAATCTTTCCTGCACATGTAATATGTCCCTGCTTAGCTTATATCACATCATCTCTGGCTGTGCAGCCAAAAGAAACAGGAGCTAACCAAAAGCAGAGTGAAACAACCCAGTTTAAACATGCGTTTTTTTAAAGAACTTGCTACTTACCTGGATTTGTGAGCAACAAAGTCCACAGGGAGCCTTCATCTGCCTCGTATGACACTGCAGGGGCACAGGAAGCCTAAAGCAGCAACACAAAGAGAAAGTAAATCACTTGAACAGCAGGTTCCATCAAGACCAGATCATGATTCCAAGGCACAGAATGTGAACTTGTCACAGGCATGGCCACGGCACACTGCAGACCGGGCATAGCCATGCCATCAAGTAATGCAGCTCTACCCGGAGAGCTCCCCCAGAGTGCTCGTAAACACGAGCCTGCCGACAGACAACGATCCTGTGGCAAAGCTCCGTCCTTATCACATCCAAGAAACACATTTCCTTCACCCCAGACCCTTGGAAAAGAAATCTCCCAGAATGAATAATGCTCGTGAGCAGCATCCGACAGAAACCCCCAGGCTTCCCACGGGGTCGAGGCTGTTCCCACCTCCCCTCACGCACCTCTGACGGAGTCACCATGTTCCCATAGTAGACCGGCACGAGGTACTCATCTTCTTGGCTGTACTCCACCCTCAGGGCAACCCAGGGGGTGAACGTGGCCCCCTTGAACAAGTCACGAAATATCCCACAGTGCTCTGCCACGCGCTGCTTGTGGAACGGGCCGCTGGTCTTCTCCCACTCAGCTCGGACTTCATCGAGGGGGATCAGCACTGCAAGGAGAGAGAAACGCTGCAGGAGGCAGCTGGGCACCCAGAGCGGCCGGGCAGGGCGGGAGGGAGGTGGCGAGGCACAGACCAGTCCGGAGCCGCGCTGCTCTTTCCATCTCGGCATTCTGGCGGTTCTCCCTCAGGACCTTTCTCCTTTCCTTGATTTGCTTTGCCTGCAGCAGCTTTGCACGTGGCAGGCTGATGTTGGTCTTCGGCTCTTCAGAGAAGAGTGAAAAAAAATCACGTACGTGAAAAACATGAATACCCAAAACACCCAAACACAGAACCCCTGCAAAATGTTAGAGCGCTTGTGAAAGAGATGCAAACTTCAAGACATCAGAGACTCGATCCTACCGCCTCCCCTCTGCTCCACGCTTCTGCTCCCTCCTCCTCCCCAAGGCATCGCTCTCCCCGGCCCGCAGGTTTGCCCGCTGCTGAGCAGGGCTGGTCCCTGTCACGGCTCAGCGCGGCAGCGGCCAAACCGCACC
>Ga0065711_1010306_pt1 | contig 11200 bp, 6 predicted proteins | sample Hoacrofraction12_FD_59098 | JGI IMG/M metagenome (GOLD analysis project Ga0065711, IMG submission 59098) | Hoatzin crop microbial communities from Cojedes, Venezuela - Epithelial fraction 12 v2 (version 2) | ecosystem: Host-associated > Birds > Digestive system > Esophagus > Crop | place... | reverse complement strand
CCGCTCCCGCACCCCCCCTCCCGCGGGGCCGCGCCCGGTGGTGCCCGCCCGCGGGGGCGCGCCCGGTGCCCCGCCTCTCCGGGGGTGCGGGGGTGCGGGAGCGGGTCGGGTGTTCCGGTCGGGTGTTTCGGGCGTTGGTACGAAAAGCACCGCGCCGTTTCGCCAGCCCGCGGAAGAACGCAGAGCGGCCTCGGCTCCTGCGCGTGCCCAAGGCCTGCCGGTGGTTCTTGGTGGCCCGACGCCATTCGGGGTGGTCGCGGCCGAGTCGACGCTTCGGCCAGTTGGATTTTTCGAGGCGTTTCCCTCTCTGACCCAAACCGGCCGGTGCCCCAGCGCTGGCCTTGGCCGTCGCGGGGGAACCCGGTGCTCCCCGGGCTCGCTGCCGTCGCCTGGGAGACGAGCGAGGCGCGGAGAACGCCGGAGCAGCCCCCGGTTGGTGCTGCTGACGCAGCTGTTCCTGGTTTCCACCAAACTTTCCTCACCTGGGAACGTTTGGGGTCCGGTGTTGAAGTTTTTGTCGTAGCTGATGCCTTGCTCGGTTGAGGGCGCGGGGTTTGGCCTGGTGCTCGTAGGGGCTTGCACGGCGGGGGACAAAATGAAGACACTGAAGCGTTGCAGCAGCAACTGATCCGAAATAAACGTGTTTTTTGTGGAATGTTTGTTACTGGTGAGAGGAGTTTGCTGTTTGAAACAAACTTGCCATTATTCCTGAAGTTGTAGGGAAACGTCTTTGTAAACACAAACACAGTTGTGGGGATGCTGCCTTGGCTGCGATGAGGCACTGGAAAATAACGTTTTGAGAGTTACCAGTCCCGTTAATACCGCTCTACCGCGAGCGCGTTTTGTGTCATTCCTCAGCGGCAGGGGTGGGCTCTCGGAGGTGCTGTGCTGGAGGAGCGGGCAAACGTTTGCTCCCAAACCAGAGGCACCGTGGGATCTCCCAGCGGCTTTTCCGCAATGGGAAGCCTGGCCCCTGGCCCGGCCCGAGGGGGACCTGGCTGCTGGCTGGGCTGGGAGACCGGGGGTCCTGGTGGCGGGGAGCCTGGCAACGTCGCTTGGGAAACATTTCTCGGTGGCTGAAGCGGGCTCCCACACTTTGTTTCACTGAGCTTGCGGTTTAGCGTTCCTCCTTCGGGAGCTTTACGGGCACAGAGAGGCAGTTGCGTTGTGCGTGGAGCCGCTCGCTTTCGGTTCAGAGCCCTGCGGGGAGCAGGGAGAGAGATGGACGCGCGGTGAGGGGGTTTGCGTGGTGGAGCTGCGACCTGCGAGGTCGGTGCGGTACCCTCGCGTCTCCTCGGAGCTGGAAGGTAGTGCCAAACGCTTTCTCTTCGTGGGAAAAGATTGGGAAGGTTCTGGGGAATGTTTTCTTTGTTCCTTTCAATGATTTCTAGAAATTTGGTCTCCAGCTAAAGGTGATGGCACGTCAGAGTACTGTGAGCTGATGCTCACAGGCTAACGAAACCAGAGTGTTATTTTTAGTATTCTGTAGTCAGTTTGTTGTGTTTCTGTAATGAAATGTCTGACCTTTGTGAGAAGAGTCTTTTCAGACTTGCCTGCAGAGCTCTGGGGGCAGGGAGGGGAAATGTGTCGGCAGTTTTGTCCCACACGTCTCTGGGCTTATTTTGCTCTGAGAAGCTACCTATTTCTTAAAACCGGGCGTTCGTTTTACACCACCCCCCCACACACTTGCAGTTTCAGAAGAGATTCCAAAGCAAGATTATTTACTTAATCCGCTTAACTGCGGGATGTGGTATGTACCAGTTCATTTTACAGCGATCTGTGTGGCGTAGAAAGCTCCGATACACCCTGGTAGGCCTGAAACAAATGAGCAGAGACGTGCAGGCAGACAGCAAAGCTCTCGGCGTACGAAGGCCTTGGCTTTTTCCTTGCAAAGTCACCGGAATTTGGGGTAGAAAGCGGGAGGAATGCCATGGGATGCCAGCTGATGCAAAGCCTGCTGAGCTAATGAGAGGCACAGAATGAGCCTTTCGGATTTGTGGAACCATTTTTCTGAGCCGCGGGCTTGCTGTGGCTTTGCCTGTACTCACGGCAAACGCCGCTGGCTTGAGACAAAGGCAAGGCATTGCCCGGGGTCAGGTGTTAACGTTAACGGGATCAAACTTTTGCCTTGAGACGAAGGATGAACAATTGTCATTTTAGCTTGAGATAATTTCTGTGAATTCCAGTGTTAGCTTACTTGAAAATGGTCATCCTTGCATTTCGCTTCCAGTCTTGACACATTCCATCTACCATATCCGTTTGCGCCGCTCCGCAGGCAGAAGTGCTCTCGTGAAGGCGATCGTAAAGCTTTTACTTGGTTGAACAGGAGGATTTAGAGTCGCTGTTGTAGGAAGTAAACGCGTGGTTAGGATGTTCAGGAATATTGCTGCTGTCTTGGAATACTTAAAGGGGTGACGAGTGCTTCGCGCCATGACAGACTCGTGGCGTGACGGGCTTCACGGCTGCCTTCCGCAGCCTGCCTGGGTGCAGCAGGGTTCGAGCTGTGAGCCGTTTTACCTGGTGTAGTCAGAAACTTGGCTTTCAGAAATGGTTTCCAAGTCCTGGTACTTGTGAACGTAATTCTGTCCGGCTCTGGGGAACACACTGAGTGCACGTGAGAAAAGCGAGCGCTTCAGGCGTATGCGGTTGTTGACAAGCGTCCTGGCTACTCGGACTAGGGTTTTTGTATTTTGTAAAGAAAAACTATACATTGGGTAATGATTTTATGCACTACAATAACAATTATGGCTAACTGCACTCACCTCTGGACTAGGCCCTACAGTGTTGTGAAGTGTCTGCTTTATTCTAATTATGCTGTAGATTAGCTTCAGGTTTCTCTTACTTGGGTAACAACAGAAAACAAACTCAGAGGTGTGAAAGCTGCTCCAATGGTTTTGCTGGGCTAATGAATTTTGGTCTTATGCAAGGTTAGCTGTACTGCAGTCAGTCTCATGCAATGCTCTCAAGGTAGTTTCCGGCTGTTTCCTACTGTGCTTGAATTTTCCTCTTAGCTTCCTTTTCCTTCATACTAACCACTCATTATAAAAATAGTATCTCCAGAGAGCTCAATAGTCTCTTTTACTTTTTTTTTTCTTTTTTGTTTTTAATAACCAGTGCTAGCTGGGATGTCGTATTTCCTCATTCTCATCTCCTTATCTGAGTAGACCCCTTGACAACACAGCAGCTGACACTGTTCTCCATTTGAAACCCTTTCCTCCCAACAGTTCCCTCACAAACTGTTTTGAAAGCATTGGTACAGGTTCATGAAGAAGTACAGAAATAAATGTTCTTGCCTAGACACCTCTGAAGATTCTGCGCAATGTGTTGTGCATGTGATCTGTCTAGATAAGGCCTGAGGATTTCTATGGATAATGTCGGTCATGTGGTGGTTTTCAATGTCTTGGCTGATTCCCTATTAAATAGGTCAACGTTTACTTGCTTTTTTTTTCCTTGCTCAGTCTGCAGCTATTCTGGGATTCTAGTACAGGATGTCTTGAAAAGAGAGAGAAACGTTCTATGGATTTTTTTTTTTATTCTTTTATTTTTTACCCAGGAAATACGGACTTTTTGGGCTAATGGGTTGTATATTTGAATACAGCTGTTCATACTGCGGACCATTGGGGGTCTTCAGGAATCTGAGCAGTTGATTTCATGTGAAGTGTTTGCTTACTCATAGTTGTACGGGCGTTGGCACGTGGGCTCAGTGTGTGTACGTGGAGTTAAACAGAGAGGACAGATCGGTTTGGCTTAGCGGGAGCCGTGAGGGTTGGTTGAGTGCGTAATCTTTCCGTCAAGTGGGAGTGGAGAAACAAAGGCGCTGTTATCATCTGTCAGGGAAAGTGTATGCCAGGTTTTACCCAACAGAACCGAGTAACTTCAAAGCTCTCAGAAGAAAAAGAAGCTTTTTTATGTTGTATTTCACTTCTATATTCAAGATATGCCAAAGTTGCATAAAATAGTGAGTGTGATACTCCTAGATCAGAATACTCTCAGTCTAAAAAAGCAGAGGCACAGCTGTAAGTTGCTGATAGACCTCTACCTGTGAGTTCCTTTTGATAATAGAGACCCACTGGTGGTTTTCTTAGTCTCGTGTTTTCTTGAGGTGTTTTCGGTAGGGAACGTTGACAAAGCTCAGGAGCTGTAGGCTTGGGTTATGAGACCAGCGGGAGCTGTGTGGCTGCGTCTCAGGGAGCAGCCGTTATCTTCGCGTGCGAAAAGGGAAGGGACGGCTTCTGATCCAGAAAGAAACAGGGGTGAAGTGGTAGGGAAACAGGGTGGAGCCGTTCCAAGCCAGGAAACTCAGGGGAAGAGCCATGGTGAAGAAAAACAGAGAAAGAAAATGGTAAAGCAGGAAAAAGTCTCCTACATACGCTGGTGCAGAAGGAGGTGAGGAAGATGGTTCCCAGCAGCAGTGTCTTCGTTTGTCGCTCCGTTCTAGCTGTGCGTGTCGCTGTACGTGACCCACCGAGCGAAGGAGAGGACAGGACTGAGAAGGCCTTGAGAAGGACACGCTAGAAACATTGGGAAGGTGTTGCTTCCCCGGTCCTGCATACTTCCTGCTGCTGGAGGCCCTTGGTTTTATGATTTCTCCTCTGTCACAGACCCACGTGCTGCTTCACCCTAAATTGCATTTCTTGGCGGGAGGTCTGAATTTGGCTCTCACCAAACGATTGTGCTTGCGCGCTGCTGGCTCGTTCTGAGTGCCCGCAGAGACTCCTGTGAACGCGGCGCGGGCGACGGAGAGCTCAGAAGTGAGGTCTTTTTTACTGGAAGCCCCGTTTCACCTGGGCCTTCAGTTACTGTCCGGGATAGCATCACAGGAGCTCTGTTTTGGAACTGGAGTAAATCACGTTAATGTGGATTTCCATTTCTTGTTGCTGCACGTCTCTGATTCGGGTGTCTTCCTCTCTTAGCTTTAAGGTATGTAAAAATAAACAAGAGCTCCCGTGGTCACGTAAGATGTTTACTCTTGGGGACCGAAGCGAGTGTTACTGTTGGTACGCTACGTGTTGATGGAAGCTTTCGTGTTGGTTTTGCTAGAATGTAGCTATAGTATGAAATGATTTCTCTGGAACATCTACGCAGGGACGTAGTGAGCTTGTAACTACTTCTATTAGCTAATTCAGAAGCAATAACATGTGTATCTAGGTGTATTATGTGTATCTGTGTTACATATATCTAGAAGCATGACATAATTCTTGTTGTTTCTTTTTAAGGTCAATATAAATCGTTTGTTGACTGGATTGCACTTTGGTGCTACAGCGTTGCGAAGCTTTAATCAGTAGAAAATCTTCTTCTTTCGTTGTTGGTGGTGATTTTTCAATGTGATCGCTCGCTTCGGCAGACCAGGGGATGGTTGTCAGTAATTTAAAGAGATTGCCTTGGAGGTGATTTGCACAACTGAATTAATAATTATTGCCTTCTTGTTTTTAGAAAGCCTTGACCTATAAATATTTAAGTAATTTGGCTCCTGCCATAGAGGAAAAGATATATTTAATATGTTTTATGAGCAGTGCCTTGGTGTGAAAGCATGGGAATGAACGTGAAGCGTACTTTGTTAGCTCCTACTGTAGGCTGCTTTATTTCATATCTTCTCTATTGAAAATCTCATAAAATCTTTATAGATGAGCCATGTAGTAGAATGAAAGATTTTTATCTTGTGCTCTACAAACTTGTTACAAGTTTAAGCTGTTCCAGTGGTTGTGTTTGTGCTTCTTGGTGACTCTGAAGTCTGCCAGTGCCCCGTGACTAAATCCATTATTATTTCTCCCTCTCTTTTTTATCCTCATACCCCGTGCAGCCCCCTGCAAGGTTTGTAGTAGAGCCTTTAGTGTGCAACCGTATTGAAGTACAGTCTTGTATAGTAACAATTTGCTAGAAGTAATCCAGACTCCTTGCAGGCTTTTAGTGGTTAATGCTGTAGGTCTCTACGAGTGCTTGAATGAATTACGTAAGCAAGATTTAGTCCCCTCATTTCAGAGAAGGGTGCTCATCCATGAGGTAATTATTGAAATGCCTTTAAGTGATGGAAGATAACATCTTGTTTGTCTTTAGAATTAACTTTAGAAATAGTCAAATGTCTGAGTTATTAATACCGAAAAATTGGTTACTATGGGTGGATACAATCTGTAATTTAAAAATAAATGAATGTGCATAATTACGTTAAAATGGAGGGCATACCGTGGGTTGACAGAAAGATAAACGGGCTGGAAGCAGCCGTTGTGCTTTATTGTAATGGCTCTTCCTGTGCTTCTGTGGGGATTCCCAGCCTGCTCCCGCTTCTTGCCCGCAGTGCCGTACACCATGGCCGTACGACGGCTGGTGGAGCCCCGGCCTTGCAGGAACAGCGATGTGGTGGGCACGCTGACGGTTACAGGTTTCCCTGTCTGAAGGCCAGGTGGGGAAGCAGCAGTGCTCTCGCTTCATAGGTGTTGCCTACGAAGATGTTTGCATGCAGATTCTCTGGCCAGGTATTTTCGGATTAGCTCATCAACGCAAACGTTCTCCCAGGCTTGGAACCACATCTACTGCACAAGTCCTTTTGGTAGGAGTTTTGCAAAGAAGTGTGCAATTACTTCCCCATCAAACCTAAAATTTCTGTTCTAAATATGAAAAGACTTGTGACATTCAGGAGGTTGACGTGTATGCAAATGAATGTGGAATGTGTAGATGATATTTAGCATAGGTTCTCGCAGGCCGGGTCCAGCAGTTGGGGTGTGAGCCCGTCCCGTGTCCCCGCGCTGAAAGAGCCAGGGCACTGTGCTGTTTCTGGCTATCCTGGGCTGCTTTTTGGGTATCTCCATCAAAGTTAAAGCCTATTAATTTTTATTCAGTAAATGCTGACAGAGGGATTAATTTGTTAGTTTTCCAGTTCTTATCACTTGAATTTAACCACCTGGGGAAACAAGCAACCCTTCCGAGATGCGTTTTGCGTTCCAGGTGTGCTCTGTTGTGGTAGCTAGGGCAGTTCAGATGTTCCTGTAGACAAACCACTGATTCATTGTGATTGTGCTGGAAGACAAATTCAGCTCTCTAAATTGTGAACAAGTAGGAGAAGAAATTACGGGAAGTTTGGCCTTGGGCAGGGGCAGTATATTAAATTACCCTAATGAATGCTTATTAAACAAATCCAGCTGCCTGGAGTGAGAAGTCTTTGTTCCAGTGCCTGTTCTCTGGACGATTTCTTCTTTCTGTTCTTCTTTAATGAACAGGCATTTCCATTAACCAAGCAACTCTGTGAAAATGGATTAAACCCCAGAATTTTCCTTCACAGCTGAGCGCCCCGATTGCCGCCCTTGAACGCCTCCTTGGCGTGGCGAGGAGTTTGGAGTTCTGTGCTGCGTAGTAGCCGGGGTGCGGTGAACCTCCGTTCTAGAGAGCTCGTTAGCCCGTGGTGTGGTGTGTGAAGCATTCAGGGCGCAGAGGGCCCGGAACAGCCGTCTGCCACGTCGTGAATTAAGCTACGAACGGCTGTCAGCACGTCCTTTGCCTTCTCCTCTGTTGCTGGAGATGGTTTTGAATCACGGTAGCCATGACTTGCTCTGATGTTAGGCATGACTTAGGCGTACCAGCTTTGCCTACTTTCTCATGAGGCTGAAATGTTGGAAAGCTGTCCAAACGGGCTTAGGTGGGAACAGCACGCCTGCTCGCCTGGAACAGCTCTGTCCTGAGGGAGAGTGCGGTACAGGTCTCCGGGAACTGGGCAACTAAATAGTCAAAATGGCAGAGACTTGGGCGTGTAACCTTCTCCAGAGACGAGTCATCACAGATCATGTTCTTGAAAAGTTGTTTTGGACTGACGTGGGGCGAAGGGCCCTAATGTGCGAAATGCCCTAAATGGTTTGGGGTTGTTTTTGTTTTTTGGGTAGGACCCTTGGAGGAAAGTGACCAGAAAGCGTAGAGTTAGGTGAAGGTCATGCTAAACCCATTTGAGATGAGGAGAAGGTCTTCCAGAAAAGTTTGTGGGTTTTCCCGTGTTTGGGGTGCCTGAGAACTGACTCGTGATTTAGATTTTTGAAAGTGTTTCTCATTCAACGTCTTCCATTGTGTGTGGCTGTGAAGTAGCCAGAAGCTCCTGTTGCTTTCAAGGAACTGGAGGCATTTTTTCCTCAGTGAGAGCTACCTACTAAAACATGTAATAATTCAGTATCTGAATAAGATCCTGAAGCCTTTTGAAAAGCTGTTCGCTGCCATGGATGTAGAGTGCTTGGAAAACCTGGTCCTAATTTCTGTTATAGGTGTTTTGGTTTTTTTTTTAATGGAAGTCTAAATTGTTTTTGATACATGGAATAGAGATCCCTTCTGCTCAGCTGAACAAAAATAGTGCTCAAACTTACTTGTTCTCTGTGTGGGCCTTTAAAAAAGTATTTTGTAAAAAAAATATATACATACTTTATTGCATCCGCTTAGTGGAAGTGGTGAAATATTGCCAATTCCTTGTGGCCTGTGAGGGTAAACACGTACTGTCATTTGGGGAACAGTCGTTACCCAGTAGTCCAGAAGTCATTATGGTCCGTTGTGTAATCCACCTTTGTTTCTTTTATAAAGTGTATCTTTGAGTTGATGGACCCTGCGGCTCCAAAGGAGTTGTAGAACATTGGGGGATTTTTTTTTTTCCCCTCCTCTTTGAAGGCCTGCTGACCCAGTAGGCTCCACTGGCTCCCTTGGCGGTGTCCGAGTAGCGTCGTTAATCCATGTTTGACAAGATGTGCACTGAAGGAGTCATAAACCTAAGTAAAAAAAAATTAATTTGAAGGTCAGTAGACCGAGTTTCTAAATTAAATAATTTAGGAGTGTAACTCTTTTATTATTCCTTATTATGAAATGATTTATTCTTCTAGATAACATACGGGGAGGAAGGAAATAGGATTAAACAAATATGCATGTCATATTTACAAACGAAAAGCAGCATTTTGCAACTAATTGCATCATTGTTTCACTAACCATGGAAGTCCAGAAATGACCAAAGAAGCCTTTTAATCAGTCTGAAATCTTCCTAAAATTTATGTGAACGCTGGATCTGTTACACTGTCCTGTTGCCCTTCTTCACTGGCGTTTTACTGTGAGAGATGCTTTTACGAACTCCATCCTGAAACAGAATTAGAGATGCAATATTTGTATCCTGCAGCACGTGCCAGGATAAAATGCTTAACGACCTAAGTAGATAGAAAAGTGACTTGCAAAATTATTTTCTTTCTTCAATTTTGAAAGGAGGCTTTTGGAAAGTGTAGGAACGTTTACGGAGTTAAGCATAGCTGAGACCTTTTGTATCAAGTCTCAATCAAAAATATATTATTATAACCAATGTGGAAGTCCCCGAAAAATGGATTTGTAATGGGAATGCCTGGAGACCCTTAACTATAATCATCCTTGTTAGTGTAAATGCCTAGAAATGAATGCGGTTTCCATTGATCTACTATTATGTGACACAAGTGACCGCTTACAGGGAAATCCACAGTAATCCTGGTTAGCTGGCTGCGTTCAGAGATGCCGCGAAGCGTACCCGCCTCGCTGCGCAGCGCGGGTCCCACCCGAGACCTCTTCTGAAGGCTCAGACGGTGTAGAGCTGGTGCTGATTTCCCCCCGAGGCTGTTTCTGCCCTGTTTCCACGAAGATCTGTGCAGTGGGGTGCAAGAGGGCTCTGGCGATGGCTGGGACGGGGTGGTGGTCGCCAGGGTTCTTGCTGGGCGATGGGGGCTCCGTTGAAGGGAACGGACGGGCTTGGTCGTGTTGGTTGGCCAGAAAGCCAGGATGCTGTCCCGACAGCTTTGATTGAAGCAGATCTGACAGCTGGCGAGCCCAGTCCCAGGAAGAGTGTACTTTTTTAGTCTTGGGTTCAGTCTTTCGCGTCACCGAAGGCCCTGGTGAGGCGGCGTTGGGAGGCCACTGGGGTCCTACCGGGGCCAAGCTCTGCCCGGGATAAATAGAAGGCATCAATTTGCGTCGACATCTTCCTGGCATCCTTTTTTACTTGGAGTTAAATGAATAAAAATGAACCTTCTTGTTCTGAGTCATAAAATCATCTTGGGCAAGGTAAATGGTAATGCAAAGTCTTCAGTGTAGAATTAAATTTTAATTAATTTCTTAATTGAATTGACTTTTTGAGAACACAATGGTGTCTGAACTTTTGATGCCGCATTTGGCATTTTAGAGACAGGCATCTATGCTACGATAGTGTGCTGACTGAATAACAGTTTAGTTAAGGCACGAAGGCAGCAATTATTTAGTAAAGACTTGGAATGAGAGATTTCAATCAAAATTGCTGCTCCTGTGTATGGAAAGGTTTTAGTGTAATCAGTCTTATGGGGAAGCAATTGTTTTTGTAAGGATTTCGTATTATATGTAACTTAAATTGTATCGAGTTAAACCTTTTGAAGACAAATAATGTGCATATTTGTTTTCTCATGAAGTAATTCATACTAAAGAACACTTTTAAGTGGAGAATGTAGTACCGGCGGCAGGTAAAACTATTGTTCATTTTTCTTTTGTAATTTTAAATAGTTTGCATTTATTCCTTTCAGTATCCATTAGCAAATTAGATTGGAAAAAGCATACTTTTTTTTAAGTGGATATAGTATCATTATAGTTAAATATTATACTGACTGCAGTATACACAACCTTTATATCTTTGTAGGTGTTAGGAACCAAAATGTTATTTAGCTGGAGAGATTAGCATTGCCCCTTGTCTCAGGTCCTGTCTAAGAAGATACCGCAGCTCTTGGGGTCTGGTGGTTTTTGGGGTTGGTTTTTCTTTGCCGTTTCTGTCCGTGCTCTGCTGTGCCTTGCTTGATGAATGACAGCCAACCACCATTCTCACGTCCCCAGCCTGGAAGTGAAGCCCTGTAAGCCAGTGGCTGCTTGTAACCCAGCAGTAAAATTGCTCTTCGGCTTTTGAAAATTGTGTCTCGGAATTCTGTGCTTGAGGAGCGTCTGCTGTCAAAAGAAACGTGTCCCTGCTGCTTGGCTGGCCTGGAGCCGGCGTCTGCCCCGGCCGCTTCGAGATCCGCTGCTCGGGACTGCCGGGCGGAGGGCCAGGAGCAGCGCGGTGCAACCACAGCCCCGAGGCGCAGGTCCAGTAATCGTCAGGACTTCTGATGGTGTTACTCAGAGAGAACCACTGTGGTTTCGTTGGGAGGGTTCTGGGCCCAGCTGATCCTGCCGTGGGAGAAGAGGAAGGAGGGAGCCATGCACGGCGCGAGTT